>JAAROH010007781.1_pt1 | contig 34668 bp, 35 predicted proteins | sample 7248631 | NCBI WGS metagenome assembly JAAROH01 (sample SAMN09772309, study PRJNA484901) | compost metagenome | isolation source: Vermicomposting unit | place: India | reverse complement strand
AACCGAAATTCATCTCCCACTTTCACTGGTGACGAAAGCACCTTCACGTTTAGAAATGGGAGACTTCTTTCGGAGGAAAGTTAAAAATGTATAAAAATAAAAGCTATCTGCTCATACTATGAAAGGTGCTTTCACGCACAAATTTAATTATGAAAGGAGTATTCTTTATGCCTAACCAGCAACAAAATAATCAACAAGCTCAAAATGCGGCTACGAATCAGGCGGCGCAAAACGCGGTTACACAGGCCCAAAATGCAGTTACGCAAGCTCAGAGTGCATTAGCACAGGCTCAGGCCGCTGCAAACCCGCAGGCCGTTCAACAAGCACAACAGCAGCTTGAGCAGGCGCAACAACAGCTAGCCCAAGCACAGGCTACAGCTTCAGCTAGCGCAACAAACCAAACACAAGGATAAAATCCTTGTAACCTTCCCCTGCCTGGGGCCGTTTCTCAATGGCTCCAAGCAGGGTACAGGATTATTCATAGCACCTGCTCTTTGAAGATATCATAAAACAGCAGAGCCCGGACAATTTGATAAAATATGAAAATATTCTGGAGCAGGCCAAGCAATTAAATTTTGTGATGTTAAAGACAGGTGTCAGTGGTGGAATCATTACTAATAGAAAAATGATACACGATATTATTAGTGGCGCTTGGTAAGCAAAAAAGAAGGGAAGTGCACAAAGTGGCATGTGGCATGCCACTTTGTGCAAAATATTTAGAAATATATATATATTGTACTCTTCTAAGTAAATGAACGATCAGGACGAACGACAAACCATAGTCCAATAGCAAAGAGAATAGGAACAATACTGATTAATAATGTACCTTCCCACCCAATCGTTTCTGCAAGCCAGCCACAGAGAATAGGTGACAAAAATGCCCCGATGTTTCCCCATAGATTCATCCAACCGGATACAGAACCCGAATACTCATTTCCTAAATCAACTGCAGCTGCCCACGAAGTTACGACAGGGAATCCAAGAGAACCAAGTGCAAGCGTTAGCCATAGTACATTCATCCAGGGAATAGTGACATAAGCAGCTAAATACATAGTAACTGCAAAAATCACCAATCCACCAATGGCTAGAGAGCCGCGAGCAACCATCTTTGATTTCCCTTTTTTCACTAACCAATCCGAGATTGTACCACCTGTCATTACCGTTATAAAAATACATAGCCAAGGTAAACTAGCCGCAAATCCCATGTTTTGAAGGGAGAAACTCCTTGCTTCCATTAAGTACGTAGGCAACCAAACAAGGAAGAAAGTGACGATATAGAGGACGACACAATACTGTAAGCCAAGGGCCCAGAAACGACCATTTTTTAAAAATTGCCCCCACGGTGCAATTTCTTTTTTCTCCTCTTTTACTGTTCTATTCTTGACAATTAATTCAAGCTCTTCTTTACTAACCATCGGGTGCTCTTCCGGTTTATCACGGCCAATCAAGTACCAGATAAAAGCTACGAATATACCGATAAGTCCGAAAATATAAAATACTGCTTGCCATCCCCATGCTTGAAAAATAGCCACCGTGAGTATAGGAGCTATAACCGGACCAAAATACGAGCCTGCTAATAAGGCACTTGCTGCCCGCCCTTTTTCTTCTTTCTGAAACCAATACGTATTAAAAACAGCATTACCTGGATACATTGGTCCCTCTCCTACACCAAAGAGAAAGCGGACTAAAGCCAATAGACCATGAGATTTCACTATAGCTGTAAGGCCAGTGAAAACAGACCACCAAACCAATGCGAGGAATACAATCCGCCGTGCACCGAAACGTTCTGCCAATATCCCTGCCGGAACTTGAGCCAGGGCATAACCCAGGGAAAATATGGAGGCTAAAAAGCCAAATTGCACCTTATCCATATTTAAATCTTCCATCATTGGCTTTGCAATTATCGAAATATTGGAACGATCCATATACGCTATAAGACCAATCACAAAGAAAAGAAATGCTAGCCACCAGCGTATACGGGAAGCTGGTTTTACTTGTACTTGTTTCACTTCATTTACTTCAGGCACTAATCGATTCATAAAATCTTCCCCTTTATCCCTGTTATATATTTAATGTTAAGAAGGCTACAAGAACATTCTTTTAATATAAATCCAATCGTTGATCTGTCAAAACAGGAATATGTTTTCGTGTATCATCAACTTTGCTTAAGTCGATTTCTGCATAATAGATCTGCTCTGAAGAATCTCCTTGTAAAAGGATTTCACCTAACGGATCAATCACCATAGAGCTTCCGGGGAACGATGTGTTTCGACTTTCACCACATCGATTGACAGCCACAACAAAAGATTGATTCTCAATGGCTCGAGCGACCAGCAGCTTTCTCCAATGATCCACTCGTGACGTTGGCCATTGTGCTGCATTAATCAATATTTTCGCTCCTTGATTAACAAGCTTTCGGGAAAGTTGCGGAAACCGTAAATCATAACAAATCATAGTTCCGATGGTTTCGCCCTGATGTTCAAACAATCCAAAGGTATTTCCTGCCGTAAGGAACTTGTCTTCATCCATTAAACGAAATAAATGGATTTTATCGTAACGGAGAACTTGTTCTCCGTGTTCATTAAACACAAACATTGTGTTGGTGACGTTTCCACTCTGTGAATCACGGTACAATACACTTCCTCCTACAATTGCAACGTTGTTTTCTTTAGCAAAGGAGGAGAAAAGTTCTTTTGTCCTCTGACCATCAATATCTGCGATTTGCTCGGCGATTTCTAAAGCGTACCCCGTATTCCACATTTCAGGCAAAACAATAATGTCAGGCGCTTGTTCCATGGCTTGCTTCATTAATCGATGTGCTTTTTCAAAGTTTACATCCGGCTCACCAATCGTTACATCCATTTGAATAAGAGCTATTTTCATAATGCTGACACCTCTTCCACAACAATAGAATATTCATCTCGAATTACTCGGTTTAAAACAGGGTCCTCAAGTTCGTATTCAAACTTACTCCCATACACAAAACCCTCTAAAGTAGGAACAGTACCTGAAAAAATAATCGTATTGGAAAGGTTTTCATATCCGAATTCACGCAACTTATCTAGTAATTCATGTACGGGAAGTAAAGCGGTGAGGTTATTTTCCTGGTACATTCTCCTTCCTGTATTGTCCGTAATCCACGATCTTAGAATCAATTCATCCCAGTGTTGTTCAACATCTTTCAATTTCCAAAAAAGAGTAGCTAAAGGCTTGGGACACGCTTCTTTTGACTTTTGGATATCTTCTTTTTCAATCAAACGATCGGTGTGATCGCTTCCAACAGTGACGAACCACTCGTTTCCATCATTAAAAAGAACATATTCAGCTTCCCCAGAAGTTTCTTCCCCATTTACCCTGATAGAGTCATTAAATGTTAGGCTGGAAAGCTTTTGTGGATAGATTGCGGGGATAGTAGAAGGTGGCGAGACACCAATTTGTTCTAATTCATGAATATGTTCCATCACTTTTTCAATATTTCTTCCCCCATATCCAACTACGATAACATTGCTTACTTGAAAAGTTTCCTGCCTTTTGTCCCCATTCCCTAAATCGATGGTCACTGAAATTTCTTTCATGGTTTCTCCCCCTTTTTTATTTTTAAGCTAGAAAGCACAGCCATTCGTGTACACTCAATGTGATCAAGGACAGCTTTCTTCGCTTTTTCAACATCTTTGTTTTTTAAACATTCAATAATTAAGGCGTGTTCCTTTAGAGTCTGTTCTGTTCTATTAGGAGAATGTAAAGCGCTAACACCAAACCATCGTATTTGATCACTTATTGTTTGCATTAATTGTACAAGTCTTCGATTACCACTTAATTCAGCGAGGTAGATGTGGAAATCCTTATCTGTAGAAATAAATGATTTATTATCCTGTTTCTCCTCTACCTGTTTACTATAAAGCTGTTCAAGTTTTTGGATATGATTTGGTGAAATGATGGGAATGAGCAATTCTATAACCAGTACTTCTATTGCTCGGCGAATCTGTATAACCTCTTCTACATCTCGCTCAGTAATGGTACTGACAAATGTTCCTTTCCTAGGTATAGAAGTTACCCATCCTTCTAACTCCAATAGTGGGATAGCTTCACGAATTGGAGTGCGACTTATACCGAGATTTTCACTCAAACTACGCTCATACAAAACTTCTCCAGGGAGAATGATATGGTTAATAATCGCATTCTTAATTCCCTCATAGGCTTGCTGTTTTAGTGATAATGGCTGTTGTACTTTAAATAAACTCATAAAATACTCCTAAATTTTAATATAATGTGTGGTATGTGGCATGCCACAAAAATATTATTAATATTTATTATATTCGTGACAAATCTCATGTCAACATCATCTTACTCTTTCTTACATAAATCTATAGTTCGTAAAAATACGCTTTAGGGAGCACTTTTCGATACAGTAAGGACGCGTGTCACATGCCCATCAAGCAAAGAAAATCGAAAAAATATCTTTTGGCTTAGCCCCTCCGTTCAGTGCAGCTCAGGCTAAGGTTGTTAATAAATCAAGAACTTGCAAAGTAGAAAAAAATCTACCTTCAAAAAAATAGCCGGAGATTTTCTCGTCTCCAGCTCCTTTCTCTTGATTACATTATTTGCGTTTGCGATACACCTTCTTCTTCCCGATTCATATTAACTTTTACTGAGTCCGGAAAGAGATACGAGAATAACACAATGGTAATGCCGCTTGTTGCCAATCCGTACAAAATGGGAACAATTGATGTTGTACCTTCTAACGCCAAACTAACCAAAATGACCACGGAGCTCGCCATAATGGAATAAAACACAGCGCGTGCGCTCACTCGCTTCCAAAAGAATCCGAGAATAATAGGGAAGAACAATGCACCGGAAAGCACCGCAAAAGCAATGTCTAATGCGACTAAAATATCTTGAATCCATAAGGCACAAATCATCGCAAAAATACCGACTGATAACGTTGTAATCCGCGAAACCACCAGGAACTTTTTTTCATTCATTTGCCGCAGAAAAAATCGTCCGATAATATCGTTTACTAGCAAAGTAGAGGATGCAATAAGCGTTCCCGAAGCGGTCGACATGAGAGCAGAAAGCACACCAGCCAACACAACCCCTAACACCCCAGCCGGAAGCGTATGAATCGCCATGCTGGCAAACGCATTTTGTGGATCCTGTAAACCCGGAAGCGCTACAAATGCGCACATCCCAATTAATGCAACCGTAATAGCATACAAAAACGAGTATCCACCTGCTGCAATCATACCGTAACGGGATGTTTTTAGGCTGCGTGCCGTAAACACTCGCTGCCACACGTCTTGTCCAACTACGATACCGAGCGCATACAATAACAAGCTTTTAAAAACATCCGTCCCGCCCATGACACTGAGATCAAAATAGGTAGATGGCAGCTTCTCCTGTAACCCAGCTAATCCACCTACTTTTGATAAACTCATTGGAAGCATAATCACGAAAATACCGATGCTCATGACGATAAATTGGACAATGTCTGTCATTGTAACTGACCACATTCCTCCCAGCACCGTGTACAACAATACAATGCCACCCGCTACTACAATCGAAAGTGTAAAATTCCAACCTAGCCATACTTTTAGAACGCTTCCGATTCCAATGATTTGTGTAACCGTAAGCATCGTCGTATACGTAGCCGCTACCAGCGAACTAATAAGCCTTGCTTCTACACTAAAACGTTTTTCTAGCATCTCGCTAATCGTCAATACCCGTAAGTTAAATATTTTTTTTGCAAGAAAAATGCTAAGTAAAATGAGACCAATCCCTTGCGAGGTGACAAACCATATGCCGGATATTCCTGACTGATACCCTAATTTGGCTGTGCCAATTGTTGCAGCTCCCCCCAATGTTAATGCGGCGATACAGCCAAAATACATCGAGAAATTTAAATTCCGACCCGCCACAATATAATCCTCTGATGTTTTCGCTCTTCTCGCTCCTAACACACCGACTAATGCGATGATAAGTAAATACAAAACGATAACTGATACATCTATACCATTCATGTAAATCTCCCCTCAAAAGCAAATTTCACGTGGCGAACACGAACTCCCCCCTGAATTTTTTATATACAACGTGTAATACATTCCATTTGTATTCCTCTTTACCACTTTCATACAGGCGTTTATTCCAGAAGTATACAGTACATACTCTCCCTTCCTGATACCGCTTTCAATTACGATAAAAACTCTGCTCCTGCTCCTGAAATAACCATGTGTATGAATCACTATATAATATCTGGAATTACTCGTAGTGATTTTTTCTACTTATCTGAATATTAACTCGTCATATTTAGACACATAAGTGTTCTTTTTTTATGATATTGTGTATTTTCTTATGCTAAAGGCTACCAATTAAGAAAAATCGGGCAGAGAACCTGCCCAGTTTCACTTTTCATTCATCCGAATTTAGTAAGCAACTCGATTTTTAACATAACTTCCCGTCAAAAACAACAATGTTTCCATTTTTTATAACTGTATTAACATGATTAATCCCAAAATGATACGGAAGATATGCAAGATTAGAAGCATTAAAAATAACCAGGTCTGCTTGTTTTCCCGCTTCAAGACTGCCAATAGTATTCGCTTTTCCAATAGCATGGGCGGCATTAATGGTGACAGCCGTTATCACTTCTTCCGGGGTCATTCCTAAATTCAGGCATCCTAATGTCATAACCAGTTGTATAGATTCAGTAGGTGAGCTACCAGGGTTATAATCTGTGGATAAGGCAACAGGTATGCCCATCTCAATCATTGTTCGTGCCCGCGCATGTTTTTTTAATCGTAAATTAAAAGAAGTGGCAGGTAAGCATACCGCAACTGTGCCCGCCCGCTGCATCGCTTCAAACCCTTCATCGCTTGCAGCAAGCAAGTGTTCTGCTGAAATGCATCCAAGTTCACCTGCAAGCTGTGCGCCTCCCATTGGCTCAATCTCATCTGCATGAATTTTAATCCCAAAACCTAATTCTTTGGCAGCAATTAAAATCTGGCGCGATTGTTCAACAGTAAATACGCCATGTTCGCAAAATACATCACAAAACTCCGCTAATCCTTGACGTTTAACCTCTGGAAGCATCTCCTGAATCACTACATCTACATAGCCTGATGGTCGTTCTTTATATTCCAAAGGTACGGCATGGGCTCCCATAAACGTAGAAACCAGATCAACTGGATGTGATTCATTCAACTTTTTTGCCACGCGCAGTTGCTTTATTTCATCTTCTAAAGTTAAGCCATATCCACTTTTTGCTTCCACAGTGGTCGTTCCATGAAGCAGCATAATATCCAGGCTTCCCTTGGCCTTTGTAAACAGTTCTTCTTCTGTTGCCTGACGGGTAGCACGAACCGTACTTAAAATCCCGCCGCCTTGAGCCAGAATATCCAAATAAGAAACACCCTTTAATTTCAAATCTAATTCATGTTCACGTGAACCACCGTGAACCAAATGGGTATGCGGATCAATAAGACCTGGGGTAACCAACTTGCCTTTTGCATCCAGTTCTTCCTCTATTGCCAATCCTGCGATTTGGGCTCTGACCTCTTCTTCTCGGCCAACGGCAACAATCTTTCCATCTCGAACCGCTACAGCCCCCTTTTCAATTGCCCCTACATTGGACATCTCTTTACCTGTTCGAGCTTCCTGCTTTCCTTGCATCGTTACCAGCAGGCCAATATTATGAACCAATAAATCAATTGTATTTTTCTCCATTTTTACCCTCCCATGAAAATCAAGTGCCCGAAGAATTCCCCGGGCAAACTTTCGTTTACACTATGGCACTGTTTTAGATGCCGAGCATTGGTACGCGAACACCGCGCTCCTTAGCTGTTTGAATCGCAAGTTCATAACCAGCATCAGCATGGCGAATGACTCCCATCCCCGGATCTGTGTTAAGCACACGGGAAAGCCTCTCCTCTGCTTCCTTAGAGCCGTCTGCTACAACAACCATACCTGCATGAAGAGAATATCCCATTCCTACCCCACCACCATGGTGAACAGATACCCAGCTTGCGCCTGAAGCTGTATTTACAAGAGCATTTAAAATTGCCCAGTCACCTACTACATCACTTCCATCCTTCATCGCTTCCGTTTCACGATTCGGTGATGCAACAGAACCACAGTCAAGATGGTCACGGCCAATAACAATCGGAGCAGAAATTTCCCCATTACGAACCATTTCATTAATGGCCAGACCCATTTTTACACGCTCACCATATCCTAACCAGCAGATGCGTGCAGGCAATCCCTGGAACGCAACTTTTTCTTTAGCCATTGTAATCCAACGGCGCAGATGCTCATTTTCAGGGAAAAGTTTTAATACGAGTTCATCTGTTTTATAAATGTCCTCCGGATCTCCAGATAGTGCAGCCCAGCGAAACGGTCCTTTGCCTTCACAGAAGAGAGGACGAATATAGGCAGGAACGAACCCCGGAAAATCGAAAGCATCCTTTACACCTTCATCCAGAGCTACCTGACGGATATTATTACCATAGTCAAATACTACAGACCCCATTTTTTGAAGATCAAGCATAGCCTGTACGTGAGTTGCCATTGATTTTTTCGAAAGCTTTACATACTCTTCCGGATCATTTTTACGTAATTCCGCCGCAGCTTCAAGTGAGTATCCAGCAGGAACGTACCCATTCAGCGGGTCATGTGCAGACGTTTGATCTGTCACAAAATCAGGAATAATTCTTCGTTTTACGAATTCTGGGAAAATTTCAGCTGCATTGCCAACCAATCCGATAGCAAGAGGCTGGCCTTTCGTCTGTGCGTCCTGAGCCAGCTTCAAGGCTTCATCCAAATCATAAACCATTACATCACAGTAACGTGTATCAATACGACGTTGGATACGTGTAGGATCTACATCAACGCCAATAACAACTCCTTCGTTCATCGTAACGGCTAGCGGCTGTGCCCCACCCATTCCACCGAGCCCTGCCGTTAGTGTTAATGTTCCTTTCAGTGTTCCACCTGAATGCTGGCGGGCTGCTTCTGCAAATGTTTCATATGTTCCTTGTAAAATTCCCTGTGTTCCAATGTAAATCCAGCTTCCAGCTGTCATCTGTCCATACATCATAAGTCCTTTTTTGTCCAATTCATGGAACGTATCCCAATTCGCAAAAGCCGGAACTAAAACAGAGTTCGAGATAAGTACGCGCGGTGCCTGTGTATGCGTTTTAAAAATTCCAACCGGTTTACCTGATTGCACAAGCAATGTTTCGTCAGCTTCTAAATCCATTAAGCATTCGACAATTTTATCAAAACACTCCCAATTTCGAGCGGCTTTTCCGATCCCGCCATATACTACAAGATCCTCCGGACGTTCGGCTACCTCCGGATCAAGATTGTTCATTAACATCCGAAGGACAGCTTCTTGTTGCCATCCTTTTGCATTCAGCTTTGTCCCACGAGGGGCGCGAATTGTACGTCCTGATACCTTTTTCATATTCCCTTCCCCTTTCATTATGTTTTTAGCTTCGTTTCATATATCCAGCAAGAAAACTTAATATCACATATAATGTTGTTCTAACGGTAGCTCTGCGTGGATCCTGCATAGGATCTACACAAACGATATCGAATCCTTTTACTTTTGGATTCTGACCTAGCATGAATACAGCGTCAAACAACTGCCAGGATGTCATTCCCGCCGGTACCATCGCTGGTACTCCAGGTGCATACGCTTGATCCAAAACATCCATATCTACCGTTACATAAATCGCATCCGTTCCATTTCCTGCCACTTCCATCGCTTTTTCTACTAAAGGTTCAATTCCTTCTTGAAAAACTTGACGTGCTGTAAATTGTGTAATCCCCTTTGATAAAGCGTATTCCCGATAAGGCTTAGAATTTGCGAAGCTATGAATCCCAATTTGAGCGATATGGCGACCATCCACTGTCCCTGATTCAATTAATCCTCGAATGGGTGTACCATTGGAGGGCCCGCCATCCTCCAAATTTCTTACATCCATGTGGGAATCAATTTGAACAATCCCCACTTTTCCAGAAAACCTTTTCTTAAAGGCTTTGACTGAGGGGCATGTAATCGAGTGATCACCACCTGTAATGATAGGAAACAAATCGGGCAATGCTTCGTATACATTGGTTAGTCCCTGTTCAATATTTGCGTGGCAGCGCTGTAAATCAGTCACATGCATCTGAATATCGCCCATATCACGTGCCTGTAACTCCTGTAAATCAACATCATGATCTATACTATATGTCGTTACATTTGCAAATAATTCACGCAACGCGTTTGGAGTCATCGAAGCTCCTGAAATACTTATCGATGTTTTGGACAAAGGAATTCCAATAAAGCCAATATCTATCGGTTCCTCTCCATCCCATGGAGTTAACCATTGAGAAACCTTTGTCTCAAAACGATCACGCCAGTTGGAACGACGAATAATCTCAGGCGGGTTGAGTAAATCAATTTTTTTCAATTAGATTTCCCCTCTCCTATATCCCTTATATTTAAAATCAACAGTTTTTAGGCCCCCACTCAACTTATTATATTATTTAGAATAATAATTATTTTCCGTATTTAAATGATGTCTTTATCTTACTAGAAAGCCTTTTCATTTTATCTAGCATAACTTGTGTGAATTTAGCACAATCTTGCTGAACGATATTTTGTAGGACTATGCTGGGTGTATTTTTTAAACGTTCGACTAAAGTAATTCGCATCTGGAAATCCAACTTTGTCTGCGATTTGCTGGATAGACAAATCTGTTGTTTCTAAGTAATATATTGCTTTTTCGATTCTAATTTTATTTAAAAAATCAATAACACTTACCCCTATCTCTTTCTTAAACAAATGACTCAAATGGTACTTACTCAAGCAACAATATTGTGCTATGTCTTCTAAAGAGATCTTTTTTCGAAGATTTTCTTTCATATATCGAATCGCTTGCCGAATCACCGGAGAGACCTCCAATGTTTGGGTTAATGCTACCTGCTCTGTTAACCAGCGTACATACTCACATACTTTTTTAATAAACTTGTCATACCGAATGGTTTGATATAAATCTTGGATAAAATGGGCATTTTCCGACAGAATCGTCTCAGCACTGAATCCTGCCTCCAAAACCAATCTGGAAATCATCATGACTAAGTCCACCACTTCAGACTTGAACATGTTCACATTAAACTTATTGGCCTCTGCTAATCCTTCCAATATAATTTGTAAGATGGGAACAGTCCCATCTACATCTCCAATCCGCACCCGCGCTAATAGCTCTATTCTCTCTTTCTCTATTTTCTCTTTAAGAGAAAAATAATTTTGCCCTGACTCTTCTCTATTTTTCTCCTTTTCAAATTGAAAAATCATTCGATTCCCTTGGAAAAACCGGTTAATCATCGATTTTCTGGCTTCCTTATAAGAATGCTGAAGCATATAAGGATCGTCATAATAAGTTCCAATTCCAATGGAGACAGAAACAGGCATTTCATCTGCTGATTTTTGTATTTTTTTTGCAATCTGAAGAGTTTCTTCATTCAAGTCCTTTGTTATCCGATGTTCTGATGTAAATTCCAAAAGTAATGCCAGTACACCTTCCTCAATCCAAACCCATACAAAGGGAATGGTTACCGCCTTATATATTGCTTCTACTAACCTTTGACCGATCTCTATCCTCCAGTTTAAAGGTTTCTCTATGGATAAATCTGGATAGCGATCAATAGAAATAGCCATAACTAGATGAGGGTGAATATAGATTCCATACGTTTGCTGCATCTCAGAAAAAGACGCTTCATGTACAAACGTTCCAGAAAGCAATAGATGGGAAAAAGCTGCTTCGGCAGGATTTTGTTTCATCTTCCGTTCTCCTTAAAATTATGCCGAACGAAATTGTATTCCGTTTACTACACTTATCATAATGAGGAGTAAAATAAATAAAAAGAGTGATATAACAACCAATAAACTAATGATTGCAACCAGAAATTTTTTCATAATTATCCCTCCTATTCCGAAAGTTTACGCTGTATTTGCAATATGATCCATATGTATATACATATCCGTATAAGTAGTTGACGGCATTTCTTCCGTCATAAGTAAAATGATTGCATTTTTAATCAGAATACTCATTCCACTTCCTATCAAACATATGTTTTTATATTATGATCAAAGTTTATTTCTATATTTCCTGGATAAAGTAAAAAAAGGGAAATCATAAAAATTACATTACTAAATTATTATCCAAACAAATAGCAATGTAAAGGATTTGGCGTAAGTAAGCCGGATAATCAGCGAAAAAGATAAAACAAAAAGCATCCCTCGTTCTAGGAGATGCTTTAAAAATAAAATGAAAATTTTCGTATTTAGTACACAAACATAATAAGAATGCTGGTCACAACTCCTACCCATATACTAAGTAAAACACAATACCCCATAATATCGCGAATACTTAATCCAACAACCCCGAGTATTGGTAATGCCCAGAATGGCTGAATTAAATTAGTCCAAGCGTCTCCCCATGCAACAGCCATCGCAATCTTTCCAGGTTCTACTCCTAATTGCATTCCTGCAGGTATCTGAAGTGGTCCTTGTAGGGCCCATTGCCCACCACCCGAAGGGGCAAAAAGATTAACCAAACCAGCTGTCCAATACGTAAATATAGTAAATGTATCTTTACTTGCCACCGAACTCATCCAATTAATAATCGCTTCCCCCATTCCTGAACTAGTAAGAATGGCGATAATTCCAGCGTAGAAGGGAAACTGAAGAATGATGGAGGAAATAGAAGTCGCAGCTTCTTTAAACGCTGCTGCAAACCGCCCCAATGATCGATGAAAAAATAAACCAGCACTCAAAAAAGTAAGATTAATAATATCAAGATTCAAATCTAGCCCTTCAAAAAACTTATAAACAACATATACAAAACCACATGCTCCCATGATTGTTCCTAACCACGGATTCATCTCTAATTTTTCTGCCGGTGTTAAAGGCTGTTCTATCGTTGCAGCCGTTTCGGTTGTAGCTACCGTATTTTTTTGCAACGGTTTATAACTAATAATATTCGTTTTCGGAGCCATGAAAGCGATAACAATCGGCATCGTAATAAACAGAGCTAGAAAAATGATGATTGTTCCAGGGTGAAAAATAGTCTCCGATGTCGGAACAACTCCCATGATCTTAGCTAAAAAATGATCCGGTGTGGCAATGGTTAACCCAATCGAGCTCGACAATCCAGCAGCATATAAAGCAGTAGGGGAATAAGCAGAAGCCACCAGCAGTGGAAAATGCGCTTTTTCATTTCTTTTCGCTACCTCTTTTGCAAAAATCGCCCCTACTACTACCGCGAGTCCCCAGTTAATGTAATAAGATATAGCAGAAATAATGAATGTCATAACATATGCCTGTGTAGGCGTCTTAGGAATGCTTGCGACTTTCTGTAATGCCTTATTAATAAATGGAACGGAAGCAAGCACCATACCTGTCATCAGTACAAGAACCATTTGCATGGTAAAGGCTAGATACTTCCAAAAACCATCTCCCCAAGCTTTAAAAATAGTCATAGGATCAGACAAGTTCATAAGAATGGCAATAATAAATACAAACAATGTCATAAGTATTGCAATGACAAAAGCATCAGGAAGATAGCGTCTAACCACTTTTGAAAATATATCCGCTATTTTTACTAGCATCTCTGTCCTCCTTGGTAGTATATTTTACTAAAAGATATCAGTCTGCAATGAGAAAATCATTGTGATGTATTTATAAAAATATGTTATTAATTTATACACTATGTATAAATTACAAATAGATTCTAAACATTATCAAACGTTGCCATCTCCGCCCAACGCCTATGAGAAAACAAAAAATAAAAGAGCTGTTGAAATTCTGACATCAACAGCTCTTTGGTTTGCGCTAGGCAAAGGCCAGAAGAAGTCCTCTTACCTCGATGTTTCCGCCTCAATTTGAATAGTTTTTTATATTATCCTCATTGCTTTTCCTACCTTTTCAAAACAAGTAAGTACCTGATCAATCTCCGATTGCGTATGCGTAGCCATCAACGTTACTCGAATTCGGCTGGAGCCTTGCGGTACCGTCGGCGGGCGTATAGCAGGAGCAAACACTCCTTCTTCTTCTAGGCGTGCGGAAAAACGCACCGCCTTTTCCGCTTCGCCAATCATCACCGCAACAATTGGCGTAATACCTTCTACTAAAGTAAATCCCAGTTTCGTGAGACCATCACGTAAAAGCCGGGCATTTTTCAGCAAACGGCGTCTTCGTTCCGGTTCCTCCCGGATAATGCGGATTCCCTCCAGGGCAGAAGCGACAACACCCGGTGAAAGGGATGTCTGAAAAATAAACGACCGGGCATGATTGCGCAAATAATCCACCACTGTCCGTGAAGCGGCTACATATCCCCCTTCTGCTCCGACAGACTTGCTTAATGTGCCCATCAGAAGTTGAATGCGATCGCTTACGCCAAAATATTCGGCCGTACCGGCCCCTGTTTCTCCCAGCACGCCGGTTGCGTGCGCGTCATCCACCATAACCCATGCGCCATGCGCTTGCGCTACTTCCACAATGTCGGGCAAAGGCGCAATATCCCCATCCATACTAAATACCCCATCGGTGACGATAAGCTTCTTCGTCTCCTGTGCGGAACGAATTTTATTTCGTAAATCGTCCATATCGGCATGGCGATATACCACTATTCGCGCTTTGCTTAAGCGACAGCCGTCAATAATGCTTGCATGATTCAGCTCATCGCTAAAAATAACATCACCCGGCCCCATCAGCGCAGAAATAACGCCCAAATTGGCCAGGTATCCGCTGCTAAAAACAATGGCGCTCTCTTTTTGTTTAAATGAAGCAAGGCTAGCTTCCAGCCTTTCATGAAGCAAAAAATTTCCTGTCGTCAGCCGCGCCCCTCCGCTTCCTGTTCCGTATGTTTCAATCGCTTGTATGGCCGCCTTTTTCAATCGTTCATCGCGCGCAAGCCCCAAATAATTATTGGAAGAGAACACACTCTTCTCTTGCTTCCAATCGATCGGGTGCAATGTTCGCAGCAACCCTTTTTCTTTCTTTGCAGATAAGGAATCGAGAAGTGAACGTTCAAACCCATCCATCATGTTTCCCCCTCATCCAATCCAAACCGGCATTTTTTCCAGGTATTCAATGTAGTCTGCAATGTTTGTCTCGGCTGTAACGAAAAAAATACGGCCGCCCGATAACTCTCCCTCTTCTTTTAAATGGAAAATACGGCAATAGCCTTTCGTCGGACTGCTAACATAACCGGTACTATATTCAGGGTCATCAGACCAGCAAAGTTCAGCGACCGTCCCTGCGGCGGAAGCGACCTTGGTCGCCAGGGCTACCGCTTCCGAAACACGGACAGATTCTAACAAGGGTTGCCGTTTTTTCCAGATCGCATGGGACATTCTCTCCCAATCCATGCGGGAAACCCGTACACCTTTTGTCCCTCTCGTATCCATACGTTCTCCGCTCTGGCTATCTAACAATACCGCTCCCCGCAAATTGTAGCTGGATGTTAAGATTTCAAATCCTCTTTCAATGGCCGCATCCGATACGGAAGACTGGCGAAGTAAATCCGCAGCCTGCTTTCTCCCTGCTTGCACGCTCGTTGTGCAATATGTAGAAATGGGAAGCGGAGCAAGCACCGGTATTTCTTCTTGTGCTACCTTTTCAATAGCAATGTTGATAAAATCTGCCGTTCCGCGGCTATGATGAAGAGCTTTACGCAGCAGTGCGCTGACCGCTTCTTCCAGCTCCTCTCTCGTGCTCAACCGCTCTCCACCAGAAATATGAAGTCCCCCATCCTCATGCGCTCTTCCTTCCGCCGCACGCATGCGCAAACTATACAGAGGTTCGTTTACCATTGAACAATACACCTTCTTCCGCCTTTCGCAATATTTTCGTTATGGGCCAGACGGTAAGAGCCGTAAATATCATGCCAGGCAAGGCAGCCACAAGCAAAGGAATAGCCGGAACGTCTAGTGTCAGCGCTAACACCCAGCGAGCAGCCGCCGATCCAATCGGTCCCGCTATAAGAAGGACAGGTAAAGAGGGGCCCAGTAAAGCTACCATCCCACCCGCCACCAGTCGAAATACCATCGAAATTTCTACATTTAAAAGATTGTGCATTCCCAATAAAAACATAATGACACTTGCCAACACACCGGCAATAATGTAGCGCTGAAATCCGAACACGGCGGCAATGGCAACCGCAATCGGAGCGGAAAGCTGAAACTCAGCCCCTGGAATGCCCAAAGGAATTTTAAACGCACCCGTAATGGCGATAATGCTCGTTAACAAAGCCAGCAACGTAATTTCTTTTGTTCTTTTTTTCATCTCTCCCTCCTATTTTGTAAACCTATTTATAAAATTAGTTAACATTTAAGATGTATTTAACCACATACGTATGCTAAACGTCAATCATGGTTCACAATATTGAAGCGAAAATACAATAAACTTTATCATTATACGTAATGTTTGAGCAGTCATAAGAAGGTGTTGCAGATTACCATCTATTCTTTTTACCTTAAAAAAGCAAACGCCACTTTATTTTTGGTGTTGTCTATCCTTATATAACGAGTCATTGTAGCGTTGTATAAATAAAAAAATAAGGCCCGCTAAAGGCTCTTTGGTATGTCCAAAGTTTCTGCTAGGCCATAAAATCCCTTGGATTTTTATTTTGTTAGCCTGATGGCGATAGGAAAATCCCCATCAACACTATCTTCCATGACGTTTTTCTTTTGCTTTTTTAAGTTTAACTTCCCTCTTATATTCTTTGATTTCTTTCCGCCTGTTTCGACTAAGGATTTGTTTCTCTTTTTTTCTTTTTTCGTACTCTAACTGGAGTGCCGCTTGAGCGTAAGTCGATATCCCTTTCGTTTTAATTTCCCGAGAAATTTGTCTTGCTAAACGTTTCGGGTTAATCTTTCTAACTTCATGGTTTTCGATAGCGACTTCTTCCGACAACCCATTAATAAAGTCCAATAATCTTCTGTTCACAAATTCAAATACTTCTTGGTCTCGTGGCTCTGGACCAAATACATACCTACCTGCTCTTAATTTTCCATCATGAATCTCTTCAACAATACCTACCCAAAACTGACCGTTAAAATAAACAGTAAACTTCATCTTAATTCCCCCTCTAAACTCATAGCTGGAACGATGGACATCCCGAGGGGGGAAGATTACTGACATTGATGATATGTAAATCCAAATCACCAATGCGCCTGGACTACCAACCAGACCGTGTTTTTACGTTCCATTGTTTGTTATATTACATATCCTATATGTCTTCAACCATTTTGCCCGTTCGTTCATGAATGAGAAGCTCAACACAACTCCTGCCATCATTTCACCTCCAACCTTGGGTTGACCCAAAAAACGCATAAATTATCTTATAGAATAACAAAAGTTTTAATTTTTCTTAGCACTCGTCTGGTGAAAAAAGCCACCGATCAAAGAATGGATTTTAATTACGCTCATTTCATTTTATATAATCTCGTTATGATGACGGTTAGATATGAAGAATATTGCTATTGTAGCTATAATTCCGGCGACAACGAACGTATAAAAGCTAAATAATTCATTAAATCCCATGGATATAAACAGGCCAATCAATATCGGTCCGGATATGGCACCAATTCGACCGACACCAAGCCCCCATCCTAATCCTGTACCTCTTACAGTGGCAGGAAAGTATTTCGAAAGATAAGCATGCAATAATTGCGTATTTGCTATTGTACCAATCCCTGTTATACCAATACAACAATATACCAGTATTTCAGATTTAGTTATGGTAACAAACCACATTCCTAAAGCAGCCAGGAAATAAGAGAGACCTATAACCTTCTTTGACCCCCATTTGTCAGCTATTGCACCGCCTAAAATGACCCCTATCGCCGCAGTAAGATTGAGCGTAAGCAAGAATGATAGACTTGAACCAAGCGAGTGGCCTAATTGACGCATGATTTGCGGCAACCATGTATTTAATCCATAAATTAAGTAAAAGCTCATTACATAAGTAATCCAAAATAATATCGTAGTCCTTGCAAATTTTTTGGAAAACAAAGTTGATAACCCATACATAAGGCTCTTATAATTTTGCTTTTCAGAATCATTATTTGTATACTCTTCAGAGAAATCCATCTGGTAACGCTTACAAATATCTTCGGCTTCTTGGACACGACGATGTGAAAGCAAGAAACTTACTGATTCAGGCAAGTACCGGATAATAAACGGAACGGCCAAAATAGGTATAGCCCCTATCCAAAACAAAATTCTCCAACCGAATGCTGTAAGTAATACTAGTGACAATAATACAGCGATGACAGTTCCTATAGCATATCCTGAAAACATTATTGCATAATTTAAGGATCGACGATGCTTAGAAGAATATTCGATCGTTAACGCCGATGCTGTTGGGATAATTCCGCCGAGACCAATTCCTCCAATGAAACGAAAGACACCAAACATTTCTGCGGATGTTGCTATTGCTGATAAAGCCATAGTAATCGAGAACAGAGCGATACTCCATATAAATGTCCATTTTCGTCCAATTAAATCCGTAATTGTACCTACCGCTATAGCTCCAACTAACATTCCAATAAGGGCGTAGCTACCAATCGCCCCCGCTTGTGCAGGTGTAATCCCCCATTCTTTGCTTTCCAATAACTTAGGAAGAACAGCGCCGTAAATTCCTAAATCATAGCCTTCTGCCATAATTCCGAAGAAACAGATGGCCAAGACAAGATATGTTAATTTGGCTGGTACAGTATTGTTTCGTATATCTATTGCGTTTGCATTTTTCTTTAACTCGATTTGATTCGTGCCTATGAATTGTTCACTCATATCTCCCATCCTCCTCAGATCAGGTCTATAAATTTAAAACAGTCAATAATATCATTTTTGGTATGCAAATGATACTGCCGACTTTTTCAAGATATGAAGTGAGCATCAAACCAATTTGTGTTCCAGATGATACCCCTTTGCTTTTAAAATTAAGAAGTAACTATGTGACTATTTTCCGTTACAACACTTTTTCGTTTGATGGTATCATTTTTAAACGCAGGCATCACTTCTTTAGCCACTATTTCTATAGATTTCAACACTTCTTTATGTGGCAGCCCTCCAAAGTTCATGAGCATCATAATATGGTCACAGCCAGCTTCTTGATATTTCCTGAGTCTGTTTATGACATCTTCAGGGGTGCCAATGAGTAAATGTTCGCGTTTTTCAAGATCTTCAAATGTAGCGTTTCTTCCATACTGGCGGGTATCTAAATACAGATTTACATGTTTTTTAGACACTCGTTCCGCTTCTTCGCGTGTTTCGGCTACAAACGTGTGAACTGCTAAAGGAATATTTATTTCACTTTCGTCATGTCCGGCCTGATGATATGCTTCTTTATAGTTATCAATTATCTCTTTTAACTCTGATAAAGAGTTACTGGCGACATAAGGGACTCCCATAATGTTATATCCCATTTTAGCGACAAATTCTGCCCCCCTGCGGCTTAGTGTACCGATCCAAATCGGCACTTTTTTCTGTTTTGGCAGTACCTCTAATTTAATGTTAGAAAATTGATAATAGTCTCCTGAATGGGAAAATTTTCCCCCAGTCCAAGCTTTTTCAATAACAGCTAGAGCATCATTGAATCGAAGCGCCTTATCAGCGGGATCGACGTTGAATCCGGCAAATTCGTGAGGAAGATAGCCGCTCCCAAACCCCAAATTTATTCGACCATTGCTCAATACATCTAATAAAGCGTAATCTTCGGCTACTTGAATAGGATTTTTGAATGGCAAAGTAACTATAGAAATACCAAGGCGAATATTTTTTGTTCGCTGTGCCGCTACAGCGAGTAAAATTTGCGGAGTGGTTAAAATTCCGTATTCACTAAAATGATGTTCGGCAAACCATACTGAATTGTAACCCAATTGGTCTGCATATTCTGTTTGTTCTAAGACTTCATGAAAAAATTGTTCAGGGGTACGATTGAACATTTTTTTGTAGTTGTCAAATACTGTGAATAAACCAAATTCCATAATGATTCTCCTCTCGTTTTATTGTAAAAATAAAAGCCAGTAGCAACTAAAGTCCATAAGAAACCTATCGTTTCCAGAACCTTCGTTTCTACTGGCTACCAATTTGCTTTATTGAGACTGGGTTCATGCCCCGTCCTCGGCAAATCGCCCAGTTAACAACGTAAATATAAAGATTATACTTTAAATAAATTATATAAAAATTTTCTGTAAATTGCAATCCCTTACATCTTTGTTTTAATTAATTTTTTACATTTTCTTTATCTAATTCAATATATCGGTTATACCCTGAAAGAATGGCCTGTATGACGGCTTTTTTTGGCGGAACGATAAATCTGCGTTCGACTGTATTAATAATTTCATCGATGTCTCGTGTAATAGATTTTCCACGAAGTAGCGCCGAAATAAAGTCATTAGTAATATCTCGAATAAAAGTAAAAGTACAGTCTACGATAATATCTGTTTCTGTATCAATAACAAGAATACACCCGATTGATTTTTGCACTTCAAAAATTGGAGTCCCTTTAGGGAGCTGAGCAAATCCGGCCACTAAGACAAAACTGTCCCTTATTTCCATTTTGAATATTTACACCTCACCCTTACACAATAATTTTATCTATGCCCATCATCATAGTTGAAAAATATGTAATTCTTTTATCATGGCGATTCTACTATTAATATTATTTTACCATGGCACGCGAGAAATCCCCTTCCTCCAGAATTTATACTATATTTTGTTTATTAAGGATTTGATTTCCTTTATAATTACTATTAAAGTAACTTTTGATATTATGGGCGGTGAATACACAATGTTAGTACAAAAAAGCAAGTTTGTTATACGTACCTTTAAAATCACTGAAAATGGACTATTATATGGTTATAAACGCTTTTTCTTTAAGCATGACAAACTTATTAAATTCGAAGATATTCCTGAAAATCAGGTATCTTTCTCGGTATTCCCTAAAAAATCCTTTATTGCAGCTATCATTTTTACGTTAATAAGTGCCATGATGGCATGGGACTATTTGTTTGCAAGTTCTAACACTGATAAAGCAGAAGCGCTAGACTCTTTGACTTTTTATTCACCTATCTCATGTTTTTTTTGGATAATGTTTTGGTTTAATTATAATACTTATACTTCTTTATCTGATCATAAAACAGACATTGTCTTTTTTGAAAATATTCCTTCGTCAGAAAAAGTACATGATTTCATAAAAGAATTACAGCAAGCAAAAGAGAAATATATTAATCAAAAATACTACAACCATATTCACTATCATAATTTAGAACCTTCTTCTATTTCCGCAGAAATATTTAGGCTATCACAGCTTAAAGAACAAAATATAATCTCGGAAGAAGAATTTAATGAAATAAAGAAAGAGTTAATACAATCTAAGAAAAATGAAGAAAAGACAATTGGCTTTATGCGTTAATCCATCCATTGAAACCTAAGAATCTAAAGCCCCTCCACCTAAACGGGAGAGCACCGAAAAAGTACCCGACTTTTTTCCGTAAAGCGGAAGATGGGTGCTTTTTCTTGTATTTCCTAATAAGCAATTAAATCCCCTAGCTTTATGTCACTAAGGAAACATTTATGAGTTTAACCATTCGTTATAAATGAATCCGTATGTTAAGAAAGTGAATAGTTAAAGTTAACAAAAATAAAGAATGCCACTGGAAATAATCCAGCAGCACTCAGTTCACAGAAAATGCAATCGTTTTTCAGTGCTCTCTCTTTTAAAGAAAAGTGATTTATAAACTAAAAGTATCTGCGTACCTGTGCAAAGTGGCTTTGGCACCATGACGAACTTAGATCGGTGATTTGTACACCTCTACCTGGAGCAGGTGCATGAATCATCTGATTGTTTCCGATATATATTCCTTCGTGATAGCCGCTACGTGATCCCGAATGGAAAAAGACAATATCACCAGGCTGCATATCGGATTTGCTTACTTGGTAGCCTTGTTTCAGTTGTCCGATAGGACCAGTTGATATCGAGATGCCGAAATGCTTGTACACATATGAAGTAAATCCTGAACAATCGAATCCGGTTTGCGGGGATCTTCCTCCATGTACATACGGTATACCGATAAACTGTTTGGCATAATTAGCGATCTGAAGTCCTGTTGCTGACCCAGTAGTTAAATTAGCACTTTGCGTTGGCCTATTGTTTGTAAATGGATCTGTCTGTTGTTTGGTGCTCACCTGGTGAGGCCATGTATATGCTTCGCCTTGCTGTGATTCAACTTGCTGTGCTTGAGCTTGTTGAGGTACCAAGTTACTCATTCCGGTAAGCAAAACCCCAGTCATTCCTGCAATAGTAATCATGCGTTTTAACAAATTATTACACTCTCCCTTTCCCATGCCTCCGAGGTTAGCTGACGGGTTCGGTTGAAAGGTGCCCGATCGTATACACGATTTCACCCCATAAAATGATTCCCCCGTTCCAATTGATGGACTAGGCATTCATTGAATCCTTTCTTACCTTACCGTATAAAGACGAGCGGTACATTAGTAAAGGGATGGGTGTGTCCCCATGTATTTCCGACAATAATGAGTCCCGGTATATGCACATTAAGTTAATATATTAGACTTGCCCAAAAATAAAAAGAACCGAAGATCTTCCTAATTTTTGATAAAATCAAGCTCTTCTCCTGCTTTCGCTTCATATATGTAGTAAAATTTTTTATCAACACAAATCAATTTTCTTGAGGGAATAAAGTGTGTATCATCTACTTATAGAGGTGATATTTTCTGGATGGCAGATACACAACGTGAAAAGTTGTTAAGCATAGGAGGAGATTTGATTGAACGTACGCGAGTACCTCAAACGTATTGGTGTTGATATTGAAGACATTCACGCCGATTACCAGTCGCTTCAATTCATTCAAATGCGTCACATGCTGTCCGTCCCGTTTGAAAACTTGGACATCATAAACTCCCGTCCTATTGAAATAAACCTTGAAGCAATTTACCAAAAAATTGTTGTAAGTAAACGAGGAGGATATTGTTATGAATTGAACGGACTGTTAGGTTGGCTTCTACAAAATGTGGGTTTCTCTGTGTCACTGGTTTCTGGCCGGGTTCATCACGGTGATGGTACATATGGCCCTGAGTTCGACCACATGGCTCTTTTAGTACACCTCGAAAAAGACTATATCGTCGATGTCGGGTTTGGTGATTCCGTGCGTAGCCCTCTTCAGCTTTCGGGAGACATTGTCACCGATGTCAGTGGTTCGTACCGTATCACGAGTGAGTCAAATTCCGAGACCTTATGTTTCCAGAAATTAGTGCAGAATGAATGGATTACAGAATTTAAATTCACGAAAAAACCTCGTAAACTTGACGAGTTTTATGAAATGAATCAGTACCAGCAAACTTCTTCGGAGTCTCATTTCACGAAAAAACTTATCTGTTCTCTTGCTACACCTAATGGTCGAATCACTATTTCGGGTGATTCACTAATCGAGACAATTAACTCCATAAAAACTAAACGGATGATTTTGTCTTCCGAAGAAAGAAACGAAATCTTGAAGCAGCGATTCGGAATAATATTATAACCTGATTCCATATGCAGTGGAAAATAATTCTTCCACTACTTCTCCCTTATCTCTCACCTGTTCTCAAAGTGTATCAACATCATCTACATAGAAATTAAAGCATCCAGGGGGAGGATAATTTTCATGCTCCATGATGGCAAACATGGCTCCACTTTCATTTAGTAGCCACCAAAAATAACCCGGCGCAAGGCCAGGTTATTTTTGGTGAAAATTATGTGGCACAAGTGTGTTGTAAATCATACAAACGGGTTGTTTCTGGAAGACCTGTAGCAACGAATCCCGCCACCCATTTAGATAGCGAGATTTTTCTTTAAGACTCTATCTACCATAAACCAAGTAGTTTCCACCAAAGGGAGCCAACTCCTAGCCAAATAATAATATTAATAATTGAGATGGCTAATCCTATAGCCCACCATTTTCCCTCTGATACATAACCAGGACCAAAGAGAATGGGGGCTGGACCAAAACCGTAATGAGTTATAGAACCAAACAGATTACTGAAAAACGCGAGCATTAATGCCGTAAACATTCCCGGTGCTCCTACAGTAAGAGATACCGCAAGAAATGCAGCATACATTGCACTTACATGTGCAGTTGCACTAGCAAATAAATAGTGACTATAAAAATAAGCCATACCTAATACTAACAAGGCTACCATTGGAGACATACCTGATACTAATCCCTGAATTTCCTTACTAAACCAAGAGATTAACCCAAGATTATTTAGTTGCCCTGCCATCATAACAAGTGCGGCAAACCATACAAGTGTATCCCATGCCATCTTCTCACCTTTAACATCTGTCCAGGTTAATACTTGAGTAAGAAGAAGTAAAGACACACCGACAAGCGCAGCTGTAGTAGCATCCACGCCAATCTTTTCACCAAAAATCCACAACCCTAAGACCGTTACAAATACAAAAACCATTCTCTTTTCTGCTTTGCTCATCGGCCCCATTTCTTTTAATTTTTCTATCGCAAATTTTGCCGCGTTTGGTGTTTCTTTAATTTCTGGCGGATAAATCTTGTAGATGAACCAAGGAATAATAAGTAAGCTAATGAGACCAGGGACAATAGCTGCGAGCATCCAACCACTCCAACTGATTTGTATGCCGGCTTCTTTAGCCATTGATACAATAAGTGGATTAGCTGCCATCGCCGTCATAAACATAGCGGATGTCACTACGTTGACCTGAAATGCAGTCTTTATCAAAAACGAGCCGATTTTCCGCTCTGTCCCGTCTTCAGGTTTTGAATGAAATGAATGAGCCAAAGCGGAAATAATCGGAAATACGATACCACCTGCACGAGCAGAGTTACTGGGCATGGCTGGAGAAAGTATAAGGTCAGTGAACGCCAGCGCATATGAAAGACCTAGTGTTTTCTTTCCGAATTTATTCACAAATATATAAGCAATACGAGAACCTAATCCCGTTTTTGTAACACCGCGAGAAATAATAATTGCACATACAATGATCCAAATGGTACCATTACCAAATCCTGATAGTGCAGTTTTAAGAGGTACTATATCTGTTATAACTGTCATAGTAATAGCAATGATAGAAAGACTTCCCATCGGCATCGGTTTAATAATAAAACCAACGATGGTTGCTACAAAAATAGCAAGTAAATGCCACGCATCAGGTTTTATCCCTTCCGGCGGTGTGATAAACCAGATAATTAAACCGATGGCGATAATTATGGCCAAAGGAATAAATTTAATTTCCCCTGATGTTTTGTCTGCAATGTTCTTTCCCACAATTTTTTCCTCCTATTTTACAAATCAACATTTTCTTGGTATATGTTCATCTTCATTCATGAACATATTTACAATTCATTATCTAACCCCTTTCATATTTTATTTATTCCTAAATTAATATAACGGCGGAATGGGATACTATATTAAGTTAAAACCATTCTATATATTGACAAATCATTGAACATATTGTAGCAAATGGATGGCAGAGCAATCATCTTTCATCCCACGATTGAAGCCGCGAGTTTTCATATGGAATTTTCTTCAAAAAAAACTCCACTGACCGTTTGGATGACTGCTGAAATAATGTGCACCTTCACTCACCCCTAAAAAATTCTTCTTTGACTAATTAACATAATTTCTAATCATTAAAGTTTCATTTCTTTTTTAAATCATTAAAATATTCTATAATCCCACTTTATATAAAAAAGCTAACCAATGCAGGCTAGCTTTTCCCATTTAATATCTGCATGAGGTAAATATCAATTAAAGCACCAGTTATGATTGCTAAAAAAGTTCGTCTAAGTAAAAACAAATGTTTGTCCATATCACTTCTTAGCCTGTCTTCATATGATAGTAGGAGGTGATGAGAATGTCATCAAGAAGTACTGTTGAAATTGGGTCAAGATGTATTATTAACAACATCGGTGTTAAAAAAGTCGTCTCTATCAAAGGGACGACTTTTTTTTTAAGAATATATCATTCCATAAAACTCCTTTCCAAACCAGTAAGCAAGCAAAATCCAAATAAAAGTAAAAAGAATACCAACAAACAAATTCTTTGGTTTTCCTTTCTGCCTTAGTTCTTCAGCTTTCACTCTGTTTTCCTCTGTATCTTTTTTTGCTTTAACATCTTTATCCTGTTCCATCTTTATTTTCCCCGTTCGATCATTACACGCAAGCCCATAATACAAATAATTAACCAGGCTCCTCCTGCAGCAAATCCTGCTAAAACATCGCTTGGATAATGAACACCCAAATAAATTCGACTAAACCCAATCATAAAAATAAGCAGGCTGATAAGCACTACGCTTGCTGCTTTTGCAGTCCGCCTTTCAAAAAACAAAAAAAGAAAATAGCCGAGCATCCCATAAAAAATGAAAGAACCCATAGAATGTCCACTTGGAAAACTGTATCCTGTCTCTTGAACAAGCGGGTGAAGGGTGGGTCTTTCTCGATGAAACATCCATTTCAGAAATAAATTAAAAACTGCTCCTCCCCCAATAGCAAGCAGTAGAAATATAGCTTCCCATGCTTTTTTTCTCCATATCATAAAGAGACACAAAAGGAGGAAAAGAAACACGATTGCCTTAACGGATCCCATAAAAGTAAAAAACTTCATTACACTTGTCAACCGAGGAGTAATCAGCGCCTGCACCCACTGAATAATTTGAAAATCAAAAGTATGTAGCTCTTTTTCAATTAATTCATCAGCAAACTTTACAAACACATAAGAGAATATAATCAAAATGCTCAGTGAATAAAGAAAAAATTTTTTTGTCAACAAAGATAAAGAAAACAATCTCATCTCATGTCAGCTCCCTACAGCGAAAAATCACCAGCTTGGTCTTGTCCTTTTATGAGTTATGAAATCCTTTGTCTTCGTCTTACATAGAGAAAAGTAAAGAAAAACAAAGCCAGCATAAAAACAAAAACATAAACACCATACTGATGGATATACTGTTCTACTTTTCTCCAATTCTCCCCCAGTTCTCTTCCCAACGTGATAAAGGTAAAAATCCACAATAACCCTCCTGCATAAGCGTAAAGAGCAAATGTACGAAATTCTAAACGAGAAATGCCTGCTAAATAGGCAGTAATATGTCTTACACCTGGAATGAAATAGCCGATAAAGAGCAGGAATGGACCAAATTCATTGAAGAGTACTTGCGTACGCTCTATTTTCTTTTCTGTAATGTGAATTTTAGAACCAAATTTTTTCAGGAAAGGAGCGCCTAACTTCACACCTAAAAAGTAGCTAATCGTAATTCCAGTAAGCGCACCTATAATAGCGCTTAATAGTGCCAAAGCATACAGTATCTTTCCCTGGTATACGTTATATCCTACATAAGTCAGCACAATTTCATCAGGCAAAGGCAGGCCGACAATGCCGCCTATAAGAACGATTACAATTCCAAAATAACTATAGTGAGTAAGCAGGTAATCTAACTGCTGTTCCATGTAAAAGTCGCCCCTTAATCCTTTTTCACCTATTGAGTCAACAAGCTATAACATTAAAATTCATTAGGAACCCCTTATATATTCAGAAAAAGTGAGTAAAATAAAAAAAGTTATTTTTAAATTGAGTAAAGGATTGGACAGATAAATGGATTACAAAAAAGGGGTCATCCTGGTACTGTTATTATTTACTGCTTTATTAGAATTAAGCATAATGTTAACGTCTAAGCATAAACAAATCAATGTTTTTCAAGAAAAACACAAAAAAATGCAACATCATGCTCTTTATCATGTAAGTATAAAAGAAAAACTCATCGCTTTTACTTTTGATGACGGTCCCCATCCTGTTTACACTCGAAAAATATTGAAAATCTTAGATAAGTATCATGCAAAGGGAACCTTTTTTATTACAGGACAGCGTGCACAAACCTATTCATCCATTGTTCGAGAAATGAATGAACAAGGTCATGAAATTGGAAATCACACATTTTCTCATCCTTCCATGAGAAAAATCACCTCGCTTCAGCTACAAGAGGAAATCCAGAAAACAGATGATATCATTCATTCCCTGACCGGCGACTACCCTATTTTCTTCCGCCCTCCGGGAGGAGTACAAAATACAGTGGTAAGGGATGCAGCAAAAAAGAAAAATCATATTATTGTGATCTGGTCAAAACACCAGGATACTAAAGATTGGTCGAACCCTGGAATCGAGAAGATGGTCAAGCAAGTCACGCAGCATGCACAGCCAGGTCAAATTGTATTAATGCATGATTCTGGATTTAATCGTACACAAACTGTAAAAGCTTTAGAAAAGATATTGGCTATCCTTTCTAAGAAAGGATACAAATTTGTTACGGTTTCCGAATTACTCCATCAAAGCGTAAAAGAAAGCACACAATAAATGGAAAGCTCATAACCCTCCATTTATTGTGTGTCGGTCACTTAATCCCCACCATATTTTTAAATTGTCGTGTTGTTGTCGTCGAAAGAATCCCATAGCGTGGAATTTCAAAAGATGGAGTGCCCGGTCGCACTTTGCCAGGACGAGTGGTAAACGCCATTGTATACCCTGCTTCTTTTAGTAATCGAATGGTGTTCTTATCATATTGTCCAAATGGATAAGCGAAGTAATTCGTATTTAACAGCATTCTTGATAACTCCAAATCGATGAGTACATCTTCAGGACGTTTGGCAAGCAAAAAACTTCTTGTACCAATCATTCGGTGGAATCCATCGGTATGGCCCGCATATTCAAAAACATCCGAGTAAGGAAGTAGTTCCGGCCAACTAACGTAGTTAAGTTTATCCGGATTAAAAACTTCAGGCTGTTTTCGTATGCTCGAAGTAATCGGAAACAATGCAGCCTTATACTGGTATTTTTTTAAAATAGGGTATGCATATTTAAAATTGCTTAAATACCCATCGTCAAACGTAATGATTACACACTTTGGAGGTAATGTAATTTCCTCGTGAATAAATTGCTCAAGTTCCCGCAATGTCACGGTTCGATAGCCGTTGTCATGTAATATCTTCATTTGGCGTGCGAATGCTTCAGGCGTAATTACTCCTGTATTGTTTTTAAACTTTTTGTTCTCATCCTTTCTTAGAATGTGATGGTATAAAAGCACAGGGACACCTTGTTCTTTAATGAGTGGCTGGCTTTTCTCAGCGCAGGCTAACTGGCTAGAAATGAGAAAAATTAAAAGGCTCAAAATTATCTTCCTCATCCACTTTTTCCCCTTATCCAACAATAATGAAATTTGATACACCTGTATGTCTTTAATTTTTCATACTTAAGGGTTGTAATATGCTGTAAAGTGGATGTGAAAGTTTTTGATATACACCCTTTTTTTCCCATGGATACTTCACCCATATTTTTAATGATACATTCGAGAGAAATAAGTAAAAACGTTTCGTTATAAAACAGTCTTTTTTATTAAGAAAGTGTGCTTCCTTTAATCACCACTATTTAGAGTTGGTTTGCATGCGCAAACTAACCATGGAGGTGAAAAAATGATTAAAGCACTTAAAAAGCTTACCGTTGTGTCGCTTGTTACCATCATGGCAAGTTCCATCGTTGCTTGTACTCAAGGGGCGGCCCCCAACAATCCGAACCGTACAAAAAATTATCGGGTGAATGAATACCAGCCTTATACGACTACCCCTCGTCATTACGATGGCCTTCATCCATATGGCACACCATATCATGGGGTACACCCGTACGGAACATATACACCGCAACCAAGTACTGGCTTACACCCTTATAACACAGCTGCTCACAATCGGGCAGTAGCGGATCGTATGGCAAATGCAGCTACCAAAGTTGTTGGAGTTACCCGTGCAACTGCGGTTGTAAGCGGCAGAGATGCCGTGATTGGGCTCGATATTAACAATGTTACAAAAAGCAAAACCACGATCGAGCGTGAAGTAGCGAAAGCCGTGAAGGCGGCAGAGCCAGGATATAACGTTCACGTAACCACAGACGGGGCACTTCATCAACGAATTCGCGCATTAAGCGATCAGACGCGGGCAGGACATCCGGTTCGTACGTTAACACACGATGTCGGAATGCTTATTCGTGATATTGGGCGATCCGTTACTGCACCTTTCCGCTAAACAAAGCAGTCTGAGGAGAGACATTTTCACAAAATGTCTCTCCTTTCATAATCTTTGTATGATTTCTTCACAGTAAATATGTAGTAAAGATGAAAAGTGACAATGCACAGGTGATATATAAAATGAAGCACATAGCAAGCAAAATGATTCTTATTTTTCTTTTGCTTTTGCAGGCCCCAGCACAAATCTGGGCGGAAGAACAAAAAAGGAGTGAAGATGGCATCTCTTCTTTTCTTCATCGACTGTTTGAAGCGAGAACACAGCTGCTGATTCATAACACCCCAAATAAAATTACTTCATTTTATTTGCCTAAAGAAAAAGCGAGCCGTTTTGCATTGCTGCATGAGCAGCAACGAGCAAAGTACCTTCATGCTTGGGCAAAGAAGAGAGAAGTAACCTTTACTGAAGCGAAGGGAAGCATTCGAATTGCTCGCATAAAGTCACGAGGGGACACAGCAGAAATTTTTTTGCTGCACACTCTGAAGTTGACATATCGCTACACAGGGCAAAGCAAACAAACACACTCATTCGGCATCGGAACACGCCATAGCATCAAATTAAAAAAGATTCAGGGAGCTTGGCATGTGGCAAGAGAATGGTACCTCGATCCCATCGAAGAGAATCCGTATACCATTCCATCAGACTCTGTGAAAAATCCCTTCCCTATGGATTCATCGTCTATACGTGATGAAAAACAAAATCAAACATCCTTTGTAAGTAAAAGACGATTTAACCGAGAAAAAGCGATAAATTACGCTAATAAATATGCAGGAGCCGCATGGGGAGCTGGCAATAACCACAGATACAATCCCAAATATTTGGATTATCATTACAACGGAGGAGATTGCACAAATTTTGCCTCACAGGTGATTGGTGATCCGGAAGAGGGCGGAGGTCTTCCAATGAGGGGAGACTGGTATTACCGCTATAAGCAAGGGGGAAACACAGCCTGGGTGCAGACGGATTCCTTTAAGCATTTCTTAATTCGCAGCGGGTATGGAAAACAAATAGCTAAGGGATACTATGCTGATGTGATGACGCCGACTCCCTCTCACCCCCAAGGTGCTCTTGCCCGCCTGCAGCCGGGCGATTTAATTGGATACGAAATTAACGGAGATATTGATCATTTTTCCATTGTAACAGGACGTGACAGCAACGGGTACGTATTTGTAAACTCTCATACCGGCGATCGCTATCATGTACCCTGGGATTTAGGATGGGATCAATACACCAAATTTGTGCTCATCCATATTAATGATTAACATGGTAATGATATTCCAACATACCCAAAGAAATCTCTTCATATTTTTACAATAGGACAACGGTTCTGCATAGAGGTTGGAGGGAAGAGATGGGTATGCCTGTTTTCTTAAAACAACTAACACTTCGAATGAGTGCCATTTTTATTGTAAAAGCCATCGGCGCTCTGGTTCGTATTCCTTTGTTTCGTCTACTGGGGGCAGAAGGAGTAGGATTGTACCAGATCGCCTATTCTTATTATGGTTTTCTCCTCACCTTTATTTCTGGAGGCTTTCCGACCGCTCTTGCTTTTATGACGGCAAAGAATCAAAAACAGGGAAAAGTTCTTTTAAAAGCAACCACGTTTCTTTTAATGATTATCGGGGCAGCTATCGGCAGCGCATCGTATATGCTTGCACCGGCCATCGCTGATTTTATGGGAGACAGTCATCTTACTGTGCCCATCCAATATATCGCACCGGCATTATTCATTGTCCCACTCCTTAGTTTGATGAGAGGATTTCTGCAAGGGGTGGAACATTATGGTTCTATTGCCGCTTCGGAAGTGGTGGAACAGATCACTCGTGTGGTCACCATGCTGGCGCTTACGACGCTTTGGATAGGATATGGAAATGACTTTGCTGTAGGAGGAGCGGTATTTGGTGCGTTTACGGGGGCCGCAAGCGCGTTGGTATTTTTGCTTGTCATGTTTCGATTTCGTGTTTGGCAAACATATGGAATCGAGGAAAATTTTGGGTCGCAGAGGCTTACTATACTACCTGATATATCATGTTATTTGAAAATGGCCATGGCTATTTTGGTTACCCGCCTGATTGTACCATTATCCGAATTTCTGGATGCGCTTATTATTCCGCATCGGCTACAGGATGCTGGGCTAAGCATATCACAAGCTACCAGAATCTTTGGAGAGATTTCCGGAATGGCAACCATAATCGTGTACCTTCCAACTTTAGTTACAGACGCCTTATCTCATACGCTGGTATCCAAAATTGCAGAAGAGTGGAAAGAGAAACAAAGCGCGGCAGTTTTCAGACGTATTCGGTTAGCAATCCAACTAACATGGATGTGGGGGCTGAGCTCAGCTTTATTCTTATTTTTTTATGGGTATGAACTCGGGATGCTTTTGTTTGGCAACTCTTCTGTAGGAGGAGCTATTCGTTATCTTTCCCTTATTCCTCTGATTACGGGAATAAGGGAGATAACCACAACCGTTTTATGGGCGCAAGATAAAAAAAAAGAACCGATGATAGGACTTGTTGCCGGCACCGTTTGTTCGATATTGCTCAGTTACGCTCTTGTGGGCATTCCTGGCTTTGGCTACGAAGGTGTAATAATTAGCATATTGTCATTGGAATATATTGCAATGACTTGGAACTTCAGAATGGTAAGAAAGCAGAATAAAGAAATGTCCCTATCTTTCTCCATAGCAAAAGAAACGATTAGGTTGCTTTTAATCGGAATAGGTTATTTTCAACTTCTGCATCATTTAAGTGAAATGTATCTTATACATGCACCCGGATACTTACAAGAAGCTGCGGAAATGGCAGCATTTTATATTGGGATAACGATTTACACCATTTTACGTTTTGTAAAAACAAACAAAATGAAACTGTTTTTATAATGTCCTTGATCAGAACGTGTGCTGTCATGCATTTTTTCTATTTCGTGGAATCTACATTCCTGTCTTTGTAAGCGAGTAGTTGGGAAACTGTTACAAACGTGTATCCTTCTTTTGATAATTTGTTTAAAATGATATCCAGAGCCTGCACCGTTTGCGTTCGATTTCCTCCTGCGTCATGAAATAAAACGATATTGCCTGGCTTTGCGTTTTTGCAGACTTTGTCCACGATTTTTTGAATACCCGGGTTTTTCCAATCTTTCGTGTCTTGTGTCCATGACCACATCACCAACAGATGATTTCCCTGCTTTGCGGCTTCAACAACCTTTTCGTTATATACTCCGCCTGGTGGACGAAAAAAAGTAGGGGACACTCCGGTGATAGCATAAATAATACTGTCTGTATCTTCAATTTCCTTTTTAAGTCGGGCAAAGGAAATACGATAGAGAGAAGGATGAAAATAAGTATGGTTGCCAATTTCATGACCGTTTTGCTTTAGTTCTTTGATAATCGCAGGATTGTTTTTGGCTTTTTGTCCGACCACAAAGAATGTGGCTTTTGCTTGATACTTATTTAACAACTGGATTATCTGTGGAGTATATAAAGGGTCAGGGCCGTCGTCAAACGTTAAGGCAATCACTTTTTCCTTCGTATTTACTTCCCATACGACTTTTCCCGTTGATTCCCAATAGGCCCGATTTTTCTCAGCACCATATGCTGTTTCATAATTGTTGATACACAAGAGGCTCAAAAAAACAATAAAAAAAAATCGTTTAGTCATATAAATCACTTCCTTTGCAACTGGTTTCTTTGGATAGTGTTTGATTTAACAGCAAGAAGTATGTGTCAATAGCTGCGCTCATCGCGTTAGCTATCTGAATTTGCTGCGAAGAATCGGTCATACGCATCCGATCCATAGGATTGCTAACAAATCCTATTTCTACCAGGATTGTCGGACAAATGGAATGATTAAGCAAATTGGTGATTATAGCCGCTTTCATGATGCTTCCCTCCTCTTAAGGTAAGAGTTTTATGGATAGTTTGTACAAATAGGTGTCTATAAATTAGAATCCGTCAGTCAAATCTTTACATAAATGTAGGTTTTACTAGAAAATAATTACTACATATGTATAATGAGGTATTTATTATAACCTGAGTGTTTTACAAAATACTCACATAAAAATACGAAAAACCTTGGCGCTACAGTCGCCAAGGTTAATCCATCGCCAGCAAGCTAACAATGACCACTATCCTAAAACTGGGGATAAGACTATTCTTTCACTAAAACAAGGGAAAGGATTTTTTTTGGTCATGTCTATTCTCACGTTCCGCCCGATATATAAAAACAAGTAGCAAAATGTCTGAAGAATATGCTTTTTTGACACTCAAGCATACAAAAATAAAAGCAGCCCACTTTATTAGTGGACTTAAACAAACATGGGTATTAAAAATACCCTTATATATCAAGGGCTTTAGCTTTCAAATGTATGGTGGACCCGATTGGAGTCGAACCAACGACCTCTACCATGTCAGGGTAGCGCTCTAACCAACTGAGCTACGGGTCCAATTATGTTTTAAATATAAATAATGAATGGTGCGGTCGGCGAGACTCGAACTCGCACGGTCAGGGACCACTACCCCCTCAA
>JAAROH010007780.1_pt1 | contig 34753 bp, 32 predicted proteins | sample 7248631 | NCBI WGS metagenome assembly JAAROH01 (sample SAMN09772309, study PRJNA484901) | compost metagenome | isolation source: Vermicomposting unit | place: India | reverse complement strand
CGATGTTAATGATTTTTGGTTTTCAATAGGGATTTGACTTTCTGGACAGCCCCGTTTAATGTTAGAAGTCGTTTTCTTCATTTTCTTCATTCAAATTTTGCAATTGCTGCAATTCTATGATTCGACTTTTATCTTTTTCAAAAAATTGAATCAGATCCCCTATTCGGTCAATAGCATCCCAGCTCAAATGGTGCTCAATTCCTTCCACGTCGCGATAGATGTTTTCTTCTTTGACGCCAATAATCCGCAAAAATTGCTCTAACAGATCATGCCGGTAGACGAGGCGTTTTCCGATTTTTTTTCCTTTCGGCGTTAAGACGAACCCTCTATATTTTTCGTAAACTAAGTAGTCATCCTTGTCGAGCTTCTGCACCATTTTTGTAACGGAAGAAGGGTGTACAGATAACGCTTCTGCTATATCCGACACTCTCGCATAGCCTTTATTTTCAATTAGCAAATATATTTGTTCAATATAGTCTTCCATACTCGGGGTTGGCATTGGTTATCCTCCATTAATATCTTCATCATACAAAGTTTACTATATAAAAGCACCATAAGACAAGCGTATGGAGGAGATCAACCGTTATGAAAGACAATTTAATAGCCGATTTTCATCCTGTCTTTTTTACAGTTTTATGCAATCGCAAATATCTCGCAATCCATCCATGTTTCGGAGAAAACAAAAAGCTTATGAAAAACACTAATCCTGTGGCAAATGCCATTGAGCCAGAAATAGAAGTGTCGACCCAAGCTGCTATATAATAGCCCGCTACAGCAGATATTACGCCAAATAATCCGCTTAATACTAGCATAATAGAAAGTCTATCTGTCCAAAGATAAGCCGAGGCAGCTGGAGTAATTAACATCGCAACGACCATAATTGCTCCGACCGCATCAAAAGAAGCAACTGTCGTGATCGATACTAAGCATAAGAATACATAATGCATGAGTAAAACAGGAATCCCTAAGCTGGCAGCAAGCGCAGGATCAAATGAAGTGATTTTCCATTCTTTATAAAAAGCGACAAGAACAAATAAAACAACAAACAAAACGAGAGCCAGCAATGCTGTAGCCTTCGGAACCTCGCCAATTAGAGGAAGTGAAATTTTATTCCAAGGTATAAAGGTGATTTCCCCCATTAAAGCATGTTGAACATCTAAATGTGCATTTCCTACAGAAGTCGCTATTAAAATAACGCCAATAGCAAACATCGTCGTAAACACAATTCCTATTGCTGCATCTTGCTGAACGTCTAAAGAATGAAGCCACTGCACTAAAAAAGCTGTCAATAGTCCTGCAAATATAGCACCAATGAGCATATGAGTTCCGCTTAATTCACGTGTAATAATAAAAGCGATGACAATTCCTAACAGAACCGTATGACTAATTGCATCAGCCATCATCGCCATTTTCCTGAGTATCAGAAATACACCTATTAAGCCGCAGGACAGCCCTACTAAAGAAGCAGTTACGATAATCCACATAGCATGATAAGTCATGGTCATTCTACCCCTTTTGTTCTTAAGGCCTTACTGGTATGAATATTCACTAATCTTTTTTGCATTTTCAATTGTAAATACTTGACCAGAATCCCTTTCTCTTTGCCAAAGAAAAGCGATAAGAAAAACAGTGCGGACGCCACAATGACGATAAAAGGTCCTGTAGGCCATCCTCTTCCCAATGCACTGATGAATGTTCCTAATGCTCCAGCCGCTCCCCCAAACAGTGCTGATATGATAATCATCCGTTGAAAAGACTGTGTCCAATAGCGGGCACTTACTGACGGGATAATCAGCAGGGCGGCAATTAAAATAACTCCTACAGCTTGAATCCCGATGACAATCGTTGTGACAAGAATCGTTGTATATAATCCGTTCATCCATTTAAGTGACAGTCCTAATCCTTTTGCAAATTCCGGATCGAAAAGATATATTTTCCATTCTTTAAATGCAATGAATACAATCAAAATAACCGCCAAAGCTAGGATTAACATTGTAGTGACATCTGATCTGACCATCGAGGCGGCCTGACCGAAAATAAAACTGTCCAAACCGCTCTGATTTCCGCCTGACGTCCGATTCACAACTGTCAGGAGCATGATTCCTAAGCCAAAAAAAATAGACAGCACCATTCCCATCGCCGTATCTGCCGAAATTCTAGTTGATGAACGTATCCATTGGATAAATGATGCTCCAATCAAAGCGCTGATGGATGCTCCAATGATCATGACAAATAAGTTTTTTTCTCCAAGTAGAAGAAAGGCGATCACAACACCGGGCAATGCTGCATGAGCTAAGGCATCGCTCATTAAGCTTTGCCGCTTCCAATAGGCTAAACAGCCCATTGTTCCAGCAGCAATCCCAAAAATCATCGTGCTAAATAACACCCATTGTGTGTTGCTATTTAATAGGATTGTGAACATGAAGACTCTCCTCTCTCAACCAGCGCAAGTCTCCTCCATAAGTTCGCGAAATATTTTCTCTAGTAAAAATTTGCTTCGTTTTTCCGTACTGAATGACGGTGCGATTTAATAAAAGAACATGGTCAAAATAATCTTCTACTGTTTGCAAATCATGGTGCACGACCATGACCGTTTTTCCTAAAGCTTTTAATTCTTTCAGCAATGTCATAATAGCGCGTTCTGTTGCTGCATCAACACCAGCCAGCGGTTCGTCCATAAAATACAAGTCGGCATTTTGCACTAATGCGCGTGCTAAAAACACACGCTGCTGTTGACCGCCAGAAAGCTGGCTTATCTGACGGTCAGCGTAATCAGCCATCCCTAATTTTTCCAAGGCCTCGAATGCTTTTTGTTTATGCAATCGGGATGGCCGCTTCAGCCATCCGATTTGCCCATATAGTCCCATAGTGACAACATCCAATGCGTTTGTTGGAAAGTCCCAATCGACCGAACCTCGCTGTGGTACATAACCGATCCTTTTTTGGACCTTGTTGAATGGCAATCCAAAAAATTTCACTGATCCCGTTAAGGAAGGGTGAAGATTTAATATTGTTTTTAAAAGCGTCGACTTTCCAGCACCGTTCGGACCGACGATTCCCACTAGCGAACCAGCCTGCACTACAAAATTCACATCGAAGAGCACTGTATTTTTTCGATAGGAAGCGGACAGATTCTCTACTTGAAGCACTGCTTCAGCCATGCTATTTTCCTCCTTCGCTTAATGCTTCATAAATCGTATTGATATTATGGCGATACATTCCTATATAAGTTCCTTCTTCTGTTCCTTCCTCACCCATTGCATCAGAGTAAAGCTCCCCGCCTAATGTAACGTTAATTCCTTCACTTTTCGCTCCTTCTATGACAGCCTTGATCGATTTTTCATTAATACTTGATTCGATAAATACGGCAGGAACTTTGTACTTTTTAATAATGTCAATCGTATCTTGAATATCTGTAATACCGATTTCGGAATCAGTGCTAAGTCCTTGAAGACCAACTACTTTAATGCCGTGCATTCGTCCGAAATATCCGAAAGCATCATGCGCTGTGACAAGAACTCTTTGACTTTCTGGAATGTCCGCAAGCTTTTCGGCTTCTTTTTTCAAATCAGCTAATCTAGCAAAATATTTCTTTTTATTTTCTTCAAAATAATCTGCGTCTTCCGGAGAGAATTCTTTTAATTGTTCAACCGCAGCATCCAATGCCTGCTGCCAAAGGTTCAGATCAAACCAAATATGAGGATCAACTACCCCTTTTTCATCCTTTAAAAGAGATTCTTCAGGAATGGTTTCACCGACTGCAAGAACAGGTTTTGATTCAGAGATCTTTTCAAATATTTCAACCATGTTCGCTTCCAAATGCAATCCGTTGTAAAAAATGATATCTGCTTCTTCAAGAGTTTCCATATCACTTTGAGTAGCCTTATACAAATGAGGGTCTACAGACGGCCCCATTAAACTTTTGACATTTAAACGATCGCCGCCGATTACAGACAACGGCTCGCCAATTTGTGCAATCGTTGTGACGACATTAATTTTTCCATCTTTTGATCGTTTGGATGCTTCTTGTCCAGAACTACACGCGCTTAACACCAGCAAGGCACTAATTAAGAATAAGCACCCCATTTTTTTCATAACATTTTTCATTTTTTCGCACTCTCCTTTTATTTTTATGAATTGATTTGATTTTTAAGTCAGCCCATCTCTCTAGTTTATTGGCGAACGATTTCTATTAAATATCGACAACCATTCTGGCAAATTGTGAATTCAGGAATCAAACATTGTCCGTTTTTTATAGAAAACTCCTATATGTAACCTCAATTTGTTTTTATTCCTGAGAAGAAACAAAACTGAAAAAACGCAATCAATGAATAAATGCCAAAACACTTACAGACATGAATTTCATTTCGCTAGTTGATTTGTTTCAGCTTCGCCATTCAGCTTACCGTTTGGCTTAATACTTTACAGAAAGTTGCCGGCTTCATGTTGTACAAATAGGAAATTTTTTCATTCACCTTCTTTTTTACCATAGTTATAAATATTGCCTTAGGGCAAACTTTATGTTAAAAAAAATTCCTTCACACATATTTATTTTATTGAGTTTAAATTTTGTTGTGATTGCATATATTTTTCCTTAACGCAAATTTAATACCATTTTTGAGAAACTGTCAAGTATAAACTATCTAAATAAACGGAAGAAATTAAAACGAAATGGAAGAACCGCATTCGTACTCAGCGGTGCAAAGAGATGAGGAACACTCGCACAAGTATCCTAATGAATGATGATCAAGGAAGGATTTGCTTGTTATTTCTAATACCGGATAACTAAGATACAATTTTCTCAACAATCATAAAGAGCCTTATTAAGATACGAATTATATATAGACCCCATCAGAGCTGTTTGTTTATCGATTTCAATATGGGACTCCTGCAATAAATTTTCTAAAGTCTCGGTCGATCTTGTTGAACCGGGAAATTCTTGATTGAAAAAGACCACGCACTTCTTCAAGTACAACGACCGTTACACAAATTTAAAAAGGGACAACAATGAATCTATTGTTATCCCTATTTTTGTTTAATATATTTTGGCGCAATCCTTTTTAGTTTGAGCAGATCCTCTGTGGTGTCAATATCAAATCCCCATTCTGAATTTTCAAACGGTACAACCATTAAGCTGGAATGATGTTTTTGGACAATTGATTTTCCTCCCTCATCACCTTGAATTTGCTCAAATTCATCAAATAATTCAGTATCAAACAATACAGGGTGTCCAAGCACATTATTATACTTAGGGCGGAAAATGCGGACACCTTCTTTTCGATATTGATCATAAGATTCTAGTAATTTCGTTATAACTATTGGAGGTACAAAGGGCTGGTCTGCCAAAAATACGAAGACTGCATCCGTTCGTCCCTTTAAAGCCTGAATCCCTGCTTTAAGAGAGGAAGCCATGCCGGATTCATAATCCCGATTCTCAATGATTTCTATTTCTGTTAAATCAGATGTGTGTTTGCGCAGCTCTTCAATATGTTTGCCGCCCACCAATACAATTGGTTTTAAGCCAGCTGCGGCAGCGGTGTTCACAGAGTAGCGAAATAATGGCTTCCCACCTAGAGATAATAACAGCTTTGGTTTTCCCATCCGTTTTGACATTCCCGCTGCTAAAATAATTGCCCCAACCTTTTTCAAACCATCTCTCCCCCAGACTCATTGTCACTGTCTCAATTCCTCAACCGCACCCAGCAAATACACTTCCACTTTCTCACCTGCATTAAATCCTTTTCCCCCAGGCACTTTAACGAGACAATTGCTTTCCAGAAAGCTGGACAGAACATTAGAAGCTTGTTTCTTTGATATTTTCACTCTTAGTTCACCGGTTGGGGAAACGTACGTTAATCCTCGTAAAAACCGGGTGTGAAGCATTTGCTTCCCTTCAATTGCCTCGTCACATACAACCGTTACCCGTTTCGGCAGCGGATCCTTAGAACCGCTCATATAGCGTATAGCAGGCAGCACATAAAGATGTGCATTGACGTAAGACGAAGCTGGATTTCCTGCCAAAGCAAAAATCGGCTTATCCTGCCATACTCCGCACAAAACTGGCATTCCAGGGCGAGCTAATGTTTTCCAGAATATCACTTTCGCATTAATTTTTTCAAATACCTTTCCAAGGAAGTCATATTCGCCCATGGACACGCCTCCGCTTGTTACTAAAATGTCCACCTGCTGTAGAATCTCTAGCATCTTTTTTTCTAGCTCTTCTACTTTGTCCGGGGCAATCCCGAAATAAACCGGTTCACCTCCTGCTTGACTCACTTGACCGGCCAGCATTACGCCGTTACTGTCACGAAGCTTTCCAGGGACGATCGGCTCGTCTACGTTTAATAATTCACTTCCCGTTGAAAGAATACCAACCTTAGGCTTCGCATAAACCGGAACAGATGCAATCCCGAATGTAGCGAGCAGACCCAGTTCAATTGGTCCTAAAAGCGTCCCTTGTGTGAGGACGTCCTTCCCTTCTTCAACATCTTGTCCCTTTTTGGCAATAGCGTCGCCAATTTTAACCGATTGATAAACCAAAACGCTTTCGCTATCTTCCATTGCATTCTCAGTTTTCTCTACCATAACGACTGCGTTTGCACCTTCGGGGATAGGTGCTCCCGTCATAATGCGGCTGGCCGTACCTTGGGTAATTTTTTGTTGAGGTAAATATCCAGCGGGAATCTCTTCCAAAACCTTCAGCTTTACCGGGTCAGAAGCGCTGGCATTGATCACATCCTCCGCACGCAGAGCGTAACCGTCTACAGTGGAACGGTCAAACATAGGGACATCGTGATCAGCCCTTACCGTTTCCGCTAGATAGTACCCAAGAGCTTTAGACAGAGGTATGGTAATAACCGGAAGGGGACGTATCACAGAGAGAATAAGACGTTGTGCTTCTTCAAATGGGATAGGGGAAGAATTCGGGATATATAACATGCAATCACCACCTGTATATTTTGAAATGATCCTGCGCCTTTCATTAGTTGAAAAATACGTTCTTTTGTCCCTTCAGTCGACCGACAATTTCGTTGTTATCATAGCGATTAGCAGAAATATATGTTCTTTTCTCCCCCCGCTCTGTTTTATCCTCCAATATAGTACATCTCTATCTTCTTTTTGTTCGGCATCGTTGTATTGTTAAATCTTTCTTCAGAGTAACGATCAGCTCGACGGCTCCAAACATCCTGAATGAGATTCCTAATTTCTTCATCCTTTGCCCCGCTGCGGAGCTGCGCCCGCAAATCTGTCCCTTGCGAGGCAAATAGACAGGTGTAAAGATTGCCGTCCGCTGAGAGTCGAGCTCTTGTGCACGTGGAACAAAAAGAGTCCGTTACGGAAGAAATAATGCCTATTTCCTCATTTGTGCCGCGATAGCGATAACGAGAGGCTACTTCTCCAAAATAATTGGACGGGATTGGTTCTAACGGCATTTCAGCGTTCACACGTTCGAAAATTTCTTGCTTAGATACCACTTGTGTAAGATTCCAGCCGTTGCTATTTCCTACATCCATAAATTCAATAAAGCGTAAAACATGTCCGGTCCCGCGGAAGTGACGCGCCATGGGCACAATGTCCTGATCATTGATCCCCTTTTGTACAACCATATTCACTTTCACCTTCATACCTGCCTTTGCGGCCGCTTCAATCCCTTCAAGAACTGTTTTGACGTCACAGCGGCCGCCGTTCATTTGGCGAAAAACTTTATCATCTAAGCTGTCCAAACTAACGTTGACACGGTGAAGACCAGCGTCCTTTAACGCTTTCGCATGTTTGGCAAGAAGAGAACCGTTCGTAGTCAAAGCAATGTCAGAAATACCCTCTATAGAACCGAGCATTTCAATTAACTTCGGCAGCTCTTTGCGCAGCAACGGCTCTCCCCCTGATAGGCGAATTTTCTCGACGCCAAGTGAGGCAAAAATGCGAGCCAGTCGAGTTATTTCCTCAAAACTGAGCAACTGATCATTTTTGAGAAATTGAAAATAAGGACCAAAAATCTCCGCTGGCATACAATAGCGGCAGCGAAAATTACACCGATCAGTAACTGAAATGCGCAAATCACGGAGAGGACGCTGAAGGGTATCGGTTATTTTGTTCATATTGCCCATTTTTACACTCTCCTATCATGCTAACATTATTTTGGAGAAAAAGCTTCTCATGAAAATTTCAAGTTGTTCCGAATTTTTGAAACTTTTTGATACAGGCGTTGATGAATCAGTTCTCACTTGTTTTTTAGTTACCGCCTAAAAATATAAATGGCGGAGGATGGAGAAGACTCCATCTAAAACTCCGTCATTTGTTTCAATTTTTCAAGCAAGCTTATTTTCAAAAACGAGTGATACTCTGGTACTGTCTCCGGTACTGCTTATAAAACCTGCTGACCTTGGTTTATAAAAAGGAGATGGCCGGAAATCCTATTATATGTTTCTATCAAGTTGAAAATTATGTCTAGTCATTCTAAATCTTCAGACAATATTTTCGGTGTGCACCAGCTCCTGCTCCTCAGATCAGAGACAAAGATAGCTTGATTAAAAGCTTTGCTTTATGTCCTTCTCCGAAAAAATTGTTTTAATGTTCGAATGCTCATCATGGCAACGTTATAAGCATGATAAAAATAAGTCCTTTTCTTCCTAATGATTTCATTATTTTACTGTTGAAAAGATATTCCATTGACCTGATTGCAGCTGATCACATAATTGAGCGAGAAATCTTCCACCGTAGGCGCCATCAATTGTACGATGATCAAATGAAGCATTTAATGTGATCATCGGCTTTATCAAAGTTTCATGACGATTCGTTAAAACAGGCTGTTCTATTATATTTCCAACTGCTAAGATGCCGGTTTCAGGAGGATTTACGATTGCCACAAACTCGTCAACTCCAACTGAGCCAAGATTGGAGATTGTGAAAGTTCCTCCACGCATTTCTTCAGGCTTCAATAAGCCTTTTCTCGCTTTTTCAACCAATTCTGTTCTTTTTTCTGCAATCTCGATTAAGGACAATTGATCTGCCTGATGGATGACGGGAACAACTAGACCGTCATCAATAGCAACCGCTAGACCAATATTAATATCTTCATGCCCCAAAATATAAGGATCTCCTTCAGAATCTATGAATGAGGCATTTACCCTCGGGAATTTCTTCAATGTTAAAGCCACCGCCTGTATGAGAAAATCATTAAATGATAAACGAACGCCTGCCGAATGTTCAATGCTTGAAACTACTGCCTGCCGCAATTGTACAATGGATGATACATCGACTCTTTTCTTGATTTGGAATTGAGGAACATTCATAAAGCTTGCGGTCATTCGCTGCGCAATCGTTTTTCTCATACTTGTAAGGTTAACCCTTTTTCCTTTAGCATGTATCGATGCTATGACTTTATTTTCTATTTTAACACTTTGATTCACTACATTTGCAGCAGCTTCCGCCACATCTTTCAGAATCACTCTTCCCCTTGGTCCCGAACCTTTAATTTTGGTTAGATCTACTCCGCGTTGCTTTGCAAGTCTTCTAGCTGCTGGAGAAACTCGGATTCTTTCAGTCTTTCCTAGTGAGATGTTCTCTTCTTTTACAGGATTATGATCGGAACTGCCTTTTTGATCGGTGGAATGCTTACCACTCGATACATATGCAAGAACAGTTCCTACTGGTACAGTTTCACCCTCATGTAAAGCTCTCCAAGAGCGTTATTTATGCTATCTGAGTTCCTACTGGTACAGTTTCACCCTCATCCACAACAATTTCTTCTAACGTTCCCTCTACTTCCGATTCAACCTCAAGACTGGATTTTTCAGTTTCTACAATTAAAATTGGGTCATCTATTTTAATGGTATCACCAATTTTGACCTCCCATGAAACTATACGAGCCTCTTCCATTGATGAATCCAATTTAGGAAGTACAATTTCCTGCCGCACCTTTTTTCCTCCTTCGTCATAACACATAGATAGCATCTTTTTGTGTTTATAAATTGCAATTATTTATCAAAATGCTTTCAAATAATTGTTGTACTGTGCCATTACACTGTTTCCAATTGTAAATACAAAGATTTTTTTACTCCTTGAATGATATCTTTCGTTTGCGGGAGCATTTCTTTTTCTAAATTTAAGTTATATGGAACAGGAACATCTTCCGCCCCCACTCGTTGTACCGGTGCATCCAGATCATCAAAAGCCTCCTCTTGAATTCTGGCAGCAATTTCAGCTCCCCAGCCGTAAGAACGAGTCGCTTCATGCACAACAACTACTCGGTTCGTCTTTTTTACTGACTCCTTAACTGTTTCTATATCTAGAGGAACAAGAGTACGCAAATCAATGACTTCAGCATCGATTCCTTCTTTTTCTAATTCTTTTGCAGCTTCAAGCGAAAACTGTACCATTCTTGACAGCGTAACAATCGTAACATCCTTTCCAGACCTTTTAATATCTGCCTTTCCTAAAGGAATCGTATATTCCTCTTCCGGAACTTCTCCTTTTTGAGAGTAAAGCATTTTATGTTCAATAAATATGACCGGACTTCCTTCCCGGATGGATGATTTCAATAATCCTTTCGCATCATAAGGGGTAGAAGGAGCAACGACTTTGAGCCCCGGAATATGTGCAAATAATGTTTCAAGGCTTTGCGAATGCTGGGCGCCATTTCCTCTTCCCCCGCCGCCTTGTGTACGTATTACCATCGGAACGCTCGTTTGTCCTCCAGACATATAGGCCATTTTCGCTGCCTGATTAATAATTTGATCCATCGCTACTAGCGAAAAATCAATCCACATAATCTCAATGACCGGCTTTAACCCCGTCATCGCTGCCCCAACTCCTGCTCCGATAAATCCGGTTTCAGAGATAGGTGTATCGATGACTCGTTCTTTTCCGAATTCATCAAACAAACCTTTTGTCACCTTAAAAACGCCGCCATATGAACCAATATCTTCCCCTAAAAGGATTACTCTATCATCTAATGCCATTTCTTCTTTAAGAGCTTCATTGATTGCTTGGGCATAACTGATGATTCTATTAGTAAACATCATTAAAGATCTCCTCCATTTCAGGTTCTTCAGATTTCATCGCACGTTCATATGCAATGTCAATTTCTTGTATGACTTGCTGTTGTATTTCATCTAATTCTTTTTCGTTCAATACATTTTGTTTTAAGCATACGTCCCGAAAATATCTGATCGGTTCTTTTTGTCTCCATTCCTCCACTTCTTCTTTTGTTCGGTACGTCTCCGCATCACCAATCATATGTCCTAACAATCTATAAGTTTTGGCTTCTATAAAGGTAGGCCCTTCACCTGAACGCGCCCGTTCCACAGCTTGTTTTGCAACCTCGTATACAGCTCGCACATCATTTCCATTCACGATGATCGACGGAATGCGATAGGCCAGTCCTCTTTCTGCTAAATGCTCATTTAATACAGCATTTTTAATTGGCGTCATTTCTGAATATAGATTGTTTTCGCAAACGAAAACGACCGGTAGTTTATAGATCGCAGCCAAATTTAGAGCTTCATGAAATGCTCCCTGGTTTGTCGCCCCATCTCCGAAAAACGCAACAGAAACTTGATTCTTTTTCAACGTTTTGATGGATAAACCTGCTCCGACAGCAATTGGAATACCTGCACCGACGATGCCATTCGCTACTAATATTCCAAGCTCTTGAGATGTAATATGCATGGGGCCCCCTTTTCCTTTGCAATAGCCTGTCTTCTTTCCTAAAATTTCGGAAAATAATTGAAAAGGATCGGCCCCTTTTGCTAATGCTTGACCACGCCCCCGATACGTAATGGAAATATAATCATCTTTTTCCAAATTCATACAAACTCCAGCTGCTACAGCTTCTTGGCCAATAGATGAGTGAAGTGATCCACCCATGAGTCCTTTTTTGTAAATTTGAATGCTTTTTTCTTCAAATACACGTATCGTGTTCATAATCCGCCATGCTTGTATGAACCGGTTTTTATCCCAATTGAACTTGTTTTCATTTAAGTGGTATGTTTGAAGCAGCTCTTGCATTTCCATAAACCTCCTTTATTCCATCACCATACAGATATGCTTTTGCTAGAATCTTGATTTAATTATGGTTAAAGTCAATTACGAACATAGATAGTCTTTAAGAATGAGTCACAATCTCATCTAAAGCAGAAGCGATTTTCCTAGTCGTTTGAAAAACTACGGGGCTGTCCAAAAGGTCAGGGTTAACTGACTTTTTGGAGCCCCTTCATTTTAGGAACTTATCAGAACCATTTTTTCCTATCTTGTTTATATCCTTCAGAAGGCTTATGAAGAACTTTTCTTATGCTCTCTTTCTGAATTAAGTTCTTCAAAAGTTTTATAACGGACATTCAGCACATACAATTGCTTCTTGTTGGACTTCATTGCCTCTATGAGAACATGTACAAATTTGATTCCATTATTTTTGTCCTTCACAGTAGTATTTCTCCCAAATCCTTCATTTTAGGAACTCATCAGAACAGCCCCTGATTATTTATTTAACCAGCCAATTCCGATTGTTTTAATTTTTCTGCAGCTGCTTTTACCGATTTAATAATTCCTTGATATCCTGTACAACGGCACAAATTACCGGACAACGCTTCACGAATTTCTTCATCGGATGGATCAGGATTTTCTTTTAAAAATTCGTAAACAGATATCACAAATCCTGGAGTACAGAACCCGCACTGCAAACCATGATTTTCCCAAAAAGCCTCCTGAATCGGATGAAGGTGATCAGGCGTTCCTATTCCTTCAATGGTGGTAATGGAGCGATTATCTGCTTGAACCGCTAACAGCAAACAGGAACGGACTGCCTGACCGTCCACCAATATCGTACAAGCGCCGCATACCCCCTGTTCACAACCAACATGTGTTCCCGTTAAACCTAATTCTCTCCGGAGAAAGTCACTTAGTAATGTCCGAACATTCACTTCACGCTCATATACCGTTCCATTGACAGTGACCGTGATTTTTTTGCGAGTAGTTTTATCTATCATGTAAATTCCTCCCCCTACTTTTCATTATTTATTTATTGTTTCCTCACATTTTCTTTAAAACTTTTCAAATCCCGCACAAATGCTATATGAAGAAATATGGGTAAAGGGATGTTTTCTTATCTATGAGGAAGTGAAACATCCCGTTATAACCCCCTTGAATTTACATTTGTCTCATGGTCGCTTCTATTGGGACCATTCGGTGTAACCGCGAGTGAAGGCGAACATGTTCTCCGTACACTTACAAAAATTCGTCTGTATTCCGAATTAAAGCCGCAGCGATCGGTGGTGACAGCATTCGTAAAAAGAAGACCGCCGGCTCTCGGTATGATCAAGCCTTTTATAGCGGTCATTTTGTCTGATTCAACACCTACAAATGACCTTTCTTCAATGGTTCAAAGTCAATGATTGAATTTTCGAAAATGAAACGAGCAGCGATTATCTCGAGCTCTTTTCGGAAAAGATGAATGCAGGTAATGACTGTTACTAGTGTCATTTGCTTAATTTTTTCATCGAGTTATAATACAAGTGAGTCCTCTTTGGTTTTTTCGTTAGGGAAACGGCCTCAAACCCTTATCAAAACCAAGGGGACTTTTTATTTTTCTTCATTACTGAAATGTTCCTTTAATTTGTTGGTATGCCTTTTGTAAAGCCCGAATACTCAATACGGATGACGCTTCTTTTCGATACTCAGCACTGGAAATTTCAGAAACACGGCGTCCCATAATTCTCGAAAGCTACAATGTATAGCCAGCTTTTGCATCTGCTTCAGGATCTGGATTGACTTCATTCTTTATATCGTTTGCTAGTTGATCAAGAATTTCCTGAGTAAATGGTTTCCCAATCAATTGTGAAACAGATTGCACTTTGTAAGGGACACCTTGAGGGCTGACATTCCCTAAAGCTACCTGCGCATCTTTCACCGTGTCATCTTCATTTAACTGAAGAGTCGCCGCTGCTGAAACAATGGGAATATGTCCATGTCTTCTTGTTACTTCCAAAAATCCATATCCCGTATCTTTTGTTAATTTTGGGAATATGATTTCGACAATGATTTCATTTTGCTTCACTGCTGTTTTAAAGTGGCTGACGAAAAACTCTTCTCCGGAAAGTACGCGTTTGCCATCAGGACCGGCAATGACAAACTGAGCATTTAACACACGAGCAACGACTCCGTATTCAGCGCCTGGCGGATTTTGTCTCAGGCTTCCTCCTATCGTACCTCGATTGCGGATCTGGAAATGCGCAATATGGGTAACGGCTTCCTGAAGCAAAGGACAATTTCGTTTTACAATTTCAGACTTTTCAACGGTGCGGTGCCTTGTTAATGCCCCGATTTTAATGGCATCACCCGTTTCTTCAATATAATCAAGATCTGTGATCCCATTTATATCAACCAAACATGAAGGACGAGCCTGCCTTAAATTCATTTCCTGCATCAGACTTTGTCCTCCAGCGATGATGACTGTATTGTCTCCGTACTTTTCGAGTGCGGTTATCGCTTCATTTACACTTTTAACAGCCACATATTCAAATGGAACTGGTTTCATTCATTCTTCCCCCTAACCTATCATTTTCCGGAAGATAACGCTTTCAAAGAATCATTACCTTCGTAAGATACAAATACAATTCGAAAATCTCCAATTTTCACAATCATATGTTCCATTTCTCCCACTGTAAAGTGCGCGAGAATCTCACCTCCAGCTTCCAAAACAGCAGGATGAACGTCTTGTATGTTCTCCACACGAAGGTGAAAGCTTCTCAATGATTCTTTCTCTAAATCTGTCTCTTCTAAAAGTTCAATTCCTAGCGGAGAAAAAGCCACTTTTATCACGGAATCGTTTATTTGCACATTTTGCCGCTGAAAAGTTGTTCCGAAGAGCTTCGAAAAAAATGTGATCGATTGATCGATGTCTTTTACCTGCAATGCCACTCGTTCAATTCCTTTAATTTTCATGAACTGACGTCCCTTCTTTTAGTCCGTTCCTATATTTTTTTACTACTTCATAATCATGACTAGGAAGAACAATATCAGCCTCATTCTTAATTCGAATCATCGCTCGATAGGTAGCCTCTAAATCGTAAAATAATCCAGGTGGAATTTCTTGATTAATATTTAATTCAACATTTCTGGCAATGTCTCCAAGAATAACGGCGGTGCCGAATTCCGTTTGGACATAAACTGCTTGGCTGCCTGGCGTATGAGTGTTTTGGAATAAGACACATTTCACTCCAGGAGCAATTTCTGTATCCCCTTCGATCAAATGAACTTGAGGCCATAAAGGGTCGATTAATTCTGCAATGTCTTTTCTATCGTAAAATAACGCTCCTCCCCCTATTTCCAGCTGTGAAGAAACCATCGGTGCCGCAGCAGCCTGCAATTCAGTGCGTTGGACGATGAATTTTGCATTCGGAAATTCGGCGCATCCTCCTGCATGATCATAATGAAGGTGAGTTAGGATTACTTTTTTTATCTCTTCAGCTGTAAAGCCATGGTTCTTCAATTGGGTGCGAAGGCTCCATTCAGGTTTTGTCCGATGAGGACCTAAGCCATGGACGGTCTGGCAGCGTTCAGCATCTCGAAAACCGGTGTCAACTAAAATTGGCTCTTCCTTAAATGTCGGAACTAAAAGCCAGGCTAAAATCGGCACCGTTACCATCGATTTGTCACGGCTCAGCGACCAAAATGTATCTAATACCTTTGATACATCTGCTTCTCCAAGCACCAATGGGTATATTTCCCAATTATGATTTGACATTTTGCATTTCCCCTTGCTTAATCCATTCTAAAACTCGTTCAGGAGTAATTGGTAAATCTTTTACAATTACACCAAAAGGTGATAAAGCGTCTTCTACCGCATTCGCTACTGCTGCTGGAGACGGAATCGTTCCGCCTTCTCCCATTCCTTTTGTACCAAGCGGTGTAAAAGGTGATGGGGATTGCATGTGAATGGTTTCGATGTCTGATACATCCATTGCAGTTGGACATAAGTAATGCTGAAAATCAGGGTTTGTCATGAATCCGTTGCTGTCATATGCAAGGTCTTCTAACAGCACGCCGCCAATTCCATGTGCGATGCCGCCGGCAATTTGTCCATCTGCAATCATAGGATTGATAATTGTGCCGCAATCATGGGAAACAACGAATTTGTCTACTTTCACAAGCTCGGTTTTAATGTCAACCTCTACTAGAGCAACAAAGACTCCTGTCGGATGTGTCGTATAAAGATTGACTCGCCCGTGTTCATCAGGCTCCCACTTCACTACTTTACTCGTCCATGTATAGGTTGCTTCTAAATTGCAATCTATTCCTTCCGGCACTGTCGCATAAGGTCCCGGCCATAGATAAACTTTATTGCCGATTTCTTTTAAACTGATGGCTGCTTCCGGATTTGTCGTCCCTTTAACCCTTACTGTTCCATTTGCCATTTCAAGATTTTCCGGATCTTCCTTAAGCAGATAAACGGCAATTTTTAAAAGCTTCTCCTTTAACATCTTGGCAGCTTCATATACGGCAGAAACAGTATACGTTGCACCTCTGGAAGAAAATGGACCTAATCCGTACGGCGTAATATCCGTATCTCCATAAACAAATCGAATATCGTCTATATCTACATCCATAACTTGTGAAACAACTTGTGGAATCGTTGTTTCAACCCCTTGACCTATGTTCTGATGGCTGGTTAATACTTGGAAATGTCCTTCAGGCGTCATTCGTACAGTTGCTGCCTGATAACCATTAAATATGCCATTAAAGACAGCAGCGCCAGACGGCTCAAGCATAGCGGCGATTCCAAGTCCAATGTACTTGCCTTGTTTACGAAGCTCTAATTGTTTCTTTTTAAAGTTTTGATAATCAATTTTATCCATTACGAGATCCATAAGTTTATCAAAATCTCCGCTATCATAAAGCGGTCCAGAAATTTGTTGATAAGGAAATTCGTCTTTCTTTATAAAGTTGCGACGTCTTAATTCTTCTGGTGATATACCAAGTTTTCGAGCTGCTATATCCATCATCCGCTCAATAGGATAATTGGCAATATCCTTTCCATATCCGCGGTGCGCACCATAAGGCGCTTTATTTGAAACGACCCCAATGATTTCTACGTCATAAACAGGCACTTTATATGGACCTGGAAAATAAGCACCTGCAACCGATAGAGCAGGGGTTCCCGGTGCATGGCAAGTTCCATCAACCCCAATATGCTCCACCATATCGTTTCACTGATTTTCATCAAGTGTCAAAATCCTTGATATGAAAGGAATTTGGCACTTTTTCTTTTTCATGGAATGTCAATACATTTCATTTAAACGTAGTCAAAATGTTGTCGTTTCTACAGATTTACATAGCTTGAAAGTTGCTAATGGCGAGTTTAGAAAAGAATGGGCTGAAACATTTAACATTGCTGGATCTAACATACTTGACATATCGAGAAATGTAGATATAATAAATGGTATGGATCTGATTGAAGTGTTCAAGGCGTTGTCTAACGAGTCGAGGCTGCAGATTTTGCAATGGCTGAAGGAGCCTGAGACACATTTTGTGCCCCAAGAAGGAGTGGATATGCGGGAAATCGGGGTGTGTGTCAGTCAGGTGACGGATAAGTTGAATATGACACAGTCGACGGTTTCGCAGTATTTGTCCATTCTGCAGCGGGCCGGACTGATTCAAACCAACCGGATCGGCAAATACACGTACTACAAACGGAATGAAGAGAAAATAAAGGAATTGGCAAATTTCTTGAATCAGAATCTTTGAATAGCGGACTGAATACCTCACACGTATTCAGTATTTATTTGACCCATTAAATCGACATATCGGGATATGTATATATAAAAAGGAGTGGAATGCATTGTCCAGCACGTGGAGAGTTTATTTATTGGCACTGGTTTCATTTTTAGTGGGGACATCCGAGTACATTATTTCCGGTATCCTGGATATGATCTCGGATACCATGAAAATTTCCGTTACTTCAGCAGGGCAGCTCATCACGATTTTTTCTTTTGTGTACGCCATCGGCACCCCGATCCTAATGGCGCTCACGGCCAAGTCGGAACGACAGAAACTGCTGGTGTGGGCACTTGGCGTCTTCGTATTGGGAAATGTGCTTTCCTACGCTTTGCCCGGCTATACATCGTTTCTCGCAGCTCGGGTCATCATGGCGCTGGGCGCGGGAATGACTGTCGTCACCGCTTTGGACATTGCCGCGAAAATTGCCGCCCCTGGCAAACAAGGCAGCGCGATTGCCACTGTAGTGATGGGCTTTACGGCTTCCCTGATTATCGGCGTGCCTCTCGGACGCGTCGTTGCAGCCCAATTCGGGTGGCGAGCTGTTTTCGGTCTGCTGGCACTGGCCGGTCTGGCGGCCATGATCGTTCTGTACGCCAGCATTCCTCGGGTTCAGGGGGATAAACCGATGCCGTTGTCCCGGCAACTTGCCTTCTTGAAAAACGAAAATGTGGCGTTGGGGCTTGCGATCACCTTTTTCTGGCTTGGCGGATACTCAATCGCCTACACCTACATTTCGCCGTATTTGCTGGAGGTTGCCGGGTTGGGAGAAGAGATGCTGAGCGGCGTGCTGCTCGCATTCGGCATCGCCAGCTTGATCGGATCCAAATTCGGTGGTTTCAGCACGGATAAATGGGGGGTATTCCCGACGCTGTCATGGGGGATGCTCCTGCACGTCATCGCGCTGATTCTCCTCTCGCTGACCGCGGCCAACATGCAATCGTGGCTGTCGGTCGTGATCCTCCTGATCTTGTGGTCGTTCGCGGCATGGTCCTCCGGCCCGACGCAGCAAGCCAATCTCGTTAGGATTGAACCGAATTATTCCGGCATCATGCTGAGCCTGAACCAATCCATGATGCAGTTGTCCATGGCTGCGGGCGCCGCAATCGGAGGTGTTGTGGTCGACCGGGTGTCTCTGTCATCCATTACATGGGTCGGGATGGTTGGCGTCGTTATTGCGATCGTGGTCGTGTGGTTGTTGAAGCTGCGATTGAGTGCCGGCCGGTAAGTTGTCGGGGAGTATTCCGATAATTGACACAGGAAGGGCTGTCCGTCCAGGATGGCCTTTTTCGTCGTCGTAACAAAAAGAGAAGGAAAAAATATTTTGTCGGCGTATTATAACAGTAAACCCGGTTCGGGATGAAGGCGGCATACGGCCCGGAAATATCTTGGTACATACGATATTCGTGCTCGGCCGTCTTGACGAAAGGCTAGGGTGGGTATAATTTAACTAGAGAACCTCATCCTAATCCTGTTGGGAGATAAGAAGCCCTCATGTCATACCTTTTACTTGTTATCGTCATTCTGTTATTTTACTGTTTGTTCATTCTCCCGACGCAGTGGCTAAAAATTGAGCGCGTGCGCCATCCGATCGGGTTAAATAAAAAGGTGTTGCAAATTAGCGATTTTCACGTTGAACGGTTAAGAATCAGCCAGGAGAAACTGAGGCACATCATTCAAAGGGAAGATCCCGACTTCATTTTTTTAACCGGTGACTTTACTAAAAAAGCAAAACAGATGCCGCGATTGAAAAAATACTTGGAGGTGTTTCAGGGAAGCGGACGGCCGACGTACGCGGTACTGGGTAACCACGACTATAAGCAGCCTTCCGTGGGAAATTTAGTAAAGCAAATTGAAAGATACGGCATTCAAGTGCTTCGAAACGAATCGGTTCGACTTGACGAGTTCACCTTGATCGGCATTGACGATTTCGTGAGCGGCCACAGTGATGTGGACCAATCGTTTCGGAATGTTGACAGCGATTTACCGAATGTTGTCATCACCCACGATCCGAATGTCGTGTTGACAATCAACCGACGGTTTGATTACTTAATGGCCGGCCACTTTCACGGAAAACAGTTTAACATTCCGTTTCTGTTTAAACTGAAGCCGATGGGTCCGCTTCCGGCGATGGGGATTTACAAAGGCTTGCACCATAATGCGTACGGAACGTACTACATCTCTAAAGGCATCGGGCAAACGGGTTTTAACTTCCGGTTTTTAATCCGAAGCGAAATAACGGTGCATCACGTGTAACGGCGTCTCACCGCATCCCGTGATACATGGGAGGGTGAGCGACCATAAGTTGTGTGGAGAATAGGGCAAGGTCATATCTTTTTTCAACCAAATGTTCACAATTTGGCTGTTAGGATGGATTAAACCCCGTTTGAATATTCTGCACTCTTTGCATAAGCTCTGTCCACAAATACATTCAAAAAACGAAGTTTGAGCAATTCTAAGAAAACAGGAGCATTTTGAAGAAAAACGAAGTATATAGAGGGAGTGGGAAGATGAGAGATATTTCGATATTAATTGCTGAAGATGATGAGGAAATTGCTGATCTTATTGCGTTCCATTTAGAAAAAGAAGGGTACCATGTTGTTAAAGTATCAGATGGACAAGAGGCAGTTCGTGTTGTGGAGAATCAGGCATTTGAGTTGCTGATTTTGGATATTATGATGCCGAAAATGGATGGATATGAGGTAACTCGTCGTATTCGCGAACAATATAATATGCCTATCATTTTTGTAAGTGCCAAAACTTCTGATTTTGATAAAGTACAAGGGCTTGTAATTGGAGCTGATGATTATATAACAAAACCTTTCACCCCTATTGAATTGGTTGCTCGGGTAAATGCTCAGTTACGACGCTTTATAAAGCTGAATCATCCCCAAAATGATAATAATACGAACTTGGAATTTGGTGGACTAGTGATTTCCCTTGATCAACGCACGGTTACTCTATATGGTGAAAACATTGAGCTGACACCAAAGGAGTTTGATATTTTGTATTTACTGGCTAGTCATCCAAAGAAGGTTTACAGTGTAGAAGATATTTTTCAGCAGGTGTGGGGCGAAGCATACTTTGAGGGCGGTAATACCGTTATGGTCCATGTTCGTACAATAAGGAAAAAGCTTAGAGAAAATAAACGAACAAACAAATGGATTAAAACTGTGTGGGGCGTTGGGTATACATTCAATGGCTAAATTCTCAAGAAGTTTTCGTGCAAAAATGATTATAACATTTGGCTTAAGTATGTTTCTCTCGGGTACAATCACGTATATCATTTATAAAGTCCTTCAATTTTTTTATTACACTGTAGTTGATTATGAAAGTCCGTTAGCCCATTTTCGCCAAATCATTAGACAAATTGGGGACATTAACTTTTTTTTACTAATTTTTATCCCACTTTCGATATTGTTCTTCTTTTTACTCACTAGGCGCTATTTGACCTACTTTAATAAGATTTCAAACGGTATTCATCATCTCGCTAATGGCAACTTTAGTCACCGTGTTGAAATTCATTCAAATGACGAATTTAGGGATATTGCGCAAGATATTAATTTGGCTAGTGAAATATTGAAACAGGCCATTGAAAAAGGGGAATTTTCGGAAAGCAGTAAAAATCAGTTAGTCGTAAATTTAGCTCATGATCTGCGTACACCGCTCACTTCCGTATTAGGTTATTTAGATTTAATCCTTAATGATGAGAATTTGACGGAGGAACAAGTCAAACATTTTTTGACAATTGCTTTTACTAAATCTCAACGTTTAGAAAGTCTAATTGATGAATTATTCGAAATAACGAGAATGAACTATGGCATGTTGCCAATTGAACAAAAGTACATTAATTTAAGTGACCTCCTTCATCAATTGAAAGAAGAATTATATCCTGTCTTCACGAAAAATAATTTGACCGCTCGAATGAACTTGCCTCCCTACTTACCTATTATCGGTGACGGAGAGCTTTTAGCACGTGTGTTTGAAAATCTTTTGATGAATGCGACTCGGTATGGTTACGACGGTCAGTTTGTAGACATTAACGGCTTTATTGAGTCGGAGGAAGTTGTTGTACAAGTTGTGAATTATGGTGATCGTATTCCTCCGGAGGACCTCCCGCATCTATTTGATATGCTCTATACTGGAGACAAAGCAAGAACTCAAAACAAAAATAGCGCTGGTCTTGGATTGTTTATTGCGAAGAATATTGTGGAGCAACACAACGGTTCAATTACTGTTGAAAGTAGTGTAACTCAGACAGTTTTTGAAGTCCGTTTACCAAAGGGAAGTCAAACATTAAGAAATAATGGAGATGGAATAAATTCAAATACTTGATTTAAGAAAAATTTAAGATTTACCCCACTCTTTTTTTAAAAAGTTTTAGCTATTCTTTTAAACAAGGAAGAATTAGGAGGAAGCTAAAAATGAAGAAGTGGGGATTTTTAATTTTATTTATAGTGGGCTTGTGTTTTGTTTTCATAATTAATGGCTCTTTTTTTGAACCAAAAGTAGAAGTACGAGAAGATATTCAACAGGAAAATGATAAAGGAGAGGATTTTGATAATATCCAAACAATAAAGATTACAGAAGAACAAATCTATCAAGGTAATCTGCTTTTGGTCAATAGTGAATATCCTGTTCGCCAAGAAGGTATTAAAACAGATGTCGTGAACCTTTTTACACACAATGAATTGGTGAAGGGATATGGATTGTTATATAACAATATTTATTTGTCAGAGGATATAGCACATGAATTTTCGGAAATGATTGCTGCCGCAGAAAAAGAGGGAGTTGATAATTTTTGGATTACTAGTGGCTATCGAACCTTAGATGAGCAAAGGAAACTTTATGAAGAATTGGGCCCTGATGTTGCTTTGCCTGCCGGATATAGCGAACATAATATGGGGTTAGCGCTTGATGTAGGAACTACTCAAACGACGATGGATAAAGCACCTGAAGGAGAATGGATAGAAAAAAATGCTTGGAAATACGGATTCATTTTACGTTATCCAGAGGATAAAACGGACATTACGGGAATTCAATACGAACCTTGGCATATTCGCTATGTTGGTTTACCTCATAGCGTGATTATGAAGGAAAAGAATTTTGTTTTAGAAGAGTATTTGGATTATCTCAAAGAGAAAAAGAAAGTTACTGCTGAATTTGATGGTAAAAAATATACCGTTTCTTATCATTCGTTTTCCGAAAACATGACTATTCATATACCGAAAAATCAAGAGTATAAGATTTCAGGTGACAATATGGATGGAATAATTGTGACTATGTACGACTAAAGGACAGAAAAGGACAAACAAAATGACGGATCTATTATTTCTACCAGACCTTAAAGCAATTGAACCATCGCAGGAAAATGAAACCGATATGATGTTTAAAGTGGAAGCAATAGATCCACCCGAACGTTGTCCAGAATGTGGATTTGACAAACTTTACAAACATGACTCACGAAAGCAACTAATCATGGATTTGCCCACGACAATACCAATTTGAGACTCCTAAATGGCTTGGGATTGATGAAATATATATCATCCGTAAACCTCGTCTTGTATTGACCAACGTAGAGCGTAGAACCATTTTCGATATTAAGCCTAATCGTAACAAGGAAACAGTCATTCAACGCCTTACAGAGATAGGAGACAGACTTTACATTGAATACGTCACAATGGATATGTGGAAACCTTATAAAGATGCAGTATATACCGTTCTTCCACAAGCTAAAGTGGTTGTATATAAATTTCACGTTGTCCGTATGGCTAATCAAGCCTTGGATAGCGTTAGGTAGGCTCTGAAAGCCGAAATGAACATGAAGCTGAAATCATGTTTGAGGATGAAACAGAAGATGTAAAAATTAAAGGGGTTAAATTCTATACGATGAATGATGGAAGGAACACAATTAAACAAATCGGTGAAATAGCATTAGGACGAGCGTTTAAAGGTTTAAGTGTTCAAGAATTATAATTAAACGTAGTCAAACACGTAGTCAAAAACATCAAATGCCCCCGCAAATATTGATTTGTTCGTGTTTTGAGACGATTGGGTTCAGGCCCAATATTTCCAATCAGCTTCGCTTGAAGTCCTGTGATGCGAAAATCTTTGTCGAACCCAATTTTCACCGTGCAAGTATAGTCTCTAGAATGAACTCCAGTTAGAATATTCTCTACTCTGTCTTCCGTCCATTTAACCGGCTTGCCAAGCATGCGCGCCATGATACAAGCAATGATTTCTGCATTTGCCTGCAACTTTGTGCCATAACCGCCGCCAACATCCGGGGCAATAACTCGTATATTATGCTCAGGCATTTGCAATGTCTGGGCAATCAGCGTACGTACTTGAGAAGGTGCCTGTGTCGAGCATGTAACTGTCATCTTTTTAGATCCAGGATTATATTCGGCAATACATACACGAGACTCCATCGGAGTTCCGGTGTAGCGGTTATGTGTAATGGTTTCTTCAAGGACATATTCCGAATTGGCAAATGCATCGTCTATATCACCGATAGTGGTTCTCGATTCTAATTGTTTATTATCGCCCCATTCTTCATAAAGAAGCGCCTTTGGCTCCAGTGCATCTTCAATCGTCACAACAGCTGGTAAAACCTCATATTCTACTTCAATAAGATCGACTGCATCTTCAGCAATATATCGGTCTTCGGCAGCAATAACGGCCACTGGCTCACCGACATAGCGAACCTTTTTATAGGCAATCGCATACACTTCTGGTACTTTGTTAAATATATTGATCGTCGGTACAAGTGGTCCTGAATATTGAAGTGCCTCTTCTCCCGTTAGAACAGCTACTACTCCAGGCAGTTTTTTCGCTTTGCTTGCATCAATATTTACAATACGTGCATGAGCATGAGGACTCCGTACAATGGCCAAATGTAACATGCCTGGTTTTTCAATATCATCGGTAAATTGTCCATTACCAGTCAAAAGTCTTATGTCTTCTTTACGCTTCAAACTTACACCTAAACCTTTTTTTACAGTAACCATTTTGTCGCCTCCTCTGTTTTTTTATTTCTTAATTAATATAAAGTTTTTACTAAGTATTTTTTTATATTGTTGAAGATAATGAAATTTTGTGGATATTGTGCGTTTATGCCTTATAAGGTTAATTTTATTATTTGAATATTTAGGTTATTTTTAGTTAGTGCTTACTTTATTATTTGGCGATATCAAAAAGTGCTAATTCAAACGAGAAAATAAAGATTTAAAAAATTGGATAGATTAAGCGCTTGCAAATGATTACTATATGCATCAAGAAGACGTCTTCTATATTCAAAATAAAGAATGAGAAAGGGGATGTTGGATGAGCGAGGTGTTTATCACTTTATTTTTTCTAGTATTTGCTATTGTTATGTTTGTATGGGAAATAATCCCTTTATCTATCACGGCAATGATCGTTGCAGTTGGTCTTACGGTTTCCGGGGTTCTTGAGCCTGCTGATGCTTTTGCTGGGTTCGTTAATGAAAATGTTCTTCTTTTCATGGCGATGTTTATCGTTGGTGCTGCTTTTTTTGAAACGGGTATGGCACAAAAAGTCGGAGAGGTTGTTACTAAATTTGCTAAAACAGAAAAACAGTTAATCATAGCTGTGATGATAGTTACTGGATTAATGTCTGGATTTCTTTCTAATACTGGAACAGCAGCAGTTTTAATACCGTGTGTCATAGGTATTGCAGCGAAATCCGGTTTTTCGCGTTCCAGATTATTGTTACCTCTTGTGTTGGCTGCTGCAATGGGAGGGAACTTAAGTTTAATTGGTGCGCCTGGAAATATGATTGCTCAGTCAGCGCTTCAAGATATTGGATTAGAATTCGGCTTTTTTGAGTATGCCAAAGCAGGTTTACCAATTCTAATTGTAGGTATTTTGTACTTCAGTTTATTTGGTCATAAGCTTTTACCAAAGGGTGAAGATACTCTTTTAGATTCAGATTCCATTTACAATAAACAAATCGATTATTCAAGCATACCGAAATGGAAACAGCATATGTCCTTCATTGTGCTCGTATTAACTATTTTGGCGATGGTATTTGAAAAACAAATTGGAATAAAGCTTTATGTGTCAGCGTGGATAGGAGCATTAATATTAGTAGCGATGCGGATTATTTCTAAAAGTAATGCGATGAAGTCAATAGATATGGATACGATCATGTTATTTGTCGGTTCTTTCGCACTAGCTAAAGCTATAGATGTAACTGGAACAGGGGCGGTCATAGCCGATTCAATTATTGGTGCTGTAGGAAACACTCCATCTCCTTACGTTCTGTTGTTCGTTATTTTAATACTTTCGGCGATGATGACAAACTTTATGTCGAATACGGCGACAACTGCATTGCTCGTTCCTATAAGTCTTTCCATTGCTAGTGCTATGGATGCAGATCCAAGGGCCGTTTTAATGGCGACAGTAATTGGTGGTTCCATGGCTTATGCGACACCTATTGGAATGCCGGCAAACACAATGGTCTATGGTATAGGAGGGTATAAGTTTAAAGATTATGTAAAAGCTGGCGCACCGTTAATTATTATTTCAATTATTGTATCGATGATTTTGTTACCGATTTTCTTTCCTTTCTATAGGTAAAATGGTGGTTAAGCGCTTTATTTTAGCTTATAAACAAAAGTACCATTGTTCAAACTCATACTTAAAAGTTGAATCGACTTAAAAATTATCTTATTAGAAAGTGAGGTTGAGATTTTGATGGATAAAAAACAGCAAAAAGAAAAAATGATTGAACTGATGTCGAATTTTATTTCACTCGTTAGCTATAAGCTTCCAGATGATGTGGAAAGTAAATTGAGAGAACTGAGTGAAGAGGAAAGCAACCAGCTTGCTAAAACCATATACAAAACGATGTTTGAAAATCAAAAGATAGCTTATAAGTTAAAGAGACCTTCCTGTCAAGATACGGGTGTACTACAGTTTTTTGTGAAATGCGGCGAAGACTTTCCTTTAATTGGACAGTTAGAAAGTATTTTAAGAGAGAGTACCTATAAAGCAACAAAAGAAACTCCATTACGTCATAATTCGGTTGAAACATTTGATGAATTTAATACTGGAAAGAATATCGGCAGCGGTACACCGAGCATTTTTTGGGAGGTAGTAGAAGGTAGTGACAAAGCAGAAATTTATACTTATATGGCAGGCGGGGGGTGTACACTTCCGGGAGTGGCAACGGTTCTAATGCCGAGTGAGGGATATGAAGGGGTTGTCAAGTTTGTGCTTGATCGTATGACAAGCTACGGAATTAATGCATGTCCTCCTCTTCTCGTCGGAGTAGGTATCGGTACATCAGTTGAAACAGCAGCTTTAAATTCAAAGCTGGCACTTATGAGGCCTGTCGGTAGTCGAAATGAAAATGAAAACGCTGCTAAATTAGAGAAACTTCTCGAAGATGGAATAAATGCGATCGGTCTTGGTCCTCAAGGATTAAAAGGTTCGAAGTCTGTCATGGGAGTTAACGTCGTGAACTCAGCAAGACATCCTTCTACTATCGGAGTAGCTGTTAATACAGGCTGTTGGTCGCATAGAAGAGGCAAAATCACTTTTGATAGAAATTTGAACTATGAAATTCACACACACAAGGGGGTAAAGTTGTGAATAAGAAAATATTAACTACTCCAATAACAGATGAAGATCTAAAGAATATAAGAATAGGAGATATTATTTACTTAAACGGAACGTTAGTTACTTGCAGAGATGTCGCTCATAGAAGAGTGGTTGAAGGAGGAATTCCGTTACCGATTGACCTTAAAGGAAAAGCGATTTTCCATGCGGGTCCCATCGTGAGAGAAACTGAAGATAAAAAGTATGAGATTGTTTCTATCGGCCCTACTACAAGTATGAGAATGGAAAAATTCGAAAAACAATTTATTGAAAAAACTGGCGTTAAACTGATTATCGGAAAAGGTGGAATGGGGAAAAGGACAGAAGAAGGGTGTAAAACTTATAAAGCTCTTCATCTCGTCTTTCCCGCTGGTAATGCAGTTTATGCTGCAACAAAAGTTGAACGGATTAAGGACGTTTATTGGACAGACTTAGGAATGCCGGAGTCACTTTGGGTATGTGAAGTGAAGGAATTTGGTCCTTTAATTGTTTCCATTGATGCAGAAGGTAACAATCTATTCGAACAAAATAAAGCGGAGTTTAATAGAAAAAAAGAAGAGCAATATGAGTACATTAGCAAGCAGGTAGGATTTATTAAGTAGTCGAGGGAGTTTTGTGAATCATGCGAATAATGACCAAGACCCAAACGATAATTCGGTATCAACGATATGAAGGCAATATTTTCTATGGCGTTTTAGAAGGAGATGAAATTTTACAACTGTCTAGTGATTTTAAGGACATTGTCCACAATGAATTAAAATACGATGGTGAAAAAGTAAAATATAGTGATGTGCAGATTTTAGAACCGATAGTACCATCAAAGATTATTAATTTCGGCTGGACATATGCTGAACATGCTGTTGAAACGGGAGGGAAGGTTGGTCTCCAAGAACCATTTTTGTTTTTAAAGCCGCCGTCTTGCTTGATTCCGGATCAAGGGGATATTATCATTCCGCCAAGTGATTTAACTAACCAGGTGGAGATGGAAGGAGAAGTAGCGCTTATTGTTGGAAAACAAGGAAAAAATATAAAAGAAGAACATGCATTAGATTATATTTTCGGCTGTACGATATTTAATGATGTGACCGCGAGGGATCTTACAAAAACGGATCCGCAATTTACTAGAGGTAAAGGATTTGATACTTTTGGTCCTATTGGTCCGTATATTGTAACGGGTATTGATCCAACTAATTTACGAATCGTTACGACTTTAAATGGGAAAGTTGTGCAAGAAGGTAATACGAATCAGATGTTATTTTCGATCCCTTATCTCATAAGTTGGGTTTCGAGAATTATGACGTTAGAGCCCGGCGATGTTTTAGCTACAGGATCTCCTTCCGGCAGTTGTGCGATGAAGCGAGGAGATACTGTAGTCGTCGAAGTAGAAGGTATGGGTAAGCTTTGTAATTATGTGAAGTAAAAGCAATTAGTCTTTACCCGTGGTGCTAGTTGAGCGTTAACACTTAACTAGCACCACGGGTATTTTGATTGTTTGTGCGGATTATTTCCAATCCCGGATACGGTTTGAGAAAATGTGGAAGAAGGGAGATTAGGACTCACTATCCTATAGAAGGACGTGAAAAAGTTCACTCTGAGAGAGGGGATGATAGGGCTTGTGTCGAAAAAAGTAAAAGAATGTTGTCGGGCTGTTTACAAATATAAAAAAAGTCGGGGGGATTTAATGAGTATCGTATACTATGAATGGAAGAATGATAAAAAAGATATAGATGTAAAGCAGTACGTGTATTATATCAAGCATTATCATTACAACTGGCATGAATCATTAGAGTTCATCATCGTTCTTCAAGGCGAGGTTGAAATGAGCGTAAACGGGAATATATATATTTTGCAAGAAGACGATATTATGCTCGTTAACTCTAATGTTGGGCATGCTACTCTTGCGAAAAAGATAAATTCAATAGCTATGGTTATTCATCTTAATCCGATATATTTTCGCTCTTATTACAAAGACTATCATTTACTTCAGTTTTCATGTAGATCTAACTTTAAAACTAGAAATAATGAGAGTTTTAGCCGATTAAGAAATATAGCGCTCGAAATGGTTAAATATATAAAAGGTGAACATCCTGAAGAAAAAATTTACTTCGAGAGCCTTCTTAATCAGCTAATAGCCAATTTGATCAGAGATTTTCCTCCGAAAATGATGTCCTCAAAAGAGTTAGTTAGAAATAAAAAGAGAAAAGAAGATGTAGACAATATTGTTGCGTATATTGAAAAAAACTATAAAAATAAAATTAGTCTTGAAGAACTTTCATCATTTTCAGGATATCATGAAAGTTATATTTCTCAAATTGTAAAGCAACAGCTCGGTATTAATTATTACGAATATCTCACAAGAATTAGACTTCGTGAAGCTACGTATGACTTAACGGATTTAAAAAGAAAAATTTCTGATATCGCTTTGTCACACGGTTTTTCTGATGTCAAGGCTTTTAATATTGCATTTAAGAAAAACTTTGGAAAAACGCCTTCAGAGTACAGGAAGCAGCTCCTCAAAGAAAAGATGCACGAGACTGAGTTGCGGGAAAAAAGATATTTAGAGGAGCATGAGTTTAATACGTTGCTTATGGGCAGGGAAGAAATGAAAAATAAAGTTGTTGCCGACCAAATCAGTAACAAGAAAATACCTAAAGGTTTGAGCGAAGAGGACTTTCTTGATATGAAGGAAATTATAGATAGTTTAGATGATTCTGTTGTTAAACTTATAAATCTATATGATAAATGGCGTAGAGAAGCAAATGATTAGTACTTGATCCTTCCTAATACCAAGCGTTGAAGACAAAAAGGCGAAAATCGCACCTACAAACAGGATGCGAGAAAAAGAAAACGTTTACAAAAAATCAAAATCACAGAAAATTAAAACAAAAAAGGAACCTTAAATTGGAAATAATAAATTTAACGATTTAAAAAAAAAAAACCAAGACCCAACCGCTGTTTAAATAAACAGATCGAATGCTGGATGCTTCCTGAGATTATCGAGCAACTTTATATGGGTGGCGGGCATGATAGTCTAAATGGAGAGCCAGCTTACCTTATTGCTGGTTCCTAGCTGGCAAGTTATGCCCACAGAGGATCCATGTCAAGTTGCTGGACGGCATGCTTCGCTTTTGGCTAAGCCCAAAAGGGATAGATTTACACATCTGCTGTAATTGTTTTGAACACCTTGTGGAAAAGAGAACCATACCATTTTTGTAAGTCAGCGATGGTAGCGACTATAGCTTCACTGTTCTTTCCGTTTATCTTAACGATCATTTCTCGGCACATCTTTCGCCCGGTTACGGTCATCAGGGTTTTATCATTGCACTTTTCTGATGACCGTGTCCATCTCCCAATGGCCGAATTCCTTGCGTTCTTCCCATTCCTGCGGGCGTTCTTCGATACTCCGTCCGAGGGTGCGCGTGTTTTTGCGACACAGTTTTTTCACCCTTGGTGCTATATAAAATCAGACAAGCAAAAAAAAGCCCTTGCATGAGGATCTCCTTAAAATGAAAGGGCAACGAAACATCAATAGGAGAAGTTCTCGTGCAAGAGCACTTTCATTTTACTACAGTCAAAAGCAATATGCCGCCATTTTCTTTTTTGTCTCCGCTCAACTGTGCATCTTCAACGCCGCAACCGTCATTTGGTAAAACAAGAAGATGACGAGATCATTGCGATTCACATTTTGGGAAAGCTGTTTGACTTTACTTCCGAACGAGCTTGGCACCGATTGGTGATCGGAAACTTATTTTCGAAAGATTTATTTCCTGAACGCTCTCGATATAACCGTCGTTGTTGAAATCTTGGCTTTGCCGTCAAATGGATCCGATATCAACTAGCCAAACGCGGACAACATTACGCTTATGCAGTAGTGGACAGCTTACCCATTGAACGCTGCCACCACGCACGAATGTATCGTGTCAAACGGTTTCAAGGAATCGCCGATATTGGGTATTGTGCATCCAAAAAGATGGCTTACTATGAGTTGAAGCTTCATCTTCAGATCACCGACCAAGCGCTTCCGATGGGATATGTCGTCACCGAAGCATCCTGCCACGACCGGACAGCTGCAGAAACCGTGATGACCCAACTTCCTCATCCGTACGCACTTGGTGATAAAGGATATGTGAGCCAAGACTTGCAAAAGAAGCTGTATGATGAATACAAGATCGCTTTTTGGACGCCCGTTCGGAAAAACCAGAAGATCCACCAATCGAAAGCATGGAAACGGTGGAAGAAACGAAAGCGCAAAGTCATTGAAACCGTGTTTTCAGTTCTTATTGATCAGTACCGGATCACAGAGATTCGAGTCAACTCTGTTTCTGGATTTGAATCAGCTTTGGATGGCATTTTACTAACTTATTCACTCGTGATTCTTAGGCTAGTTGAGCGTTAAAGTTCAACTAGCACCACGGGTTTCTTAATTATTTTTTGATTAGGATCATTTGTCCTTGTAATCCTTGTAATCACCTCCTTAAAGAGGGATAACTATATTTTGAATATTGGGAATATTAGGAATATTAAAATGATATTTTGTTTATGAGCTGCTCATGATACTAACTGACGGTCTTTTTTCTCACGCAAAAATCCGCCCGCACGCTTGTTTCGAAAAGCAATGATCTCAGCAAGAATACTTAACGCTATTTCCTGAGGAGACTCCGAACCAATATCTAATCCAACAGGATTAAATATGTGATCATATTGGTCAATGTCGTCTATTTGAAGAGCTTTAAATATTTTTTGGCATCTAGAACGCGGACCTAAAATCCCAATATACCTTGCATCCGTATGAAGTATATGTTTCAGAACATTTATATCTCGTTCAAGATGATGGTTCATAATGACCACATACGATTTGGAACTGACTTTTACCTTTTCGGGAATTGAGCTTGCATCTGCTAAAATTCTTTTCGCACCTGGAAAACGAGCTTCTGTTAGATAGGCTGATCTTGGATCGACTACGGTTGTATTAAATCCTAATCTAACACTAAACTCTGCTAAAGGAATGGCATCATGACCCGCACCAAAAATGATTAATTCAATCGGAGGAATATTTACATCAAAAAATACATCGACTTTTTCTCCGTTTGATAAGGTGAATGTTTTTGTTTCCGATTTTGGATTTGTATTTTGTAATAGATTTTTCGAAAAATCGCAGACGAATTGATGTAATTCATTATTGTCCAGCTTACCTACCGTTTGATAGTTTTCAGAAACAAAAATTTGCTTCTGTCCGGAATGTGAACGGAGTAAGTCTAAAGTGGTTGCTAAAACACCCATTTTTTCTTCTTTTACACAAGAAAGCCAAGCTGTCAATGGATTCTTTGAAAAATCTTCAATCGAGCGATCTAATTTTAATTCATCAAAATTGATTTTTTCAATATAGATATCAACAGTACCAGGACATCCTAGCCCCAGCCCCCAGACGAGATCTTCATCCATATCATAACGCCTTAGCACAGGTTTTCCATTCTCTATAACCTGCTTAGCAGCTTCGGCAACATCGGGTTCAAGGCAGCCGCCAGAAATTAAGCCGGTTGTGTTACCGCTTTCATCAATTAGCATTTTGGCCCCTTCTCGTTTATAGGCCGATCCTTTTACACGAACGACTGTCGCTATCGACGCTTTATTCATTTTATTTCCATTCTCCAAAATTTGGTCTACAATACTTTTGTTATCGTTCAACTGTCTCTCCCCCTATTTTCGGAACGTATCCCAACATTCTGGAAACTTGAAATGCTGCTTCTTTTAATTGCGATGTAAAATCATTTTGATTTTCTCTCATTCTCGTTGTTGGACCGCCTAATCCGATTGAGCCGGCCATATTTCCAGTAAAATTAAAGATAGGTACGGCATAGCAAGTTAATCCTATTTCAATTTCTTCCCTGTCAATCGCATAACCGTTTCTTTTAATCTCAAGTAATTCTTTCCGAAGTTTATGAGCATCTGTAATGGTGTTCTCTGTATATTTTTTCATCCCTTTTTCCTCTAAAATTTTTTCGACTTCCTCCCATGTGAAAGTGGAAAGAATCGCTTTTCCGACCGCTGTGCAATGAACAGGTCTTCTCATCCCAAGCTGAGCTGTCGTTCGAATGGACTGCGTCCCCTCTTTTTTGTAAAGATAAACAATTTCTCCGTTGTAGTAGCCAGCCAAAAATGCAGTTTCTCCCGTTTTCTCCGCCAATTTTGTCAAATAGGGGGCAGCGATATCGACAACTTCAATATTATTCAATCCCGAAACACCGATTTGTACCGTTTTCCAGCCAACATAGTATCTTTCAGTATTTGCATCTAAATGAATATAATCACAATGCTTTAACGTTTCGATCAGCCGATAAATGGTAGTTTTCGGCATATCCAACTCTTTCACTAAATCAGCTAATGAAATACCGCCATTTGCAAAAGCAACCTTCTCAAGAACAGTGAGTGCTTTTATAACTGTTGAATTGATCTGTCTATCTGAGGGCTTAGGATTGACCATGAATATTTCTCCTCCTATGATACCGCTCACAAATCAAATTTGGAACGTTGTTTCAATTTTAATAATAAAAAAGACCTTTTTTTATGTCAATATAATTTTTATTATTTTCTATAAATTCTAAATGAAGTTACTATTATTAAATTTCTTGCTTAATTCAGGCAACCAACCATTAGGAGAGATGAGTACGTCAAATTGTGCAGGATCAAATAGAATATTCAAAGGACAATTCCATTCTAGCAAATTCCAGCTGAATTGCTGGATGATGTGGAAGACGCTTTGGATGGTTGCCCAACTGAATCTATTAAAATCGCAAATGAACCATTTGACGGTGATGCAAACAAGTTCGACTAATTCAAGGGAGAATATGAAAAAAGCATCTGCCCATTGATATTATCCCTTTTGTTTAGACAGTTAGGAAAAAGCCTATACTGTCTCATAGGAGGGATTTTTTATAGCAAAAAGAGGAAGTAAATTCAATACATATTCAGATGAGTTGAAACTTATGGTTGTAAAAGAATATTTATTAGGAACTATAGGTTTGAACAGGTTAGCTAAGAAATATAATATACCTTCTACATGGCCGATTCGACAGTGGGTAAAAAAAATTTGAGTCTTCCAAGGAAAAGGGGACGAATGCCTTTGAAGATCAAAGAAAATATTTAACAGGTCGTCCTCGTAGAAACGATCCGTCTCTTGAGGACAAAGTAAAGAGATTAGAAGCAGAAAATGCATTCTTAAAAAAGTTACTAATTATGGAGAGGAGGTTTCGTAAGTGCTTTCTATATCACTAGAATTGCCAGGATTTGAAGTGATTAAACAACTTTGAGTCAGTCAAGACTTTGTGGGAATTTTTTTGGTTCGCTGAAAATAGATGTA
>JAAROH010007778.1_pt1 | contig 34807 bp, 32 predicted proteins | sample 7248631 | NCBI WGS metagenome assembly JAAROH01 (sample SAMN09772309, study PRJNA484901) | compost metagenome | isolation source: Vermicomposting unit | place: India | reverse complement strand
GGGCCTGCTTTTCAATCATTCTTCCATTGATGAAGGGAATCAGCGGTTTTTCACCGGCCTTCTAGGCGATTGTCACGAATGGACGGCGGCATACGTATATTAATAGCAAAAAGGTGAGGCATCAAAGACGCGGTGAAAATGGCGTGGGGGGAAGAAAACAGGAAGCGAGGTGACGCCCCTTGTCAGAATTGACGATGAATAAGGCGAAAGGGCAAATCAATATCGTGCTCAATTCCAAAACGGTCAACCATCTGATCAAGGAAGAGCCAAGCGACTGGATGGATAGCGAAGAACATCAAGCGCTTCGCAACATTCAGCGGGAGCTTGACCAGCTGATCGGCCTTGAACATGTAAAAAAAATGATCAAAGAAATTTACGCGTGGCTGTACATTAACCGGCTGCGCAAAGAGAACGGGTTAAAATCGAGCCGGCAGGCGCTTCATATGATTTTCAAAGGCAATCCCGGCACCGGCAAAACGACGGTGGCGCGCTTGCTCGGCAAGTTGTTTTACGAAATGAACGTCCTGTCCAAAGGGCATTTCATTGAAGCGGAGCGGGCCGATTTGGTCGGAGAGTACATCGGGCATACGGCGAACAAAACGCGCGATTTGATTAAAAAAGCGCGCGGGGGGATTTTGTTCATCGATGAAGCGTATTCCCTCGCCCGCGGCGGGGAGAAGGACTTCGGCAAAGAAGCGATTGACACGCTGGTGAAAGGAATGGAAGACTTTTGCGACGACTTGGTCGTGATTTTGGCCGGCTATCCGAAAGAAATGGACTATTTTTTGTCGCTAAATCCGGGCTTGCCGTCGCGCTTTCCGTTGACGATCGAGTTTCCCGATTACACGGTCGAGGAGCTCGTGCAAATCGCCAAGCAAATGCTGCGCGAGCGCGAATATGAAATGACGCCGGAAGCGGAGCGGAAACTATACATTCATCTCGAAGGGACGCTGGAAGCGACCGGCCGCCTCAAGTTCAGCAACGGCCGCTATGTGCGCAACTTAATCGAAAAGGCGATCCGCAAACAGGCGGTCCGCCTCCTTCATGAAGGACGATATGACAAAAAAGAGTTGATGACGATCCGCGATCGCGACCTTGTCATTCAGGCGTAATCTGTCCGGCCGATGCGCTCGTTCTTGGCAAGGACAAGAAACGGGCGCATTTTTTTGCTTTGGAAAAGAGGAATGCTTGAAAAAAAAGGCGAATACATAAACAACAAAAGGCTGTTTGTTAAGATAAATAGTCTGAATTATCTGTATTATAAAAATAGCGATGTTGATTGGCGCAAATCGAGAAAAGGAGAGATGCCGCTTGTATATGACGATTGGCGAGCTGTTTTCTCAGACCGTGCGAAAGTTTCCAAACCGGGAGGCGGTCGTCGAGGTGGCGACCGGTCGCCGCTATACGTACGCCGAATGGGAGCGGGACGTGAACCGGTGGGCGAATGCGTTTCAGGAAGCCGGCGTGCGCAAGGGAGACCGCGTTTCTACGGTTCTGTACAACACGTTTGAACTGGCCTCCGCCCTGTTTGCCTGTGCCAAAATCGGCGCCGTGTTCAATCCGATCAACTTTCGGCTGAAAGCGGAAGAAATCGCTTATATTTTGACCGATGCGGGGCCGAAACTCGTGCTGTTGGAACGGGCGGTTGAGCCGCAGCTCGCCGCGATTCACCACCGGTTTCCGCACGTGTCGTTTTGGTCGATCGACCATGATCCGCCGCCGTTTGCCAAAAGCGCTCATGAACAGGCGGCCCGGGCTTCCGCAGAAGCGCCACGCGTGCCTGTGGAAGAGAGCGATCTGTACGCCATTATGTATACAAGCGGCACAACCGGGCGTCCAAAAGGAGTGATGCATCGGCACCGCGACATGATCGAGCAAAGCGTCCTTTGCCATGGCGTCATGCGCATCCGCGAGACGGATCGCGGGCTGGCGGCAGCGCCGCTGTTCCATTGCGCCGAACTGCATTGCTGCTTGCTGCCGCGCGTGCATGCGGGAGCGGCGAGCGTCATTTTGCACCATTTTGATGCCAAGCTCGTTCTCGAGACGATCGAACGTGAGCGAATTACGCTCCTGTTTGGCGCCCCGACGATGTGGAACATGATTTTGCAGGAAAATGTAAGCGATTACGACTTATCATCGCTTCGCCTCGGCCTATACGGCGCCGCCCCGATGGCTCCGGCGCTGGTGAGGCAATGCCAAGAGCGGCTCGGCATTGAGCTGATTCAAGCGTACGGGATGACGGAAATGGGGCCGGCGGTGACGTTTTTGTTGGAAGATGAGCAGCTCAAGAAACCGGGTTCCGCCGGGCGCGCCTGCCTCAACCATGAAATCCGTGTCGTCCGCGCGCGGGAGGACGGGCCGTCCGACCCAGATGATGTGCTGCCGCCGTATGAAGTCGGCGAAATTGTGATGCGCGGACCGTGCATGATGGTCGGCTACTACAAGCGCGAGGAAGCGACGGAACAAGCGCTGTACAAAGGCTGGTATCATTCCGGCGATCTTGGCTACGTTGATGAAGACGGCTACTTGTATGTCGCCGACCGGGTCGATGACATGGTGATCAGCGGCGGAGAAAACGTCTATCCGCGCGAAGTCGAGGACGTGTTGTATGAGCATCCGAAAGTGCTTGATGTCGCCGTACTCGGCGAGCCGGATGAGCTGTGGGGCGAAAAAGTCGTCGCTTTCATCGTCAAAAAAGAGGACAGCTTGACCGCCGAGGAGCTCGAGCAGTTTTGCCAAACGAGCGATCGCCTTGCCCCGTACAAGCGGCCGCGCGCCTATTATTTCATCGACGCCCTGCCGCGCAATGCGAGCGGGAAAATCCAAAAGTTTTTGCTGCGTGAACAGCTGAAAAAACAGGCGGCGGGCGGAACGGAGAAAAAGTGACCGAACAGAAGAGAGGGATGAACGGTGGCAGCTCGCTATTTGCGCGAGGAGCACCAGATTTTCCGCGATGCATTCCGCAAGTTTTTAGAGAAAGAAGCGTATCCGTACTACGACGAATGGGAGCGGCGCGGCATCATCCCGCGCTCGTTTTGGGCGAAAATGGGGGAAAACGGCTTTCTTTGCCCATGGGTCGATGAGAAGTACGGGGGATTGAACGCCGATTTTGCCTACTCGGTTGTCATCAATGAGGAGCTGGAAAAAGTCGGTTCCAGCCTTGTCGGCATCGGCTTGCATAACGATATTGTGACGCCGTACATCGCCTCGTACGGAACGGAGGAACAAAAGCAAAAATGGCTGCCGAAATGCGTCAGCGGTGAGCTCATTACCGCCATCGCCATGACCGAGCCGGGGGCCGGGTCGGATTTGGCCAACATTTCGACAACGGCGGTGAAAGACGGCGACGCCTACATCGTCAACGGGCAAAAAACGTTTATCACCAACGGCATTCATGCCGACTTGGTCATCGTCGCCTGCAAAACCGACCCGCACGCGAAACCGCCGCACCGCGGCATCAGCTTGCTCGTCGTGGAGCGGGATACGCCGGGGTTTACGCGCGGGCGGAAGCTTGAGAAAGTCGGGCTGCACGCCCAAGATACGGCCGAGCTGTTTTTCCAAGATGCGAAAGTGCCGGCGTCCAACTTGCTCGGTGAAGAAGGAAAAGGCTTCTATTACTTAATGGAAAAACTCCAGCAGGAGCGGCTTGTTGTCGCCATCGCCGCGCAGACGGCGGCGGAAGTGATGGTTTCCTTGACGAAGCAATATGTCAAACAACGTACGGCGTTCGGCAAACGGGTGAGCGAGTTTCAAACCGTCCAGTTCCGCCTCGCCGAAATGGCGACCGAGATCGCCCTCGGACGCACGTTTGTCGACCGCGTCATTGAAGAGCATATGGCAGGAAAACGGATCGTCACCGAAGTGTCGATGGCGAAATGGTGGATTACCGAGATGGCCAAACGCGTCGCCGCCGAAGCCATGCAGCTGCACGGCGGCTATGGCTATATGGAAGAATACGAGATCGCCCGGCGCTATCGCGACATTCCAGTGAGCGCCATCTACGCCGGGACGAACGAGATGATGAAAACGATCATCGCTCGCGAGCTAGATTTGTAGAAAGAGGGAATGGCCATGTTGAACGGCATCGTTGTGCTTGATTTTTCCCAGTACTTGCCGGGTCCGTTTGCGAGCTGGCGCCTCGCCCAGCTCGGAGCCGAAGTCATCAAAATCGAGCCCCCCTCCGGCGACCGTCTGCGCCCGTTCGCCGGGGGACGGCTGTTTGCCGCCTATAACGCCGGCAAAAAAAGCGTCGCCTTGGACTTAAAGACGGACGAGGGACGCGAGCAAGCGCGGCGGCTCGCTGCCCGCGTCGATGTGGTGATCGAGAGCTTCCGCCCCGGAGTGATGGCTAGGCTTGGGCTCGGGTATGACGATGTGCGCCGCGACAACGAAGGGATCATTTACTGCTCGATCAGCGGCTTTGGCCAGCGGAGCGGCCGCTCCTTGCTCGGCAGCCATGATTTGAACTATATGGCGCTCTCCGGTGTATTGGCGCAGCTCGCCGATGCACGCGGCCGTCCGGTTCATCCGAACGTGACGCTGGCCGATTTTATCGGCGGCATGGCGGCGGCGGAGCGCGTTTTGGCGGCGCTGTTCGCCCGCGAGCGGACCGGCCGAGGCGCCTATTTGGACGTCTCGCTGGTTGACGGCTTGGCGGCGATGATGGCGGGCCATTTTGCCATGGAACACGGCGGCGGGCCGAAACATGGCCTTGCCGAACTGGCCGGGGAGGTGGTGTGCTACCAGCTGTATGAGACGAAAGACGGCCGTTATATGAGCGTAGCGGCGCTTGAACCGCACTTTTGGCGCCAGTTTTGCGAAGCGATCGGCCATCCGGAATGGATCGGAGCGCAGTGGGCGCCGGCGCGGCCGGGAGAGGCGGTGTATGACGGACTTGTCGCTTTGTTTCGCGAAAAAACGTTTTCTGAATGGAGCGCCTTCGCGGAAAGGGTCGACGCTTGCCTTGCTCCGGTGCTTGAAGCAGATGAAGCGAAGCGGCTGTTTGCCGACGACCAAGTTCGCCGCCTTGTCGCGATGCAGCCGGATGGCGTGTGGACGGCTGCGCATGGGCCGGATGGCCGGTGGGACGTCGAAGCGCCGCCTAAAGTCAATGAACATGCTGATTTATTGAAGAGGGAGGAATAACCGATGATGAAAACACCGTTAACCATTTCGATGATGCTCGAGCGGGCGGAGGTGTTTTTTCCGAAAAAACAAGTCATCTCCCGCATGAAAGGCGGTGTCGTCCGCCATACATACAAAGAGATTGGGGAGCGGACGCGCCGGCTGGCCAGCATGTTGAAGCAGCTCGGGGTGGGAGTCGGCGACCGCGTCGGCACGTTCGCCTGGAATCATCACCGCCATTTGGAAGCGTATTTTGCCATTCCCGGCATCGGGGCGGTGCTGCATACGATCAATATCCGCCTCTCGCCGCAGCATATCGCCTACATCATCAACCATGCCGATGACCGGGTTTTGCTGATCGATGATGATTTGCTGCCGGCCATTGAAGCGGTGAAAGACGAGATCCCGAACGTGCGCGCTTTCATCATTATGACCGACGCCGACGAGCTGCCGGAAACGGCGCTGGCGCCGGTGTACCATTACGAGAAACTGCTGGCTGACGGCGATCCGGCATTTCCGTTTTTGAAAGACCTCGATGAATACCAACCGGCCGGAATGTGCTATACATCGGCGACAACAGGCCAGCCCAAGGGGGTTGTGTACACGCACCGGAGCACCGTCTTGCACGCGATGGCGCTAGGTCTAGCTGATACGCTGGGGTTGTGCGAGCGCGATGTCGCCATGCCGATTGTGCCGATGTTTCACGTCAACGCTTGGGGGATGCCGTTTGCCGCCACGTGGTTCGGTTCGACGACCGTCATGCCGGGGCCGGCGTTTACGCCGAACGTGCTTGCCGAGCTGATTGAAACCGAGCGGGTGACGATCGTGGCCGGCGTGCCAACGATTTGGCTCGGGCTGCTGCAAGCATTGGAGAAAGGCCGCTATGATGTCAGCAGCCTGACGCGCGTCATTTGCGGCGGTTCGGCGGCGCCGAAAGGAGTGATCCGCGCCTTTGAAGAAAAATACGGCATTCCGTTCATTCACGCGTACGGCATGACGGAAACGAGCCCGCTTGTGCTCGTCTCGCGCCCGAAAAGCTATCAAGACGAGCTGTCGTACGAGGAGAAACTCGACATTCGCGCCAAACAAGGGCTGCTTGCGCCAGGGCTTGAAATGAAAGTAATCGGCCAAAACGGGCCGGTTCATTGGGACGGGAAGGAAATGGGTGAGCTTTGTTTGCGCGGGCCGTGGATCGCTGCCGAGTACTACAACGATGAGCGAACGAAGGAGACGTTCCGCGACGGCTGGCTCTATACCGGTGATGTCGTCACCGTGGACGAAGAAGGGTTTGTGAAAATCGTCGACCGGACGAAGGACGTCATTAAAAGTGGCGGCGAATGGATTTCATCGGTTGATTTGGAAAATGCGCTTATGGCTCATGAGGCGGTGTTCGAAGCGGCGGTCGTCGCCGTGCCACATCCGAAATGGCAGGAGCGTCCGATTGCCTGCGTCGTGCTGAAAGAAGGCAAAAGCGTGACAAAAGAAGAGCTGTACGACTTTTTGCGCCCGCAATTTGCGAAATGGTGGCTGCCGGATGACATTGTGTTTCTCGATGAAATTCCGAAAACAAGCGTCGGCAAGTTTTTGAAGCGGAAGCTGCGCGATGAGATGGCGGCGCGCTATGCCGATGCGGCGACGGAGTAAAGGAGGCGAACACCGTGGCCGAAACGATTGCAGTCATCGGCGCCGGAGTGATGGGAAGCGGCATCGCGCAAACGGCGGCGATGGCGGGAAAAACGGTGCATTTCTATGACGTGTCCGAAACGGCTTTGCAAAACGGGCTCGCCTCGGTCGAAAAAAGCTTGCGCCGCTTTGTGAAAGCGGGGCAGTTGTCCGAACAAGAGGCGGAGGCGGCGCTCGGCCGCATCCGCCCGGCGACCGGTTCCGCGCGCCGCAGCTTTTGCGCAAGCTCGTTGAAGCCGGGCATTTAGGGCGGAAAACAGGGAAAGGGTTCTATACGTATACAACATGAACAGCCGCTTGAAGGGGAAACAGAGCCGTTTCAAGTTAGCTTCGAGTTCTATACGTATACAACATGAACAGGCGCCGCTCACGGAGAGGTGGACAGAAATGGGCCCATTTGGCGGCGCTGCGGTGCGCCGTTCGATACAACGGTGTGGCCGCCGCGCCGTCAAGGCGTGGCGTTGACAACAACAAGGAGGCGAAGATGATGCGCGAAGCGGTGATTGTGGAAGCCGTCAGAACACCGGTCGGCAAGCGGAACGGTGTCTTCCGCGACGTTCATCCGGTTCATCTGGCCGCGGCGGTGTTGGATGAAGTTGTGCGCCGGGCGGGCATAGAAAAGGGACAGGTGGAAGATATCGTCATGGGCTGTGTGACGCCGATCGCCGAGCAAGGATACAACATCGGGCGGCTCGCGGCGTTGGAGGCTGGATTCCCAATCGAAGTGCCGGCTGTGCAAATCAATCGGATGTGCGGCTCCGGGCAGCAGGCGATCCATTTTGCCGCTCAAGAAATCCGCTCCGGCGATATGGATGTCACCATTGCCGCCGGGGTCGAAAGCATGACGAAAGTCCCGATTTTCAGCGACGGCAATGAGCGGACGATTCCGCCGTCGCTTCATGAAAAGTACGAGTTCATCCACCAAGGCGTTTCAGCCGAGCGGATTGCCAAAAAATACGGCCTGACGCGCGCGGAGGTGGATGCCTACGCCTACGAAAGCCATCGGCGCGCCTTAGCCGCCATGCGCGCACGGAAGTTTCGCGCCGAAATCGTCCCGGTCAAAGGGCTTGACCGCGATGGCCGCGAAATCCTTGTTACCGATGATGAGGGGGCGCGGGCCGATACATCGCCGGAAGCGCTCGCCGCGCTCAAGCCGGTGTTTCAAGAAGACGGCGTCATCACCGCCGGCAATGCGAGCCAAATGAGCGACGGGGCGGCCGCTCTGTTGCTCATGGAGCGGGAGGCGGCGCGTCGGTTCGGACTGAAGCCGAAAGCGCGCATCGTCGCGCAAACGGTCGTCGGCTCCGACCCGACGTATATGCTGGATGGCGTCATTCCGGCGACAAGACAAGTGCTGAAAAAAGCCGGACTTACGATCGAGGATATCGATCTCATTGAAATCAACGAAGTGTTCGCCCCGGTCGTGCTCGCCTGGCAAAAAGAAATCGGCGCCCCGCTTGCGAAAGTGAATGTCAACGGCGGCGCCATCGCGCTTGGCCATCCGCTCGGGGCGACGGGCGTCAAGCTGATGACGTCGCTCGTTCATGAGCTGGAGCGGCGGGAAGGCCGCTATGGGCTATTGACGATTTGCATCGGGCACGGCATGGCGACAGCGACGATCATTGAGCGAATGTAAAGCGCGACAAAACACATAACGTTCGCACCAGCAGCGGGGCGGCCGCCAAGCCTGCTTTTTTTGCTGAAAACCAAGCGGGACGGAAGCCGGTCGGGTGTGATAAGATGAGGAAAAGCGGACGAAAGGGGGAGCGTTGGGCAAGATGAAACAACCGGTTCTTGCCTCCATCTATTTATCGCTCGCCGCCGGCATTTGGGGCGGGATGTATGTCGTAAGCAAGTACGTATTGGACTACATCCCGCCGCTGACGCTCGTCTGGCTGCGCTATGGTGTCGCCTTGATTGCGCTAGTCTTGATCGCGGCAATGAAACGCGAGCGCCCACCAACGCGCGGGCGCGATTGGCTGATGGTGATCGCGATTGGCGTCATCGGCTATGTCATTTCCATTTCGTTGCAATTTGTCGGCACGAAATGGTCGAACGCCCATACGGCTTCGCTCATTACGGCTTCAACACCGGCGTTTGTCGTTTTATTTGCCCGCTGGCTGCTTGGGGAAGCGCTCACGTGGCGGAAGCTTGTGGCGCTGGTGTTGGCGGCGGCGGGAGTGGTCGTCATCGTCGGCCTCGGAGACAGCGGGGAGTCGACGCTGGCTGGAAATACGGCGTTAGTCGGCGCGGCGGTCACTTGGGCGCTGTTGTCGGTGCTGGTGAAAATGGCATCGGCGCGCATGTCCGTTCTTTCCATTACGACCTTCGCCATCTTGGTAGCGTTTGTCGGCATGACGCCGATGTTGATGGTGGAGCGCCCGGGGCTGACGGCCGTTCAATGGAACGCGCCCGTTGCGATGGGCGTGTTGTACCTTGGCATCGTGTCAACGGCGGGCGCGTTTTTCTTGTGGAACAAAGGAATGGAGATGATCGACGCCGGCATCGGCTCGCTCTTTTTCCTTTTTCAGCCGCTCATCGGCTCGCTCTTTGGCTGGCTGTTTTTGCATGAGCGGCTTGACGCGTCCTTTTGGATGGGCGGGGCGCTCATCGTCGCGGGAGTGGCGGTGGCGGTGCGGAGCGGGCAAAGTGCGTAAGGACAGCGAAGCGCCCGCGCAGGGGCGTCCTCTGCTTGCCATTTTTTGGTCATGGTTTGATGCCTAATCACTTGAATCTACGCTGGAAGCGATTACCCGCCCGCTTTTTCCCCCACCGCCCGCCGCGGCAGTTTCCAGCCGTACGTGTATGACAAAATGCGAAGAGCAGCGACGGCAATAAACAGCACATACAGCTCCACGGGCGACTCCGCCCATTTCAGGCCGACGGCGATGCCGGCTAAAATCGCCCAAGCGGCGTAAATTTCCGCATGCAGCACAAGCGGCTTCCGCCCGGCAAGCACGTCCCGGATGATGCCGCCGCCGCTGCCGGTCAACACTGCCGCGACGATGACCGCGCTTAATGGATGGCCCATTTTTGCGGCATACAGCGCCCCTTGGATGGCGAATGCCGATAACCCGAGGGCGTCAAAAAAGTTGCCCCACCGCTTCCATGGCGGGAGCATCTGCTTCGGAAACAAATAGACGATCGTCATCGAGACTAAGGCGACAAGAAAGAGCGAACCTTGTTCCCATAACGCCGATACGGGAACCCCAATCAGCAAATTGCGCACGGCCCCGCCGCCAAACGCCGTGACGATCCCTAAAATATAGACGCCAAGCAAATCATATTCCTCTTCCATCGCGACGATCGCCCCGCTGATGGCAAAGGCGATCGTGCCGATGATGCTCAATATTTCCCACGTCATTCGTGCTGTTCCTTTCCGTGTCGTGTTCTTGTATCATTGTAGAGGCAAAAGCGGCGGGAATCAATCGTTTTTTCGGGAATGAACTAGCCGTGCGCTGCTTGAATTTGGTATGATGAACAAAGAGGACACAGCCGCTTTCGGTCATTCGCGGAAAGCCGAGCGAAGCCCGTGCCGATGGCCGGGATGCGCTCGAGCGTCCGCGCCATAAAAACGGTTGGCGCTCCATGCGGATCACATGGCTGCGCCCGAGAGGAGAAGGAAGGCTATGAGCCGCGAACAAGCCATCATCGTCGGCTGCCAACTTCATGGAATCGATGACGAGCGGTTTCGCTATTCGATGGAGGAGCTCGCTGCGCTCGTTGCGACCGCCAACGGTGAGGTGGTAGCCGAGTTGACACAAAAACGGGAAGCGCCGCACCCGGCGACGTACATCGGCAAAGGAAAAACAGAGGAACTTGCCGCTCTCGTCAAACAGCTGACGCCGGATCTTGTCATTTTCAACAGTGAACTTTCTCCTAGTCAAGCCCGCAATTTGACGAACATGCTTGGCGAGGTGAAAGTGATTGATCGGACGCAGCTCATTTTAGACATTTTTGCAAGGCGCGCCCGTTCGAAAGAAGGAAAGCTGCAAGTGGAGCTCGCGCAGCTCGAGTATCTGTTGCCGCGCCTTGGCGGCCAAGGCGCGGCGCTATCTCGCTTGGGCGGCGGCATCGGCACGCGCGGTCCGGGGGAGACGAAGCTGGAGACCGACCGGCGCCACATTCGCCGCCGCATCGACGACATTAAAGCCGAACTGCGCCGCATCGCCGAACATCGCGAGCGGTACCGCGGGCGCCGGCAAAAAAATCACGCGTTTCAAGTGGCGCTCGTCGGCTATACGAACGCCGGCAAATCGACGATTTTTAATCGGCTGACGGCGGCCGATTCGTTCGAGGAAAATTTGCTGTTTGCGACGCTCGACCCGCTGACGCGCCAATGCGTCCTTCCGTGTGGGTATACGGTGCTTGTCACCGACACGGTCGGGTTCATTCAAGACTTGCCGACGACGCTTGTCGCCGCGTTCCGCTCGACGCTCGAGGAGGTGACGGAAGCGGATCTGTTGCTGCACATCGTCGATTCGTCGCATCCCGATTACGCCGAACATGAGCGAACGGTGTTGCAGCTCGTTGCGGAGTTGGGGGCGTCCTCCATTCCGATGGTCACAGTGTACAATAAACGTGACCGGCAGGCGCCAGAATTCATTCCGACGACAACCGAGGCGCTCGTCATGAGCGCGCTTTCTGCCGCTGATATCGAACGGCTTCGCGCGTTTTTGGAGGAGGCGATCAAGCGGCAAATGGTCCTTTACCACGCCTCGATTCCAAGCGGCCAAGGAAAATGGCTCGCACGGTTAAAAGCGGACACGATTTTGCAGCAATGGCGCTATAATGAACAAGAAGGGACGTACGAATGCGAAGGGTACGTGCTCCCGACTCACCCGCTTTACAGGGAGCTGCAATCATTCCAATGATAGAAAGGGTTCACCAATGTTTTGGACAACATGGAAACACGGAGAGACGATCGCTGCGCTGATCGAAGAAGTGGAGGCGCAAATTGCCCCGATCCATCGCTCGATTGAGAGGCTGGTTGACGGAAACCAGCATCGCGTCCTTGACAGTTTCCGCCGCCATCAAGTGAGCGACGGCCATTTCATCCCGACAACGGGCTACGGCTATGATGATGTCGGCCGTGACACGCTCGATCGCATTTACGCCGATGTATTCGGCGCGGAAGCCGGCCTAGTGCGCCCGCAAATCATTTCCGGCACGCACGCGATTGCCATCGCGCTGTTTGGCGTGCTGCGCCCGGGCGATGAATTGCTCTACATCACGGGCGCCCCCTATGACACGCTTGAGGAGATCGTCGGCGTCCGCGGCCGCGGCGTCGGTTCGCTGAACGAGTTTGGCATTCGTTATCGGAGCGTGCCGCTTACGGCGGACGGAGCCGTTGATTTTCCGGCGGTGCGCGAGGCGATCCACGAGCGGACGAAAATGATCGGCATCCAGCGCTCGCGCGGGTATGCGACGCGCCCGTCGTTTACGGTCGATGAAATCGCCAAGATGATCGCCTTTGTCAAAGCGATCAAGCCGGATGTCGTTGTGTTTGTCGACAATTGCTACGGGGAGTTTGTCGAGGAAAAAGAGCCTTGCCATGTCGGCGCCGATTTGATGGCCGGTTCGTTGATCAAAAACCCTGGAGGGGGATTGGCGAAAACAGGAGGGTATATCGTCGGCAGGCACCAATATGTTGAAGCGTGCGCCTATCGGATGACCTCGCCGGGCATCGGCGCCGAAGTCGGCCCTTCGCTGTACAGCCTGCTTGAGATGTATCAAGGGTTTTTCCTCGCTCCGCACGTCGTCGGCCAAGCGCTCAAAGGGGCGGTGTTCACCGCCGCATTGCTCGAGCGGGTCGGGCTTGAGACTTCGCCGTCATGGAACGCGAAGCGCACCGATTTGGTGCAGTCGGTCCGCTTTAATGATCCAGAGCAAATGGTTGCTTTTTGCCAAGCCATTCAAGCGGCTTCCCCGGTGAACGCCCATTTCACTCCGTACCCGAGCGACATGCCCGGCTACGAGGATCAAGTGATCATGGCGGCGGGCACGTTCGTGCAAGGAGCCAGCATCGAGCTGACGGCGGACGGGCCGCTGCGTCCGCCATACGTGGCGTACGTGCAGGGCGGATTGACGTATTCTCATGTCAAAATCGCCGTTTGCTCCGCTGTTCACCGCTTGCTGGAACAGCAGCTCATTTGTTTGTGAGAAAAGGTAACATATAATTGACTGTTTTCTTCACATTATGATAAAATAAAGGTATGAAAAGCGAGGAGGAATTGGCATGAGCAGCCAAATTCGTCGTTCCATGCCATTGTTTCCGATCGGGATTGTGATGCAGCTGACGGACTTATCGGCCCGGCAAATTCGCTATTACGAAGAGCACGGCCTCGTCACGCCGGCGCGCACCGAAGGCAATCGGCGTCTGTTTTCGCTCAATGACATCGATCGTTTGCTTGAAATTAAAGATTTGATTGATCAAGGCGTCAACCTCGCTGGAATTAAGCGCATTTTTGCCGCGCGGCAGGAAGGGCGTCACGAACAGCCGGAAAAAGTCGACAAGGCAGGAAAGCCGAAGCTGTCGGACGAAGAGCTGCGCGAAATTTTGCGGACGGAGCTGCTTCAGGCCGGGCGGTTTCAGCGCGCATCGCTTCGCCAAGGAGATCTCGCTCGCTTCTTTCACTAACGATGGGAAATGATTTCGGAGCCGGTGAGGAGGTTCAAGATGGCAAAATATACGCGTGAAGACATTATGCGCATCGTCAAGGAAGAAAACGTCAAATACATCCGCCTGCAATTTACCGATATTTTAGGCACGATTAAAAACGTGGAAATTCCGATCAGCCAGCTGGAAAAAGCGCTGAACAACAAAATGATGTTTGACGGGTCGTCGATCGAGGGGTTTGTCCGCATCGAAGAATCGGACATGTATTTGTACCCTGACTTGGACACGTTTGTCATCTTTCCGTGGACGGCGGAAAAAGGGAAAGTCGCCCGCTTTATTTGCGACATTTACAATGCCGACGGCACGCCGTTTGAAGGCTGCCCGCGCTATAACTTAAAACGCGTGCTCAAAGAGATGGAAGCGCTCGGCTTCACGGCGTTCAACTTAGGGGCGGAACCGGAGTTTTTCCTCTTTAAGCTCGATGAAAAAGGGCACCCGACGATGGAGTTGAACGACCGAGGCGGCTATTTCGATTTAGCGCCGACGGATTTGGGGGAAAACTGCCGGCGGGACATCGTGCTTGAGCTCGAAGAAATGGGGTTTGAAATCGAAGCGTCCCATCACGAAGTTGCCCCAGGACAGCATGAAATTGATTTCAAATACGCCCACGCCATCAAAGCGTGCGATGATATTCAGACGTTCAAGCTCGTCGTGAAGACGATCGCCCGCAAGCATGGGCTGCACGCGACGTTCATGCCGAAGCCGATTTTCGGCATCAACGGCTCGGGTATGCACTGCAACTTGTCGCTGTTCCGCAACGGGGAAAACGCCTTTTTTGATCCGAACGGCGAGTTGCAGTTGAGCGAAACGGCCCGCCAGTTTATCGCCGGCGTGCTGAAACACGCGCCGAACTTTACGGCGGTGACGAACCCGACCGTCAACTCGTACAAGCGGCTCGTTCCGGGCTATGAAGCGCCGTGCTATGTCGCTTGGTCGGCGCGCAACCGCAGCCCGCTCATTCGCATTCCGGCTTCGCGCGGCATGAGCACGCGCATTGAGGTGCGCAGTGTTGACCCGTCGGCGAACCCGTACTTAGCGATGGCGGTGCTGTTGGCGGCGGGGCTTGACGGCATTCGCAACAAACTCACCCCTCCGGCACCGGTGGACCGGAACATTTACGTCATGACGAAAGAAGAACGGCTCGAAGAAGGCATTGTCGATTTGCCGGCTACGCTCATTGAGGCGCTTGAAAACTTGAAGTCCGACGAAGTGATCGTCCAAGCGCTCGGCAAGCATTTATTCGAGCACTTCGTTGAAGCGAAAGAAATCGAGTGGGATATGTATCGGACGACCGTCCACCAATGGGAATTGGATCAATACATGGAGCTGTACTAATCAAAAAGAGGGTATCCCAAAAAGATCGGGATACCCTCTTTCGTTGCTCTATATACGTGCTGACTGCTTCGGCCGCACGATCGGTTGCGTCGATCTTGAAGGCAGACAGCCTTTAGGTCAGCCCCTCTTTTATATAGGTACCGGTGCTTCCGGCCCATGATTGGTTGTGCCGATCTTGAAGGCAGGCAATCTTTTGGGTTAGCTCCTCTTTTATATACGTACCGGTGCTTCCGGCCCATGATTGGTTGTGCCTACCCTGAAGCCAGACACCTTGTGGACCGCCCTTTTTTATGCGGTCTAACTTGTTCGGCTCGCGCGCTTCCGCCATGCCGCCTTGTGGACCGGCCCTTTTCCGCGGCCGGCCGCTCACACCCGGCAACCACGCTGTTCGGGTTTTGGCTCAAGCCCCGTCCGCCTCGTTGCGGCGGCGCGCGGCGTCAGCCGACAAGGTGATGGACGTTTGTCCGCCCCGTCCGCCGTCTTCGTTGCGCTTCCGTTAGCCGATCAGGCGATAGACGCCGATCACCTTGCCGAGAATCGTGCAATCGCGGACGATGATCGGCTCGAGATGAGCGTTTTCCGGCTGCAGGCGGATATGATCCTTTTCTTTGAAAAAGCGCTTGACGGTCGCTTCATTGTCTTCGGTCATGGCCACGACGATGTCGCCGTTTTGGGCCGATGATTGCTGGCGGACGATGACGTAGTCGCCGTCCAAAATGCCGGCTTCGATCATGCTGTCGCCCATCACTTCAAGCATAAACAGCTGTTCTTCGCCGGCGGCGAGCCGTTTCGGCAGCGGGAAATAGTCCTCGATGTTTTCTACGGCCGTAATCGGCTGCCCGGCGGTCACTTTCCCGATAATCGGCACCGAGACGATGTCCTCGCCCTCTTTTTCCTTCCCGCCATCGTTGTCCAAAATTTCAATGGCGCGCGGCTTGGTCGGGTCGCGGCGGATGTATCCTTTGCTTTCCAACCGCGCCAAATGCCCATGGACAGTCGAACTCGACGCCAGTCCGACCGCCTCCCCAATCTCCCTCACCGAGGGCGGATAGCCCTTCGTTTTGACTTCCTGCTTAATAAACTCTAAAATTTGCTGCTGCCGTTTCGACAGTTTCGTCATTCCCTGCACCTCCGGCAAGTCATTTGCCTTCATTATATCATGCCGAAAGGGAAAAAACAAACATAAGTTCGAATTTTTTGTTGACACAAACAAACGTTCCTGATTATAATGAAGGAAAGCGAACGAATATTCTCTTTTTGGGGTGGGGAAAATGAAGAAGACGTTTGTGCACTATCTAGTATTTTCGGTTTTGATGACGCTTTTCACAGCCGCGTTCATCTACGCTGGCAGTCCGGTCGATAAACAGGAATATGTGACGGTGACCGTCGCATCAGGCGATACGCTTTGGGGGTTGGCCAAGCAATATGAACAGGAGCACGGCTTATCGCCGGACGAATTCATCCGCTGGGTGGTGGAGGTGAACCATCTTCGCAGTTCCCGTCTCACAGCGGGTGAACAGATCGTCATTCCCGTGTTAAAATCGAAGCGGGGCGGTTCATTGGCCGCCAATCAGTAACAAGAAAGAAGGGATGGCCATGAGGGCGGTCATTTATTGCCGCGTCAGCACGGACAAAAGCGAGCAGGAAACATCGCTGGCTCGGCAGCGGGAGGAGCTTGAACGGCTCGCGGCGGAAAGCGGATTTGAGGTGGTTAAGGTGATCGCCGAACAGGCGAGCGGTTATGAAGCTGACCGTGACGGCGTGCTCGAGCTGCTCGAACTGTGTGAAGAGGGGCTCGTGGACGTCTTGCTCGTTCAAGACGAAACTCGGCTCGGGCGCGGTCATGCGCGCATGGCGCTGCTTCATTGCCTGAAAAAGCGAGGGGTCAAGCTATACAGCGCCAGCCACCGCGGAGAGATGCCGCTGTCCGAGGCCGATGAGATGGTGTTGTCGATCATTGCGATCGTCGAGGAGTATCAGCGGAAACTACATAACGCGAAAATCAAGCGCGGCATGCAGCGAGCCATCGCGCGCGGCTATCGTCCGGAGCGGAACTTGCGGCGCCAAGGAGAGAACGCGGGGCGCGATCGCATCGAACTGCCGATCGAAGAGATCGTCCGCCTGCGCGCGCGCGGTTTCACGTTTGCCGATATCGCCGCCACGCTCCGAAGCTTTGGTTATGAGGCGTCCAAAGCGACCGTTCATCGCCGCTACCAGGAATATATGGACGAGCGGCAAGCCGAACAGTCCAGCGGCTACGAGCTCGGCACCGAGCGCGATCAGGAATATACGGACGAGCGGCAAGGAAGGCGCGCTGCGAAGCGATAGAAAGGCAGAGGAAGGCGGCCGAGGCGTCATTGTTGCCATCTTCGCGTTTTAGCAGATAACATAGAACGGAGAACGATCATCCTAACGAATAGGAGAAGATAACGGATGCTTGCCAAACAGAAATTAGACTGCATCAATGAACTGGCCAAAAAGGCGAAAACGTCTGGGTTGACGGCGGAAGAAACGATCGAACAGGCGAAGTTGCGCCGCGAATACATTCAGGCGTTCCGCAAGGCGATGACCGATATGCTTCATACCGTGACGGTCATCGATCCAAACGGGAACGATGTCACGCCGAAAAAGCTAAAAGAAAGTCAACGGAGGCGCCTCCATTAAGTGTTGGCGCCGCGCGGCGGCGTTCCCATGCTTCGTTGGGAAACTAAACGTTGTACAAGGGAGCCCATTTTCTATATGATAGTAAATGACACCATGTTGATGAAAGGGAGGAAGACGATGGCGCATTCAATCGAAGAATTAGCCATTACCACCATTCGAACGCTGTCGATCGACGCGATCGAAAAGGCGAAATCTGGGCATCCGGGCATGCCGATGGGAGCGGCGCCGATGGCGTATGTGCTTTGGACGAAATGGATGAACCACAATCCGGCCAATCCGAACTGGTTCAACCGCGACCGGTTTGTCCTGTCAGCGGGGCACGGCTCGATGCTGCTGTACAGCCTGCTTCATTTAAGCGGGTACGATGTGTCCATGGACGATCTCAAACAGTTTCGCCAATGGGGAAGCAAGACGCCGGGCCATCCGGAATACGGTCATACGCCAGGAGTGGAAGCAACGACCGGCCCGCTCGGGCAAGGAATTGCGATGGCCGTTGGCATGGCGATGGCCGAGCGGCATTTGGCGGCGACTTACAACCGCGACGGGTTTCCCATCATCGATCACTATACGTACGCGATTTGCGGCGACGGCGATTTCATGGAAGGGGTGGCGAGCGAGGCAGCGTCGCTTGCCGGCCATTTACAGCTCGGCCGCTTGATCGTCCTGTATGACTCGAACGACATTTCCTTGGACGGGGAGCTGAATTTGTCGTTCTCAGAAAACGTCGCCCAACGCTTCCAAGCCTATGGCTGGCAATATTTGCGCGTTGAGGACGGCAACAACATTGAAGAAATCGCAAAAGCGTTGGAAGAAGCGCGGGCCGATCTCAGCCGGCCGACGCTCATTGAAGTCAAAACGACGATCGGCTACGGTGCGCCGACAAAAGCGGGCACATCCGGCGTTCACGGCGCTCCGCTCGGCGCGGAAGAAGCGAAGTTGACGAAGGAAGCGTACCGCTGGACGTTCGCCGAAGATTTCTATGTGCCGGAAGAGGTGTACGCTCATTTCCGGGAGACCGTGCAAGAACCGGGAGCGAAAAAGGAAGCGGAATGGAACGAGCTCTTTGCCGCTTACGAACAGGCGCATCCGGAGCTGGCCGCCCAGTTGAAGCAAGCGATCGCAGGAACGCTTCCTGCCGGCTGGGAAGCTGTGCTGCCGGTGTATGAAGCGGGCAAAAGCCTAGCGACCCGCTCGTCTTCTGGGGAAGTGATCAACGCCATCGCTAAAGCGGTGCCGCAATTGTTTGGCGGTTCGGCCGACTTGGCGAGCTCGAACAAAACGCTCATCAAAGGCGGCGGCAACTTCTTGCCGGGCAGCTACGAGGGCCGCAACATTTGGTTTGGCGTGCGCGAATTTGCCATGGGAGCGGCGTTGAACGGCATGGCGCTCCATGGTGGATTGAAGGTGTTCGGGGGCACGTTCTTCGTGTTTTCCGACTATTTGCGCCCGGCCATTCGACTCGCGGCGCTCATGGGGCTGCCGGTCACGTATGTGTTGACGCATGACAGCATCGCTGTCGGTGAAGATGGTCCGACGCACGAGCCGGTGGAGCATCTTGCTTCGCTTCGCGCCATGCCAAACTTGTCGGTCATCCGACCGGCCGATGCCAATGAAACCGCCGCAGCGTGGCGGCTGGCGCTGGAAGCGACAGACAAGCCGACCGCGCTCGTGTTGACGCGCCAAGATGTGCCAACGTTGCCGCAAACGGCGGAGCTGGCGTATGAAGGCGTGAAAAAAGGCGCTTATGTCGTCTCACCGGCGAAAAACGGCGCTCCGGAGGCGCTGCTCTTGGCGACCGGGTCCGAAGTCAGCCTAGCGGTGAACGCGCAAGAAGCGCTCGCTGCTGAAGGCATTCACGTTTCCGTCATCAGCATGCCATCGTGGGACCGCTTTGAAGCGCAGCCAAAAGCGTACCGTGATGAAGTGATCCCGCCGACCGTAACGAAGCGGCTGGCCATTGAGATGGGCGCCTCGCTCGGCTGGGAGCGCTACGTCGGTCACGAGGGCGATGTGTTAGCCATTGACCGGTTTGGCGCCTCCGCACCGGGAGAAAAAATCATGGCTGAGTACGGCTTTACCGTCGACCACGTTGTTCGCCGCGTCAAAGCGCTGCTTGGAAAATGAGCGGAGAAAGCCGATCTTCCGGACGGATGACGACCTCAACCGCCTAGTTCATTGGGCGGATGACGACCTCCACTGCCTAGTTTATTGAGCGGGTGAGGACATCGACCAGTTTCTTCGTTAGCTTCGGAAGAGAGTCGGGACAGCTGCCCTTGCGCCGCAGCAAGGGCGGCTTGTTTTTTGGCCCGCGGCCGTGCGGCTGAACCGCCTTCGCCGACGTTCGGGGTGTCGCGCGTCAGTTACCCGCTTGTTGTTGGGCCGCGACGGCGCGGCTGAACTGGCTGGGCCAAGCCTTGCCGCAAGCGGCCACAGGTTGAAAGGCTGCGCGCAAAAATCGACAATGTTAGTGAAAAAAATTGCCGGCAATAGACATATTTTTCCCCCTTCTTTTTCTATAATAAAGACAGATGGAACGGAAATGGGGGATCGAACATGGTTCGTTATTGGATTTATTTGTTGAAGGATGAAGTGGCGGCTCATTATCGCCATCGGACGGAAAAAATTGTCGAACTGCTACGGGAGCATCAACACGCGAAAGCGCCGTTAAAAGCGATTTGCCGCAAGCAAGTGGAGTTCATCACCGAACGGTTGTCGTTTTCCCGTCTCGAGCTCGGCTTGAAACAATCGTTCACTGGACGCGTCGGCAAAAATTTGGAACGCAATATGTTCATCTTGCGCCATGAATCTGGCGAGGAAGCGCTCCTTGTCGTCCAAAAACGCCGTCTGTTGCTTGTCGCCGACAGCGCAACGCTGGCTGCCGACATCGGACGGGCGCTCGCCAAACTAGCGCCAACGTTTTTGGCGGTGGCTGCCGATTTTGCGGACTACCATTGGTTATGCGCGCCGGCGCTAGGGAGAAAATTCGCATAATGTGAAGATTTTTGCGGCGGAATATTGTCTAATGGCGCATCGTTTAGTACACTGGTTAAAGAGACAACAAGAAGGAGGAAAATCGCTGCGATGTGGGATACGATTCTCGTTGGCGTGCTGGCGCTCATCGCCGGTGTGGCAATCGGGTTTTTCATCGCCCGCAAAACGATGATCAATTATTTGAAAAAAAATCCGCCGATCAATGAACAGATGATTCGGATGATGATGATGCAAATGGGCATGACGCCTTCGCAGAAGAAAATCAACCAGATGATGAAAATGATGAACAACCAGCTGAAATAAGGAAACATAGACACTCGATGAAGAGTGTCTTTTTATTTTGCGAAAATGTCCTTTCAAAATTTTTTCATTTTTGTTACAATGATATAGCGATTGTTCGGCAATCGAAGGAAGGGGATGGGACTGTGCGCGTGTTTCGTGACTTGTTTTGGTTTTTCCGCCAAGAGAAAAAAGCGTACATGACCGGTGTGTTGTTGCTTGTGGTCGTCGCCTTTTTCGAAACCGTTCCGCCGAAAGTGATCGGCATTTTGGTTGACCATATGAAAAATGGAACGATGACGCGCGGCGTGCTTGTTCGCTGGCTTGCCGTCCTTGCCGTTGTGGCGGCGGCGCTCTATGGGCTTCGCTATGCTTGGCGCATTTGCATTTTCGGAGCGGCCGTCAAGCTCACTCGCCAGCTCCGCAATGAGCTGTATGAACATTTTACGAAGATGTCGCCGTCGTTTTACCAGCGGAAGCGGATCGGCGATCTGATGGCTCACGCGACCAATGACTTGCAAGCGATCCAGCAAACGGCCGGCAGCGGCATTTTGACGCTTGTCGATTCGCTGACGCTCGGCGGATTTGTGCTGGCGACCATGGCGGTTTCGATCAGCTGGAAGCTGACCGTCATCAGTCTATTGCCGCTCCCGGTGATGGCGGTGGCGACGAGCCGCTACGGAGCGATCCTTCATCGGCGGTTTGTTACGGCGCAAGAGGCGTTCTCGTCACTCAACGATAAAGTGCAGGAAAGCATCAGCGGCGTTCGGGTGATCAAAGCGTTTGGGTATGAAAAACAAGATGTGGAGGCGTTTCGCCGTCAATCGGAAGATGTGGTGGCCAAAAATATCGCTGTCGCCAAAATTGATGCGCTCTTTGACCCGACGATCGGCTTCCTTGTCGGGCTGTCGTTTTTCCTCGCCGTCGCGTTTGGAAGCGAAATGGTGTTGACCGGCGAACTGACGATTGGGGAGCTCGTCTCGTTTACCACCTATCTCGGCTTGCTCATTTGGCCGATGTTAGCGTTCGGCTGGCTGTTTAACATCGTTGAGCGCGGGCGCGCCTCGTATGACCGGGTGCGGGCGCTGCTGGCCGAGCAGGATGAAATTCAGGAAGCTTCCGATGCCATTGACGTTCCCCCGCGCGGCGACATCGAGTACGACATCAAGCGGTTCGCCTATCCTGGGGAGATGAGGACGGCGCTTTCGGACATTCGATTTCGGCTCAAGAGCGGGGCGACGCTTGGCGTTGTCGGCAAAACCGGGGCCGGGAAAACGACGCTGCTTCGTCTGTTGCTGCGCGAGTTTGACGGCTATGACGGAGAAATTCGCTTCGGTGGCCACGACATTCGCAGTTACACGCTGTCGGCGCTCCGCTCGGCGATCGGTTACGTCCCGCAAGACCATTTTTTGTTTTCGGCTTCCGTGCGCGACAATATCGCCTTCGCCCAACTGGAGGCTGAGGAAAAGGAAATCGTGCGGGCGGCGCAGCTCGCCCATATTCATGAGGACATTCTTCAATTTCCAGACGGCTATGCGACCGTTGTCGGTGAGCGCGGCGTTTCTTTGTCAGGCGGGCAAAAACAGCGGTTGTCGATCGCACGGGCGCTGTTGACAAATCCGGAAGTGCTCATTTTGGACGACGCGTTGTCGGCGGTTGACGCGAAAACGGAAGCGCGCATTTTAGCCGCCTTAAAACAAGAGCGGCGCGGCAAAACGACAATCATCGCCGCTCATCGTTTAAGCGCGGTCGAGCATGCCGATTGGATCGTGGTGCTCGATGGCGGACGAATCGTGCAGGCCGGAACCCACGAGAAGCTCGTGGCCGAAGACGGCTGGTATCGCGACATGCATCAGCGCCAACAGCTCGAAGCGTTCGTGGAAGGACCACAGATCGGAGGGATGGCATGAACGGGCAGACGTTGACGGCCAAAGAACAGCGGCGGGTGCTTTGGCGGTTGCTTTCTTACATGGGGAGATACAAAAAGGAAGCCGCGCTTGCGCTTTTCCTTCTTCTTTTGTCCACGGCCGGCGAGCTTGCCGGACCGTACTTGGTGAAGGTGTTCATCGATGATTATCTCATGCCGGGCCGCCTGGCTTTTGAGCCGGTGGCGGCGTTGGCTGCCGCTTATCTCGGCATGCTCGGGGCGAAAACCGTGATCACGTACTTTCAGCTTGTTGAATTTCAGCGGCTCGCTTTATATATTATTCAAGCGTTGCGAATGGACGTGTTTTCCAAGGTGCATCGCCTTGGGATGAGCTATTTCGACCGAACGCCAGGCGGCAGCATCGTCTCGCGGGTCACGAATGACACGGAAGCCATCAAAGACATGTTTATTAGCGTTTTAGCGGTGTTTGTGCAAAACGGTCTGTTTGTCATTGGCGTGTTTATCGCCATGTTTGTGCTCAACGTCCGGCTCGCGTTGTTTTGCCTGTTCATTCTGCCGGCCATCGCGCTCATTATGCGCACGTATCGCCGTTACAGCTCGGTATTTTATCAAGACATGCGCGAGCGGCTGAGCGAACTGAATGCCAAATTGAATGAGTCGTTGCAAGGGATGGCCATCATTCAAGCGTTTCGTCAACAGCAGCGCCTCTACCGGGAGTTCGCGGCTGTGAACGAGGCGCACTACCGGGCGGGGATGCGAAACATCCGCCTTGACGGGCTGCTGCTTCGGCCGGCGATCGATGTGATCTATATGGCTTCGATTATGGTTGTGCTTGGCTTTTTTGGCATTTCGGCGCTCGAAAGCCCGGTTGAGATCGGCGTACTCTACGCTTTTGTCAACTATTTGGAGCGCTTTTTTGAGCCGGTGACGCAAATGATGATGCGCCTGTCGCTATATCAACAGGCGATCGTTTCCGCCTCGCGCGTCTTTGCCCTTCTTGACCGCGAAGAGGAGGCGCCGTTTCATCCGGAACAAGCTCCGTATACGATCGAGCGCGGTGAAATTGAGTTTCGCGATGTCAGTTTTTCTTACGATGGCAAACGAGATGTCATCAAGCGCGTGTCATTTGTGATTCACCCCGGACAGACGGTCGCGTTCGTCGGCCATACGGGCAGCGGCAAAAGCTCGATCATCAACTTGCTCATGCGCTTTTACGAGTTTGACCGCGGCGATATTTTGCTTGACGGCCGGTCGATCCGCGATTATTCGCGCACCGAGCTCCGCCGCCGGCTAGGCCTTGTCTTGCAAGATCCGTTTTTGTTTTACGGAACGGTGCGGGACAACATTCGCATGTACAACGAAGCCATCGATGAGGAGCGGGTGAGGGCGGCCGCCCGATTGGTGCAGGCCGAGCCGTTCATTGAGCGGCTGCCGGGGGGCTACGACCATGTGCTCGCTGAGCGCGGGGCGACGTTATCGAGCGGTCAGCGCCAGCTTCTTTCCTTTGCGCGCACGATCGCCGCCGATCCGAAAATTTTAGTGCTCGATGAAGCGACTGCCCATATTGACACAGAAACCGAGGAAGCGATTCAAGAAGCGCTCGCGCGAATGCGAAAAGGGCGGACGACGCTGGTGATCGCCCACCGTTTATCCACCGTTCAAGACGCGGATCAAATTTTCGTCCTAAAGCGCGGCGAAATCGTTGAGCGCGGCACGCACCAGCAGCTCTTGGCGCAACGGGGGATTTATTATCAAATGTATTTGCTGCAAAACGGCCTTGTCGATGCCCGCCGCTAGGCGGAGCATCGGCAAGGTTTTTCGTTTTGGCCGCCGGCAGCGTTCGATGGGCACTTTTGGGCAAAGAAAAAGCGCCGGTTCCGCTTTAGCGGGGGGCGCTTTGCTTTCGCTCGTTTCTTTGCTCGCGCTGATAGGCGTTGAGCAGCGTGTCAAGTTCTTTGCTGATTTTCATAGCGGCCGGCGAGTTCAGTCCGGTTTTGGCGACGATATCGACAAGCTCCATCCGTTTTTGTTCAATCAATGTCAATAAGCTTTGTTTTGGCACGAAAAATCGCCCTTTTCCTCTTGTATTTTATACTATTTTACCAATGAATACAAAAATAGAAAATAGAAAAATTGTCCAAAAAACATGAGAAACGCATTATACGAAAGGGCGGATTTTTGCTAAAATAGAAATATAGATCGGTTGTAATAAACCATTTCCGATCTCCATGTCCCGTCTTTATCATCTAACAAGCTGGCACGGTGACAAGAAGAGCGAACAATGCTACGTAAAACAAAATGAGAATTTCCGATTTTTTGTTGCGGGTTTCATCGAAGTACAAGCCGTTATGAGAGTCATCAGTGGGATGGAAAACAAAATAGCAACTTATTATAGAAACGACTAGGAGTGAATTCGCCCGTGAATCAATTGAATGTGTTTCTCGCATTTGGCGCCGGGTTTTTGTCATTTCTTTCCCCGTGCACTCTGCCGCTTTATCCGGCGTTTTTATCCTATATTACCGGCATGTCGGTCAGCGAGCTGAAAGAAGAAAACGCGATGCTCAATCGCCGCAGCCTATGGCATACGGGTTGTTTTTTGCTCGGATTTTCGCTCATTTTTGTTTCGCTCGGCTTCGGCACCTCGCTAATCGGCCGCTTGTTTGTCGATTACCAAGATGTGATTCGGCAAATCGGCGCTGTGGTGATCGCCGCGCTCGGTCTCGTCGTGGCCGGGGTATGGAAGCCGGGATTTTTGCTGCAAGATCGGCGTGTATCGTTTCGTGAGCGGCCCTCCGGCTATGTCGGCTCGATGCTGATCGGCATGGCGTTTGCCGCTGGTTGGACGCCGTGCATGGGCCCGATTTTAGTGGCTGTCGTGGCGCTGGCGGCCACCCATCCCGGGTCGGGAATCCTCTATATGCTCGCTTATGCGCTCGGTTTTGCCGTCCCGTTTTTCATACTGTCGTTTTTCCTTGGCAAACTGCAATGGATTCATCGCCATAGCGCGTCCATGATGAAAGCGGGCGGCTATGTCATGATCGCGATGGGCGTGATTTTGTATTTTGATTGGATGACGAAACTGATTGGGTATGCGACGAGCTTGTTTGGCGGCTTTACCGGGTTTTGATTTTACAACATTTTCGTGGTAAGCGCTATGTCGCCTTTGACCGAGCAATGAAGGCACTCATGTTTTGCTTTTACAACATTTCCGTGGAAAAGGAGAGAGTGGAATATGGCTTCTGTTTTAGTGGTCGATGACGCGAAGTTCATGCGGGTAACGTTGGCGCGCATTTTGCAGAAGGGTCATCATGAGGTGGCCGGCGAGGCGGAAAACGGCAAGGATGCGGTGGAATTGTACCGTCGTCTGCGCCCCGATCTCGTCATTATGGACATCACGATGCCGGTGATGAACGGCATCGAGGCGGTGCGGGCGATCAAGGAGTTGGATCCGGGAGCGAAAATCATCATCTGCTCGGCGCTCGGCCAGCAGCGCATGGTCGTGGAAGCGGTCGAGGCGGGGGCGGCGGATTTCATCGTCAAGCCATTTGAAGAACAACGCGTGCTGGAAGCGGTCGCCCGCCTTTTATAAAAAGACTTGCACTTGGAAAGGGAGTTTCTGGGTTGTGATCGGTACGTGGTGGTAGGCAAGCGAAACGGTTTTTGCTATAATAACGTTGTCCAGCTACTTTTGTCGGAAGAAGGTGATGGCTTTGACGCTCGTTACTTCGCTCATCGCCGTCGTGATGGCGTTTCTCGTTTTTTTTGTGCGCATAAAAGCGTCGGAAAAGCCGACCAACGCCAAAAAAATCATTTTGCCGCCGCTGTTTATGAGCACCGGCGCGCTGATGTTCATTGATCCGGTGTTCCGGGTCACGCGCGGCGAGCTCATCGAAGCGGTCGTTCTCGGGTTGTTTTTTTCGTTGTTCCTCATCAAAACATCGAAATTTGAAGTTCGCGGCCATGACATTTATTTGAAACGTTCGAAGGCGTTCATTTGGATTTTGCTTGGGTTGATCATCATTCGCCTCGGTTTGAAAACGTATTTAGGGCGGACGATTGATTACCGCCAATTAAGCGGAATGTTTTACTTGCTGGCGTTTTCGATGATCGTCCCGTGGCGAATTGCCATGTACGTTTCATATCGGAAGCTGGCCGCGCGGTTGAAGCCGCCGGTCCTCACATAAATGATGGCGTCCCGAAAAACGAGCGGGGCGCTTTTTTACGCTCGCGAACCGCTTTTTCGGGAAAGCGGCGGACGGTCAGCGGCTTTCTAGCAAATGCTGATAAGGAGCGAGATCGATGTTTTTCGCCTGCAATGTCCGAATCAAAAATTTATGGTCGCGCTTCGGCGTTGCGATGATGTAACCGCGAATCAACAGGTCGCGCGTGATGCGCGGCGCCTGTTCCTTCAAGGCAAGTTCACCGATTTTGCCGGCGATCTTTTGCCGCGCGACGTCACGGAACAATTCGGGCACGGGGCGAACGAGTTCCTCAAGAAGCGCTTTTTCTTCTTCCCCCCATAAATGGCGCGTCTGTTCAATGTAATACTCCTGCCAGTCCAGCTCCGATTTTCCGTCTTCTTTCGGCAGTCGCTTTAAAAACTTGCGAAACATGAAAAAGCCGCCAATGGACATCATAACGAGCAAAAAAACGACCCAAAACAGGATAAACCAGAGAAACCATCCCGTCAGCATGATCCCCACTCCCATGCGTTAATTCGGTGCTATGCGCCCTTTGGCCTGTCAAGCCATTGGATGCGACGGCCGCCGGGTTGTATTCCAACCAAAAGGCGATCCCGCTTTCCGGCCCGATTTGGCGCAAGATTCGTCTATTATTATGTCGAAAAGCGTGCTGTTTGGCAAGTTTGGCGCCGCCTCGTCTCAAAACGCGCTCCCGCTGTTTCGCCACAAAGAAACCGCTAACGGCGCCTGTCATCAATCGTAACGCAACTGTAACGCAACTGTAAAAAAACTTGTCCCGCCTTAGAACAACAAGCGTTCGCAAGGTAAGTCTAGATAGGAATGGAAATGATAGACAGTGACGTCCTTCCCGCCGCCTGCTAATCTATCTAATAGACAAAGAAGCTAGGAGGAACGTGGAGAGCTAGGGAGGGATCGAAGGAATGAAAAAGACGATGATCGCGCTCGCTGCCGCCTGTTTTTTGACGTTCGGCTTTCAGGGGCCGACGACGGAAGCGGCTGGCTCGTATACATACTATCAAGTAAAAAAGGGCGATACGATGTCAGCGATCGCCAAGCGATACCATACGACCGTTTCATCGCTGCGCGCGCTAAACGGCTTAAAGCATGACTTCATTTACGCTGGAGAACGGCTGAAAGTTCCGACGGCAGGGAAACGGACGGCTTCGGCGCCGGCAAAGAAGAAATCGATCACATTAAGCGCCGCTGACCGGAAGCTGCTCGCTCAGTTGGTGCAGGCGGAGACCGGTTCGAGCGAGCCGTTTGCCGGCAAGGTGGAAGTGGCGCTTGTCGTTTTCAATCGCACAACGCATCCGGAGTTTCCAAAAACGGTGCGCGGCGTCATTTATCAAAAGACGAAATGCGGTTATGCGTTTGTGCCGGTCAAAACGGGAAAGTTGACCCGCATTCGGCCGACCAAGCAAGATTACGCGGCCGTTGACAAGGCGTTGGCCTTGTTTCCGAACGACCGCCGCGGCTCGCTTTACTTTTATAATCCAAGGGTGACAAAAGACAAATGGATGTTGTCGCGCCCGGTGACGATTCGCATTGGGCATCACGTCTTTACGAAATAAACGGTTCGGCTTCAAAAAGGATGGCGGTTGAGTAAAGCACAGCCGATCGACAAAGAGGAGAGCGTTTCCCCGTTTTTGGGGACGCTCTTTTTTCTACGAAAATCGCTCTTCGACGAGTTGTGATGTTCATGCTAGGGCGGGGAAAAACATGTTCCGCCGCCATGTTGTTGAGAAAAAAGGGGGGTTTTTCTGGCTTCGTGAGGGTCAACCGTGTTCTCGATGTTTTCGCACTGACGGTCATGACACCGCTGACAAAGGCGGGCGCTTTTCGACCGGTGGAGCGGTGTCCGGCCAAGGAAGGGCGGCAGATCGGTTCAACGTTTCCGCGGGAAGCCGGCAGGAGTTTGCCGGTGCGGTTGCGAATGTGTTGATCAAGGGGGGAGCGGCTGTGAAAAGAGTGGATCTTGTCTACGAAACGCTGCAAGAATGGGAACGGAATGGGAAACGGTGGGTGAGCGCTGAAGAGTTGGCTCTCGCTCTCGGGTTCGACCGAGCCAACGTCAGCCGTGATTTAAACCGCCTTTGGCGGGAGGGAAAAGTGCAAAAGCAAAACGGAAGGCCGGTTCGCTTTGCGCTGGCGCGCGGACCAAAAGCGATGACGCGCCTCGACCGGCTGGCCAAGCAGCAGCCGAGCTTGGCAGCGGCGGTGGAGCAAGGAAAGGCTGCCGTCTTATATCCGCCCAAAGGGCTGCCGATGCTGATTGTCGGCGAGACGGGAACGGGGAAGTCGATGTTCGCGGAGCTGCTTCACGAGTTTGCCGTTGCGGCTGGCCGTTTTCCGCCGGGGGCACCGTTTGTGACGTTTAACTGCGCTGATTACACGAACAACCCCCAGTTGCTGCTCGGCCAGTTATTCGGGATCCGCAAAGGGGCCTATACCGGGGCCCATGAGCAAAAAGGGCTGATTGAAAAGGCGGACGGCGGCATTTTGTTTTTGGATGAGGTGCATCGTCTGCCAGCCGAAGGGCAAGAAATGCTGTTTACGTTTATTGACCGCGGTGTTTACCGCCGGCTTGGCGAGACGGATGTGGAGAGAACAGCGAATGTGCTGCTCATTTGTGCGACAACAGAAAATCCGGAGTCGAATTTGCTGAAAACGTTCCGCCGCCGCATTCCGATGCATATTTTGCTGCCGCCGCTGGAGAAGCGGACGCTTGAGGAACGCTTTCGGCTGGTGATGCAGTTTTTTCAGGAAGAGGCGGTGCGGCTCGGAAAAGAAATTGACGTCTCCGCCAATGCCATGCGCGCGTTTTTGTTTTACCCGTGCCCGAACAACGTCGGGCAGCTGAAGGCTGATGTGCAGCTCGTTTGCGCCAAAGCCTACGCCGACTATGTCACCGGAAAGAAACAAGCGGTGCGCATTCATCGCGCCGATTTGCCATTTCAAGTGCAAAGTGGGCTTTTGCTGGAGAAAAAACATCCGCATGCCGCCTCTTATTCGTTGCCGCGACGGTGGTATGCCTTCCCGCCGCATGGGGGGGAGGCCGATGTTGAGAGCGGGCCGGCGGCGGAATCGGAATCGGTTTACGGCGCGATTGAGCGCAAATACGGAGAACTAAAAGAGCGCGGCATCGCCGGCGACGAACTGGACCTATTGCTAGAAATGGACATTAAGCATTATTTCTCGCAATACATGAAAGGGGTGGACCGGCGCATCCGCGATCGCCGCGATCTCGAGAAAATGGTCGCTCCGGACGTTCTTGAGTTGACCAAAGCGATGGTTGTCTATGCGGAGAAAAAACTTGGACGCCGCCTCGCCGAGAAGGTGATGTATGCGCTTGCCATGCACATTCAAACGGCGATCAACCGCCTGCGGGCCGGGACGATCGTTTCCCATCCGAAACTGAATGAAGTTCGCGCCGCCTATAAGCAGGAATTCGCCGTCGCGCTCGACTGCCTTCAGCTGATGGAAGAAAGGGCGCATATCGACTTCCCGATCGATGAAGCGGGATTTTTGACGATGTTTTTTGCGTTCCACGAGGAGCAAGCCGAAGAGCGGGAGGAACGGGTGGCGATCGTCGTTGTGATGCATGGCAACGGTGTAGCTTCGGCGATGGCGGACGTCGTGAACCAGCTGTTGGCCGCCGCGTGTGTGCATGCGGTCGATATGCCGCTTGATGCCGACCCGAAACGGATTTACGAGCAGGTGAAAGCGGTGCTGCAGCCCGTCGCATCGAAAAAAGGGGCGCTGTTGCTTGTTGACATGGGATCGCTTGTGTCGTTTTCGAACTTTTTGGAAAAAGAGCTCGCCGTTCCGGTGCGGGTGATTTCCGCCGCCAGCACGCCGCACGTGCTCGAAGCGGCCCGCAAAGCGATGCTCGGCTATGCGCTTCAGGAAATTTACGAAGAAGTGAAAGCCGCAGCGCCGTTTTACATTCGCGGGCCGCTTTGGGAGGAGGAGGCCGCGGAGCAGGACATGCTGGCGATCGTCACCGCCTGCTTTACAGGGAAAGGAAGCGCGTTGGCGCTAAAGCATATATTGGAAACGTATTTGCAGCTCGATGAGCGCATGTGGCGCATTATTCCGATTCAAATGGCAGATGCGGAAGAAGCGCGGCAAACCTTGTCCAACGTCGCGAAACATTTCCGCATCGTCTGTATTGTCAGCCACCTTTGCCTTGATGAGCGAATCCCGCACTTTTCTCTTGAGGACGTGCTTAGCTTGAGGGCGCTGAAAGAAATTCAAGCGTTAGCCGATGTCGAGGAAATTCATATGCATATGGCTAGAGAGCTGACCGGTCATCTCCGCCACCTCGCGCCGGCGCGAGCCATTCCTGCCATTCGCGCTGCGCTGGCGGCGATTGGTCGGGAGCTCGGCCTTGAAGCGGATGGCCGCGATCTGGTGGGGCTTGTCTTTCATCTTTGCTGCTTGCTCGATCGTCTGTTGTCCGGAGAGAGAACGGGCGGTGACCGACGAGCAGCGAAAGCTTGCGGGCATGAAGATGAAGATGGCGCGCTGTACAGGGCGGTCAAAGAGGGGTTGTTTCCGCTTGAACAGCAGTACGGTGTCTGCATCGATGAAGATGAACTGTGTCATATCGTTCACTTTTTTCGCTCGCTGCAAGGAAAACGAGATGGATAAGGCGCGATAATTGGAAACGCTTCCATTACACAGTTTCCGTTCGTTGACACACAACCGTTCCATCCGCTTCGGCGCTGTTTTTTTAGATGTTGGCATGAAATTTGCTTAAACAATAATGAATAATCAAAAAAGGAGGAGAAAGCGGATGAACATTTTGCTCATTTGCGCTGCCGGCATGTCGACGAGTTTGCTTGTGACGAAAATGCAAGAGGCAGCCAAGGAACGGGGGATGGAAGCCACTATTTGGGCTGTCTCTGCCGATGAGGCGAAAGACCATCTCGATCGGGCGGATGTTGTGCTCATTGGCCCACAAATCCGCTATAAGTTTGCCGCCTTGAAGAAAGAAGGAGAGGCGCGCGGCATTCCGGTTGACGTCATCAATCCAGCTGACTATGGGCGGGTCAACGGCGCCGGCGTGTTGGACTTTGCGCTGCGGTTAAAAAAATAAACAGGGGGTAGAAGCGGATGGACCGGTTTATTCGGATGTTGGAAGACCGCGTGATGCCTGTCGCCGGCAAGATTGCCGAACAGCGCCATTTGCAGGCGATTCGTGACGGGATTATTTTGTCGATGCCATTGTTGATTATCGGGTCTTTATTTTTAATTCTTGGCTTTTTGCCGATTCCTGGTTACAACGAATGGATGGCGAAATGGTTCGGCGAGCATTGGCTTGATAAGCTTCTTTATCCGGTTGGAGCGACGTTCGATATTATGGCGCTTGTTGTCAGCTTCGGGGTCGCCTATCGGCTGGCGGAAAAGTATAAAGTGGATGCGCTGTCCGCCGGCGCGATTTCACTGGCCGCTTTTTTGCTGGCGACCCCGTATCAAGTGCCGTTCACGCCGGAAGGGGCAAAAGAGGCGATCATGGTCAGCGGCGGCATTCCGGTGCAATGGGTCGGCAGCAAAGGGCTGTTTGTTGCCATGATTTTGGCGATTGTGTCAACCGAAATTTACCGGAAAATCATTCAAAAAAATATTGTCATTAAGCTGCCGGACGGGGTGCCGCCTGCTGTGGCCCGCTCCTTTGTTGCTTTGATCCCGGGAGCAGCTGTTCTCGTCGTTGTCTGGGTAGCCCGGCTGATTTTGGAAATGACACCGTTTGAAAGTTTCCATAACATTGTATCTGTCCTCCTGAACAAACCGCTCAGTGTGCTCGGGGGCAGTGTATTTGGCGCCGTTGTCGCCGTGCTGCTTGTCCAGCTGCTATGGTCGACCGGGCTGCACGGAGCGGCCATCGTCGGCGGCGTCATGGGGCCGATCTGGCTGTCGCTGATGGATGAAAACCGGATGGTGTTCCAGCAAAATCCGAATGCCGAACTGCCCAATGTCATTACGCAACAGTTTTTTGATCTTTGGATTTATATCGGCGGTTCAGGAGCGACATTGGCGTTGGCGCTGACGATGATGCTTCGGGCCCACAGCCGGCAGCTGAAAAGCTTAGGGCGGCTGGCGATCGCGCCCGGCATTTTAACATTAATGAGCCGATCACGTTCGGCATGCCGATCGTCATGAACCCGTTGCTGATCATTCCGTTCATTCTCGTGCCTGTCGTGCTTGTGGTTGTTTCCTACGCCGCGATGGCGACCGGGCTTGTCGCCAAACCAAGCGGGGTGGCCGTGCCATGGACGACACCGATCGTGATCAGCGGCTATTTAGCGACGGGAGGCAAAATTTCCGGGAGTATTTTGCAAATCGTTAACTTCTTCATCGCATTTGCCATCTACTATCCATTTTTCTCGATTTGGGACAAACAAAAAGCGGCCGAAGAGCAGGCCGATCCAACGATTTCAAGCGGAGCGGGGGCAACGCACTCGCTGTAAAGGAGAGGAACGAAATGCCGCGCTATTGCATCGTCAACGCCGATGATTTCGGTTACTCGAAAGGGGTCAACTACGGGATTTTGGAAGCGTTTCAGAACGGTGTCGTCACATCGGCGACGCTAATGGCGAATATGCCGGCGGCCGAACACGCCGCCCGGTTGGCGAAGGACCATCCGGAACTCGGCGTCGGCATTCATTTTGTGCTGACGTGCGGCCGGCCGCTGACCAATGTTCCATCGCTGGTGAACGAGAACGGGGAGTTTCCGCGGCGCGCGGAGGCGCTTGCCGGCGCTAGGCGCAGCGATATCGAACGGGAGCTTTGCGCCCAGTTGGAGCGTTTTTTCTCGTTCGGGCTCACTCCGACGCATATTGACAGCCATCATCACGTTCATGAGCACCCGAATGTGTTTCCGGTTGTGGAACAATTGGCCGAACGCTATCGGTTGCCGATCCGCCCGGTGCGGACGGCACGGCCGCATCGGCTGCCGACCGTCGACGTCTTTTTTCCGGATTTTTACGGCGATGGGCTGACGAAAGACCGCTTTTTATCCCTTATCGACCGAATTGGCGACGGGCAGACGGCGGAAGTGATGTGCCACCCGGCGTATATCGATGTTCCGCTCGCGTCAGGAAGTTCCTATTGTCAACAACGAGTCGAAGAGCTGGCGGTGCTGACCGACCCAACGCTCGTTGCCGAGATGACCGAGCGCGGGGTTCAGTTGATCACGTACCGTGAATGTTCATTTCGAGCCTGACAACGAGTGTCGGGCGGATATGAGTGTAAGCGGATCATGTACTGCGAATTTCATCAATATATAGGAGAGGGGCTTATGCAGACACAGGAACAGACGATCTTCCAACTCATTCTCCATGGAGGCAACGGCCGCAGCTATGCCATGGAAGCGATCGCCGCTGCGAAGCAAGGGGAATTTGCCGAAGCACACCGGTTGCTTGAACGGGCCGGCGCAGAGCTGCAAGCTGCCCACGAGCTGCAAACATCGCTGCTGCAACAAGAAGCCGGCGGGCAATCGACCGTTGTGACACTGCTTATGGTGCACGCTCAAGACCATTTAATGACCGCGATGGCGGTCAAAGAGTTGGCCGCGGAATTTATCGAACTGTACGAACGAATGGCTCCGTAAGCCGTTCCCCTTGCCCGCGATCGTCTGGGAGAACGGTGAAAAACGGCTGATTGACTCAATGGGGAGAATAGACGAAAAGCAGAATCGATGCGACAAGGTTTTTCGAATTGAGAAATGACACGGTAAAGCCGTATTTACGATTCAATCACCAGCCTCCTAGAAGGCCGGTGATTGAAGGAAGCAGGCCGTTTACCGGCCTCGTTTCTCAAATAGAAAAGCCCTGTCGCATCGGTATCGCCTTTCACACGCTCCCCCCATCGTTTATAGAGAAACAACCGTTTTTCACCAGTCATCTAGAAGGTTGGTGAAAAACCGCTGTTTGCCTTGATCGATGATGGAACGCGTGA
>JAAROH010007775.1_pt1 | contig 35663 bp, 37 predicted proteins | sample 7248631 | NCBI WGS metagenome assembly JAAROH01 (sample SAMN09772309, study PRJNA484901) | compost metagenome | isolation source: Vermicomposting unit | place: India | reverse complement strand
TCGAAAGATAAGGTAGAATTCTGGTAAGCCATCGGTTTCAACTCCTTTTGGTTTGCTGGACACTTACCTATTCGGAGTGACCGATGGCTTTTCCTCTTTCTATTTTGCGAACTTTATTATACGTCATCTTAGCCATAGATGAATATATATACTTTTACAACTATGAAAGATATCAAAAAAGACTAAACGGCCTTAGCCCTAAGGAATATAGAGCTAAAGCCGCTTAGAACATTTTTATTTCTTCTGTCTACTAGACAGGGGGCACTTCAAGACTGGACAGCCCCTTCCAAAATAAATTCATAATAACCAAATTATTTTTTATAAAAAGTACTTGACTAGAGGTAAGAATGGGCTGTCCGGAAAGTCTTATTTTCGCCTTTTGGAAGCCCCTTTCCATATTAAAGAACCTTTGTATCCCAATTCTTGCCAAGGAGGTTTGATTTCAAGCTTATTTACATGGAAATTTATGCAAAACCAATTCATCCTTTCTATCATTTAATGATCCAATTTTCATATTTTGTTGCTCCAATATCAAATGATTTATTATTCAACCATTTGATTATTTCCAAAATTAATGGGGATGAATTTGATTCATTGATTTTATTTATATCTATCCATACAGCTCCTAGGGAATCTTGACCTTCAAATTGTTTTGGTTTTATTCTATTTCCCCTAACTAAGTTTACTTTGTAGAAAACAGCTATATGATGTACATAATTAAATTCTTTCCATTTCCAAGGAATAAAGAAATCCTTAATACCGATATTTTCCAATATTTCAATTTCAAATCCAGTTTCCTCAAAAAATTCTCTTTTCAAAGCTGTTGCTAAAGCTTCACCTTTTTCTAAACTTCCCCCGGGTAAATCGTACCGATTCTTATATGGTCCAATTTTCTTTTTAATGACTAATAATTTATTTTCGTATATACAAACTCCATATACACCAAACTGGCGATGACAGTTAATAATATCCATTATTTTTTCTCCTTTGTAATAATTATAAAATATCGTTATCAATTTCAAGTAACTGTCTATACCTTTCAAAAAATCTTGCTCTTTTACCCTTTGAATTAATAGGCTTACAAATAAAAAAATCATTTAATAGATTTCTAAAAAATTCATCAGCTATTTTAGCTTTTTCACTTATAAACTCAAGTTCAAGTTCATAGTCAATCCGCCCTAAATAAATATTTTTATCTATATCAATTTTTATCCCATCTTCAATAACAATTGTTTGCCTATTGGTTATTAAGCAACCTTTTAATTTTACATTTTTATAAGAAAATGGAAATTCATATTCTTTTAAAAAGTTTTCTTCATCATCGTCTAAAATAGCAGGTAAAAAATTTAATGATTTTCTTTTTTCTTCACTAATTTTTAAAAATCGATCCACACTTTGCATTTTTTTAACTTCCAATGTTAATTTTTTATTTTTACTTCGTATACGTAGAGTAATATTATTTTTGTTAAAGATTAAATCATCAGTATCATAAATAAAATTTATTTGTGTATACTTTTTATCAGTAATATCCTGAAATTTATTACTTAAATTATGATAAATATTTTTACTTATTAAAACTTTATATTCTCTTTCTACCATCTATTTTTACGCACCTTCTATTTTATCAGTTTTTATTTTCGTTTTTGGATAATTCCTAGAGTGTTGGATATGATATTGGACAAAAATAGTCTATTTTTCACATTGTAAAATAAATTATTAAAATTTTCTAATTTATTATTTCTGATATTTTGAATAGGAAAAATTATTTTAGAAGCTGCTCTTCTAAATATTGGTCTACAGCTTTTCTAATTATTTCTGCTTCTGTTTTCCCTGTTTTTTTAGACAGATAACTTAATTTTTTTAGCTGGTTTTTTCTAAAATATATCGATTTTAATTCCATATTTTCTTCATTAGAAATCTCTATATTGTTAGCACCCTTTTGCTTGGCAGTAAACAATGCATCTAATGCATAATCACGAATATCATTTTTTTGTTTACATACATCGGGATAAATGCTAATCCCCATACAAAAAGTTATATTTTTTTTGAATTTCTTAGATAAATCATTTTGCAAATGGTCTTTAATTTTTGCGATGTCAAAAATGGATAAGTGTTCACCACAATACATCCCGGCTACAGCATCTCTACCCACCTTTGAAATATATGCTCCAAAAAAAATATCTAACATTAACAGAAGTATACTTTTTGTTACATCCTCTGGAAGCTCATTACCAAATAGTTCTTTTGAATTGTCCATATCTAAAATAAAGTAAGTTATTTTTGTATCAAAAAGATTGATTTTCTCATCAATATCCTTACTTTCAATAATTTCACCTTTATCCATTATATTTCCTCCATAAAATTTGAAGAAAAATTCTCTAATTGACTTTTTTATTGCCTCTATCTTATGGCAGCCAATCTCATCAGCAATTTTTTGCAAGTATTTACCAAGTTTGCGGAAGACAGCAATTTTCCCACGATCAAACTCAGTCAGGTGTGGTAGACTTAGATGGAATCATAGATAAACCTCCGTTTTGATTGTGCTTTGGTCGACTTAATCATAACACGGATGGATTTATCTATGATTTTTTATTTCGTTTAAAAATTCCACCAACACCATTTGACGAAGTGCCAACATTTATATTTGACAGAATACCAAATTTATTATCTAAATCTTGCAACGAAGGGATTTTTTTAATTATACCAAGATAACAGATTTGTTTTTCCCTTTCAAAAATTTTTCTATTACACTGTTAAACGTCTTTGATATTGTCATATTGTAACGCTTCAGTGAAAATGTCACTATGGGACAGGAGAAAATTACGATGACCAGAAAAGAATTGTGGCGTTACAATGTGATGTTGAAACATATTCATGGACTCATGACTGTACGTGAAACTGCGAATGAACTAGGATTAAGCACCCGCCAGGTTTTTCGCCTGAAGAAAAGAATCCTGGAGGAGGGAGAAACCGGAATCATCCATAAAAATCGTGGGCGAAAACCGGCACACGCACTTTCAAATGAAGTACGTGAATATATTCGTAATCTTCTCACAAGCGAGCGTTATCGCAACTGTAATGATCATCATTTGGCTGAATTGTTGGCACAGCATGAGGGTATTCACATAAGCCCTTCTACCGTTCGCCGAATTCGCTGTGAATCCAACCTCCCGCCGAAGCGAAAGCGTCGTCCACCCAAAGCCCATCGTCCAAGGCCTAGAAAACCTCAGGCGGGGATGCTCGTTTAAGTGGATGCCAGCTTTCATCCCTGGTTGGAGGACCGAGCCAAGCCATTTGCTTTACTGGCAGCGATTGACGATGCCACGGGAGAGATCGTGGCTGCCGTGTTTCGTCCTCAGGAGGATACGGAAGGGTATTTGCTTCTCCTCAAACAGATGATCGAACAAAAAGGAATCCCGATGAGTATTTACTCCGACCGGCATACCATCTTCCGTTCGCCAAAAGAAGCAACCCTGTCGATCGAACAAGAGCTGGCCGGTGAAGCCCCTCCGCTCTCCCAGTTCGGCCAAGTCTTACAGGAATTGGGGATTACCCACATCAAGGCCCTTTCGCCACAGGCCAAAGGACGAATCGAACGCCTCTTTGAAACCTTACAGGATCGCTGGGTGGTGGAATTGCGTCTTCGCAATGTCAACACCATCGAAGAAGCAAATCAGGTTCTTCCGGAACTTATCCGTAAACATAATCATCTCTTTGCGGTTCAACCTGCCGATCCGGAAAGCGCGTTTGTTCCCTTGGCTGAGGAACAATCCCTGGATCATATCCTGTGCTATCGGGAGAAACGCACGGTCGGTTCTGGCGAAACCGTATCGTATGGTGAACAGACGTACAAGATCGTAACGAAGAACTCCAAACAAACCATTCCCGTGAAAACACGGGTTGAAGTCCGTGAAACCCTAAACGGGGATCGATTTATCTGGTACAAAGGGGAAAAATACCTGCTGGAAGAAGTGCAAAAGCCTGATCGCCAAGAATCTTCGCAAAAAGAAAAGGCGGGCATCGTGAGAACGCCTCACAAGCCCGCTGCCAATCATCCTTGGCGAAATCCTACCCAAGCCAAGGATACCACAACGGGCTGAATTTGGCTATAACGGTTTGAGAGAACCGACTCCAATTCCTTTCACCCCTTGATGGCTTCCATGCCTGGACCGCAAATGAATCAAGGGTGAGCGAAGCGAAGGCCCTTGGGCCTTTACCCTTGATGAAATGAGCGGTCCAGGCCAAAATTCAAAACACAGGGTGAAAGGAATAAAAAAATAAATCAATGTGACAAATTCACTGACGCGTTAGTATGACATTTTCACTGACGCTTGACATTCCTTCATTTTTTTATTGACATGGCTTAAGAAGGGTGATAGAATTTCAATCATCATGAAAATTTAATAAGGCAGTACCTAGCTCTTATCAAGAGAGGTGGAGGGATGTGCCCGATGAAACCCGGCAACCGTCAATGCGTATGCATTGAAATGGTGCCAATTCACACAAAGTGAAGCGATTCACTTTGAGAGATGAGGGAGAGGTAATCGATTGTTTCGTAATCGTGCGCCTTTCTGCTCATTGTGGAAAGGCGCTTTCCTTTTATGGATGGCGACAGGGAAAGGGGTGGAACGTTTTGATCTCCGTGCAGAACTTAACAAAAATTTTTCCGGCGAAAAACGGAGATGTTACGGCGGTTGACCATGTCAATCTGGAGATCAAAGAAGGAGAAATATTCGGGATTATCGGTTACAGCGGCGCCGGGAAAAGCACCCTTATCCGCCTGCTGAACGGATTGGAGACCCCCACGTCGGGTTCGGTCATTATCGACGGGAAGGAAATCCACAATATCCGCGGCGCGGAATTGCGAAAGGCCCGGCAGCAGATCGGGATGATCTTCCAGCATTTTAATCTGCTCTGGTCGCGGACGGTCCGGGAGAATATTTCATTCCCGTTGGAAATTGCCAAGGTGCCGAAACAGGAACGGAAAAAAAGGGTCGATGAGCTGATTAAACTGGTCGGCTTGGAAGGAAAGGAAGATGCCTATCCTTCCCAACTGAGCGGGGGGCAAAAACAGCGGGTCGGCATCGCCCGGGCGTTGGCGAACAATCCGAAGGTGCTGCTTTGCGACGAGGCCACGTCGGCCCTAGATCCGCAAACGACCGATTCGATTCTGGAGCTGCTCGTCGACATCAACCAAAAACTGGGCTTGACGATCGTTCTCATCACCCATGAAATACATGTCATCCGCAAAATCTGCCATCGGGTGGCGGTGATGGAGGCGGGAAAAATCGTCGAGGTCGGCCCGGTTTTGGAAATATTTAAACGGCCGAAAGCGGAAATTACGAAACAGTTCGTCCGGCAGGTTACCGAAACGGAAGAACCGTCGGAAGCCATCGAACATCTTTTCCGCAAATATCCCGAAGGAAAATTGGTCAAACTCACCTTCGCCGGGGAAACCGTCGAAAAACCGATCATCGCCAAACTGATCAGGGAAACCGGTCTGGACATCAATATCCTGCATGGAAACATTTCGCAAACGAGAAACGGCGCCTATGGTTTCCTGTATGTGCAAATGGCCGGAGATCCGGAAGCGTTGGCGAAGGCCTTTGAAATCTTATCGGCGGAACAGATCGGCGTGGAGGTGATGAAAAATGTTTAGCGCCATATTTCCGAATGTGGATTTGGCGAAAGCATGGCAAAAGACATGGGAAACCCTCTATATGACCGGAATTTCCATTATTTTTATATTTTTACTTGGAATTATTTTGGGATTATTGGTGTTTCTGACCTCGAAGGGCAATCTGTGGGAAAACAGATGGATCTATGGCATTATTTCCGGATTGATCAATATTTTCCGTTCCATTCCCTTCGTCATTTTAATCGTTTTATTGATTCCCTTTACGAAATTTCTCGTCGGGACGATGATCGGGGCAGACGCCGCCCTTCCCGCATTGATCATCGGTTCCGCTCCCTTTTATGCGAGGATGGTGGAAATCGGCCTGCGGGAAATCGATAAGGGGGTGATTGAGGCGGCAAAGGCGATGGGGGCAAACACCTTCACGATCATTTTTAAGGTTTTGCTGCCCGAATCGATGCCGGCATTGGTTTCCGGCATTACGGTGACCGCCATCGCCCTCGTCGGATATACGGCCATCGCGGGCGTCATCGGGGCCGGCGGCCTCGGCGACTACGCGTATCTGGACGGATTTTCGCAAAATCAAAACGATGTGACCTTTTTCGCCACCCTGTTGATCTTACTCATCGTCTTTATCATCCAATTTATCGGGGATTTTATAACGAAAAAATTGGATAAACGATGAACGGCCGCCGCAAGGACGGGGGATGGGTCCCGGAAAACTGCCGGAAATGGCGGGACACCGGCCCGGTCTTTCCGGCTTCCGGAAAGGATCAAGATCCGGCAAATCCCTTCGGACGGGAAGGCCGGATCAAGGGTTCGGCGGCATTTGAAGCGGGTAATTGATCCGATAAGGATTGAAACAATAATACAAAAATACAAAGGGGGATTTTTCATGAAAAAATGGCTTGTCGCACTTTTCGCTGTATCCTTGATTTTCGGCCTTGCGGCCTGCGGGAAATCCGAGAAAACCGGAGGCTCCGATGAAGGGGAATTGAAAAAGATCGTCATCGGGGCGACGAATGAACCCCACGCCAAAATCCTGGAAAAGGCCAAACCGATCCTGAAAGAAAAAGGCATCGATCTGGACATCCGCACCTTCAGCAAATATGAACTGATCAATCCGGCCTTGAATGACGGATCCTTGGACGCCAATTACTTCCAGCACATTCCCTATTTGGAAGCGCAAATGAAGGAATTCGGGTACAAATTTGCCAATGCCGGCGGGATCCATATCGAACCGATCGGGGTTTATTCGAAAAAGTACAAATCCCTGGATGAACTTCCCGACGGGGCGACGATCATCATCAGCAACAGCGTGCCCGACCACGGACGCATTTTGACATTGCTTGAGAAAAACGGGCTAATTAAACTGAAAGACGGGGTTGACAAGGTCACGGCTACCGTAAAAGATATTGCGGAAAATCCGAAACATTTGAAATTCAACTACGAGTATGCCCCGGAATTGCTGCCCCAAATCTACAAGAACAACGAAGGGGATGCGGTCGTCATCAATTCCAACTACGCCCTCGACGCCGGATTGAATCCGGTGAAGGACAGCATCGCCATCGAAGATTCGGATTCGCCCTATGTCAACATCATCGCCGTCCGCCAGGGGGATGAAAACAAAGAAGAGATCAAGACGCTGGTGGATGTCCTCCATTCGAAGGAAATTCAGGACTTCATCCTGGAAGAATGGGGCGGAGCGGTCGTTCCCGTCGATAAATAAAAAGGGTGTGTTCCTGCACCGGGAGCGTCTTAAGGGCCAGGACCGTCCGGCCGATGCGGAAACCGTCCCGTTTCCGGGGCCCGGGCGGAGCGGGGTTTCGCAAAGAAATAAAACGCAGATGATTCCACGACGAGTGTCCCAAAAATGGATTTTGGGGCACTTTCTTTTATCCCGTTTTCTGATAAAATAATAAGATCAAATCATCCGCAAGCCTCGAAGTTTCCCCGCAGATCCCGGATTTTTGATAAAATGGATTAAACAGAATCTTTGCTGATTTCCCTGGTTTCGTTCCCTTTCATTCACCGTTGATAAAATGGAATCCCCAATCCGGCCGTTCCGTTTTCATTCGGCTTCAGGATCCCGGCCCGAACCCATCCGGAAAATCCCGTTCCCGCGGGCCTTTTCAGGAAACCGGACCCGGGCAGGGGCGGGCCCCAGGCCGCCGGACAAGAAGGGAAACAGCCGGCCAAGCCTTTAACCGCCATCCGGCCAAGGCTTCGGCAAGGATTCAAGGGTCTCCATGTACGGCGGAAACCATTTTCCGTCCACATCTTGGTGATTGCATCCGTGGAAAAGTTAACCCGGCAAGTTGAATATACTTTTCATTTGTTATAATATTGTAATGAGAATAAATTGAGAATGAACATTGAATGGAATAATGGAGGTATAGACATGGCGAGTTCAACATTAACCATTAAAGACTTGCATGTTGCCGTTGAAGGCAAAGAAATTTTAAAAGGGGTCAACCTCGAAGTGAAAACCGGCGAATTCCACGCCATCATGGGCCCGAACGGCACGGGAAAATCGACCCTTTCCGCGGCCATCATGGGCCATCCGAAGTATGAAGTCACCAAGGGAACCGTCACCCTCGACGGGCAAGATGTTCTGGAGATGGAAGTGGACGAACGGGCCAGAGCCGGTCTTTTCCTGGCCATGCAATATCCGAGCGAAATCAGCGGCGTCACGAACGCTGACTTTTTGCGCACGGCGATCAACAGCCGCCGGGGAGAAGGAAACGAAATCCCGCTGATGCCGTTCATTAAAAAATTGGATCAAACGATGCAATTGCTGGAAATGGATGTCAACATGGGCCAGCGCTACGTCAATGAAGGGTTCTCAGGCGGGGAGAAAAAACGGAACGAAATCTTGCAGCTGATGATGCTCGAACCGAAAATCGCCATCCTTGACGAAATCGACTCCGGTTTGGACATCGACGCCTTGAAAGTCGTGGCCAAAGGGATTAACTCGATGCGCAACGAAAACTTCGGCTGCATCATCATCACCCACTATCAACGCCTGTTAAACTACATCACGCCGGATTACGTCCACGTCATGATGCAAGGCCGCATCGTGAAATCCGGCGGTCCGGAATTGGCCCTGCGCCTCGAAGCGGAAGGATACGATTGGATCAAAAAGGAACTCGGCATTGAAGACGAAACGGAAGATGAAGAGGTCGGGCAAGAAGCCTAGGGGTTAGGAGGATGAAGATGACGATCGATGTACAAAATCCGTTTGACCAAAAATACGTGGAGTCCTTTTCCGCAGGGCGGTCGGAACCGGAATGGCTGAAAACTTTTCGCCTGAACGCCTATGAACGGATATCCCAGCTGGAGCTTCCCAAACCGGATAAGACGAAAATCGACAAATGGAATTTTACCCGTTTCACCGAGCACGTTTCCGAGAAGGCCCCTGCCGGCGGGATCGAACAATTGCCGGAAAAGGTCAAATCCTTGATCGATCTGGAAAACGCAAAAAATCTTTACGTCCAATACGACCAACAGCCCATCTACGCATCCTTGTCGAAGGAATTGGCCGACCAAGGGGTCATCTTTACGGATATCTTGACCGCCGTGAAGGAGCACGGCGATTTGGTGAAAAAATATTTTATGACGGAAGCCGTCAAGGCCGACGATCACCGGCTGACCGCTTTCCATGCGGCGCTGTTTAACGGGGGGGCGTTCCTGTACATTCCGAAGAACGTCCAGGTGGAGGAACCGGTGCAAGCCGTTTATATCCACGACGAAAACGCGCCGCTGATTAACCACGTCCTGGTCGTCGCCGATGACAACAGTTCCGTCACTTACGTGGAAAATTACATCTCGCTTCGGGAAGCTTCCGACGGCATCGTCAACATCGTTTCGGAAGTGATCGCCAACACGAACGCGAAGATCGTTTACGGGGCCGTCGAAACGTTGGCGAAGGGGGTTACCGCCTACGTCAACCGGCGCGGGGTCGCCGGGAAGGACGCCTCCATCCAATGGGCGCTGGGATTGATGAACGACGGCAATACCGTTTCGGAAAACGTCACACTGCTTGTCGGCGACGGATCCTACGGGGATACGAAAACGGTCGTTGTCGGCAGGGGCGAACAAACCCAAAACTTTACCACCAAGGTGATCCATTTCGGCAAAGCTTCGGAAGGATTTATCTTGCAGCACGGCGTCGTCAAGGACAAATCTTCCGTCGTGTTCAACGGGATCGGAAAAATTGAGCACGGCGCCTCGAAATCCAACGCCCAGCAAGAGTCGCGGGTTTTGATGCTGAGCGAAAAAGCCCGCGGGGACGCCAACCCGATCCTGTTGATCGACGAAGACGATGTCCTTGCGGGACACGCCGCTTCCGTCGGAAGGGTCGATCCGATTCAGCTCTATTATATGATGAGCCGGGGAATTCCCAAGGCGGAGGCGGAACGGCTGATCATCCACGGCTTCCTCGCTCCGGTCGTCAACCAATTGCCCATTGAAGGGGTTAAAAAGCAGTTGATCGAGGTTATAGAAAGGAAAGTAAAATAAAATGGATATGAAAGCTGTCCGTTCCCTGTTTCCGATCCTTGACCAGGAAGTCAACGGCCATCCCCTCGTATATTTGGACAGCGCGGCCACTTCCCAGAAGCCGCAGCCGGTGATCGACGCGATCACCCGCTATTACAAAACCTACAATTCCAACGTCCACCGGGGGGTGCATACCCTGGGGACGAAGGCGACGGAGGCGTATGAAGCCGCCCGGGAAAAGGTGAGAAAATTCATCAATGCCGAGTCCGTTGAAGAAATCATTTTCACCAGGGGGACGACCACGGCCATCAATACCGTCGCTTCCAGCTACGGCCGAGCTTTTTTGAAACCGGAGGATGAAATTGTTCTTACCTGCATGGAACATCACAGCAATCTGATCCCTTGGCAGCAGGCGGCAAAATTCACCGGCGCGCGCCTGAAATATATCCCCCTTCAAGCCGACGGGACGATCGACTTGGAGGATGTCAAGGCAACGATTACCGAACGGACGAAGATTGTGGCCATCACCCATGTATCCAACGTGCTGGGAACGGTCAACCCGATTAAAGAAATCGCGGCGATCGCCCACCGACACGGAGCGGTGGTTGTCGTCGACGGCGCCCAAAGCACCCCGCACAAAAAGGTGGATGTCCGCGATCTGGACTGCGACTTTTACGCCTTTTCCGGACATAAAATGTGCGGGCCGACGGGAATCGGCGTATTATATGGGAAAAGGCGCTGGCTGGAACAGATGGAACCGGTGGAATTCGGCGGGGAAATGATCGATACGGTCGGATTGTACGAATCGACATGGAAGGAGCTGCCTTGGAAATTTGAAGGCGGCACGCCGATTATCGCCGATGCCATCGGTTTGGGCGCGGCCATCGACTTCCTGGAAGAAGTCGGGCTGGAGGAAATTGAAAGGCATGAGCGGGCGCTGATCCGTTACACGATGGAACAGTTGGAGACGATCGAAGGCCTCGAGTGGTACGGCCCCAAGGATCCCGATCGGCGGGGCGGTGTCATCGCCTTTAATCTTTCCGGCGTCCATGCCCACGATGTGGCGACCGTGCTGGATGCTTACGGAATCGCCATCCGCGCCGGCCATCACTGCGCCCAGCCGCTGATGAAATGGCTGGGCGTGACGGCCACGGGCCGGGCCAGCTTCTATCTTTACAACACCTTTGAAGATGTCGACCGGTTCATTGAAGGGCTTCGCAAAGCAAAGGAGTTTTTCGACGATGTCATTTGACCAATTGGAAACCTTATACCGGCAAGTGATCATGGATCATTATAAGCGGCCGAGGAACAAAGGGGTTCTGCAGGACGGCAGCCTGACGGTGGACATGAACAATCCGACCTGCGGAGACCGGATCCGCCTGACGATGAAAATCGACGGCGGCAAAGTGGATGACGTCAAGTTTGAAGGGGAAGGTTGTTCCATTTCCATGGCTTCCGCGTCGATGATGACCGAAGCGATCAGGGGAAAGGACACCGAATCGGCGCTCCGTCTGGCTGAAATGTTTTCCGAGATGATCCAAGGCAAAGATGTCGAACAAATCGAAGCCCTTGGAGATGCGGTTGCCCTTCAGGGCGTAGCGAAATTTCCCGCCCGCATCAAATGTGCGACTTTGGCGTGGAAAGCGTTGGAAAAAGGGTTGAAAGACCATTAAAAAAGGAGGAATGATCGATGGCGAAGAAAATGCCGGAAATCGGTGAATATAGATACGGCTTCCGCGATAAGGACGTCGCCGTCTATCGGGCTAAGCGGGGATTGACCAAAGAAGTCGTGGAAGAGATTTCCCGCATGAAAAACGAGCCGAAATGGATGCTCGAATTCCGCCTGAAGGCGCTGGACCATTTTTATAAACGGCCGATGCCCCAATGGGGCGGCGATTTGTCCGGACTGAACTTCGACGAAATCACCTATTATGTGAAGCCGTCCGACCACACCAGCCGGTCCTGGGACGAGGTGCCGGAAGAAATCAAGCGCACCTTCGATCGGCTCGGGATTCCGGAGGCGGAACAAAAATATTTGGCGGGGGTTTCCGCCCAATACGAATCGGAAGTCGTTTATCATAATATGAAAAAAGATATTGAAAAATTGGGGATCATCTTTAAAGATACGGATTCCGCATTGAAGGAAAACGAAGAGCTGTTCAAAAAATATTTTGCCACCGTCGTCCCGCCGACGGACAACAAATTCGCCGCCCTCAACTCGGCGGTATGGTCAGGCGGGTCCTTCATTTACGTTCCGCCGGGTGTGAAGGTGGAAACGCCGCTGCAAGCCTACTTCCGGATCAACTCGGAAAACATGGGACAATTTGAGCGCACCCTGATCATCGTCGACGAAGGCGCCAGCGTCCATTATGTGGAAGGCTGCACGGCCCCGATCTATACGACCGATTCCCTTCACGCCGCCGTCGTGGAAATCATCGTCAAAAAAGGCGCCTACTGCCGCTACACGACGATTCAGAACTGGTCAACGAACGTCTACAACCTGGTCACGAAAAGGGCGGTTTGCGAAGAAAACGCCACGATGGAATGGATCGACGGAAACATCGGTTCCAAGCTGACGATGAAATATCCTTCCGTTTTGCTGAAAGGGGAAGGCGCCCGGGGCATGACCTTGTCCATCGCCTTCGCCGGGAAAGGGCAGCATCAGGACGCGGGGGCGAAAATGTACCATTTGGCGCCGAATACGTCCTCGACCATCGTGTCGAAATCCATTTCCCGCCAAGGCGGCAAAGTCACTTACCGCGGGCTCGTCCATTTCGGCAGGAAGGCCGACGGGGCGCGCTCCAACATCGAGTGCGACACGCTCATCATGGACAACAAATCGACTTCCGATACCATTCCGTACAATGAAATTTTAAACGACAACATCTCCCTGGAACACGAAGCGAAGGTTTCGAAGGTATCGGAGGAACAATTGTTCTATTTGATGAGCCGCGGCATTTCCGAACAGGAAGCCACCGAAATGATCGTCATGGGCTTCATCGAACCGTTCACGCGGGAACTTCCCATGGAATATGCGGTGGAAATGAACCGTCTCATCAAATTCGAGATGGAAGGAAGCATCGGGTAATCCTTGTCATATCATGGGTGCAGCGTTCATTCTTGTCCGTTGCACCCACAATTTGCCCGCAAAAATTTAGATTTTGATTTGCGTGCCGCTGACACGACTCCAGCGATCCGTCCGCAATTTTCTTGGTCGCATGGAGGCCGGTGTCAGCGGTCATTTTATTCTTTCAACCCCCGAGCGTTCGGATGCACATTTGACATCCTGCTCCCGGATCCAAGCGGCATCATCTGCTTGCCGGTCTGTCATTCGGATGAATTCCTCTCTCGGAACTTTTTTCATCATCTTGAACAAACCGTTTCACTCCCGCGCATTCAGGATATCGATTTATTCTCCTTTTTGATTTGAGGGCTGCTATCCGCCGGACCGCCCCTCCGTACACGATCGCACGGACGCCGGGACAGCATCGTCCTTCATTGTTCGTGCCATCGCCCGATTCATGATCGGCAAAAATGATAATCTGGTCATACCGGGCTTGCCATCCATATACCTTATTAAGAAAGAAGGCTATGATCATCATCGGGTGATGGAGGAGTGGAACGATGAGACTTTCCAAATTTGCAGATGAGCTTCCCGTCCCTCCCGTTTTACAACCGCGGTGGAAGGATCCGTTCCATACGTATTATGAAGTGAATATGACCGAATTTAAGCAATCCCTCCACCGGGAATTAAACGATACGACCGTATGGGGCTATGAAGGAAGCTATCCGGGTCCCACCATCGAAGCAACGAGCGGAGAAAGGGTGTTTATCCAATGGATCAACCGGCTTCCGGACAAACATCTTTTGCCGGTTGACCGCACGGTGCACGGCGCCCATGGGAATGTGCCGGAAGTACGGACGGTCGTACACGTACACGGGGCGAGCGTCGAATGGGAAAGCGACGGCTATCCGGAGGCCTGGTTTACAAGGGGATTCCAACAAACCGGGCCATTTTTCCGAAAGCCGATCTATCGATATGATAATACCGATCGGGCCTGCACCCTCTGGTATCATGACCATGCGCTCGGGATCACGAGGCTCAATGTGTATGCCGGCCTGGCGGGATTCTATCTGATCCGGGATCATCGGGAACGTCGCTTGAATTTGCCAAGCGGAAAATACGAGATCCCGCTAATGATCCAAGACAAGACGTTTAAGGAAGACGGATCCCTATATTACCCTGAACAGCCGGAAAAACCGGTCCCGGGATTGGAAACCTCGATCGTTCCCGAATTTTTCGGGAATACCATCCTCGTAAACGGGAAAGTATGGCCGTATCTCAAAGTGGAGCCCCGGAAATATCGCTTCAGGCTGTTAAATGCGTCGAACGCCCGTTTTTATCGGCTGAAGCTTGATTCCGGACAACTTTTTTATCAGATCGGGACGGATGGAGGATTCATGCCCCATCCGATCGGCGTCAGGGAGATCACGCTGGCCCCGGCGGAACGGGCGGATGTGATCATTGATTTTGCCAATCTGGCGGGGAAAAAGATTACCATGACCAATGACGCCCCCGCTCCTTTTCCGGCCGGCGATCCGCCGGACGAACACACTGGGACGGTGATGCAGTTTCGGGTGTCTCTCCCCCTGTCCGGCGTGGATACGAGCGAGATCCCGGCTGTTTTGCTGCCGCTTCCGAAAATAAACGAAGGGTCGGCTGCGAAGATCCGATATCTTACATTAAATGACCGGCAGGATCCGTACGGCCGTGAATGGATGCTGCTGGATAATAAACCTTGGGATGCCCCCGTAACAGAAACTCCAAAGTTGGGATCAACGGAGATATGGTGCCTGATCAACTTAACGGGGGATACACACCCCATTCATCTTCACCTGATCGATTTTCAAATATTGGACCGGCGGGATTTCGATGTCGAAAGGTTTAAAAAGGAGGGGGTCATCCGTTATACGGGCCCGCCGATCCCTCCCGAGCCGCAAGAACGGGGATGGAAGGATACCGTAAGAGCCAATCCGAACCAGGTAACCCGAATCATCATGAGGTTTGGTCCTTATACGGGGCTGTATGTATGGCACTGTCATATCTTGGAGCACGAGGATTATGAAATGATGAGGCCGTATCTGGTGATCCGCTGACCGTTTCCCGCCGCGAATGGCACGGCCCGGACATTCAATTATCGGGCCGGCGATGTCCGCTATATCCCGCGCGCTTACGGGCACTACATCCAGAACATCGGCGACCAAAGCCTTTGGTTTTTTGAGATATTCAAGAGCAACCGTTACGCCGATGTGTCGCTGAACCGGTGGATGGCGCTGACCCCGGAAGAGCTCGTGCGGGCCCACCTGCATGTTGGGCCGGAACTGATCAACGCGCTGCGGAAGGAGAAATGGCCGGTCGGCAAATTCGCGGTCAACCGCCGGCAGGAATGAAAACGGAAAAAGCTGCCATCCCTATGTCCGGCGACCGGCGAATCTGTTGTTTCCAAAAGGCGCGGAAGGAAAAGTTCAGGAAAATGGAAAACGATGAAGGCGGGCCTATTCATTTGAGTAGGTCTTTTTTTCTTCCGAAAAAGAAGGGAGGGGATGGAGGCGGCTTGTGAACAAAATGACGCTCCCTGACGGCTCAGACATTTTCATCCTGATCGATAACATGCCTCTGTTTCATCCGGGCAGAAAACGGCCGTATCTGAACCGGATGTTCTTGACGCCTTTCGTCCTGATTATCCGGTTGGTGCGTTCCGCGTTTCCGTAAGGGCGAATTTTTTGGTATATATGGAGTAGAGAACGTAAAATGTGCGGGGGATTCCCGTGCGATTCCAAAATCGTTGCCTGCACCGGGGAAGCCCCCGAAAAACCTGCGAAGAGGGAATAAAATGCTTGAGAAGATTTACATTTATCATACGAACGACTTGCACAGCCATTTTGAAAATTGGCCCCGCATCCGGAAGGAATTGCAAAGGCGAAGGGAAATCCATGAACAGCGAGGCGAGTCCATGTTCCTGTTCGACGTCGGGGACCATGTGGACCGTTTTCACCCCTACTCGGAAGGGACGATGGGAAAGGGGAACGTCAAGCTTCTCAACGAATGCGGCTATGACGGGGTGACGATCGGAAACAACGAAGGGATCACCTTGTCCCATGAGGATTTGATGGAACTGTACCGGGAGGCCCGGTTCGACTGTCTCGTCGCCAATCTTTTTTTTGAAGACGGGAGCCGGCCGCCGTGGGCGAAACCTTACCGTCTGTATGAGACGCGGCGGGGAACGAAGATCGGCGTGATCGGGGTTACGATCAATTACAGCAATTTTTACCGCCCTTTGCATTGGGTGGCGGGCGATCCTTTTGCCGAGCTGCGGAAATGGCTGCCCTTCTTGAAGGAACAAGCGGATCTGATCGTCATCCTCTCCCATTTGGGGTTGTCCGAGGATGAACGGATCGCCCAGGAATTCCCGGAGGTGGACGTCGTTCTGGGGGCCCATACCCATCATGTTTTAGAAAGGGGAAAGGAGATCGGCCAAACCCTGTTGTGCTGCACCGGAAAATACGGGATGAACATCGGCCGGGTGGAATTGGCGTTCGATCCGGAAAAAAGGAAGCCCGTCCGCAAAAGGGCGATGCTGATCGCGACGGAAGGGCTGGCGGAGGCGGAGGGTGAGAAACGGTTCGTCGAACAATTGGAGGAAGACGGAAAAAAACTGTTATCCGCCCCGGTGGCGAAGCTGCCGGCCCGCCTGAAGTCGGACTGGTTCCGGGAAACGGAGCTGAACCGGCTATTGTGCAAAGCTTTAACCGAATGGTGCAAGGCCGAATGCGCCTTTATCAATGCGGGCATTTTGCTGGATGATCTCCCGGAAGGGATCGTTACCGAGTATGATATCCATAGAATTTGCCCCCATCCGATCAATCCCTGCACGGTGAGCATGAAGGGAGGGGCATTGAAGGAAGTCCTTGCCCAAATGGCGGAAGACCCCTATTTGACGCTGGCGCTCAAAGGGTTCGGCTTCCGGGGCGAAATCTTCGGGAAAATGATCTTCGATAACATCCAAATTTCCGGGAAGGGCGCCTCCGCGGAAATTCGGATTAACGGCGCGGAAATCGAACCGGAACGAAGGTATACGGTGGCGACGCTCGACATGCTCGCCATCGCCCGTTTCTATCCCCCCATCATGCGGGCCGAAAAGCGTTTCTTTTTGCCGGAATTCATTCGGGATGTTTTGAAGTGGAAATTGCGGACCATGTTTCCGCTGCCGGATGATTAAAAGGACCGGGTGGAAGGCGGCCGTGCCGGCCGAAGGGCTGGTGACGGTGCCTTTTCTTTTTCGGGTGGGGGAGTATTGGCGCCGAAGGGAGACTGCCCCGTCCCGGCGGAAGATAGCCGCGTCGTCAACAGGCTTGCGGCTGGTTCCTTTCCATTTCGGGAGGATGCGTCGAAAGGGCGCAAGCGTTCCGGAAGGGGTATTTACCCTTTGTGGCTGGAATTTTCGTTCTGGGGACGATGCCCGAAATATTTGTTAGCCGTGCGGTTTTTGAAGGCCTAAATGTTGCCGCGCGGAAACGGCCTCTTTTCCTCCCCGAAGGGCTGTCTGCGGCCCGAAATTTGACACGGGCATTCTCCCTTTTTCCGGTTGGAATTTTTTTCCGGAAGGGTTGGCGCTGTCTGAAGATTTTGCTCCTGACGGGGATATCCCTTTTTCCGTTCGGAATTTTTGCGACCGGGAAGGGCGGCCTTCCGAAAATTTTCCTTCCGTATCGGGCCTGTTTTCCTTTTCCGGTCGGCAATTTTTCAAACCGTTGTTTTTTCCCCTTTGCGAGCATACATATAGCTTGTAAGGGGGTGTTCTCCGTTGGCGTTATACCGCCGCCGCATCAGAAGAAAACCGCTTCCTTTACGATATATTTTGTTGTTATCCTTCGTTTTTTTTGTGCTTTCGAGCGCCGTCGGGCTGTGGATCGTCAATGACCGGATGAAGTCGCCGGTCATGAAATACGCCGAGTCCCAATCCGTCAATTTGGCGACAAACCTGATCAACAAGGCCATCGAAGATCAGATCGGCGAAGGCCTTCGGCTGGACGATATGATGGAAATCGTGCCCCTTGACCAATCGGGGAGCGTCATGACTTACCGGTTCAATACCCAGAAAGCGGTGGAATATTCGACGAAAATCACCAATTCGATCCTGAACAGCATCAATGCGATGGAAGGGGGAGCGGCGGAACTTCCCCTGGAGGGGGATATTAAGGATGTCCATCCGGCGAAGGACGGGATCATCTTTTACATCCCGATGGGCCGGGTCTTCGATAACATCATCATCGGCAGTCTCGGTCCGGATATCCCCGTCAAGCTGCAGGCCATCGCCGATGTGAAAAACGATATTGAAACCGTCCGGGAAGAACATCAAATCAACAATATTTGGGTGGAAATCCGGCTCCATGTGAAGATCGGCATTCGCATTATCGTCCCCTTTGAAACGGAAATCACGACCATCGAAAAAAGGATCCCCCTCGCCATGGGATACATTAAAGGGGATGTTCCCCAGTTTTACAACAATCGCGGTGACACGCCCCCTTCGATCCAAATCCCCGATGGGAAAGAGTAAGGCGGGTGGAAGGGAGTACCGGCTCCTCGCGGAAGTTGATTCCACCATTGTTTCCCATAAGTAGGGGAGGAATGGGTGCCGGCCCTCAAAAAACGCCGCGGAGAAAACCCCGGGTTTCCGATGGGGAACGGGATGCCGGGGATTTGTCTTTCCCGTATTTGTTCCCTTTGGACGCCCGATGCCCTCCATATGCCGCAGAAGTCCGCGGCGCGGCGGAAAGCGGGACAAAAGGGAGGACGATTTTCCAAAGCGATAGGGCGGCATTTTTCCACGGCGGTCCGGACTATGGCTTCCGGATGAAAAGCCCGGACGGTTATCGCCCGGATGGCCGGCCAACCCGGGAAAGCTCCCGCATCCTCTCTCCCGCATGCCGAAAGGCCGGCCGCCGGCCTTTCCGGAAGGCATTTGCTGCGTTGGGATCGGGGCAGGGGACTAGCCTTTTTTTCCTTTGTTCGCCTTCGTCTCCCGTTCCCATCGTTTTAAATACGGATAGGGGTCAAAGGACCATTCGGTGCGCCCGTTATCCTTGTACATCCCGTAATGGAGGTGGGGAGGGAATTTTCCTGCCGTGCCCTTCGGCCCGTATCCGGAACTGCCGACGGTGCCGATGAGCTGGCCCGGTTCGACGACATCCCCGATTTTGATGTTTTTGGAAAAATGATTCAAATGGGCATAGTAATGATAGGTATTGTTGATGTCGCGGATGCCGACGCGCCAGCCCCCGTATTTGTTCCAGCCTTTCATCTCGACCACCCCGTAACAGGTGGAATACACTTCCGTGCCATAATGGGCAAAAATATCCGTTCCTTCATGGATCCTTCTTCCGCCCCATCCCCGCCGGTCCCCCCACGTGTCCCGGTAACTGTACCGGGCGTAAACGGGAAGGGGAAAATGCTTCTGCTGCAGGTCGATCCGCCCGTAGGTTTTGAAAAGCTTGGCAATATTCAAAATGATGCCGACGGTCTTGTCCCGCTGATAATAATTCCACAATGCGATTCGGATGTTTTCGTCGTCGGGTCCGTATTGCAGGAGATAGTCGGCAAAGGAATAAAGGACGTCCGCGCCGTCGGACGGATCGGCTTTTCCGTCGCCGTTCCCGTCCCTGCCGAAACCTTGGAAAACCAAAATGGACAACGGGTTTTTGTCATCCGGGTCGGGATTGAACCATCCCGCCCATTTTTCTTTTGGGATCTGAATGGCGATGATCCCTTCGGGCTTGGGCGAATGACGCTGCGCTTGCCGGATGTTCCTTTCGTATTGGTCGACGGCGGCCAGATAATACCAGGGAATGTGGGTGGCCGCTCCCATATATTGATAGGCTTCCATCCTTTTTTCAAGCCGTGCCTTTTCCCCGTCCGGGGCGGCCGCCTGGGCGGGGTGGCAGGAGATGGCGGAAAAAAGGATGAAAAGGGCGGACAGTTTCTTGATTCGCAAGCTGATTCCTCCTTGCTTGATCGGGCGCTGTCCTGTTGCAGGACAGGCCGTTATCATGGGCTGCGAACGAAGTGAGCGGAGATGAAGAAAGACGGCATTTTGCCGGCGGAACGCTTCAGGATTGAATTTTTCCTGGGGAAAAGTATAATTCTTTATAAGAAATGCGGCATCATCCGCTGCCGTCCGGAACGGGGGTCCGGCGGACTCATCCGCCCCCCGCTGGCGGTTCCGTTCCCTGCGGCGTGGAATCGATCATCCGTTGAATGGTAAGGTTCAAAACCTTATCGATTCCTCCGCTGTCCGAGTCCAAGCCGGCGAAATTTTCGATTTCCTTGCGCAACGAAGGATCGTCCGTCACATAAACCTCGTACTGCCGCGGCACGACGGACATGGCCGTCCGCTTCACCTGTTCGGCCACCCGCCGCCGGTCGCGGGAGCCGGTCGTATAGGCGACCAACGCTTCCTTGCTCGTGACCAAAGTGCTGCAATCCGTTACGTCCGGGAGGGACACCACGAGGCGGCTGATCATGTCGGCCAACTTCTCCCGGTTGATGAACACCGGCTTGTTGGCCGGGTTTTGACCGGCGACAGGGCTTTTCACGTGCCGGACGAATCCGAAGTCATCCATCCGTTCCCCGTTTCCGGTATCGACGTAATTGTACAGATCCGGCCTTTGGTCGTTCACGTCGACCGTGGTCCCGTTTCTTTCGTACACGCCGGGATGTCCGGCACTTTTGTTGCATCCGCACAGGAACGCGCAGATCAGGCAGAGGGAAATGAACGTTTTCATTGGATCACCTCCTGAATTTAGCATTTGCAAAAGGGGCTTTTTTCCTGATAGAAAAATGTGGAATCCGCGATCATGGGAAGCGAGGTGCGAAATAGACCATGAAATTGTTAAGCATTCATAATGTTTATTACGAATTGGTGGAGGAAAGAAAAAACGGATTCAATGAGCAGGCATTCCGCGACCGTTTCAGCGATATTTTGCTCCGTTATGATTATATTGTCGGCGACTGGGGTTACGGCCAGCTCCGGCTGAAAGGCTTTTTTGACGACAACAACCAGAAGGCGACCTATGATACGAAGATCAGCACCTTGACGGAATATTTATACGAATACTGCAATTTTGGCTGTCCCTATTTCGTATTAAAAAAGGTGGAAAAATAATCGGGAACGGACGGATCTTCCAACGGGATCCGTCCTTTCTTTTTCCCTTTCTTTTTCGGCCGGAGGGAAAAGATTCGGCGGTTTGGTTTCCGCCTTCATCGAAACTCAAGATCCTTCCCTTAAAGTGTCCGCCGAAGTCGAGAGCTTGTCCCTAAAGGCCCGACCTTTCATCCGTTTTCTTGTTTTTCCGAAAGGGGAATTTTATTCCCCCTTTTCATCATGGGGAGGGTGGGCCCCGTCCATTTGCCTCGGCAGGTTTTCATGGAGCTGTTTGTATTCATAATTGAAGGCGCTGTACACCCTCTGCCCTTTTTTCCCCTTTTTCCCGGGCTTGATCCTTTCGAATTTTCCCCGTGGGGCGCCATAGGGCCCCTCCGGAAATTCTTCCGGAACGATGTATTCCCGTCCGACTTCAACATTGGCAAATTCCCCGGATTGCTCCGGATCCTTTCGATCCATTCCGTTCATCCCTTTCAAACGCCGGATATGGCTAGTATTTCCCGGAAATTTTATATTTATTGGCCAAATTTCGCCTTTGCCGCAGGGGTTTGCATGAACCTTGGCGCTGAAGAGGTAAAAAACATGAAATCCGCAAGTCAGGCGTTTCTCGGCCTTCAGAGACGTTAAGCGTCCGCGATCCGATTTATTGAAACCCGGAAGTTTTTGCGGAAGGAGATTTTCTTTCGGAGCACGGGCGAGGCCCCTGCCGGGGAAGCAAAAGGCGGCATGCGGAAAGGGCCGGGATTGTGTTATCATATAGCTAGCCGAATCTTCTCGAACGACAAGTTCTTGAAAAGGAGGAATGAGCCGTTGTACTTTGTTGACCGCAAAAAAATTGAAGAAACCCTGTTATACATGGAAAAACAATTGGAGACGCTGTCTTCCATCCGATCTCCGGATAAGGAGATCGAGAAAGCGGCCTTGGAGAGGATTGTGTTGACATTGATCGATTCCTTTCTGGATGCGGGCAACGCCCTGATCGACGGCTTCATCATGCGGGATCCGGGAAGTTATAACGACATTGTTGATATTTTGGCGGATGAGAAAGTGATTACCAAGAAGATGGCGGAGGATTTCAAATCGGTCATTCCGATGCGAAAGACGATCATGCAGGAGTATTTGGCCATCGACCATGGCCAGATGCACAGGATGATCCGCCAGGCGGCGCCGTCTTTTGCCGCTTTTCCGGACCGGGTCAGGGATTATTTGAAACATGGGTCTGGACCGGTTTCCGCATTTAAAAACGAATAATTTTCATAAACATACATAACAGGCTGGGGAGATCGACGATGAAAAGATATCGCGGTTATTTAATCGACCTGGACGGAACGATGTACAGGGGAGAGGAACGGATCGATGCGGCCGTCCGGTTTGTCCGGCGGCTGGCCGAGGAAAAAATCCCGTATTTGTTCGTCACCAATAATTCCACAAAACCGCCCGAACAAGTCGCCGAAAAGCTGAACCGATTCGGCATTCCGGCGACGAAGGATTCGGTTTTCACCACAAGCATGGCCACGGCCAATTACATTTACCAATGGAAGAAGGATGCGAAGATTTATTTTATCGGGGAAGAGGGGCTGAAGCTGGCCCTGATGGAAAAAGGATTCGCCTTTGCCGGGGAGGACGCCGAATGCGTTGTCGTCGGCCTGGACCGGCAAGTGACCTATGAAAAATTTGCCGTCGCCTGCTTGGCGATCCGGAACGGCGCCCGGTTCATTTCAACCAACGGCGACATCGCGCTGCCGACGGAACGGGGACTGATGCCGGGCAACGGCGCTTTGACAGCCCTCGTCCGCGTCTCCACCGGGACGGAACCGGTATTTATCGGCAAGCCGGAACCGATCATCGTCGAACAGGCGCTGCAAGTATTGGGCACAAAAAAAGAGGAGACGCTGCTCGTCGGCGACAACTACGCCACCGACATCCTGGCCGGAATCCGGGCGGGCATCGATACGCTGCTGGTTTTTTCCGGCGTCACGAAAAAAGAAGATTTGCAAAAGGTGGAGCAAATGCCGACTTACGCCGTCGATTCCTTGGACGAATGGACGGTTCTTTGAGACGAAGAATCTCTTTTTGGTCCGGCAAAAACCCGCGGGAAATGGTCCCGCGGGTTTTTATACGCACTTCCGATGGTTGGAGGAAAGCCCGGAAACGGAAAGGGGAGGGGAACGTCTTGCGCGGTCATTCGGCGCCCACGGAACGGTGAGCCAGCCGGCTGGATGCGGCGGCGGCGATGGCCCCGACAATGTCGTCCAAAAAGGTGTTCACATCGCCGTTCCTTTTGTCGTTTAATTTTTTTAAGATTCCCGGCTTGACTTTGTCGATATAACCGTAATTGGTGAAGCCGATGGATCCGTAGACATTGACGATGGAGAAGGCCAGGATCTCGTCTACGCCGTAAAGGCCCTCATCCATTTTGATCATCGTCTGCAGCGGTTCATCGAGCAGCCCCTTTTCCGCCAATACGTCCAACTGGATTCCGGTCAAAACGGCGTTTTGCACTTCCCGTTTTTCCAATACCGCTTCCACGTTTTCTTTGCATTCCTTGATTTTCAAGTCGGGATGATAGCTTTTTTGCAAAAAATACACCAGTTCGGCGATGTCATCGACGGTTACTCCCCGTTCCTTCAGCAATTGTTTTACTCTATTTTCCTTTAACGGCATGAATTTTTGTTCGGACATGGCAATCACCTTCTTTTCAATATGATGGAAAGTCAGGAATTTTTATCCGGACGGGCGAGGTTTTGGCCTCCGCCCTTCATCATGGGACGGGGCGGAGAAAAACGCTTCGTTTTCCTTATTATAATCCCCCTGGAACAAAATGTGAAATAGTCCGAAGGAGGGGATCATACAATGGGTAGAAAGGTATTGGACTTTTATTGGCGGGAACCGGGGAGGAAAAGGAAATGGAAATGGATGCCTCTTTTATCCGGCAGCAATACGGAATCACGCCTGAGGGGTTTTTCACCCTGGACGGCTGCCCGGCCTTTCGCAGCGGCGATCAGGTCTATATCCGGATCAGGACGGAAGAGGCGCCGGATGAAATTCAGGAACGTTACGCCATGGCCAATTGGCTCATTTCCTTCGGGGAGAGGCATGTTCCGGAATTTTTGGCGGCGAAGGACGGGTATTATATTATAGCATATCGGGGCGAACCGTGCCTGGTTTTGCGAATCCCCCTCCGGAATCTGGGTGAAATCCGCGATCTCGGCCGGGAATTGGCCGGCTTCCACCGCCGGGGCAGGAATTTTGCCGGCGGCAAGGCGCTGAACCGGTACGGCCTGTGGAAAGAAATGTGGGAGAGGCGTCTGGAGCAGCTGGATGCGGTATGGAAAACCATGGAAGGGAAGGCGCCTGGGCGCGGATTTGAACGATTGTTCGCGGAGGCCTTTCCCTATTTTTCCGGTTTGTGCGAAAACGCCATGCAGTATTTCACGGAGACCTTTTATGATGAGCGTCCTTGGGATTGCGATCTTCCGGCGATCTGTCACCACCGGTTCGGCTGTTCGGCCTGGAGGGGCAAATCCGTTTGGAAAAACCCCTTCGATTGGGTCGTCGACCATCCGTCGCGGGATCTTGCCGAATGGTCCCGGGACGCCTTTTTCCGCTTCCCGGGAAGGTATAAGGAAATGATTTCCCGCCTGCTTCGGGAATATGCGTCCGCCGTTCCATTGTCCCCTTTTTTTTGCCGCCTGTATTATTCCCGCCTCCTTCTTCCGCTCCATTTTTTGGAATGTGCCGAAGGCTGTTTTACGGCGGAATCCGACGGGGAGAGGCTGAAAAAAGAAAGGGAACTGGAGGTGATGGTGGAACGGAGCGGGGAATATGAAAAATTCTTGGCGGAATTGATCGAATATTTGCAAATCCGGATGCAAAACCATTGGCTGCCGCGGGTCGATTGGTTAAAATAATAGGGGATTCCGTTGCGTCTTTCACGGGACGGATCCGGGATCACCGACGACGGATTTCGTATCAGGGAACGGACTTTGCAGGGGAAAGGAGATTGCCATGACTGCCAAACCGTACATTTATGTGACCCGGCAGCTGCCGGCGGAGATCATCGAAAAACTGCGGCGTTTTGCCGAAGTGGGTGTTTGGCCGAGCGAAGAACGGCCCGTTCCGCGGGATGTTTTGCTCAGGGAAGCGGCGAAGGCGGACGGGTTATTCGCCATGTTATCCGACCGGATCGATGAAGAGCTTTTATCCGCGGCGAAGCGTTTGAAGGTGGTCGCCAATCTCGGCGTGGGTTATGACAATATCGACGTCGGCAAGGCGACGGAACTCGGCGTTGCCGTATGCAATACCCCGGATATATTGACCGACACGACGGCGGACTTGACGATGGCCCTGATCCTGATGGCCGGACGGCGGTTGGGGGAAGCGTTGGAATGCGTGAAAAACGGCCGCTGGAAGAGCTGGAGCCCTTTCTTTATGGCGGGCACGGATATCCATCATAAAACCTTGGGCATTGTCGGCATGGGGAAAATCGGCGAAGCGGTGGCCGAGCGGGCCCGGGGTTTTTCCATGAAGGTGCTGTATCATAACCGGCATCGGAAACCGGAGGCGGAAAAACGGCTCGGCGCGGTCTACAGATCCTTTGACGATTTGCTTCGGGAATCGGATTACGTGGTCTGCTTGACGCCCCTGACCGATGAGACGAGGGGAATGTTCGACCGGGAAGCGTTTAAAAAGATGAAACCTTCGGCCTTTTTCATCAATGTGGCGAGGGGCGCGGTCGCCGTGGAAGAGGATTTGATCGAGGCGCTGGAAAAGGGGGAAATTGCCGGCGCCGGGCTGGATGTTTTCGCCGAGGAACCGGTCCGTCCGGACCATCCCCTTTTGAAAATGAAACAGGTGGTGCCTTTGCCCCATATCGGCAGCGCCTCGACGGAAACGAGATGGGCGATGATGGAAAGATGCGCGGAGAATTTGGAAGCGGTCCTTTCCGGAAGGCCGCCGGTGAATGTGGTCAATCCTTCGGTCTTGCAAAGATCGCACCTCTGACGGAAACGGACCGGGGGAAGTCGGCCTTTCGAAGATCGGAAGCTATGGTTTGCCGGGGTGCGAACCATGCCAAAGTTCCTTGCGGACAAGGCGTGGGAAAATGATGAACGGAGCATTGTTAAAACGTGGGGACAGGACGCCAATCCCTTTCTTTCGGTTGAGGAGGGGCCGCGCTCTTTTGAACTCCGGCCGAGGCGGGTTGGAAAATCGGGTTTTCAGCTTCGCGGCCGGTGACCGTCCGCCCGGCCGGCACCGCGGCCCGCGCAGGTTCCAACGGAAGGCCGGTTGACAAAGGAAGCCCCGCCCGCCTTTCCCTGCGGATCCGAAAAAGCGCCGGCCGTCCGCGGATTTTACCTGGTGTCCGCGGGGTTTACCGATTAAAATCCCGAAGCCATTTCCCGCATGTTGCCGGTGAAAATTCCGCAAGGCGGTGCGGACTGTCCGAAAAATAAAAAACAGCTTATTGGATGATGAACCAATAAGCTTTTCCTTTATTTTGACATGGATTTTTTAAAAGACTTGTTCCACTTCAACGACTCCGGGCACTTCTTCAAACAGCGCCCTTTCGATTCCGGCTTTTAAGGTGATGGTCGAGCTGGGGCATGTGCCGCAGGCGCCGAGCAGACGCAGTTTGACCACACCATCTTCCACGTCGACGAGTTCGCAGTCACCGCCGTCACGAAGCAGAAAAGGACGCAGTTTATCCAGCACTTCCTGAACCTGTTCCTTGATCTCCCGATCTGCCATATCATCGACTCCTTTCCTAATTCATAGTATAATAAAGTTCAACGAAAAAATCTATTGGAAAATGCCGCCCGCCGGCTTCCATAAAGGGGATGGACCATGGAAAAGAAAGTGGAGATCGTCGTTTACGGCGCCGAACAAATATGCCCGTCCTGCGTCAATCTGCCGTCGTCCAGGGACACCTTTGAATGGCTGCAGGCGGCCATTGCCCGAAAGTTTCCGGGCCAGCCGTTTGCCATCGAATACGTGGATCTGTTCAATCCCCCGGACGAAGGGAAAAAGCGGGCGTTCGCCCGGAAAGTGATCGAAGAGGACATGTTTTATCCGGTCGTCGTCATTGAAGACCGGGTCGTGGGCGAAGGGAATCCCCGCCTGAAGGAGATATTCGCCGAATTGGAAAAATACGGATACAAACCGGGAACGGAAAGCGGCAAATAGCCGCCTTTTTTTTCGGGCGGTCCCGACGGAAAAGGGGCGGAAAAGGAGATTCCGTCTGCGGCCGGGACGAAAAGCCCTCTCCCCGCAAAGCAAATCCATGGAATGACCGTTTTTCTGCATCCACCGATAAGGGGCCCTTTCCCGGGAAAGGAAAGGACGGAAAAAATTTGCGGGAGCGTTCCGTCCGCGAACCTCCCGCCAAAGAAATGGGCATGTCCCTTCGGAAAAACGGGACGTTTCAAACGGGGACGGCACGCCTAAGGGTCCGCCGGTTAAGAATCCTTGAAAAAGGAAGTTTGACATTTCCTTGCCGTCGCCCTTTTGTTCGCCAGCGGAAACCCCCGTCGGTTTGCCCGGCCGCCGTTCGTTCCCGGAAGGAAGATGGGCCGTTTCCGGCCGCAGGCCCCTTCAGCCCCCCAAATACGCGGCTTTAATTTGTTCGCTGTTATAGATGTCGCTCGCCTTCCCCGAATGGACGATTTTCCCCGTTTCCAATACGTACGCCCGGTCGGCGATCCCCAATGCCAAATTCGCGTTTTGTTCCACCAGCAGGATCGTCGTGCCGCTTTCGCTGATTTCCCGGATGACTTGGAAGATGGTCTTGACCAGCAGCGGGGCCAGCCCCATGGACGGTTCGTCCAAGAGAAGCAGGGACGGCCTCGACATCAGGGCCCTGCCGATGGCCAGCATTTGCTGTTCCCCGCCGGACAGGGTCCCGGCCAATTGTTTTTTTCGTTCGGAAAGGCGGGGAAAAAGGTCGTAAACCTTTTTGAAATCCTGGGCCACCGCCGCCTTATCTTTTCTGAGATATGCCCCCAATTCCAGATTTTCTTCCACCGTCAAGTTGGGGAACACCCGGCGTCCTTCGGGAACTTGGGAGATTCCCGCCTTTACGATCGTCGGAGCCGGTTTGCCGTGGATTTCCCGGCCTTTGTAGGTGATCGAGCCGGATTTCGGTTTAATCAAGCCGGAAATGGTTTTTAACAAGGTCGTTTTTCCCGCGCCGTTGGCGCCGATCAAGGTGACGATTTCCCCTTCGTTCACTTCCAGGGACAGATCCTTCAGCACGTGAATTTGGCCGTAATACACGTTTAAATTTTTTACCCGGATCATGACACGACCTCCTCTCCGAGATACGCCTCAATGACTCTCTTGTCGTTTCGGACCTCTTCGGGGGAACCTTCCGCGATCTTTTGCCCGTGATCCAAAACGATGATCCTTTGGCATATGCCCATCACAAGAGGCATGTCATGTTCAATTAATAAAATGGACAGATGAAATTCCCTTTGAATGAAACGGATCAACTCCATCAATTCCTGGGTTTCCTTCGGGTTCATGCCCGCCGCCGGTTCGTCCAGCAGGAGGAGCTTCGGGTTGGCGGCCAGGGCCCTGGCGATCTCCAGCCGCCGCTGCTGGCCGTAGGGGAGATTTTTTGCCAATTCGTCCTTTTTCGAATCCAGGTTAAAAATTTTTAAGAAAGAGACGGCCTTCTCTTCGATTTCCTTTTCCCCGGAGAAATGGGAAGGCAGCCGGAAGACGGAGCTCAGGATGGAATGTTTGGCCAAGGAATGATAGGCCGCTTTGACGTTGTCCAAGACCGTCAATTCTTTAAACAGGCGGATATTTTGAAAGGTGCGGCTGATCCCTTTTTGGGTGATTTTATACGGGGGAAGCTTGACGATGGATTCCCCCTGCAGTCTGATCTCTCCCTCCGTCGGGGGATACACGCCGGTCAGCAGATTGAAGATGGTCGTTTTTCCCGCCCCGTTCGGCCCGATGAGCCCCACCAGTTCGTTTTCATACATTTCGAGATTGATGTTCGAGACGGCCTTCAATCCGCCGAACTGGACGCCGACCTGTTTCATTTCAAGCAACGGTTTGTTTGCCATTCTGGTTGCCCCCCATTTTTCCGTATTTTTTAAACAGATCCGTCCATTCTTTTGTCCCCATTAAGCCCTGCGGGCGGAAGATCATCGTCAGTATGAGGACGATGCTGTACAGGATCATCCGCGTTTCCGGGTAGTCCTGCAAATAGATGGAAACGATCGTCAGCAGGACCGTGGAGATGACGGTTCCCGAAAGGCTTCCCAGGCCGCCCAAAACCACGAAGATCAAAATGTCGAAGGATTTTAAAAAGCCGAAAACCTGCGGCTGGATGATGTAGAAATTATGGGCGTACAAGGCGCCGCCCACGCCGGCGAAAAAGGAACCGATGACGAAGGCGATGACTTTGTAATACGTGGTGTTGATTCCCATCGCATCCGCGGCGATTTCATCTTCCCTCAGGGCGATGCATGCCCGGCCGTGGGTTGACTTCGTGAAGTTGTTGATGACGATGATCGTGATGAGGACGGAAAAAAACAGGACCGTCCAATTGGTTAAACGGGAGACGTTCATTCCGGCGGCGCCGCCGACATAGTCGATGTTTAACAGGATGATGCGGATGATCTCACCGAATCCCAACGTGGCGATCGCCAAATAATCCCCTTTTAAACGGAAGCTGGGAACGCCGATCAATATTCCCGCAATCGCCGCCGCAATCCCGCCGGCAGCGATCGCAAGCAGGAAGGGGAGATGCATTTTCATGGTCAAAACGGCCGAAACGTAGGCGCCGACGGCGATGAATCCCGCATGGCCGATGGAAAATTGCCCCGTGATGCCGATGATCAGATGGAGGCTGACGGCAAAGATGAGGTTGATGCAAATGAGAAACAAGGTGTTTTCGTAATACGGATTCAACGTTCCGGAGGAAAGGAGAAATTGCACCACCGCGTAAAAAACGATGGCCAAGGAAAACGGGATCCAAAATTTTTTGTTGATTTTCATGAATCACACCTTCTCCCTGATGTTTTTGCCGAACAGCCCGGAAGGTTTGAACAGCAGGATCAAAATCAAGATGAGAAAGGCCGCCGCGTCGCGCCAGAGGGAAAAACCCGCCGCGCTGACGAGGGCTTCGACGATGCCCAAAAGCATTCCTCCGACCATGGCGCCGGGGATGATGCCGATTCCGCCCAAAACCGCCGCGATGAACGCCTTCAATCCCGGGATGATGCCCATTAACGGTTCGATCTTGATGTAGTAGATCCCGAAGGCGACACCCGCCGCCCCCGCCAGGGCGGAACCGACGGCGAAGGTGACGGAGATGGTCCGGTCCACATTGATTCCCATCAGCCGGGCGGCATCCGCATCGACGGAAACGGCACGCATGGCTTTTCCCGTTTTGGTTTTATGGATGAATAATTCGAGGATGATCATCAACGTCACCGAGACGGCGAGAATGACGATGGACTGGCTGCTGATGGTCAGCCCGGAAATCGCAATGGTTTTGTTCGGAATGATATCGTCGGGATAGGCCGCCGGTTGGGCGCCCCGCAAATAAATGGTCGTATATTCGATGAGCAGCGATACGCCGATGGCGGTGATCAAAGCCGCAATTCTTGTCGCATTCCGCAACGGTTTGTAGGCGACCCGTTCGATCACCACGCCGAGCAGGGCGGTGATGAGCATGGTCAGAACGAGGGCCAGGACGAAGGGGAGATGGAAGACCGTAATCAGATAAAACCCGGTGAAGGCGCCGACCATAAACACGTCGCCGTGGGCGAAATTGATCAATTTGATGATGCCGTATACCATCGTATAACCCAATGCGATCAACGCGTATATGCTCCCCAGTGAAATGCCGTTGATCAATTGCTGAATCAATTCCATCGGTTGGTTCCCCCCAGAAGCGATTTTCCTTGCATGAAAAAGATGATGACGGAAAGGGATATCCGTTTGTTCCGGCCCAGAAGCGAATTTTCTTGCATAAAAAAGGAGCGGGGGAATCATTCCCCCCATACGACCGGTGCCGCTTTGCCTATGAAAAATCCTCGTGCATTACGGATTGACTTTCGAATGGAATTTCGCCGTGCCGTTTTCGAATTTCATGATCGTTACGGCTTTGATCGGGTTGTGGTTTTCATCGACCGTCAGCGTCCCGGAAACCAATTCCAATCCTTTGGTTTCCGCGAGGGCGTCCTTGATTTTTTCGCCGTCCAGGCTGCCGGCCCGTTTGATGGCGTCGGCCAGGAAGTAGACCGAGTCATACCCTAAAGCGTTGAAGCCGTTGGGCGATTTCCCGTTGAATTTCTTTTTGAAAGCTTCGACGAAGGATTGGATCTTTTCATCCGGATCGTCGGAAGCGTAGTGGGCGAGCATGTAAGCGTTGTTCAAAGCCTCGTTCCCGGCGAGTTTAACCAATGTCGGGGAATCCCAGCCGTCCCCTCCGATCAGGGGCACGTCGATTCCCAGCTCCCGGGCCTGCTTGATGATCAAACCGACTTCTTCATAGTAGCCGGGAATGAAGACGACATCCGGCTTGGCGGCCTTGATGCGCGTCAGCGTGGAACGGAAGTCGGTGTCCTTGGCGGCGTAAGCTTCTTCCGCGACGATCTTGCCGCCTTTTTCAAGGAAGGTTTCTTTAAAGGCGGCCGCCAGGCCTTTCGCATAATCGCTGGAATTGTCGGAATAGATGGCCGCGTTCTTCAGTTTCAATTCGTCGGCGGCGAAGGTCGCGGCGATCTTTCCTTGGAACGGATCGATAAAGCACGTCCGGAACATGTATTCGTTGACGGAACCGTCTTCGTTGACCGTTATCCGTTCATTGGTCCCGGAAGGGGTGATGACGGGCGTCTTATTTTCCGTCGCCACGTCTTTTTCCGCCATGACCGCGCCGCTGGTTGCCGGGCCGATGATCGCAACCACCTTTTCTTGGGTGGTCAATTTGATGGCCGCGCTCGTCGATTCGGAGTTGTCGGATTTGTTGTCGACGGTGACCAATTCCAGTTTTTTCCCGTCGATGCCGCCTTTCGCGTTGATTTCTTCAACGGCCAGTTCGGCCCCTTCCTTTGCGGAGCTTGCGTAGGATGCGACTTGCCCGGACAATTCGAGATTCAGTCCGATTTTGATCGTATCACCGGACGATGAACCTTTCTCTGAATTGCCGCATGCGGCGGTAAAAAAAACAAGACATGATGCCAAAAAGATTAGTAAGAATTTTCTAAAATTAAACAATATAAATCCCCCTTTTTCTATTTTAAAAAGACCAATAAATAGAATATTCAGAACTAATTTTATACCACATTTTTTTCTTTGTCTATAACAATTTTTTAAAGAAAATTTTGGAAAACCCTTTCATTTTTGAGGAAAAATATTCCATAACCGTCCGTGATTCGATCGGAGGTTTGGAAAATCGCCGTTTGCTTTGGGGAAAGCCTTTTTCACGGCCGGGCAGGGAGGAATTTTGGGGACGAAAAAGACCGGGAAGGGGAAAGGGAACGGACGGGATGCCTGGCGGGGACTCATGGCTTTGCGGGAAGAAGGAAAGAATAGCGGATGAAAGGACGGAAGGGGGCGGGAAAGGCGCCGTGCCTTCCATCCGCCGCGGGCGGTCGGCGGGGGCGCCGGGGCAAATTTTCCGGAGAAGCCGGAAGCGGATCCGGCCTCCGGCGGCTGAATTACCCGTTATGGAATTTATAAAGCCACAGCACGCCGGATTTTAACAGCCGGGGCACCCTGCCGGTGATCGGGCGGTCGGCAACCAGTCCAAAGCCGTGCTTTTTTCCGAGGGATCCTAAAATTCCCTTCAGCTTGATGCGGGGCAGTTCGGGCGGCAGCGGTTCCCCCGCCCAGCGTTTGAGCAAAACATCGGCAATTTGTTCCGCCTGCCGTTCCGCCAATTGGGCGCTCGGGGCGAAGGGGAGGCTCGCGCAATCGCCGCAAACGAACACGTTGTCGTAATTTGGGATGGTATGGTGGGGGGTTAAAAGGACGCGGCCGCCGCCGTCTTTTTCCACGTCCAAGTCGCGGACGATCTTATTGGCCTGGATGCCGGCCGTCCAGACGATAACGTCAAAATCCTCCGGCTCCCCGCGGTTGTACAGCACCCCTTCTTCCACTTTGGTGATATTCGCTTCCCGGACCAAATGGATGCGGTGTTCCCGGAACCAGGACTCCACGTAATTGCTCAGCCGTTCCGGGAAAGCGGAAAGGATCCTTTTGCTCCGGTCGAATAAAAAAACCTCCAGGTCCGGCCGGCTTTCGCACAGTTCGCTTGCCAGTTCGACGCCGCTCAGGCCCGCCCCGACGATCGCCACTTTCCCTTTCGGCGGGAGATTATGGATGGCCTGGTAGGCGGCCCTTGCGGCTTCGATCGTCTGGATGCTGTGGGTGTGTTCTTTCGCGCCCGGCACCTGATGGTACCTGTCCTCGCATCCCAAGGCGATCACGAGCTCGTCGTATTTGACCGGTTCCTGATCTTTTAAATGGACAAGGCGGTTGTCCAGGTCAATTTTTACCACGTGGCCGCATAAATATTCCAATTGCGGGCTTTCGGGGAAAGGAACCCGAATGTGGTGATCGGAAATCGTGCCGGCAGCCAGCGCATAAAATTCCGTTTTTAACCAGTGGTACGGCGTCCGGTCGATGAGCAGGAGGGAATGGCCTTCCGGCAGCCCTTTGGCAAGAAGGCGCTGCAGCAAAGTCATGCCTCCGTAACCGCCGCCCAACACGACTAGCTTTTTCATGTGCATAATCCCCTTTATCAGCAATCTCCAGTTTTGAATGATTATTATCTTAAAAAAGTTTTGTAAACACTCACAAAAAATTATAACAAAAAATGCGGCTTAAACAATGACCCCTTTGCAAATCAAGCAAAATCATTGACCGCGAGCCCGGGTTCGGGTAGCATTCTTAAACAAAGGAGATGGTTTTGCGGAAAGATTTTGAGGTGAGAACGATGAATCCGATCATTGAATTTTGCATGAGCAATTTGGCGAACGGGTCCTGGCGGGCCTTGGAGATATTGGAAAACGATCCGAATTTGGATGTGATCGAATACAGCTGTTTAAACCATTGCGAATTCTGCGCCGGGCATTTATTCGCCCTCGTGAACGGGGAGATCGTCACGGGGGAAGATCCGGAAAAGCTGGTGGAAAACATTTATCACCGCCTCGAGGAAGAACCGTTGTTTTAAATCGTCGGGCGTCCCGGAAAAATTGCCCGGCGCAAATATATATCTCCGCCCAGGGAAGAACCGTCGTTTTAAATCGTTGAGCGTCCCGGCGAAAAGGGATATACTATCTCATAAGATGGCAAACGAGAAACGTGGAAGGGAGGTTCAAACGATGGCTGACGTCATCCGGTTAACGGAGGCCGCCGCCTACCAAATCAAGGATATGTTGAAGGAAAACGGCATGGAGGACGCGTACTTGCGCATTTCCGTCAAAGGCGGCGGATGCAGCGGGCTCTCCTACGGAATGGGAGTGGACGATCATGTCAATGAGGATGACATAATCATCGAACAACATGGGGTCAAGGTGCTCGTCGATCAAACGAGCGCACCGATCTTGCAAGGGACGAAAATCGATTATAAGCAAACGCTCATGGGCGGCGGTTTTACGATCGACAACCCGAACGCCATAGCGTCCTGCGGCTGCGGGGCTTCCTTCCGCACGGCGAAAGTGGCGGGTACGCCGGAAAAATGCTGAGCGTTTCAATATATGGAAAAAGGAAGAAAATCCCTTTTAAAGCCGTTGCCTGGATGGCGGGAATCGGCCTGGGTCCGCTATGCCAAGGACTCAGGTTTTTTCATTTCAATGGAAACCGGAGGCGGAAAGAATAAATGGAAATCGCCGGCCTTTTCCATCCTTTCTATGCTGTCGGGGAAGGGATGATCCTATGGGAACAAGCCTTAAAAGGGAGGAGTCATTTACCTTAAAAAGATGGGATCCGGACGGGAGCGTCCGGATCTTTCATTTGCGAAAGAGTAAAATATTTTTGGGAAAAATCGGGCCCTTCCATTGGCGGGGTGACCAATGATCGCTGTTGGTTTTGTCCCGCCCGGCGATTTCATCTTCCATTCTGTACGGCACTTACCTTAAAGGATAATCTGCCTCCGGTTCCCATTGGGAGGAAGCCAGAGGCGGCGTATTTCAATTCATCCGGGATGCGTTCGCTGGGGAACGATGTTGGACATTTTTCATGCGGTGATGGACGTTTTTTCCGCGATGATGGATATTTTTTCGTCCATGTTGGACAAATTTTTTTCCATGTTGGACAAAAATTTTCAAATGATGGACATT
>JAAROH010007774.1_pt1 | contig 35671 bp, 37 predicted proteins | sample 7248631 | NCBI WGS metagenome assembly JAAROH01 (sample SAMN09772309, study PRJNA484901) | compost metagenome | isolation source: Vermicomposting unit | place: India | reverse complement strand
TTTCATAGAATAAAATCATGATTTTTTAGGTGACATTTTCACAGGTTATTGACAGGATTATTAATTTTTGTATACATAAAATTGTGTTAATGTAAGAGAATAATTTAAAGAATAAGGATATTAAGTGCTGTTAACTGTTAGAATTTACCAATAAATTAAAATATATTAGAGGACTACACCATTTTAATTTTTGTGAAGAAAGGAGAGAACATAGGTGTTTAATATAAGGACTGACTTGGCTTTGGAAAGCACTGAGCTATATAGACAAACAGCTAAGAAGGATGCGCCCGGTATTGAAGTAGAATCTGATGAAGGAGAAAACTATACTGTTACCAGGATAAAAATTGTAGACGAAATTGGTGCAGAAAAATTAGGAAAGCCTCGAGGTACCTACATAACCATAGAGGTTCCGGGATTAAAAAATGCAGATCAGGACTTAAAGGATGAAATAAGCCAACTAGTTGCTAAGGAGATAAAGGGGCTTGGTAGGAATCGGGAAGATACAAAGACATTAATAGTAGGATTAGGAAACTGGAATATAACACCTGATGCCTTAGGTCCTAAAGTAGTAGACAGGGTATTGGTTACGAGGCAATATTTTGTAGCCTATAAAAAGGATAAGGACGATACAGTAGCTAATGTTTCAGCTATTACACCAGGAGTTATGGGCCTTACTGGAATAGAAACAGGGGATATAGTTAAAGGTGTTGTTGAGAAAACAAAACCTGATCTGGTAATAGCTATAGATGCTTTAGCATCTCGTAAGATGAACAGGGTAAGCACTACAATCCAAATATCAGACACAGGCATAAGCCCTGGCAGTGGAGTTGGTAACAAGAGAATAGGCTTAACTGAGGACTACTTAGGAGTTCCTGTTATTGCTATTGGAGTACCAACGGTTGTGGACGCAGCTACAATGGTCAATGACACAATGGATTTGATAATAGGGTCTATGAGGGAACAGGCCCAAGTGGGCACTGAGTTCTATTCAATGTTAGAAAGTATATCAGATGAGGATAAATATCAGCTGATAAAAGAAGTATTACAGCCCTATATGCCAAATGTGTTGGTAACACCTAAGGAGATAGATCAACTTATAAATGACCTGTCCATTATAATAGCCAATGGATTGAATATTGCTCTACACCCAGGTATTGAGCTTAAGGATGTAAACAGGTATATAAGATAGGATATTTTATTTTCCCTCTCCTAATCATATGTTTTATTGGTAATGAATAAAATTATTTATTGAATACAAAAAACTTAGGAGTGTTTTTATGAGAGGGAAAGAATATTTAAATAACTATGTTATAATTGCTTTGATTTGCCTCATAGTATTCAATATTGGAGTTACAATAATAAATTTTGTAAATATCCAGCTTGAAGATGAAAAAGAAGCAAAAGAGGTTTTTAATCCAAGTTCTCCATTGAACAATATGGAAGATGAGTTTTACCTGATGGTCTTGGGTAGAACAAGCTCAATTATAAATTTATATAGAAATCAGCACCTAGGGAAAAAGAGCTTCCTAGGAAACTTAAATGTAAAGGAATTTGTAGTTAATAGCTTAAACAGCTTATTTAAAGGGCAATTTCCAGCAATTATAAATGTAAATGCAAAAGGATTGAACCCTTTGGATGAAAACAATATAGAAGAATACGATGAAGAGCCGGATATGCTTGAAGATATAATAATTATAGACAAGGTGGAAGAGTATGAAGACCTGGTGATCATCAGGGATTCAGAAGGAAAGGTTGCTTTGGAGAATTTACCCAAACCTTTAAATGTTAAGCCTTTAACTGTAGACAAGAGCAAGCCCTATATACTCATCTACCATACTCATGGAACAGAATCCTATTCTTCTTTGGAGAACAACACGCACCATTCAACTGACAGAAGGCAAAATGTTACAACTATTGGGGAAATATTGGCAAACACTTTAGAAGGAAGAGGTCATAGGGTTGAACATGTGACTAAGTATCACGATATTCCATCCTATAATCAATCCTATGCTCAGTCCTTAAAGACAATACAGGAGAAATTAGCACAGAATAGCAATTTAAAGGTATTATTAGATGTGCATAGAGATGGATATGACCACAATGACCCAAATGTTAAGAAGAATTTAAAAAGCCTTTTAGAAAAGACAAAAGTAGAAATAGATGGCAAGCAGGTGGCTACTTTCTTCTTTGTAGTTGGGCCTGATTCACCTAACAAGGATGCGGTATTAAGCTTTGCTAAATATGTAAAGGCCATATCGGATATTATGTATCCAAATCTATGCAAAGGGATTGTGATTAAGCCAGTAGGAAAGTATAATCAATATCTTTCCGACTATTCAGCATTAATAGAAATAGGAAGCAATCTAAATACTTTGGAAGAAGCAAAGGAGACGGCTAAACTGGTAGGGGAGATTCTCAGCGCTGTTCTCGATAATATTATAAATTAAATTATTTTGTCATAAGGTAGAAAGTGGTATAATAGTACACAGGAGGCGATTTTATGAGTAAACACAGTAAAAGGAGCAATAATAGTGAAGCTATTGAGTGGATTAAGAGCATATTGTTGGCTATAATAATTGCGGTGTTTATAAAGACTTTCTTATTTAATACCACCTATGTCCTTGGAAATTCTATGTATCCGACTCTACATGAGAGAGACAGGCTCTTTGCTAATAAGATCCCTTTGTATTTTTCAGGGCCAGAAAGAGGAGATATAGTAATTTTGAAAGCGCCAGATGACCCAGATAAGGATTATATAAAACGGGTTATAGCTATTGGTGGGGATACAGTAGCTATTATAGATGGTAAGGTATATCTTAATGGTGAGCTGTTAAAGGAAGACTATGTGGAGGAAAATGCTTATACCCACGTATACGGACAAAGCTTTTGGGAAGTTCCAGAAGGATTTGTATTTGTATTAGGGGATAATAGGCGTGATGGAGCAAGTAAGGATAGCAGGTATTTTGGATGTGTACCAGTGAAATCAATAAAGGGAATAGTCAACTTTAGGTATTTTCCTTTTAACAATAGATTTGGCAGGATAGAATAGTATAATATTCGCTTTTTTATGGAACACTAGTAATGGTGGTAATATTGGAGACTAGAGTTGAAAAGAGGAAAAAACTGAAAAGAAAAAAGCGAATATCCTATTTAAAATTTCTCATAATTTTATGGACTTGTGTTATCCTCTTCTTAGGAATTAAGCTGGTAAATGATTATATAATTTATTTAGGATATATGGACAATCCTACTATATTTAGCTTGAATATTAGGCAAAGAAGATTAGAGCTGTTCGGGGAAAGATACGTCATTGATTTGAGAATATTAAAGAAAATTGATTAAAAAGACCAGGAACGCTGGTCTTTATTTTACTTCTTAATACTTTTTTGATATAATTATTGCCTAGAGCTATATTACTTGAGGGGGAAGAACATGCAGGATATAAAACAGAAGAACATAAGAAACTTTTGTATAATTGCCCATATAGATCATGGTAAATCTACGCTTGCAGATAGGCTGATAGAAAAGACAGGTTTGCTTTCTTCCAGGGAAATGCAGGATCAAGTTCTCGACAGCATGGAATTGGAGAGGGAAAGAGGTATAACTATTAAGCTTAAGAGTATCAGGCTTAAATACAGGGATGAAGATGGGGAAGAATACATACTCAACCTAATCGATACCCCTGGCCATGTGGATTTCAACTATGAAGTATCAAGAAGTTTGGCTGCTTGTGAAGGTGCCCTTCTGGTAGTAGATGCTACCCAAGGGGTAGAAGCACAAACCCTAGCCAATGTCTATTTAGCTATAGATCAAAATCTAGAGATTATACCCATTATAAATAAGATAGATCTTCCTAGCGCAAGGCCCGACGAGGTAAAGGAGGAGATTGAAAACATCATTGGGATAGATGCATCGGATGCTCCTCTTATTTCAGCTAAGGAAGGAATAAACATAGAGTCTGTATTAAAGGCTATAGTTGAAAAGATACCAGCTCCAAAAGGAAGCAAGGAAGCACCGCTAAAGGCTCTCATATTTGATTCATACTATGATAGCTATAAAGGAGTAGTCTCTTTTATAAGAGTATTCGAAGGCACAATTAAGCCTGGAATGAATATTAGGATGATGTCTACCAATAAGAAATACGAAGTAACTGAAGTTGGCGTTACAACAAATAAGCATATTCCTGTGGATAAGCTTGAAGCAGGAGATGTAGGTTATGTTGTTGCAAATATAAAAAATGTTAAGGATGCTAGAGTTGGGGATACCATAACAGATGATGATAATCCTACAGAAAAACCTCTTCCAGGATACAAAAAAGTTGTGCCAATGGTATATTGCGGTATATACCCAGCTGAAGGAGAAGACTTCAATGCTGTAAAAGACGCATTGGAAAAACTTCAAGTAAACGATGCCAGCTTAGTGTTTGAACCAGAGACTTCTGCAGCATTAGGATATGGATTTAGATGTGGTTTCTTGGGATTGCTTCATATGGAAATAATCCAAGAAAGATTAGAAAGAGAATTTGATTTGAACATAGTTACTACTGCTCCCAGCGTAATATATAGGGTTACTACCAAGGCAGGAGAAACATTATACATTCAAAATCCAACCAACTTACCTGATGCAACCGAAATAGAATATATGGAGGAACCAATTGTAGAAGCTTCCATTATGACACCAACCGAATATGTGGGAGCTATTATGGAATTGTGTCAGAGCAGAAGAGGAGAATTTAAAAGCATGGAGTACTTAGAGGAAACTAGGGTAGTACTTCATTATGATTTACCATTAAATGAAGTTATATACGATTTCTTCGATGCTTTAAAATCTAGGAGCAGAGGATTTGCTTCTCTTGATTACGAGCTAAAGGGATATAAACAGTCAGATCTAGTAAAGATGGATATACTTGTAAATGGAGAACTGGTAGATGCTTTATCCATTATAGTTCACAGGGATAAAGCCTATGAAAGAGGAAGAAAGATTACAGAGAAGTTGAAAGATGAAATTCCAAGGCATCTATTTGCTATTCCTATTCAAGCAGCTATTGGTTCTAAAATAATAGCACGAGAAACAGTGAAGGCTTTGAGAAAAGACGTACTGGCAAAATGCTATGGTGGAGATATTACAAGGAAGAAGAAACTCCTTGAAAAGCAGAAAGAAGGCAAGAAGAGAATGAGACAAATTGGCTCTGTTAATATACCTCAGGAAGCATTTTTATCAGTGCTTAAATATGATGAATAAATGCACACTTCTATGTGTGCATAATTATTTATAAAGAGGTGGAATAATGAGTGAACTAGCCGTATATGTTCATATGCCATTTTGTAAGCAAAAATGCTATTATTGCGATTTTGTATCCTTCTCTAAGGAGGATCATAGGATAGGTGAATATATGGATTTTCTTATTAAGGAAATGAATTGGTACAAGCCATATCTGGACGGGTATTCTGTAAAGACCATATTTATAGGTGGGGGAACACCATCCTATGTAGAGGGTAAGCATATAAAGAGAATTATAGAATTTATCCGTGAAAACTACAATGCTGAAAATGTAGAGGAGATTACTGTAGAAGCCAATCCTGGAACTCTCAATAGGGAGAAATTAATTTTTTATAAGGAAGCAGGAGTTAATAGAATCAGCTTAGGGGCACAATCTTTAAATGATAAGCTGCTTAAATCTATTGGAAGAATCCATACCAGTGAGGATGTTGTTGAAAACATAAAGCTGATAAAGGAGTTGGGCTTTTCCAATATAAATGTGGATTTGATGTTTGGCCTTCCAGATCAAACTGTGGAGGATTGTATTTCAACTTTAGAAGCTGTTGTGGATTTAGGTGTTGAGCATATATCCTATTATAGCTTGATCTTAGAGGAAAATACGCTAATGAATAGATGGTATGAGGAAGGCAGGATAAAACTTCCCGAGGATCATATGGATAGGAAGATGTACCATGAAGGGGTTAATTTTTTGAAGAGCCGAGGATTTAAGCATTATGAAATTTCAAATTTCTGCAAGCCTGGCTATGAATGCAAACATAATCTATTCTACTGGCAAATAAAGCCTTATGTGGGCTTTGGAATGGCAGCCCATTCAAATCTTGAAAATAATAGGTTTTCTAATTTTATCAACTTTAATGATTACTTTGGCAGCTTAAAAGAGGGAAAAGCACCAATTTTGCAATCAGAATATATTGACTCAAATATGGAAATGGCAGAATATATGATAATGGGCCTTAGGCTTATCGATGGTGTAGATAAAAATGAGTTTAGGAATAGATTTGATAGGGATGTTGAGGATGTATACGGGCACGTAATAGAAAAATATGTGAGGGAAGGACTTTTGGAAGAAAACAGCACTAATATCAAGTTTACTGAAAAAGGATTGGATCTATCAAATATAGTATATGTGGACATATTACCTTAATTCTAGCCTTTAAAAGGGTATTGACAATACAGTTCAATTTGTGCTAATTTAGAGTTAGCACTCAGAGATTAAGAGTGCTAATAAATTTTCCATGTTGTATGTGGATTAGAGGTGATATTTTTGTTAGATGAGAGAAAAATTAAGGTTCTTTGTGCTGTAATTGACAGCTATATTCGAGAGGCTGAACCTGTTGGATCGAGAACTATTTCCAAGGAGTACAATCTGGGGATTAGTTCTGCAACTATAAGAAACGAAATGTCAGACTTGGAAGAGTTAGGATACTTAAGCAAACCCCATATCTCTTCGGGTAGAGTACCTTCAGATAAAGCCTATAGGTTTTACGTTAACAATATAATAATGAAGAATCAAATAAAGATAGACGTGAAGAAAAAAGAAGAGATAAAGAGATTATTAACGAAAGAATCTAAAGAAATAGATGAACTAATACAGAATTCAGCTAAGATATTATCAGCCATTACAAGCTACACTGCCCTTGCTGTATCACCTCGAATACAAAACATGAAATTAAAACATATACAGTTGGTCTCCATAGATGACAATCAGATACTGATCATTTTAGTAGGTAATTCTGGAATTGTGAAAAATATAATTTTCAGAACTGAACATATAGTTCCAGAATATCAGCTTGAAAGGGTATCCAATTTCTTAAACAAGAAGCTAAGAGGATTCACAGTGAATGAAATAGGAAGGTCAATAGAATACGATATATTGAAAGAGATGCATCAGTATAAGACTTTTATAGATAAGGTTATTTTGGAGATGGTTAATTCCTTTGACGAGTATAATAATATTGAAGTCTATGCAGACGGTGTTACTAAGATATTTGATTTTCCAGAGTATAAGGATGCAGACAAAGCTAGAACTTTCATTTCCTTTATTGAAGATAAGGAGCAGCTTATAGAATTGCTGTTAAAACACTCACTGAACAGTGAGATTGAAATCTCTATTGGCAGTGAAAACATATATGAAGAGATAAAGGACTGCAGCCTTATCACCACAACCTATAAGTTAGGAGATAAGATAATTGGCAAAATAGGGGTAATTGGCCCAACCAGAATGGATTATATGATGGCTGTAAGTTCGCTTAAGCTATTTTCAGAAAACCTTTCGGAGATATTGGAAAAGCTGTTGATTGGATAATTATTGTTTACAATTTTTTAGGTATAGATTTTACAATAATAATTGAAAAGGGTGAATTAAATGGAAAAAAAAGAAGATGTGATAAAAGAAACGGAAAGGGAACAAGAAAATGAAATAAAGGATGATAATGAGGATATTGATTTAGCAATGGATAAGGAGGAAGAAGAGATTAAAGCAACTGACGAAGAGGATATAGCAGAGGACGAAGTAAAGGATGAAGAACCAGATAAAGAATCTGATAAAGTGAATCAGCAGATTGAGGATTTAAACAATAAGCTTATGAGACTCCAAGCTGACTTTATCAATTACAAGAATAGAGTAGAAAGAGAGAAGAAAAATGTATATTCCTATGCCCTAGAGGATATTTTCAGTCAGCTGTTGCCTGTTCTTGATAATTTTGAGCGGGCTTTAAACAGCATGGAAAAGGATAACAGCTATTATGAGGGCGTTAAAATGATCTATGATCAGATGTTAGATGTACTTAAAAAGAATGGACTTAAAGAGATAGATTGTTTGGATAAACCTTTTGATCCAAACTTCCATCATGCAGTTATTTCAGAGGATTCTGATAAAGAAGAAGGAACAATCTTAGAAGTATTTCAAAAGGGATATATGCTAAATGATAAAGTCATCAGACCAAGTATGGTTAAAGTAGCAAAATAAATATTTGTAAGGAGGAGTTTTTATGGGCAAAATCATTGGAATTGACTTAGGAACAACTAACTCTTGCGTAGCTGTAATGGAAGGGGGAGAACCCGTAGTAATAACTAACGCAGAAGGTAATAGAACAACTCCATCTGTAGTTGCATTTACTAAGGATGGAGAGAGATTAGTTGGTGAAGTGGCAAAAAGGCAAGCAGTAACAAATCCTGATAGAACTATAATTTCAATAAAAAGACATATGGGAAAGGATTATAAAAGGACTATAGATGGTAAAGATTATACACCTCAAGAGATCTCTGCCATGATATTACAAAAGCTAAAAGCAGATGCTGAAAGTTACTTAGGAGAAACCATTACTGATGCTGTAATCACTGTGCCTGCATATTTTACTGATAGCCAAAGACAAGCAACAAAAGATGCTGGAAGAATTGCAGGATTGAATGTAAAGAGAATAATAAACGAACCTACTGCAGCAGCTTTAGCTTATGGATTGGATAAACTAGAAGGACATCAAAAGATAATGGTATACGATTTAGGTGGAGGAACCTTTGACGTATCAATACTAGAGGTTGGAGATGGAGTATTTGAAGTATTGGCTACAAGAGGAAACAACCACTTAGGTGGAGATGACTTTGACCAAGCCATTATAGATTATGTGGCTGAAGAGTTTAAGAAGGAACATGGAATTGATTTAAGAGAAGATAAGATGGCTTTACAGAGATTAAAGGAAGCTGCAGAAAAAGCTAAGAAGGAACTATCCACCACTATGACAACTAATATCAACTTGCCATTTATTACTGCAACAGCTGCTGGACCAGTGCATTTAAGCATGGATTTGACTAGGGCAAAATTCAATGAGCTAACAGAACACCTAGTAGAACAGACAATCGAGCCTGTTAAACTAGCCTTAGAAGATGCAGGATTAAAGGCAAGTGATATAGATAAGGTATTACTTGTAGGTGGATCCACTAGAATACCAGCTGTACAAGAGGCTGTAAAGAGGATAACTGGTAAGACTCCTCAAAAAGACATAAATCCAGACGAATGCGTTGCAATAGGTGCTGCTATACAAGCCGGAGTACTTAGCGGAGAAGTTAGAGACTTACTTCTTCTTGATGTAACACCATTATCTTTAGGTATAGAGACATTAGGAGGAGTAACTACAAAGATAATCGAAAGGAATACTACAATTCCAACTAGAAAATCTCAAATATTCACTACAGCTGCTGATAACCAAACATCTGTTGAAATACACGTAGTACAAGGTGAAAGACAATTTGCTAAAGATAATACCACCTTAGGTAGGTTCATACTTGATGGAATACCACCAGCTCCAAGGGGAGTACCACAAATTGAAGTAACCTTCGACATAGATGCTAATGGTATCGTAAATGTAAGCGCTAAGGATTTAGGCACAGGAAAAGAGCAAAAGATCACCATAACATCTTCTACAAATCTTTCAGAAGAAGAAATTCAAGAAAAGATAAAAGAAGCAGAAAGATATGCAGAAGAGGACAAGAAGCGCAAACAAGAAGTAGAAATAAGAAACAACGCAGATTCTATGATCTATCAAACTGAAAAGACCCTAAGAGAATTAAAAGATAAGATAAGCGACAGCGAAAGGAATAAGATACAAGAAAAAATAGATCAGCTAAGAAAAGCCCTAGAAGGAAGCAATGTAGATGAGATAAAAGCTAAAACTGAAGAGCTAAGCCAAGAGTTCTATAGCATTTCCCAAAAGTTGTATCAACAAGCAAGTCAAGGAACTCAAACAGGAAGCGCATCCAATGATGCTAAAGGAAATGATGATGTGGTAGATGCGGATTATGAAGTTATGGATGATGATGATAAATAATCAAAGCTAAATCTATTTGATTTAGCTTTGATTTTTGATATATTATTGTAGAAGTATTGTGCAGTTAAAGGTGGGTGATATTTATTGAAGGATTATTACGAAATACTAAATGTATCAAGGGATGCAAGCTTAGACGAGATAAAGGCTGCATATAGGAAGCTGGCTAAAAAATATCATCCTGACCTAAATCCAAACGATAAGGAAGCAGAACAGAAGTTTAAAGAAATAAATGAAGCTTATGAAGTGTTAAGTGATCCAGAAAAAAGAAGAAAATATGACATGTTTGGTGAAGCTGGAGTTAATGGTCAAGGAGGATATAGCCAAGATTTTACTGGCTTTGGAGATATATTTGATGATATATTTGACATATTTACTGGTGGATTTGGTAGAACATCTCATAGAGCTAGGGACTACGGTCCAGTTAAAGGAGCAGACTTAAGATACGATTTGACATTAGAATTTGAAGAAGCAGTATTTGGAGCAGAGAAGGAAATACAGATAAGAAGATCCGAAAGCTGTAGCACTTGTAATGGTACTGGTGTAAAACCTGGAAGTTCAAAGGAAACCTGTAGCAAGTGTAATGGTTCAGGAGAGGTAAGATATGCCCAAAGGACTCCTTTTGGACAATTCGTCCGGGTAGCTACCTGTGATATGTGTGGCGGTACTGGAGAAATAATCAAGGAAAAATGTGTTAGCTGTAATGGAACTGGTAAAGTGCTAAAGAATAAGAGAATAAAGGTAAAAATTCCAGCAGGTGTGGATACTGGGTCCATTATATCCGTCAAGGGAGAAGGAGAGGCAGGAGACAGAGGTGGTCCGCCAGGAGACCTATATGTATATATAAATGTTAAGCCTCATAAGATCTTCAAAAGGAAAGGAAACGATATTTTTTTGACTGTTCCTATATCCTTTACAGAGGCCTGCTTGGGGGCTGAAATTGAAGTACCTACTCTTGAAGGTATAGAAAAGTTTGACCTTCCAGCTGGTACACAAACAGGAGAAGAGTTTAAGCTTAAGAATAAGGGAGTTCCGAACGTAAGAGGCTTTGGAAGAGGAGATTTGTATTTTAAGGTAAAGATTCAAGTACCTAAAAAGCTAACGGATAGACAAAAGGAGCTATTGTTAGAGCTAGATAAGGAATTTAATAATAGGAAGCAAGAAAAGAAAAGCTTTTTTAAAAAGATGAAAGATGCCTTTGGTAGTTAACAATCACCCAGTGTTCTGGCGTGGTTGTTTTTTGATGTTCTTTAGGTTATAATAAGTTGAGATAAATAAAAGGATGTGAATTCAATGAAGTGGATTGAGGTTCAAATAAAAACAACTACAGAATTAGAAGAAATAGTCTGCAGCATAATGTATGATTTAGGAGTTTCAGGATTGGCCATTGAGGATCCAAACGATATATTGGCTTTCCAACAATCTGAAGAGAATTGGGATTTTATAGACCCAGAGCTTATTAATCAGGATTATGAAGGAGTCATAATTAAGGCTTATTTTCCTGAAAGTGACGATATAACAGATAAAATAGAGCTAGTAAGAGAGAGTATAGAAAGGAATCCATTAAATGAAACTGGTAAGAGTCTAGGACAAGTGACTGTTTCGGAAGTAAACGATGCGGACTGGGCTGAAAACTGGAAGAGGTACTATAAGCCCGTTAGAATTGGAGATAAAATTGTTATCAAGCCTAGTTGGGAAGCCTTTGAGCCAAAGGAAGGAGATATAGTTGTAGAGTTAGATCCTGGAATGGCTTTTGGGACTGGAACCCATGAGACTACAATCCTTTGTATTGAAGCCTTAGAAAAGTATGTGAAGAAGGATGCTGTAGTTTATGACGTGGGATGTGGCAGTGGCATCTTGAGTATTGTAGCAGCAAAATTGGGAGCAAAAAAGGTAATAGGAATTGACATAGATGATTTGTCTGTTAAGACATCAAAGGAGAATGTAAAAATAAATCATGTAGAAGAAATAGTTGAAATAGTAAAAGGAAACTTACTAGATAATGTTAGCGGAAAAGCGGATATTATAGTATCTAACATAATTGCAGAGATCATTGTAAATATGATACCAGATTTGAAAGAATATCTTATAAACAATGGTATTTTTATAGCTTCTGGTATTATCACCGAAAAATTGCAGCTAGTGAAAGAGGCTTTAATTGATAATGGATTTAACATTCTAGAGGAAAAGGTTATGAATGATTGGGCAGTGATAATTGGAAACTTAGAATAGGGTGGATCTATGAACAGATTTTTTGTTGATAGAAAACAGATACATGAAGACACAATAGAGATCGTAGGTAAAGATGTAAAACATATAAAGGACGTATTGAGATTGAGGATTAAGGATAATTTAGAAATAGCATCTGAGGGCAGATGCTATTTATGTGAGATAGTCCTAATTGAGTCTAAAAGAGTAGTGGTTAAGATATTGGATGTATGGGAAGGAGAAAATGAGCCACCAATCCACATTAATCTTTTTCAGGGGATTGCTAAGGGAGATAAGATGGATTTGATAATCCAAAAGTGTACGGAAGTAGGTGTTAAGGAGATATTTCCTGTATTTACTAATAGGACTGTTGTAAAGATAAAGGATAGGGATAAGGAAAACAAGAAAATTGATAGATGGAATTTAATAGCGGAAGAAGCAGCTAAGCAGAGTAAAAGGGATATAATTCCTGTGGTTAGAAATGCAATTGATTTTGAGGATATGGTGGAAATCCTTAAAGATGAAGAGCACATAATTGTTCCATATGAGATGGAAAGCTCTAAAGGGATAAAAGAAGTTTTAAAGGGAATTACAGGAAAAAGGATAAATGTAGTCATTGGCCCAGAAGGTGGGTTTGAAGAGTACGAGATTGATATGCTTAGAACAATTGGTGCACAGGTAGTAACCTTAGGCCCTAGAATTTTGAGAACAGAAACAGCAGGGATTGTAACGGTTGCTATGATATTGTATGAACTTGGAGACCTGGGAGTGATGTTATGAAGAAAGTTGCCTTTTATACATTGGGTTGTAAGGTAAACCAGTATGAAACTGAAGCTATGGAAGAGATGTTCAAGAAGAGAGGATATGAGATAGTAAGCTTTGAAGATAAGGCTGATATATATATTATTAACACCTGTACGGTGACTAATTTAGGCGATAGAAAATCTAGGCAGTTTATTAGAAGGGCCAAGAAATTAAATGAGGATTCCATAGTGGCTGCAGTGGGATGCTATTCCCAAATAGCACCAGAAGAAGTAGAGAGGATAGATGGAGTGGATGTTATCATAGGAACTACTGATAAGGATAAAATAGTAGACCTATGCGAGGAAGCTAAGGAGAAAAAGAAGAAGATCAATGTGGTAAAGAATATAAAATATCACAAGGAGTTTGACAATCTAAGCATTGATAATGTGGAATCAAGAACAAGAGCCTATATGAAAATTCAAGATGGGTGCAATCAGTTCTGCAGCTATTGTATAATCCCCTATGCTAGAGGGCCTATAAGGAGTAGAAAGCTTGAGGATATATTAATTGAAGCTGAAAGGCTTGCTAAAGCCAATTTCAAGGAAATAGTCCTTACTGGAATCCATGTGGCATCCTATGGTAAGGATTTGAAAAATGTAAGCTTGTTGGATGTCATTGAAGAGGTAAGCAAAATAGATGGGATTGAAAGGATAAGGCTAAGCTCCATAGAGCCTACTTTTATTAATGAGAATTTTCTAGAACGAACTAAGGATAATGGTAAGTTCTGCGATCACTTCCATCTATCCTTGCAAAGCGGAAGCAATAGCGTTTTAAAGAGGATGAATCGCAAGTATACTACTGAAGAATACAAGGATATAGTAGAGAAGATAAGAAGATATATGCCTGATGCAGGTATTACTACGGATATCATAGTTGGATTTCCAGGGGAGACTGAGGAAGAGTTTCAAGAGACTTATGATTTTGTAAAGGAAATTGGTTTTTCTCGAATTCACGTATTTAAATACTCCCCTCGAAAAGGAACTCCCGCTAGCAAGATGGATGGGCAAATCCATGGAAGTATCAAGCATGAACGAAGTGAAAAACTTATCAAATTAGGAAGCCAGCTGGCTGATAGCTTTATGGAAAGGTTTATTGGCAGGAATATGGATATTCTCTTTGAAGAGAATAAGGATGGATATTTTGAAGGATATACAACAAACTATTTAAGAGTAAAAGTAAAAACAGAAAAGGATCTTCAAGGTAAAATACTGCCAGTAAAAATTATTGATAAGGAAGGGGATATTTTAATAGGAAAAATAGAGGAATTCTAACATTTGTGTAGAATATACTTATTGAGGAGGTGAAAAGATGGCGGACTGCATATTCTGTAAGATAGCAAATAAGGATATACCTTCAGAAATAGTATATGAGGATGATAGGGTTATTGCTTTTAAGGATTTAAATCCTCAAGCTCCTGTTCACATACTGGTTATACCTAAAAAGCATATAAGTACTTTAAATGATATAGAGGAAGAGGATTCGGCTTTAATTGGACATATATATTATACTATAAAGAAATTAGCTAAGGATATGGAAATAGATGAAGATGGCTTTAGAGTTGTTAGCAACTGTGGTGAATTTGGAGGTCAAACAGTATTTCATATTCACTTCCACCTACTCGGTGGTCGCAAGTTCTCCTGGCCACCAGGTTAAAATTTAGTTGCATAAATCTATCTGGTAATGTATAATTAATTCGTATTGTATTCTTACTGTTACGTACAAGAGCACTCTTTGCAGCTGTAGAGGGGAGGGGAGAAGTGTGGCAGAAGTTAGAGTTGGAGAAAACGAATCTCTTGATAACGCACTAAGAAGATTTAAAATACAATGTGCAAAGTCCGGAGTTCTTACTGAATATAGAAAAAGAGAACATTACGAAAAACCAAGTGTAAGACGTAAGAAGAAATCTGAAGCAGCTAGGAGGAAAAAGTCAAGATTTAAATAAGCCATAAATTTGAAGTAGACCTGGGTTTTTATCCCAGGTTTATTTAGTATTATAATAAATTGGGTAAATAATAATAAAAACATAACATATATTGTAGTATATTTTTAGCAGAGCTCCTTATAATATTTTGAGGAGGTAACCTGATGAAAAGAATATTATTGTTTTTATTATTGTTTATTGTTTTATTAAGTGGAATTTCCTATGGCCAACAGGGGTATATGGAAGGACAATCTGGATTTGCTGAGTTAATTTCTAGAAATTCCATAAGGATTTTGCTGCTTACTATTGGATTTATAGGGATGATAGTGGAAATATTCATACCTGGCTTTGGAATTGGAGGTATAATAAGCATAATATCCTTTGGACTATTCTTTGCAGGGAATATAATTGCCGGCAATTCTGAGTGGACATCCTTGATAGTGTTTATTATAGGGCTCATACTATTAGTAATAGAGGCTATATCTCCTGGATTTGGTCTACCTGGAATTTCCGGAATAATCTTCATTGCATTAGGAATTATACTTGCTATGGAATCTATTAGAGTAGCCATAGAGTCTTTGAGCATATCCATCATTTTAACAACCATTATAACCATATTGCTGATTAAGCGTGGATATAGCTTTAAGGCTTTTGATAGGGTAGTCCTAAATACAAATTTGAATAAAGAAGGAGGTTATGTAAGCTCCGAGGATAAGGATGAGTATTTAGGAAAAGAAGGTGTTGCCATTTCAGAACTTCGACCTTCCGGTATCATTGAAATAGATGGGGAAAGGTTGGATGCATTATCAGAAGGAGTTTTCATACCAAGGGATGCAAAGGTGAAGGTTGTGAAGGTGGAAGGATCAAAGATAATTGTAAGGAGGTTATAGCATGCCTGGTGGATCCTTTTTAATATTTGTTGGAGTTGCTTTGTTAATTATCATATTTTTGATTCTGTTCTTTACTTTCATTCCAGTAGGTTTATGGGTAACTGCTTATTTCTCAGGAGTAAAGATTGGAATCACCACTCTCATAGGGATGAGGCTTAGAAGAGTAGTACCTTCAAGAATCGTAGTTCCTATGATAAAAGCTACTAAGGCAGGGTTAGCAATTGAAATTGATAAATTGGAAGCCCATTACCTAGCAGGAGGAAATGTTAATACTCTAGTGGATGCACTGATAGCAGCTCAAAGGGCTAATATTGATTTGCCTTTTGAAAGAGCTGCAGCAATAGATCTAGCAGGTAGAAACGTGTTGGAAGCAGTTCAGGTTAGTGTAAATCCAAAAGTTATAGAGACTCCAAAGATATCAGCGGTTGCTAAGGATGGTATTGAAGTTATCGTTAAAGCTAGGGTAACAGTAAGAGCTAATATTGAAAGGCTTGTTGGAGGAGCTGGAGAAGAAACAATCATCGCAAGAGTTGGCGAGGGAATAGTTACTACTGTAGGAAGCTCTAAGTCTCATACAGATGTATTAGAGAATCCTGATTTGATTTCCCAAACTGTTTTGGAAAAAGGTTTGGATTCTGGAACAGCTTTTGAAATACTATCAATAGATATAGCAGATGTGGATGTAGGTAGAAATATTGGTGCTAAACTTCAAACTGACCAAGCAGAAGCAGATAAGAGAATAGCTCAAGCTAAGGCAGAAGAGAGGAGAGCTATGGCTGTAGCAAGAGAACAGGAAATGGTTGCAGAAGTGCAAGCTATGAAAGCAAAGGTTGTAGAGGCAGAAGCAGAAGTTCCATTGGCTTTAGCAAAGGCTTTAAGGGAAGGAAAAATTGGAGTAATGGATTATTACACTATGAAAAACATATTGGCTGATACAAGTATGAGAGAATCCATATCTAAGATGGCAGAGAACGAAAAAGATGAAAAAGATGACGATAAGTAGGGGATTTCTATGTCAGCAATAATTTTTGGCCTTTTCATAATGGTTTTTATAAGTGCCCTTTCAAAAAGCATTAGGGAAAAAAGGATTATTGAAGATGCTAGGATGAGAAGAACAGTTCAAGGAGAAAAGCAAAAGCCTTTAATAAAATATGAAGATGAGGATATGTATGATTTTGAAGAAATGGACGAAGCTAAAGAAACTGAAATGCCAAACATAAGCGATTATATATTTTATGAGGATAATCAAGTTGAAGAAAACACTTATATGGAGGATACTGCTCCAGACTCTATGGATTTGGGTAACAAAGTTAATAACAACTTAGAGAGCAAAAGAATCTCTCAACCAACTAAATTAGTGAATAAAATGCAAAAGGACCTTTTAAGGGGTATAATTTTCTCTGAGGTGTTATCAGAGCCAAAGAGCGTTAGAAATATGAGAAGATAAATCTTTAAAAAGGACTGAGTTCTATTATAGAACTCAGTCCTTTTTTTCTTATGTAATACTGTTTTTCATGTATGCATAGATTTATACAGAGGAGGTTTATGGATATGGATAACAAAATATCAAACTTTAAATATAACATCTCGGAAGCTCTAGAGCTTCCTAAGGATTTAGTTCTCAATTTGCCTAAGATAGTCATGATTGGGAATATCCAAATGAATATTTCAAATCATAAGGGGATTATCGAATACACTCAGGAAGTATTGAGGGTGAATTCCAGTATTGGGATTATAAAAATAAGTGGCAGCAACTTAGAATTGAAGACCATCTTATCAGAGGAGATCATCATAAAGGGAAATATAGAAAAGGTTGAGATAATTGGATAAGGGGTGTAAAGATGGGCACTATAAAAGCATGGAATTTTTTTAGAGGATATGTTATTATTAGAGTTGAAGGGCTGACCTTAGAAAGGTTTTTGAATTTGGCTGCTTCTAAGGATATATACCTTTGGGATATTAACAGAATCGACTATACCCTACTGGAAATGAAGGCAACCATAAGGGGCTTCAGAGAGCTGAAAGAGATTGTAAAAAGGGTAGGCTGTAGAGTCGAGCTAATAGACAAAAAAGGATTGCCATTTATCATATATGGATTTAGACAGAGGAAGATGCTAGGCTTTGGCTTTATAATTTTTTTTGCTTTAATATTTTATTTGTCCTCTTTAATATGGCATATTGAAATTGTAGGAAATGAAACAGTTAAAACAGAGGAAATTTTAAAGGTATTAGAAAGAGAAAATATTAAGAAGGGAATAATAAAATACAGGATAGATGAAGATTATGTTGAATATATGCTCTTAAAGGAATTTGATATCTTATCTTATTTGTCTATTGAGATTGAGGGAACAAAATTGACTATTGAAGTTAAGGAAAGGGATCTACCTCCAGAAATAATAGATGAGAATACCCCTTGCAATATTGTGGCTAGTAAAAAAGGAGTAATAGAAAAGGTTATAGCTAGAAATGGTAAAGCAGTAGTCAAAAAAGGCGATGTGGTTGAAGAAGGCCAGGTTTTAATTACCGGAATTATATCTGATGAATTTTCGGAAAATGTAATGTATGTCCATGCAGAAGGAGAAGTGCTTGCTAGAACCTTATATTCTTACAAGGTTGAGGAGCCTATAGAAAAAACAGTAAAGGAAGAGACTGGAGAAGTTTTTCAAAGAAGAGAATTAAAAATAGGGGATAGAGGTATCCAATTTATAAAAGGCGATATCCCCTTTGAAGATTATATAGAAGAAGTAAGAGAGGTAAAAATATTCAATCTGGATTTAGATTTGCCCATAAAATTATTGGTCCATGAGTATAAAGAAGTTCGACCTAAAAAGGTAAAGCAGAATGTAGAGCTTATTAAAGAGGCTAATCATATTAAAGCAGTAGAAGAGCTAAATAAGCTGTTACCATCGGATGCAAAGATTGAATCAAAAGATGTTAAACATTATGTAAAAGATAATGTGGTAACCACTTATGTGGTAGTGGAAGTTCTTGAAGATATAGGAGAGAAACGAATTTTACAGTAATAATAAAAAAAAGGAGGACGAAATTTGGCACAAGATAAAAAAGAAAAAGAAATATATATTGATGATGATTATGTGATAACAGAACTATTTGGAAAATTTGATGAAAATATAAAAATAGTTGAAGGGGAATTTCCTGTAGAGATAGTGCTTAGGGATGGAAGACTAGCTATTATTGGTGATGATGCCTCTGTTCAACTGGCAGAAAAGCTTATATATAAGCTTATAGAGATCATCAACAAACAGAAGCGACTTACTAAACAAGCAATACGATATGCAATTCAGCTGGTATTAAATGGAGAGGAAGAAAGGCTAAAGGAGCTTCTAGACGATATAGTATGTATTACTGCATCTGGTAAAATCATCAAACCTAAGACCTTAGGTCAGAAGAGATATATTGACAGTATAAGGAACAATGATATAGTTTTTGGAATAGGACCTGCCGGAACAGGGAAGACTTATCTAGCTATGGCTATGGCAGTTAATGCTTTTAAAAACAAGGAAGTTAACAGAATCATATTAACTAGACCTGCTGTAGAAGCAGGAGAGCATTTAGGATTTTTGCCCGGAGATTTAAAGGATAAGGTGGATCCCTATTTAAGGCCTGTATATGATGCCCTATTTGATATATTGGGAGCAGAAACTTACATGAAGCTGGTGGAGAAAGGTTTAATAGAGGTAGCTCCATTGGCGTATATGAGGGGTAGAACTCTGGATTCAGCTTATGTTATATTAGATGAAGCTCAAAATACTACTGATGAGCAGATGAAGATGTTTTTAACCCGATTGGGATTTGGCTCAAAGGCTATAATAACGGGAGATATAACTCAGATAGACCTAGCTAAAGGCAAATCTTCAGGTTTGGTTACTGTATCGAAGATATTAAAGGACATTCCTGGAATTGAGTTCATCTATCTATCAAAGCATGATGTGGTAAGGCATCCATTGGTACAAAAAATAATAGAAGCTTATGAAAGATTTGAGAAGAAGGAGTAAAGGAGTGCACTATGGATATACTGTTTGATAATAGACAAGAGGTAGTAACAATAGAAGAGGAAGTCTATTCAGCATTAGAAAGAGCTATTGAAGAGGTATTAAAGGTGGAAAATAGGACTACAGACTATGAGGTCAGTGTAACCTTTGTTGACAACGATGAAATTAGAGAATTAAATAGATTATACAGAGGGGTAGACAAGGAGACGGATGTTCTGTCCTTTCCAATGGAAGAAGGAGAAATGATTTTCTGCGGCAATATGCTAGGAGATATCGTAATTTCTGCTGAAAAAGCCCTAGAACAATCAAAAGAATATGGACATTCCTTGTTAAGAGAGATAGTATATTTGGCTGTCCATAGTATGTTCCATCTATTGGGATATGATCATATGACAGAAGAGGATAAAGAAGTTATGAGGGCTAAAGAGAAAGAAGTGATGAGAAATTTAAAGATATTTAAAAATGAAAGGAACGAAATATAGGTAATGAAGAAGAGCAAGAGTTTAATTGATAGTTTTAATAATGCAGTAAATGGCATTATCTATACTTTAAAAACTGAGCGGAATTTAAAGGTCCATTTTGCTATAGCTGTTTTAGTGATAACAATAAGCTTGTTCTTTGATTTCTCAAAGGTAGAGTTTTTAATATTATGTTTATCTATTGCTTTTGTGTTGATGGCAGAAATGATTAACACAGCAGTTGAAAGGGTTGTGGATTTGATAACGGAAGATTATCATCCTTTAGCTAGACTAGCTAAGGATATTGCTGCTGGTGGAGTATTAATATCTGCCATCAATTCTTTAATAGTAGGTTACTTGTTATTTTTCAATAGACTTGAACCACTCAATAATCTAGTGATAATTAAAATTAGAAGTTCTCCTATTCACAGAACTTTTATAGCCCTAGTATTGGTAATAATTCTTACTGTAGTTTTAAAAGCAAGGTTTTATAAAGGTAGAGGAACTCCCTTTCAAGGAGGGAGAGTTAGCGGACATTCAGCTGTTGCTTTTTGTATAGCTACTATTATTTCATTTCTTGGGAACAATATTCTTATAAGCACATTGGTTTTCACCCTAGCGATTCTTGTTGCAGAAAGCAGAGTAGAAGGAAAAATCCATACTCCTTTTGAAGTTATAGTTGGAGCCTTGCTGGGTATTATTATAGGTGTCTTAATTTTTCAGGTTTTGGCCTAGAAAGGAGTGCTTGTGATGGATGTAAGCCAATTGATAAAGAAAGCATTGGAAGCTAAGGAAAGAGCGTATGTACCCTATTCCAATTTTAGAGTAGGGGCAGCTTTGCTAACAGAAGATGGGGAAATCTTTACTGGATGTAATATAGAGATATCTTCTTATTCTCCAACTCTGTGTGCAGAAAGAACTGCTATATTTAAAGCAGTTTCTGAAGGGCATAAGAAGATTAAGGCCATTGCAGTTGTTGGAGACTCAAACTTCACTTATCCTTGTGGCGTATGCAGGCAGGTTATTAGGGAATTTGGTAAGGATGCCACTATAATAGTTGCCAACTCAGAAGACGATTATAGAATATACAAATTAGAGGATTTATTACCCCATAGTTTTGGACCAGAAGATTTACAAAAGTGAGGAGTGAAAGGATGTATAGGTCAGGATTTGTAACAGTTGTTGGCAGACCAAATGTTGGAAAATCCACTCTTTTAAATCAAATAATAGGTGAGAAGATTTCCATTATTTCCGATAAACCTCAAACTACTAGAAATAAGATACAGCTAATATATACAACAGAAAGCTGCCAGATAGTGTTTTTGGACACGCCTGGTATCCAAATGCCTAAAAATAAGCTTGGGGAGTATATGCTAAAAACTTCAAAAGAAACACTGGAAGAAGTGGATATAATCGCTTTTATGGTAGATACTAGCATGAAAATTGGCAAATTGGATAATTATATAATTGAACAGCTAAAGGGGATAAAGACTCCCATAATCCTTCTCATAAACAAAATCGACCAGATAGATAAAAAGGATATACCTCCATTGGTAGATATGTATAAAAGAATGAACATGTTTCATGATATTATACCCATATCCGCTAAAAATGGCGATAATATAGAGACCTTTATAGATAGCCTTGTAGAGCTTTTACCAGAAGGGCCTAAATACTTTCCTGATGATATGATTACAGATCAGCCTGAACGCTTTATTATAGCTGAAATAATAAGGGAGAAAGCTTTGGAGAATTTACATGAAGAAGTTCCCCATGGCATATTTGTGGATATAGAAATGATAAATAAGAGGGAGGATAAGGATTTAATAGATGTCCATGCAGTAATCTATTGTGAAAGGGAGTCCCATAAAGGAATAATAATAGGTAAAGGTGGAAATATGTTAAAGAGTATAGGACAGAAAGCAAGGATGGATATTGAGAAGTTAATGGGGAGCAAAATCAATCTGCAAATATGGGTAAAGGTAGAGAAGAATTGGAGAGAAAAGGAAAGCAAGGTTAGATATTTTGGGTACAAATAGAAAGGTTAATCAGTATGTATAAGAAAATTGAAGGGATAGTACTTAAGGAGCTTAGGTTTAAAGAGACAAGTAAAATACTTACAATATTGACTCCCCATCAAGGAAAGATTTCCGCTATAGCAAGGGGAGCCTATAGGCCAAAGAGCCAAATAGTGGGTACAACTCAGCCTTTTTCCTATAACAGGTTCGTGCTTTTTAAAGGAAAGAATTTTTATTATATAAACCAAATAGATCCTATAGAATCCTATTACTCTATAAGAGAGAATATGCATCGACTGCTTTATGGTTCATATATGTTAGAGCTGGCGGACAGTTCCATATTAGAAGGAGAAGAAAACGTAAAGGTATTCTTATTGTTGAAAAAGGGATTAAAAGTATTATCTGATACCGAAAAGGACTTTGTCAAATTTATAGCTGCCTATGAGATGAAATTTATTTCTTTTTTAGGATACAAACCTTTGTTGGATAGGTGTGCAGTGTGTGGAGAAAAGGATATTGAGGATATGGCATTTAGCATAATCAGTGGAGGAATTATATGCAATAGGTGTTCACCTATAGTAAAAGATAGTGTATATTTTGATAAAAACATGTATCAAGCCATGAAGAGCTTAATGTATATGCCTCTGGATCAGCTTAACAATTTGAAAATTCCAAACAAATTGGCGTCTAAAATACACGATATTATGGTAAAATACATATTACAAAATATTGATAAGAAGGCATTCAATTCACTGGATATTTTAAGGTCCATGAAAAATGGAGGTGAGTAAATGGATATTACATTGGAAAAAATAGATAGTGTAGTTGCCAGAACCAACGTTACCTATCGTGAGGCAAAAGAGGCATTGGAAAAATGCGATGGTGATGTAGTAAATGCAATAATATATTTGGAAACTCGCAAAACTGATTGGAAAGAAGACCTTTCAGATAAAAGCCATGAGATGATAGAGAAGGTAAAGGAAATATTAAAAAAAGGAAATGTAACAAAGATAACAGTAAAAAAAGATGGAGAGATTATAATGAATATACCGCTGACAGCAGCTGCAGTAGGGGCGATTATATCAGTGCCTTTGACGTTGATAGGACTAGGAGGTGCCCTATTATCAAAATGTACAATTGAGATTTTGAAGGAAGATGGAGAAGTAATCAATATCAATCAGCTGATAAATAGAGATAGAAACTAAAATTATTGAGGGAAATATATAATTGTTGACAATGAAAAAAATTTTTGTTAGATTAATTCTATAAGATAAACAGATGAAAGGCACTTCTTAGCATATCGCATCAAAATGCATAGCAGGAAGGTTAAATAGTGGATGTACTACGGAAGTAACCTTTCGTCCCTATTGGGATGTAAAGGTTTTCTGTTTGTATATACGTAACGAGGAGGTATTGATATGTACTTTCAGGATTTGATGATGAGATTACTTGAGTTTTGGGGAAATAAAGGTTGTACCATACTAGAACCATATGATGTGGAGAAAGGTGCCGGTACCATGAGCCCTCATACTTTTTTGAGAGCTTTAGGACCAGAGCCTTGGAAAGTAGTCTATGTTGAACCTTCTAGAAGGCCTGCCGATGGAAGATACGGAGACAATCCTCATAGATTATATCAACATCATCAGCTACAGGTAATTCTTAAGCCCTCCCCAGATGACATACAGGATTTATACCTAGAGAGCTTAAAAGCTATAGGCATAGACCCATTGATGCATGATATTAGGTTTGTTGAAGATAACTGGGAAGCACCAACCTTAGGAGCCTGGGGATTAGGTTGGGAAGTGTGGCTAGATGGTATGGAAATAACACAGTTTACTTATTTTCAACAGGTAGGAAGTATAAACTGTGAATTGGAATCCGCTGAATTGACCTATGGACTAGAAAGGATTGCCATGTATTTACAGGATGTTGATAATATATTCGAAGTAAAATGGAATAAAGACATTACATATGAAGAGATATTTAAGAGAGCAGAATATGAGCATTCTGTATACAGTTTTGAAAAGTCAAATATAGAAACATTAAAACACCTATACGATATTTATGAACAAGAAGCGAAAAACCATATAGAAGATGGGTTGATATTACCAAGCTATGACTATGTATTAAAGTGTTCCCATACATTTAATCTGTTAGATGCAAGAGGAGCTTTAAGTGTGGCTGAAAGAACCCATTATATTAGCAGAGTTAGAAATCTAGCAAAATTGGTTGCTTCTAAGTATATTGAACAAAGGAAAGAGATGGGATATCCTCTACTAAAGGGAGGTAAAATAAATGGGTAATAATAAATATCTTTTGGAAATAGGTGTAGAAGAGATACCTGCTAAGTTCATTAATGGAGCCATAGAGCAGTTAAGGAACAATATAGGAAATATGTTTAAGGATAACAGAATCCAGTATAATGATATACATACTTATTCCACTCCAAGAAGGCTTACCGTAATTGTAGAAGGATTGTCAGACAGACAAGAAGATTTGAAAGAGGAAGTTAAAGGACCAGCAAAGAGAATTGCTTACAATGAAGATGGCACTCCAAGCAAAGCTTTGGAAGGGTTCTTAAGGAGTAAAGGTATAGAAGAAAAGGACATTGTGATAAAAGAGTATAACGGTGAGGATTACGTATTTGCAAATATATTAAAAGGCGGTAAGGAAACAGTAGAAGTTATATCTGAAAAAGTAGCTGATGTGATAAAATCCATTACATTCCCAAAATCCATGAAATGGGGAGGCAAAAATATTCGTTTCGCAAGGCCTATCAGGTGGATTGTTTCCATTTTCAATGACAGAGTGGTTAATTTTGATTTAGAAGGTATAAAGGTCGGCAATGTTACAAAAGGCCATAGGTTTTTAGGAAGTCAGAATATAGTTCTAAACTCTGTAGATGAGTATATAACAAAATTAGAAGAGAATTTTGTTATAGTTGACCAGAAGAAAAGAAAAGAAATGATAAAATACAACTCAGAGAAGCTAGCAAAGGAAAAAGGTGGTAGCATACTAGCCGATGAAAGGCTGTTAGATGAGGTAACTAATATTGTAGAGTATCCTACTCCTCTGTTGGGGAACATAAAAGATGAGTATTTAAGCCTTCCTAAAGATGTAATTATTACTCCTATGAGAGAACAGCTAAGGTTTTTCCCAGTAGTTAATGATAACAAGAGGTTGTTACCATATTTTGTTACAGTTAGGAATGGAAATAAGGAATATTCAGATACAGTTATAAAAGGGAACGAAAAGGTATTAGGAGCAAGACTTGAAGATGCTAAGTTCTTCTACTATGAAGATATAAAGGAGCCTTTAGAAAACTATGTGGAAAAGTTAAAGGATATTACTTTCCAAGAGAAACTAGGCACCCTCTATGATAAAACTTTGAGAGTACAAAAATTAGCTAATAAAATAGGGGACTATTTAGAGGTTGGGGAAGAGACCCAGAAAAATGTACACAGAGCTGCTTATTTATCCAAGGCTGATCTAGCAACAAAGATGGTCTATGAGTTTACAGAATTACAAGGCAGAATGGGTATGGAGTATGCTAGTCAGTCTGGGGAGAATGAAATTGTAAGCACAGCAATTTATGAACAGTATCTTCCTAAATTTGCTGGCGACGATTTGCCAACTACTACCGCTGGAGCCATATTGAGTATTGCTGATAAGATGGATACAATTGCAGGTTCTTTTGCTATAGGTATTCAACCAACAGGGTCTCAGGATCCATATGGATTGAGAAGGCAAGCCTTAGGGATAATAAATATCATATTGGAGAAGAGATTGAATTTAAGCTTAAATGATGTAGTTGAATATGCTCTATATGTCTATGTAGAAAATCAGGGATTAGTATTTGACTACAATGATGTTAAAAAGGAAATTATTGATTTCTTCTCAGGAAGACTCAAAAATATGTTTGGCGATATGGGAATAAGATATGATATAATAGATGGAGTTTTGAGCACAGGATTAGATGATATATACGATTTAAAGATTAGAGCTGAAAAGATCAATCAATATATGTTAGAAAATGATGAATTGCTATCTGAGGTTTTAACAACTTTCAACAGAGTTATTAATTTAGCAAATAAAGCTACATCTACAGAGGTAAAAAGAGATCTACTTGTTGAAGAAGAAGAGATAGAGCTCTTTGATACCTTTAATAGGATTGAGGAAAGTGTTTCAGAGTACATCAACAAAAAGGCTTATGATAAAGCATTAGAACAGTTCTTAACTTTAAAAGAGCCTGTTGATAAGTTCTTTGACCATGTAATGGTAATGGTTGAGGATGAACAGATACGTGAAAACAGGTTAAGCCTTTTAGCTAAAATATCAGAAAAGATGCTTACTATATGTGATTTGTCAAAGCTAGTGAGATAAGTCCACTTCTGTGGACTTATTTTCAAATAAGTGGGGTGATTAAAATCCAACTAACAGAAAGACAAGAAAAGATAATTGATATAGTAAAGTCCCATCAGCCTATTACTAGTGAGAATATAGCCAAGAAGTTGAAATTAACCAGATCTACATTAAGACCTGATTTAGCAATACTTACAATGGCTGGAATACTAGATGCGAGACCTAAGGTTGGATACTTTTTTACTGGTAAAACTTCCTTTAATGCTATAGCAGAAAAGATTAGAAGTATAAAAGTAGCTGATAGAAAGTCAGTACCTGTTATAGTAGATGAACAGACAAGCATATATGATGCTATTGTAACCATGTTTATAGAGGATATTGGCACTATTTTTGTAACCTCTAATGGATATCTGTCTGGGGTAGTTTCTAGAAAGGATTTTCTAAAAAATGCAATTGGTGGAATGAATTTAAACAAAACTCCCATTGCTGTTATTATGACTAGAATGCCAAATATAATTGTAACTTACCCTGAAGAAAGTATATTAGATGCAGCTATTAAGTTGATTGAACATGAAATAGATAGCTTACCTGTGGTGAATGAAGTGGTTTTGGAAAATGGTGAAAAAGCCTATAAGCTGGTAGGTAGAGTTACAAAAACGACAATTACTAGGCTCTTTGTGGAACTTGGGACTAATGAAGTATAGGAGGGAGATCATGAGTAAGAGCATTACAATATATGTCCTCTCAGACTCTATTGGGGAGACGGGAGAGCAGGTAGCTAGAGCTGCAATAAGCCAATTTAGTCCTAGTAAACACGACATAGTTAGATTTCCCTATATAACTGATGAGGAACAGATTGATGAAGTGTTTGAAGAGGCAAAAAATGAAAACTGTATGATAATATATACTATAGTTATAGAGAGATTGAAGGAATATATAGAAAGAAGAGCAAGGGAATTAAATATTCCAACAGTAGATCTTATGACCCCAGCAATTAATGCTATAGAGGAAATATTAGGGACTAAGCCAAAACGTGAATCAGGAATTATAAGAAGGCTAGATGAAAAATATTTCAAGAAGGTTGAAGCAGTGGAGTTTGCAGTAAAGTATGATGATGGAAAGGATGCTAGAGGAATTAAGAAAGCAGATATAGTATTGATAGGAGTATCTAGGACATCTAAGACGCCTTTAAGCATGTATTTAGCCCATAAGTACTTTAAGGTAGCTAATGTGCCTTTAGTGCCAGAGGTTGCAGTTCCTGAGGAGCTGTTTGAAAAGGATCCAAGAAGGATATTCGGACTAATAGCAAATCCATTTAAACTAAATGAAATCAGGCAGGAGAGATTAAAGTCATTAGGGCTAAGCAATAATGCTAACTATGCAAGTATTGAGAGAATAAATTACGAACTTGAATATTCCAAGAGAATTATGGAAAAACTTAATTGTATGGTGATAGATGTTTCCAATAAAGCAGTTGAAGAGACTGCTGGTATAATAATAGAACAAATGAAGTTGAATTTTGGAGATGAAATGGTGTAGAAGTGTTGTGTATACGACACTTCTTTTTAAACGCATTTTATATCATAAGCTTATAGAGAAATTAATAAAAATATTGAAGGATTATAAGAACTTATGTTGTATATATATATTTATAAAACATTTTAAAGAGGTATGAGTATGAATATACGCAGGGAAATTGAGGAAAGGGAAGAAATGCTTCTTTCCCAATATGCTACTTTAAGTAAAAATAGCAAGGGAAGGCTAGTGGAAGAGGAAAAATGCAACATAAGGACTGATTTTCAAAGAGACAGAGACAGAATACTTCATTCCAAAGCATTTAGGAGGTTAAAGCATAAAACTCAAGTTTTCATTGCACCTGAAGGAGACCACTACAGGACTAGACTCACCCATACCTTAGAAGTTGCTCAGATCTCCAGAACTTTAGCTAGAGCATTGAGATTAAATGAAGATTTAGTAGAGGCCATAGCTTTAGGCCATGATCTAGGACATACTCCCTTTGGACATATTGGAGAAGACATATTAAATGAACTACACTCTAAGGGTTTCAAGCACAACGTACAAAGCCTAAAAATAGTAGATTATTTGGAGCATTCAAATGATAGAAAAGGGTTGAATTTAACCTATGAAGTAAGAGATGGAATATTGAATCATACTGGAGATAATAAACCTGAAACATTGGAAGGGAATATAGTTAGAATTGCCGATAGAATAGCCTATATTAATCACGATATTGATGATGCTATTAGAGCCAATATAATCAAAGTTGAAGATTTACCAAAAGATTGTGTAAGATATTTGGGCAGTACTCATAGGGAAAGGATAAATACAATGATTCAGGATATAATTGAAAACAGTTTAGATAAGGATTATGTATCAATGAGTGAAGAAGTAGGCTATTATACCAATAAGCTAAGGGATTTTATGTTTGAACGAGTGTATTTGAATAAAACGGTGAAAAGTGAAACTGATAAAGCCAAATATATAATTGAACATCTATTCCAATACTATATGAAGAACTTTGACAAGCTTCCAGATGAACACAAGAGAATATATAGCATAGATGCTATTAAAGAAGATATTATCTGTGACTATATAGCTGGCATGAGCGATAGGTTTGTGATCAATCTTTTCAAGGATATATTTATTCCAAAAACATGGAAAAAATATTAATAAAAGGAAAGAAGGATTTTATTAATATTTGTCGAATATATATTTTGCTTGTTGTATATTGACATATTATAAAGGTGATTAAGAATGGGGTATAAAATAAATGAGGAGCTCATTGAAAAAATCCATGATAGCTGTGACTTAGTAGATGTTGTGTCAAGATATGTCCATTTAAAGAGATCAGGCAGTAATTTTGTAGGTTTATGTCCCTTTCACAATGAAAAAACTCCTTCTTTCACAGTTTCTGATACAAAACAGCTTTTTCACTGCTTTGGTTGTGGAGCAGGCGGAGATGTTATCACTTTTATTATGAAAATAGAAAATTTATCTTTTATTGAAGCTGTAAAATATCTAGCTGAAATGCAAGGTATAGTATTAGAAGAGGATAACAATGGGGATTCCCAAATAAAAGCCCAAAAGCAGAAGATATATGAGATAAATAGATTAGCCGCTAGATATTATTATCACATGTTAAGAAGGAATGATAAAGCTATTAAGTATATAAATGGTAGAAGCATTAGCATAAATACTGTTAATATGTTTGGTTTAGGCTATGCTCCTGATAGTTGGAATAGTATATATAATTTTCTAAAAGGAAAGGGGTTCGATGAGGAGGATATAGAAAGATCTGGTTTAATTAGTAGGAATAAGGATAATACTAAATACTATGATAAGTTCAGAAATAGAATTATGTTTCCTATAATAGATACGAAAAATAGGATATTGGGTTTTGGTGGAAGAGTTTTAGATGATTCTAAACCAAAGTATTTAAATTCCCCAGATACTATAGTTTTTGAAAAAGGAAAAAATCTTTATGGATTGAATCTGGTTCATAGGCAGTCCAATAGAGAAAAGGTAATTCTTGTGGAAGGATATATGGATGTAGTAGCTTTGCATAGTCGAGGAGTAAACTATGCAGTTGCCAGTCTTGGTACATCATTAACTAACCAACAAGCTAAATTGTTAAAAAGGTATGGAAAGCAAGTATATATATGTTATGATTCAGATGAAGCAGGAATAAAAGCAACTCTTAGAGCATTAAATATATTGAGGCAAGAAGGAATGGAACCAAAGGTAATTATACTTCCTGAACAGTATGATCCAGATGATTTTATAAGGGAAAAAGGCTTAGATGGTTTTGTAAGATTAGAAGATGGTGCATTGAATTATGTAGATTACAACATATTTATATTGAAGAAAAGATACGACCTTTCTACTCCAGAAGGCAAAATCCAATTCACCAAAGAGATTGCAAAGGTTTTAAAGGAACTAAAAAGTCCAATTGAGCAGGATATATATATTGATAAGATATCAATGGATGTGGGAGTTTCAAAAGAAGCAATAAAAAGGGAAGTATTAGGAAATGATTTTAAAGGGTCTATAAAATTAAATAAGGACAAGTATATAAATGTTAAAAAAAGCCAAACTAAGGATATCATAAATCCTGTAAAAACAGTTATTGAGCCAGCCCAATTAACAGCTGAGAAAAATCTAGTGGCGTTGATGATAAAAAGCAGAGGATATTTTGAGTTTATAAGTAAGTACTTGAAAGAGGATGATTTTTCTACAGAAGGATATAGGCTTTTAGCTAGTATTATTTCCCAGGAATATAAACATGACCCAGATAGGACAGAATTGGATATTGAAGCTATATTAAGCAGAATGTCAGGTCATGATAATTTGATAGATCTAGATGTCATTCAAGAGATAGTTAACATTCCAATAGATGAATCAATTGAGAATATGGATAAATTTATAATGGATCTTATAGACACATTTAAAGTTTATAAGCTAAAAAGAGAAAGAGAAGAGATATCAAGAAGAATTAAAGAGATAGAACAAAAAAGGGATTTAGAAGAACAAGAAGCAGAGGAGTTTAGGAGGCTATGTACAAGGTTAATGGAATTAGACAAAGAGCTAAAATCACATATATAATGACCAGGGAAGGAGGACAGTAAATTGGCAAAAAATAATAAGGATGAAAAACAGGTGGAAAAAATGCAAGCTGTAAAGAAGCTGATTGAAAAAGGAAAGCAAAAAGGAATTTTGACATATAACGAAATTATGGATGCCTTGGAAGAAATAGAATTAGATGAAGAACAAATAGAAAGAATATATCAAAGTTTAGAGGAACTGGGAATTGACGTAGTGGGAGATAAGGAAGAAGTTGAATTACTTGATACTGCTGGTGATGAAACAGATGATCTTGAAGATGACTTTTCTTTACCAAGGGGCATAAATGTAGATGATCCAGTAAAGATGTATTTAAAGGAGATTGGAAAGATTCCTTTATTAACTGCTGAAGAGGAGATTGATCTAGCTAAGAGGATGGAACAAGGAGATGAGGAAGCAAAGAAGAGATTAGCAGAAGCAAACCTTAGGTTGGTAGTAAGCATTGCAAAGAGATATGTAGGAAGAGGAATGCTATTTTTAGATTTAATACAAGAAGGCAATTTAGGGCTTATGAAAGCTGTTGAAAAGTTTGATTATAGGAAAGGTTTTAAATTTAGTACCTATGCTACTTGGTGGATACGGCAGGCCATAACTAGAGCAATAGCAGATCAGGCTAGAACTATTAGGATTCCAGTGCACATGGTGGAAACCATTAATAAGCTTGTAAGGGTTCAAAGACAGCTAGTTCAAGAATTAGGAAGAGACCCAACACCTGAAGAAATTGCAAAGGAAATGGATATGGAGCCAGAAAAGGTTAGAGAAATAATGAAAATAGCTCAAGAACCTGTATCTTTAGAAACTCCAATAGGTGAAGAAGAGGATAGCCACTTAGGTGATTTTATAGAGGATGATAATGTATTAGCTCCACAGGATGCAGCAACCTTTACTATGCTTAGGGAGCAGCTAATAGATGTATTGGATAGCTTGACTCCAAGGGAGCAAAAAGTTCTTAAGCTGAGATTTGGCTTGGAGGATGGAAGAGCTAGAACCTTAGAGGAAGTAGGAAAGGAATTTGATGTTACTAGAGAAAGAATTAGACAGATAGAGGCTAAAGCTTTAAGAAAACTAAGACATCCAAGTAGAAGTAAAAAGCTAAAAGATTTCTTAGAGTAGTTTAAAGATTCGCTTTGCGAATCTTTAATTATTCTTTAAAAATTGCAAGGATTTTGAATTGGAAGGATAGAAAGGATAGAAGATATGATGCTATCAGATAGACTGAAGACGATTGCTGATTTTGTCCCGTTAAACAGCATTGTTGGAGATATAGGAACTGATCACGGATATTTGCCTGTGTATTTAATAGAGAAGGGAATTTCTAAGAAAGTAATAGCATCAGATATAAGCAAGAACTCCCTAGAAAAGATAATCCAACTGGTAAAGTTAAAGGGATTAGAGGATAAAATAGATATTAGGTTAGGAGATGGACTTGAAGTATTTAAGCCATTTGAAGTGGATACCCTTGTAATTGCGGGAATGGGTGGATTGCTCATTAGAGATATACTGGATAAAAATAAAAAGATAGCAGATTCAATAGTCAATTTCATTTTGCAACCCAATATGGCCTCTAAGGAGTTAAGGGAATATCTTTATGAAAATAGCTTTGAAATAGTGGATGAGAAGCTAGTTAAAGAGGCTGGAAAATTTTACGAGATAATATTTGCTAAAAGGGGTAAGGATTATGTAGAAGATGATATCTATTTGGAATTTGGGAAAAGGCTCTTTTTAAACAAGGATCCGCTGCTTAAAGAATATATACAGCATAAAATAGCAATGATGGAAAGCATTATTGGTGAATTAATAGCAACAGATTCACAAAAAAGCAGGGAAAGATATTTTGAATTAAAGGAAAAGATAAGAAGCTATAAGGAGGTGTTAAGTAAAATTGAAAGCTTCTGAAATAGTCCAGTTGATGAATCAATGGGCAAAGCCATATTTAATTGATGAGTGGGATAATACAGGATTTCAACTGGGGGATTTAGAAAAGGACGTTAATAAGATAATAGTTGCACTGGATTTGGACAGAAAAGTATTAGAAGAAGCTCTTAAGGAAAAAGCTGAAATGATTATCACTCACCACCCACTTATATTTAAACCATTGAAAGCTATTAGGAGACAGAACTATAAGGAAAGTTTAATCATAGATCTGATAAAAGAAGATATAGTAGTATATAATGCCCATACTAATTTAGATTTAGCTACAAATGGGGTTAATGATGTATTGGCAGAGGTGTTAGGTTTAAAAAACGCTCAACCTTTAAAAGTTACTTATGAGGAAGCATTATATAAATTTGTCGTATTCGTACCTAAGTCCCATGCTAAGCTTATAAGAGAAGTTTTGGGAAATGAGGGAGCTGGGTTTATAGGGAATTACAGCCATTGTACCTATAATATAGAAGGAATTGGAACTTTCATGCCTTTAGAAGGGACATCCCCTTATATTGGAGAGCTCAATAAATTAGAAGAAGTTGAAGAGGTAAGGATTGAAACTGTTGTAGAGAAGAAAGATTTAAAAAGAATAGTAAGTAAAGTATTGGAGAATCATCCCTATGAAGAGGTAGCCTATGATATATACCCATTAGATAATAAGGGCAAGTCCTATGGCTACGGTAGGATTGGAGAAATTGATAAAACTAAACTTAGTATTTACCTGGATTTCGTAAAAAGACAGCTTAATGTAGATAGTCTACTTGTTTATGGGGATGTAGAAAAGGAGATAACCAAAGTGGCAGTTTGTGGTGGAAGTGGTGCTACTTTTATTGTTGATGCATATACAAAAGGAGCTGATGTATACATTACAGGAGATGTAAAATATCATGATTCTCAGTATGCCAATGAGCTTGGGCTTACAATTGTAGATGCAGGTCATTTTGACACAGAAAAAGTGATACTCCCAGCTATTAAGAAATATATAGAAGAGAGAACGGAAAAAACAGTTTCAGTTAAGTTATACGAAAAAAGCAGCCCACTTCGTGTATTTTACTAAAAGCTTGTGGAGGTGGGCTAATGAATCATATTAATAGGCTGTGGGAGCTTCAACAGCATACTAACAATTATCTAGCTATAAAGAGGAGATTGAAGAAGCTATCTACAAAGGACAATATAAATGAGATTAGAGAGGAACTTAATAGAAAGGAAAGAGAATTAAGAGAACTTGAAAAAACAATAAAAACAAAGGAAAAGATACTACATAAAAACAATAATACTTTGAAGGAATATGAATATCGCTTAAAAAGGGTAGAAAAGAGCTTATATGAGGAAAATATAACTGATTTAAAGCAGTTAAGCTACCTCGATAAGGAAAGAAATGATCTATTAAAGGAGATAGAAGAAATAGAAACGGAAATTTTACTTACACTGGATGAAATTGAAAAGTTAAAAGAACAGCATAATGAAGTTGAAAAGGAAATTGATAGATTAAAGCAGACCTATAATAAAGCAGTTGAAGAATATAACCACTTAATTGAAGAATTAAATAGAAAGGCTGAAGAAATTCTAAAAAATATCAACTCAATTGCATCTACAGTTGACAAAAGTCTATATGAGAAGTTTAAGGAGCTTAATAAAACTAAAGGAATTGCTGTAGTTGAGGTAGTAGACAACAGATGTGGCGGTTGTAATATGGTGTTGCCTTGGATTATATTAGATAAATTGAAGAAAGAGGACGAAATAGTTTATTGTGAAAACTGCCGTCGGATGCTCTATTTGAATCCAGATTAAAAAAATTAAAGTAAAGAATAACATGGATAAACTGGCGAATAATTCATTTGAAAAAGGAATAGAATTATGGTAATATAATATTACCAATTGAATAGCATATGAGTAAGTCGGATGATCGCGTGCTCATCAGAGCATGAGGAAAGTCCGTGCTCCACAGGGCAGGATGCTGGATAACGTCCAGTGGGGGCGACCCCAAGGCTAGTGCAACAGAAATATACCGCCTAACGTATGTTAGGTAAGGGTGGAAAGGTGAGGTAAGAGCTCACCAGCAACTAGGCGACTAGTTGGCTCTGTAAACCCCATCTGGAGCAAGACCAAGTAGGGACATAAAAAGGCAGTGGCCCGCTGCCGTCCCGATGGTAGGTCGCAAGAACTTATTGGCAACAATAAGTCATAGATAGATGATCATCCAAGACAGAACACGGCTTACAGACTTACTCATATGAATAGCGTGAAACTTGAAGGCAAGCAGCCTTCAAGTTTCTTTGGTTCTATAATAAATGTTGGGGTGGAAAATAATTTACCCTAACATTTATTTT
>JAAROH010007773.1_pt1 | contig 35733 bp, 54 predicted proteins | sample 7248631 | NCBI WGS metagenome assembly JAAROH01 (sample SAMN09772309, study PRJNA484901) | compost metagenome | isolation source: Vermicomposting unit | place: India | reverse complement strand
TCCTCATAAATTATAACATTTATCTTGTGAATTGTTGCTAATTTTTAAAACCCTTGAAAATCAAGGGTTTTTCTTTTTCATCTCAGCGTAAATCCGAGTGAATTTTATGACCTCCAAATAGCTTTTGCCCCCAATTTGTCCCCCGTATCTCAAACAAAAAATAATTTAAAGGCTGGCTTATCGCACCTCTTTTTTATTTACCATTTTTTTACCACAGGATATAATGAAATATGAAATATATTACATAGGAGGATAAAAAATGGCAATTTTTTTAAGCTTAATAGGGTTTTTAGGATTCGTACTCGGTATAATTTGGCTCATTATCAATCTATTTAAAAAGAAACAGAAGAAAAAACCTGTCATAGCTATTGTAACTGGAACAGTCTTATTAATTATTGGTGCTTCTATCTTTACTCCTTCAAGCGAAAATACTTCAAAAAATATCGAAACGCAACAATCTATTGAAAACCTCCAACAGGAAAAGGATGATAAAGAAAAAGAAGCAAGTGCAGAGGTCGGAAAAGAAACAATCTCCGCTCTTGAAAGCAATGATTTTCTTTCATTCGTTGAAGAATATAAAAAGTTGGGTAGCAATAAAACCCCAGTTTGGGATAACTACTTATACGGTAAAACAGTCACATGGACAGGAACCGTTGTTAGAGCGGGCACAAGCCAATTATTTGTGTATGGAGGAAACGACTATCAAGGGGAATCTTGGGATGAACTGGGAGATCAGAATAAGTTATTTTACACTTTTGTTGCTAAATATGCGGAAGGAACTGCTGATGAGTTTAAGAAACTTAAAACAGGAGATACAGTCACAGTTCAAGGAACTTTGGAGTCAAGAGGAGATTATGATTTAAACTACAATTGGAAAATATATGATGCAACGTTAAAGGAAAAATAAAGAACTCCCTGCCAGAAGGCAGGGGATTAGTCTGTAATATACACTGGATACCCTTTCTTTTTCAGTTCTTCCGCAAGCCGTTCCGCGTTTTTCCGGTCGGCAAAAGCTCCGACTTGTACGCGATACAATTTTCCATCAGACACTTTTTGTTGTGGTTGAGGTTGTGGGTTTGCTTTTTTCTTTAGGCCGAAAGCTTTTACAAGCCCCTGCACGTGTCCGAACGCAATTTGACTGAGAAAGCTGTCAGATTTCAATTTCGAGGCATCTGTTGAATGATCAATAAACAAGTTCTCTGTCAAAATTGCCGGCATTTTCGTTTCTCGAAGTACCGCATAGTTGGCTCGTTTTTTGCCGCGATCTTTCACCCCACCAATCGCTTTCATGATTTCCTGATGCATAACGTTTTGATTTGCGATTGTCGCTGAGCTGACACTTCCATTATAGATATAGCTTTCAAACCCTGTACCGCCGCCGGCATTGATGTGAACGGAAATGAAATAGTCTGCCCCCCATTTGTTGGCCAGATCGGCACGCTCAGAAAGGGATAAATATACATCTGTCGTTCGAGACAATTTGACTGAAATGTTTTGATATTCTCCCAAAAGGGATTGAATTTTCTTAGTGATTTTCAAAGTCAAATCCTTTTCTTTCAGCCCATTTCCAACGGCTCCTGGATCTTTTCCACCATGTCCAGGATCAATAAAGATTTTTACCATTACTTATCCTCTCCTTTGCCTTTCAAAATATCAACTGCATTCTTAATCTGCTCTGGTATCGGCAAACCAGCACGACCAGCATTTTCGATAATGCTAAGCAACTCATTAGCCAAATAAAAAAAGATAACCCCATCCCGAAAGATGTGATTATCCCCACCAAGTGCCTGGTCAACTAAATTCCCCATTGCCACCATCACAAATATCATTACTTTCTTAGGAATTGCTTTGAATCCTATTTTTGATGATAGTTTTCCTTCTGTTGCTGACGCAATGATTCCTGAAATGTAATCAAATGCTACGAATGCTAGTAGAATTCCCAACAAAGCACTCCACCCTCCAAATAAATAGGAGGCTAGAGCGCCTCCGATAGAAACAACCGTTTTAAAAATATGATCCATGTTTTCATCTCCTCACAAAAAACAAAATAAAAATCAGCACCTAAAACGGCATGCTGATTAAAAAAACTTAAGTCTCCAGCATGAAATCATATGTGATTTTCATTGTATTTGTAGATGTTTTTGTCACTGGGCTATCTAACAGCGAACGGGAACCAATATGAAATTTCGGGAATAAATACATCCCGTTACTAGTGTAATTAGAGCGGGAATATTTAATTAATAACATGTCGTCAATTACCCCACCAAAATAATAATTAGAATCTAATAGCGTTGTAGATAGTCCTTTTTCTAACTCGAGAAAGCCCTTATCACTTAATAAACCTCCAGAAACAGGCTCCCAAAATAATCTATTGTATACTATTGGAAAATTTTTAGTGTCTAATATATTGAAAGACTTATCATAGATTAAAATGTTATAATCACTATCTGACAAGTAAAAGCGTTGTTGAGTAGGATCGTATGAAATTCCACGAAAACTTTTTCCTGTTAAAATTGTTTGTAAATTTGTTGGGTCAGATAAAGGTGCTTTTTGAATTGAAGCACTTGTGTTATTACAAGCAAAATAAATATCATTACCAATAATGACAAAATCATATATTGAATAATTTAATGAAAATTCTTGCTCAAGATTCCAATTTAAATCGTATATTTCGAAATTATTTCCAGACAGAGCATAATACCTATTATTATGTTTTTGTGCGCTGTCAATATTTTCATTGCTTACTTTAAAGAATGGATTAGTCCAGAAAATATAATTCGCATGAAAATAGATACTACTAAATGTTCCGTTCCCCGCATGTGTCGGAAAGTCGAAAACCATGTGTACTTGTTCTTTTGTAGTAAAACTTTCAGCTGCGTTATAGGTTCCTCTTAACTGGTCGCTTCCTGAATATGTTTCGTTTGTATATGCCAGACCTATCACCATTCCCTTTCTAACATATTCGTTTTCTGGATTTTCAGGATGATCCGCATCTGTAAGCGACATTATATGGAAAGGGTCACCAAATGCATTTGACGGATCTCCACCGCCAGTAACTCTATTATAAGTGAATACTGATCTCATTTTATTTTTAAAAAGTTGTTCTTTAACCGCCTTTGAAATAAAATTATGAGTATTTATTTCTTCTATTTTTTTCCTAGTTAATTCATCGAATAATTCTATTTTAATCTTCCCTTGAGGCTTAATACTTTCATTTAAAAGATTTATTTTTTCTTTCATCACACTTCCTCCAATTCTACAGTTACATTTTCAGTAACATCTATCATGCTATATGCAACATTTTCTGATATGCCTCGTTTAATAGGAATTTGTTTTGTTACCATCCGGTTTTCGCCGATAATCGGTGTGATAAATTCCACTTCCTCTACCACATTTGCCCTAGGTAATTCTGCACTAACTCCACCCAATAAATTCCGCCCGATAATATACAGCTGCGATTCATTTTTTGAAACTGTGAATGTTCCGCTATTCGTTTTTAGAAATAAACGCAGAAAATCAGATCCTTCTTGGATTTGAGTTAACAAAAACGTTAACGAAATGATATTATTCCCGGCAAACACCTTTTGCCGAATCGGCACCCCTACCTTTTGGCCCGCTATATCAAAATGGCCATCCAATATTAAATCTGTGCTGGCCGTCCCCACCAAAACAAGCCCGACTTGCATGTTGGTCGGGGCATACGTCGAAAACGACATTTCCAGAGCGGTTGTATAGTTTGTGCCGATGGAAATATCATTTTCGTTCGTCACAAGAGCCATATCGCTTTCTGAAGTTGTTGAACTACCAGAATAAGTTTCGTAACTATCTTTCAATCCGGGTATGAGATAGTTAAATTCGATTTTGTTGTTCCACTCTTGTCCGGGGTACTGTTCTAGTCTGACCACACGGACTTTTAGCCTGATCCCTAGCTCTTCGTCAATAACCCAGCAATAATCGCCAACGTCTAAATCGCCGGCATCTACATCGATAACGGATGTCTCATAGGCAATTTGTGGACGGGAAAGCTCATGTAATTTGTCCTGGGCAGCTCTCATGAGCGTCCCCGCATAGATGAACCGTTCATCTTCCCAAACGTATTCTTTTCGGAATCTTTTTTTCGCTTCAGCAAGCGGTACCCCTAGATTCGTATACCAAGAGTAGTCTTCGAGATATTCCTGCCCGTTGTTTACTGATCCTATCGTCAACCCCCCTCGTCCGTATGGGTATATGACCGTAGCCTGGACGGGCGTCACAGTTTTCTTGATTTCTTTGATATTTTTGCGGTATCTGAAAATGAAAGTAGTTTCTTTACCGATTCTTGTTACAAAATTGACTTTTTTATTGAGCGTGTCAAAGTCCACTTCGTATCCGGACAATGTGGCCAACAGCCGGATCAAATAGAGGACCGTCTGATTTTCTTCGCTCATAGAATGCGTTTGGCTATCTACCGGAACGCTCCCAACCGTCCATCCGGCACCAGCGAGGATTTTGTTCAAGGCTACTTCCAACGACAAACCAACGAATTCGATTTTTTTCACACGTTTGTCATTAAGCTCGATAAATGCCGACATCGCTTCCACTTCAGTAATTTTTCTCCCGACCCGGGACTGGACCACTTTCGAGACTTTGTAGCGGTTGTTCTTAAAAATGATTTCTTGTTCTGGCTCAATGGTCAGATCGTTCGGCAGTACAAATTTCAATACGTTCGCGTCATGCAGTACCTTTTCGATGCTCGGATTTTCAATGCGTTTTAGAAAGCCTACCACCTCGCCGGTGATCGACAAAAGGAGGGGAAGGTTCTCGATCCTGCGAAAATATCGATTGAGCATAGACCAATCCCTCCCTTACATGAATCTGTCGTAATACTCAAATGTGACTTCGAAGCTAAAAGCCTTATTGGCAATTATTTGAATTTCGTTTCTCCCAGGATAAAGGACCGGGAATTCTCCGGACAGGTTTAAAGTCACGTTTTCATCGCCAAGGTAAGCCTCAAATTCGTCTGTATCAATCACCAAGCTTTTTCCTGCTGCAACTTCGCCTTCATAGATCAGTATCGCATCTCCAACTTTGATGTTGACATTTTCTATTGTTTCTTGCGGCGTGAGCGTGAGCGTGAATTCTGAATATGCGGTTCCGTCGGATGTCACCATGAAAAGATCCGCAGAACTTTTTGTATAGCTCATGACTTTTTTGTTCAGTGAGTAGGCGAACGGCTGGCAGGTGAACGAAAGCGTGAAGCTGGACAGGGTTTTGTGCGGATCCAGCATGAAATTTCCGGAGAGTTTCCCGAAATAGAAAACATCCGGTTCGTTGCTTGTGATGAGCTTCTGTTCTTCCCGCGAAAATAACCTAGCAAGCAGTCGATTTTCCACATATTTGTTGTACCGATCGGCATGTTGTAGCAGGCAGTCAATCTCGATCGGCGTGCTTTCGAACGGCTGCGGGTAGAGAACGGTCCCCTCCAGGCCCGGAATCGTCTCCCGGTGGTCCTGGAACTCCGGCAAAATCGGCTTCCGGATCCGTAACACTTTGATATTCAGTTCATTGGAGTGTACATCTCCGAATTGAAACCACATCATAATTTGATCCCCCTGCTGCGCTTCGAGCGCTCAATCAGTGCGTATAATTCACGAGAAATGCGCTGAATATCGTTTTCTTCACGCACAACGAAAGTATTCCCCGTGATCAAAATCGGATTTCTCAGTAGCTCTTCCGTTTCCCGATTCGGATAGACTTTCGAACCACGCGGAAGCTGTACGAGCTCCGGTCCTTGTTCACCAACGATTGCATACCCGCCCTGGAAAAAGTTTGTCCCTTTTGCCAACATCGGGATTTTCGGGATGTTGATCCCCTTGCCTCCTATCCCTGGCACCCAATCCGGGATTTTAAGACCGTTCAAACGGCTGATAAAGCTGTTGATTGTTGAAATAATTGCATTCAACGGAGATTTAATTACACCTTTAATTCCTTCCCAAACGCTTGCGATTTTGTTTTTTATATTTTCAAACGCATCGGGAACCGCTTTTTTAATTACGTTGACCGGAGACATCACAAAGTTTTTGACGTCATTCCATACGCTTGAAGTTGTATTTTTTATCCACGTCCATACAGTTGATACAATGTTTTTTACGCCATTGATTGCGTTACTTACAGCCGATTTGATCGCATTCCAAACATTAGACACAACCGATTTAATTGCGTTCCAAACTGTAGTTGTGACATTTTTTATCGTGTTCCAAATCGTGCTGATAATCGTTTTAATAGCATTAAATACGGTTGTTGCAGTTGATTTAATCGTATTCCAAGTCGTTGAAAGGGCAGTTTTGATCGTGTTCCATACGTTAGACGTTACATCTTTCAGTGTATTCCAAACGGTAGAAATGGCTGTTTTGATCGCCTCAAAGACAGTTATCGCGGCGGTTTTGATGGTATTCCAAATAGTTGTCAGTGCATTTTTTATCACATTCCAAACCGTCTCAAAAATCGTCTTATAAATGTTTAAAACAGTCGTGAAGTACACTTTTATCCCATCCCAAATGACTTGAGCCGCTGTTTTTATGCCCTCCCATACAGATACAACTACTCCTTTGATCGCCTCCCATGAGCTACTCAAAAACGATCCGATCGCATTCACAGTAGTTTCAAAAATGCTCTTAATCCCGTCCCATAACTTTGCGAAAAAGTCTTTGATCGGCTCCCAGTTCTCAATAATAACCGGAACCAACAGGGTCAAGGCCGTAATGGCCAAGCCGATCGGCCCAGTCATCGCCTTAAACGCATTTCCGAGCAGCGGGAGCATCTTTGTGATGATCGGAAGAGCAGTCTGTATCGAATACAAAATGGGCGCCAATGCCATGAGTACTCCAGAAAAAATCCCGATTGCTCCCACAACCGCTGTAATCGTTGCCGCTAATTGAGGATTTGCTGACATCCAGCTAGCGATTGCTCCGACAACCGATGCGATAACAGACAGCAACGGTTCAAGCGCCGTTTTCAAATCATTCATCGCTTTTTGGAATTTTACAGCCGGATCGGCGTTGATTTTTGAAATCGAATCATTGAGCAAATCTTGGTTGTTTTTCGCATCTCCTAAATGCTTGTTCATGTTGAGGATCGTCTCAGATATATTAGTCCCTTGATCCTCCCACATTGTCCCAAATATTGCTACACCAAGTGCATTCTTTTTTGTTTCATCATCAATGCCGGCAAGCGCTTTTGTCACTTCAACCATCGCTTGTCTTCCTTTATCTCCTCCTGCAGCAACAGCTTGGCCCCATGATTCCAATTGCTGAGCAGATATTCCGGTCCCTTGCAACAATTCAGCGGTTGCTTTATCTACTCCTTGCCCAAATTCGGCCAACCGAATCCGTCCTTCTTTCAGGCCATCCAAAAGGTTGTCAATATTCCATGTCCCGGTCTCGACGCCCGCCGCCATAATCGCTTGCACTTCTTGTGCTGAAAAGCCAGCCCGCGTTAACTGTTGACCATATTCAGCTATGATGTCCAACTGTTCGGGCGGAAAACCGATTTTTAAAAGCGCATTGGTCAACCCAAGCGCTTCTTCATTTGAAATGTTCAATTCGCTTGAAATCTCATTAATCTCTTGAATGAGTTCGGTAAAATCAATGCCATCGTAAGAAGATGCGATCATCCCCGCACCTTCAACAATTTTTCGGTTCGCTTCATCACTTGCATTTTTGTTCAATGCCCATTGACGGCGAACACCCTCGAGGGCCGCTGCCGCATCGACGCCATAGGCCTTGATAGTATTTACCGCATCTTTTACTGCTTTCTTTGATTTTTCCGGGACGTTGAACGAAATATCGATCTGTGTGTTTACCCTTGACGTGTCCAGCGCTTGATTTATAGCGCCGGCTAGTCCGCCGCCGGCCGCAAGTCCGCCAACCATGCCCTTGAGCTCGTCACCAAAACCCTTCACGTCATCCTTAGCGTCATTTGCAGCCTGGGCAATCTGATCAAATTCCTTCTTTACTTGCTTCAAACTGCTGCCGCTATCCAGATGTTTCAAAGCCTGTCGCATCTTGTCTAGGTCGGCGTTGGTGCCGAGTGCGGATTTACCGATTTCATCAATCGCTTTTTCCAGCTGGGTAGAATTGGCTCTCCCGCTTTTAATCGCGTTCGTCAATTGATTCCCCAAGACGTCAGCAAAATCATCAACGCTTTTTCCCGTTACTTTGAATAAGTTTTCCAGCTGCCTCGTCGATTCTTCTGCCTTTTTCTGCTCCGCCTGCATGTTTTGGAGTTCTTGTTGATATTTTTTCAGCTGCACTTCGGTGAATTCGACTTCCCGACGAAACTTCCGATACTGTTCTTCACCGATCTCCCCGCTTTGAAACTGCTGCTCAATTTGCGCTTGTGCATCTTTCAGCTGACTTAATTTTTTCGATGTGTTTTCAATCTGATTGGTCAATATCTTTTGCTTTTGGGCTAACGCTTCGACGTTTCCTGGGTCGAATTTCAGAAGTCTTTCAACAGACCTCAGCTCTGAAGACAGTTCCCGGCTTTTCTTGTTAACATCCTGAAGAGCTTTCTGAAGCCCAACTGTTTCTCCGCCTATTTCTATAGTAATCCCTTTGATTTTTTTATCTGCCACACTCTCACCTCCTAAAAGGCATCAAAATCGGCTTGCGTGGCCTCACGCACGCGCTCTTTCGGCTCAGTCATTTCCTGGATATATTCGTCGATGTAGTCTATGCACATGCCGATTGTCAGTTCTTCCAGGTCATCTTTCTGTAGTCCGGAGCGTTTGCACAAAAAAAGAAACGTCTCAGTAGTGAGTTCATCACCACTGGACGCTTCTTGATTCTCTACTTTTTTTTAGACTGGATACTCGCAATGATAAGTTCCTGGAGCTCCGGAATGATATCCATGAGCGGGAATTCGTCAAATTGATCCAACCAAGTAATCGGATCCGGAATGGACGGATTTGCCGTTTTGGCCAAAGTCCAAATAATGTTGTAAAAGAAATCAAAATCTAATTTTTCTAATACCTCGTAATTAAAATTGCCGTCTTTATCCGTCAATTCCCCGATCACATTGAGTTTATAGATTTCTTTGAAAAAATCTTTTCCGAATTGGGCTTTATAACGCAGCGGTGTTGCTGCGTTCGATTTGAAGCGAACTTGTTTGCCGTCAATCGTTAGTGTTTTTTCCATCGAATTAAGCCTCCGTTACGTCGCCTTTTTCATGGACTTTTGTATACCATGCGTCATATAATGCGGCGTTTATTTCAGGCGTTGTATCTGCCTTAACGTCTTTTGTATCCGGACGAGGTCGGGCCGTAAATGTTAAGGAGGATGTTTGTGGTTCAGTTGTTTCATTCTTTGTTTGCCCGGCAACTGTTGGACGCGCAGCCTTGCAATAATATAATACATGGCGTTTTGCCTTAATATCTCCCTGAAACTCGAATAATAGTGCAAATGGTTTCGTAACTTGGTCAGCATTTTCATACATTACCCCGTTTTCATATGTGTCGCCAAGGACATCCATGCGGAACTCATCTGTTAAGTTAGCGACTTCTAACTCGCCGTCATATCCGTTGTTTGTTGCTTCAGAATAATAAGAGCTATCGTCAGCGTAAAAGTCAACCGTTTCCCCGGCAGGTTCTAAGTTTAATGATACGCCGCCCGGCAGTCGCTTCGGTGTTCCGTATGTGATAGCTCCAGTTATCGGATCCTCGGTAATCAATGCGTAATGGACGTTACGTAAACCGTATTTGATTTTATTAGTAGTTGGTGCAGCCATTTATATCAACCTCACTTCATAGATTTTTTGGTAAAGTTTTTCAGATGTTATAAATGTTTCAGTAGTTTCATAAGGTATTTCATTTTCATCCAGTAAATCTTCCAAAATTTTCTCTGCTTCCAAGTCCTTTTTGTCGGTATAAAGTTCTATCTGCACGTTTTCGATTTTTTGATAAACCTTATTATCAGCATCAAAATTGCTAGAATAACTAACAAAATAGCAAATAAACGGTGGTTTTTGCGAACCTTTAAAATGCGAATAACCTATTGGGAAACCAGTAGCCTTGAGAATAGTATATAACTCTTGTAAAGTCATCCTTTAATCACCTTCTCTACTCTATTCTCAAATTCACGTACAATCTGTTCTTCTACGGGTCGAATGTGTACTTTAGCCTGCACACGTCCGCCACCACGTTTAACATGTCCATATTCCAACAAATGAGTTAATTGGTAATCAGTTTTATTATGGATGATATACCCCTTTCCTTGTTTTTTCCGAGCCCAACCTTTAGCATAATTACCGGTTAATTTTGGACTTTTTTGTTTAAGAAGTTTAACCCCTTCTTTTGTTACATCATCACTGGCCTGCTGTACTTTTTCTTCTATTTCTGTTGTATATTCTTGGACTGCCTTGACTATCTCATTTGTCAACTGATCGATTGAGATGTTAGCCATCCACCGTCACCCTTTCACAAGTCAATTCAACTTCTTCAAAATCCGTAGAATAGGTCCTAATCACGTTATATCTGACGCCTTCGAATTCAACTTTCTGTTCACCGTTGTATTCATAGCCATGAATCACAAACACAATCGACGGCCGTAATCCTGCTGTTGCAGCGCTGTAAAATTCATTTCTACCAACCGTTTTCACGTTGCATAAGACAGTTTTTCTTGTTTCGATTGGTGTCTGATTGCCGATTTCATCTTCGATGAATTCTTGCTTGATAAGAGTTAACTCGTTATCATACGTCATTTTGAACACCGCCGGCATGAATCATGAGATTGTGAAGCCGATATTGCAAATGACGCGGCATCACTCCATCACTATCCCGGCTTTGATAACGCCAGGTAGCATAATCGACAACAAACATCAAATGATAAGGGTTAGCTAAATCGATAGCTAACCCTTTTTCTTCATCAAGTTCTGTTACCACTGCATTTGCAATGGAAGTTATATAAGTGTCACGAACGTTCGAGCGAATGCCCAACCGCTCTTTTACTAAATCAACAACAGTTGCTAAATCCATTATTCACCGCCTTCTTCCTCATCCACTTCTGCAATTAAAGGTTCGCCGATTCGATTTTCATTCCCCAGCAATTCTTCGATGCGTTCCTTTTTCGGTCTCCCTTTCCGTGGATATTTATCTCCTACGCGATAAATATGGTTATTGTCTTGTAAATCTTTGAAATCTTTAATCACTACATATTTAGGCATTTATATCACCCTTTCAACATTACGCTCCTTGAACTGGATCCGTAATCGTTACAAGAACGAACGCCTCCGGTTTTACCGGCTTTCCATCGAAGCGCCCTTTACCACGGAATGCGGTTTGGTCTTCTGTAAACTTTACATGAGTTGAGCTGTCAATTGTTATATTCTCACGCTCAACAAGTGTATATTGTTGGAAATCACCAAACAACACAGTGTCTTCATCAAGGAAGTTATTGAAAACAACACGTAAACCAAGGATGTCTGGTGTACGTAAATTTGGAAGTTTACCAACAACATTACCGGTAGAATCCACTTGAATGCTAAACTCAACTAAGCGATTGTAGTAGGTAGAACGTTTCATTACCGCAACAATTTCTCCAACGCTATCTTCGCCAGTATCAATTAGACCGATTTGTTTCACAAGATTTTTAAGTAAATTATTATTAGCTTCAACTGTCACTTGATTTTCCGCAGGCAAACTTGGAATGATGCCAGCCGGTTGCTTATTCGCAGCTCCCGTTCCCTTAACAATGGCTAAGTCTAATGCTTTTGCAATTGCACGAGCAATTTTCTTCGTTACATATTCATCGAGATTGATGATGCTATCTTGCAATAAATAGTTATCAACAAATGTCACTTTACCAACTTTGAATCCATCAAAATCAATACTTGCGATAGTACCTACGTCACCCGTCGGAAGTGCACCGGATTGTTCAATCCATGTTGCCGGAGAAGTATCTGTATCTACTAAAATACGTGTTGTTCCCTTGACTCTGATTTTATCAACGAGTGGGTAAAGCGTTGTGTAATCGCCCATAATGTCCATGATGCGATTGACAACCACTTCCGGAATCGTTAATTCTCCGCCGGTAACTGCACGTAAATCCTTGAATTTTTCGTAAAACTCAATAACATCGCTGCGTCTGTAGTATTCTCCTGTTCTTAATAGTTCTCGTACCTGTAAACGGTTCATACCTTCAACCTCTCCCTTCTCATTTTTGCGTTGTTGATTGACCGGAAGTTTGCTATTCAGTTGCTCAAGTTCTCCTTCAAGTTCAGCAATTTCACCTTCAAGTTTTGATTTTTTTTCTTCTAATTCATGTTTATCAGCTTCAAGTTTATTGATTTCTTCCTCAACAGCTTGTACTTCTTCATCAGATTGTGCTTCTTCGATAGCTTTTTCCAATTCTGCTGATCTTGTTTGCAGTTCATTCTCTTTTTCTAGCAATTCATTTAAAGCAGATTTACGTTGCTCAATTTTTTTAGTTAGCATCAATTGCTTTAAAGCCATTTCTTATCCTCTCCTTTAACTGTAATTTTCTTTGTTCAAGCTGGCGTTTTTTGTGCTGCTCGTATTCTGTCATTCTTGCTTGAACACCAGTATCCTCATAAGCTGGAAATGTTACAACTGACACCTCGTGAAGGTCAACTTTCTTTAAAGTCCACTTGACTGTACCGTCATCTCGGTATTCAACATCTTCTTCAAGAATATTGAAACCGAAGGAACATTGGTCTACATCCCCCCGCTTGACACGCTCATAAAGATTTACCGCATCTGTGTCGTTTGGGTTGATTTTTATACGGCCCCAAAGCCCTCGACTATCAACCTTCAATTCCAGTGTTCCTGCCTTGTTGCGACCTAACACAAGGTTCGTATCGTGATTTATTAGCGCCCGAATGTCGTTAGATAGCGTTTCATCGAATGCTCCTGGAGCAATCGATTCGAATGCGCCTCTCCACAGTTCTGTTTCGGTGTTAAAAACAGCAAAATATCCTTCAATGTACATTTCATTATCTTGTTCTGCCCGTGACGCTGTGATATTCGTTTGTAAACTCCTAGTCTGTTTGGTCGCCGTTCTTCCCATTATCACCACCACCTTTCAATTTGTTTTGATCACCAATTTTGTCTAACGGAATGTAGTTTTCTAGGATGACTAACTCGCTCAATCCTTCTTTTGGTGACAATCCCATCCAGTCGCGGACTTCATTCCCAGTCATAATTCCACGAACATACATGTTTGAACCTACATCGGCGAGCTCTTTTAAGTCGTATGCATATAGAGAACGTGGATTGAATTTGAAATATAGGTCAGGACTGATGAGAAGTTTTCTTGTCAGTTCCTGTTCAATCCCTTTTGCAATTGGTAGAATCGTTGAGTTGATGAAGTTGTTATATTCATCTTTTTTGTATTCACCAACGCCCAATAAAAAAGCTGGCACCCCAAAAATGCCAGCCACTGTCTTCTTATCCAATTCAACAGCTTCATTGATCGCTATGTCTTTTAACGATAACGGTTTTACCTGTTCCACTTCTAAAAGTTCAGCAGGAATAATCCACGGTTGGCCCGCTTCGGACCGTTTTAGGTACATATCAAAAACCTTGTCACGCCCTTCCTCACTTGAAAGCTCTGCCGTATTAGCATCCACTTTCACAATAAGAGAAGGCATATATTTGCCACCCATGAAGCTCTTCTTTGTTGCTGTCGCTTGTTTCAGGTTGTTAACAATGTCCTTCAACACCACCCTGTATCCTCTACCCGTATAAGGGCGTTCTGGATCCGGATTAACTATAAAATGCAATATTTCATCATAGTTATATACTTTTCCTTGATACCAAACTTGATAACTTGTATCCGTATCAACAAAACTTACTTTTGAAGGAGCTAATGGAATTAATTCATCAATCAACCCATCAGCAGTGTATTTTGGAAAAACGATACTGTTCCCATCACCATCGAGTAGCATGGTATACACGATGTTGTACATCCATGACTTTCTTGTCATGAGACTATACGGATTGATGTCAATTTTCCTTGATAGTTCATTTCGAACACGAATATCACCGTCTTCCGTGTTCTGCATGAGATAGATCGTCATAGACGATATAAGTTCAGCAATCTTATGAACAGCCATTCTTACGTCTGGATTGTCAGAAAGTCGAGTATATCCCGGAATCAGAAAAGATGTGTCTTCACCACTCATAAATAAGCCAACATACGTCTGCGTATCCGCTCTGATCTTTTTCCTGCGCTTAAAAATCCCCATTGAATCAACCCCCATTCAACCATTTTGTAGCTGTCACTGATTTTTCCATATTCTCAAGCATTCTTATTGCAGCAAAAACAGTGGCGTCAAAAATATCAATGCGATGCTTGTCCTCAATTTTTTCAAACTGAATCATATCGTCCGTTTTCTCAACCGCATGAACGTTTTGTACACAATACTCAAACGCTTGAGAATGTAGATAGTAGAAATTTCCATCTTTCACTTGCTTCTCAATACGCCGGAAACCTTCTGACTTCTTGTAGTAATATTGCGGTTGATCAACAATACTGAATCTCTTACGCTTCATGGCCATGAAAAATTCACGACCGAACTTTCGGTCAAAACCGACTTGCTTAATTTTGAATCCTTTTGACCGCATGTCCTCAAACCACTTAACCACATCGGAATGGTTGACAGTCGGTGTATTGGTCATCGTGAGCCAGCCATCGTCCTTCCATCCGAACAAAGGAATATTATCTTCCTCCGCTTTTCTAGTTGCGGCAACAATCGGGAACCACGCGTGAGTAATTGCTATATCAACTCCGTTGTAGTTTCCGTACAGTGCAGCCGCAGTCAAATCGTGCAATTTTGAAAGATCGGCACCACCGAACCAATCGATCGGCAGTTTTGCTAATTGCTCAATAGTCCAACAATATTTACGGTCTGAATTTTTGAATTCATCGATGTTGAAATATGCCTTCATCGATGATGTGTAAATGTTTAACGATTTCGCTAAGAAATCTTTCCGCTGCTGTGGATCGTTCTGAGCTTGAAGGGCATCGTTCAAAATATCCTCTGGACGAATTGTTACTCCGAAATTAGGATTCGCCTTTTCATGTTCAATTGGGTTTGTGTAGTCTACTTCCCCGTTTTCATCCTCATCAGCTTTTGTGATGAAGACAAAATATGCTTCATCGGTTACGGTACCATCCAAAATCTTTTTGCAGTATTGTAACCGCTGGTAACAGAACGACGTCATGTCATCGCCGGCAGTCGTGATGCCGATCATCAGTTTGTTGGTATAGGCTTTCATTGCCTCTTTAATGATGTTGTATTGTTTCGGTGTCTTGTAGGCGTGCATTTCGTCTGCAATACCGACGTTGCAATTCAAGGAGTCTTGCTTATCTGGGTTTGCGGCCAGGGCCCGAATGTAAATGGAACCGTCGCTGAATTCGCCGCTAATGCTGTTTTCTTGGTTATTGTTCAATATCCGAAAATTTTGGTCTTCGCCCATTTGGCGAAGATTGAAAAGGATGAAATCGAACGATTGCAAAGACTGTTGCAGGGCCGCGCTAGTGATATAGATTTTTGATCCAGATAGTCTTTCGAGGAGCGCCAAGGCCCATGCCAACGCCGCAATCAGTCTCGTTTTACCGTTTTTTCTTGGAATAAAGATAAACGCTTCTTTGTATCTCCTGATCTTCGTTCCTTTGAGATAGAAGCCAAGCAAATTGTAGATGATAAACTTCTGCCACGGTTCCAATAAAAAAGGCTCACCGCGTAACGGTGTACCGTCTAATCGTTCACCCTGATCGTGAACGAACGTTTTTTCAATGATTTGAATAACGAATTCCGCTTCCTTTGGATTGAGGTCGTATTTTGGATTTTCTAAATCCTTAAAAAATCGTTTCGCAGCTTGGATGAGTTCTCTACAAGCGACTTTCCGACCTTCAACTATACTCTTGGCATACTCCATTACCTCGTTATAGTTCTTAAATTTTTTCATGACAATTCTTTCAACACCGAAGCCAAGACGGATTTTTTACCGGTCTCGGCCGTAACCGTTTCTAATGATTTCGGGTTGAGGCACAGCCGGTCGGAGTATGCCAAGATATCTTTTCTTAGATTCTCTAGGGTTGCAACAATTGGGGATTTTTTTACACCGCCTTGATCGGTGAAAACTTCATATTGATACCCACTCTTTTCAAATTCTTGATTTAATTTTAGAAACTGATAAACGAGTTCAGAATATATGTCGATCAAGCGATTGTACTGACTTTTGTAAGTTCCAAGAGCTTTCATATCAGCAATCGTTCGCCGTTTGATTGTCTCCTTGGTTGGTACCTTTGCCATGCTCTCACCTCCCCGAAAAAATTTTTTCAGGGTCCGCGCTATTGGAAATGCCTGCCCCCCGCCGGTCCCCGAGTGATTAAATGTAAAATTTTTAGGTGGGGGGATTATTTTCTAAATAATGACTGATTCGTTCAACCCACTGTATTCCCTTTTCCGAAAGCTCATCAGTATTTCGATTGTGCATCGATTCATGGCATTTATTGCAAAAGCTGATAAGATTCCAACTCATCAGTTTAAGGTCTGGCCTTTTCTCTAAAGGTACAATGTGATGAACCATCGTTGCTTGTGTAGTCTTTCCGTATCGCTTGCACTCCTGGCAAAGGTATTCATCACGTCGAAGTATGGATTCACGTTTCCTTTTCCATTGTTTTGTTTTGTAGAATTGCTTTGTTTTGTAGAAGTTCATGTCTTATCAACTCCAAAAGAAAAAGCACCCTCTATCAAGAAGATGCTTTGAATTACTCTTTGTTTAGCGGAAGGTCCATAACGGTAGCATATTCTTCTACTTCTGGACTCACCATTTCAACAACAGAAGCATTTAAAACTAACTGGGCCATCGGGATATTGTCATCTTGTACGAATTTATCTTTATCCACTGTGAATTGCACAATTTTATTTCCGTCTTGGCGAACAGCTATTGTAATTGTTTTTGCTCCTTCGACACTGTTTTGGGTTAGGAAATCATATGCTTGGTTAGTTACATTTTGGAATGCCATTCCCGGTTTTACACTTGTATTCACATCGATCATCAACGTGATATGTTGATTAATATCAATTGCGTCAGTTACCTTAACATTTTCAGCGGTAAACATTGAAGTATCAATTTCATTTTTTGTTTCTGTTTCAGAAGCCTGATCTTCTTTTCCTTTTGTATCTTTCTGTTGCTCTGTTGTTTTGCTTGTTTCTTCAACCCGTGTTTTTGATTCTTCTTGGTCAGTGCTTTTTACTGTTTTATTTTGCTCTGTTTCACTACAAGCAGCCAAAAATAGTAGTAACACTAAAACTAATATCTTTTTCAACTCTATTTCCTCCTTTTATCGCCTTCAAAGTTCATATTCGACAAAAGGAGATAAATTCCTTCATTACACAATAGAAAAGCACCCCGAAGGGATGTCCTAAACTAAATATTTTTCAAATAAGTGCTCAACATATTTATTTAGAATATTACTTACAGATGATACTTCTAGATACAATGACGTTACGACAGTTTTATCTTTAACATATATTCGATCATATTCCCTTTCTTCTCCATATTCCAACAATTCATATACAAAAATATTATCGTCCTCCCTATAAAAACTTAATCCTGTATCCTGAATACGAATATAAAGGAAATTGTATGATTGGGGATTTATTATTAGGTTCAAACTTTTGGCTTTTTTAAATTCTTCTTCCGTCTGTTCACCTATTGCATTAAAGTATTCAATTATTTTCTTTTCTACTGAATCCAATATATTAGTTTTGTAAACTTCATCTGCAAACTTCCGTTTTATACCTTCTATAAGTCGTAAAGATGTATTCATATAAGCCCCTCCTTTCGTCAACACATTACGACGAAAAAGGACTATTTTCCTACATCTTTCGTTCGACAAAATTCAACAACCCGCAGACAGCCATGCGCACGATATTTTTAAGGGAGTTTTCTCAACTCCTTTTCTCATATTTTTGTGCTGTCTGTGGGTTGTAAAAAAGAGATGGATAAAACTATCAAAAAACATTTTAGATAGTGGTCAATGCTTAAGATCCAACTATAATATTTTCTCACACTATCATAGTAACATTGCCGTATAGACTCGTAAATGACATCTTTTTGACACGGACTGTCATTCATAAAATCTAATGCTATCCACTCCAAAAATCAAGGCTGACAAGGCTTTGCACGCTCTGTCTACATCTCGATAGACAGTCCTAATGTCAGTATTGTGACATGTCGCAATTTCTGAAGCTGATAGTTTTTTATCAGAAATGTACAAAAGATAAATTGTTTGATAGCTGCGTTTATCTTCTTCTTTGTCGGACATTTCGCACATAATCTTATAAACAGCCAACATTTTATCAATAAATTTCACCATAGCCATAGTTCTTTTTTTACTTCGCTTAATCGATTCAACTGCCAGATCCTCCTTCCCTAACTCATCTAATTCCAGATATTCATCTAAATTTTTTAATTCTTCGGGAATGGATTCACAATGTCGTTTAAAGTTTCGGTAGTTCCGCAAAAGCAGTTTTGTATTCCGTAACCGCCGATCTCGTTTTTCTTTTTCTTGTTTCTGCCGTTCTTTTTCAAGGTGTTCTAAAGCTGCTTGTGCAGCTGTTTTCGAGATGACTTCAAGTTGTTTTTCGCTTAGTTTCATGTTCTCTCACCCTCTTGCACTTTTTCGATTATTACTATGAAAATAAATCTTGGTAACAGATCATATCGATAACATCTGTTACCTTAACAATCCTTGTTATATCAACGGTTCAAGCCATTTAGGTAACAGGTAACAGATCACTTTGTGAAAACTTTTTTATTTTTTTCTTCTTCACATTTTTTAGTTATTATTTTTTTATTTTTTATTTATATATTTATCTGTTACTTATAAGAAAAAAATAAATAAAAGTATTGATATATTAATATATATAAGGGTAACAGTTAAATTCTGGATCTGTTACCTCCATTTTTTTACAACACCGATAGAACCATTAATATATCAATATTTTAAGAAGGTAACAAAGGTAACAGATGTTTTTAATCATTTGTTACTTTATCTGTTACCTCTTGTTTGACTTTTACATAAAAGCGAGCATTTACACCTTTTACTTTTCTTTGTTTACTTTCATATCCAACATGACTTAATCGTCTGCCGAATTCTGTTTTCCCAACTTCTCTATATCCATTCTCAACACAAAATGCCACATAAGCGTTATACACATCTTTAGCCGGTTTATTTAGTATAATGTGCTGATTTTCACTTTCGAAAGCCAACACACTATCACTAGAGATGAAATATTCCTTCGTTTTAGCTTGTATAGTTAAACTTTCAGTCAATTTGTTTCCATTTTTCTTAATCCGTTCAATACCTTCTAAAGCAAGACGCAAAATGTAACTTTTTGCTTGTTCCGACGACAACTTTTGGTCTATTTCAGGATCCACTTTTTCTACATGATTATCGCACGGAATCACAACCAATCGTCTGGCAATTCCACCAGATTTGTCTTTGAAAGTCGGCATTTCATTACACGTAAAGATGAGTGTGGCCCTGTTTTTCAGCTTGAACGGCTGGCTATAGATCGGCCGGACCATGATCGGATCTCCACTGGCTAATGTTTTAAAGTTTTTTGACTGTTCTAAATAACTGGCATCGATATCGTCGCCGATATTCACCAATCTGCCGTCTAAAAAAGCTACACTGGTTGCATCATTAAAATCGCTCAATGTGAGCTGTGATGCTAAGTCACCAGCGAACTCATTAATCATTTTGAGAAATGTACTCTTTCCATTAGCGCCTGATGATCCTTGCAAGAAAAAAACTTTATGTGGAAACGAATGGGTCATGAGGATATGACCGAGCATTTCTTCAATGACCATTCGTAAATCTTTTCGATTCATACAAAGAAAATCCAAAAACTTGTCCACGTGCTCATCATAAGCATCTTCCTGATACCTTATATCCAGATAGTACGGCGTGAAGCCGTAGTCAGCCTCGATCACTTCCCCATCATCGATGATATAACCGCCTGGAAGTTTGATAGGAAATTTATCTTCTTCGATGTATTCAGCTTTTATTTGAAACAGCTTCATTAATTCGTTATGCTGCGTTGGTTTCAATTTAATCATTTGATCAATTTGTCTAAGCAGTTTGTTATCATTATGAACATAATGGCCGTCTTGTTTGAAATATAACTTTTGTTGATAGAATTTAATGTCCAATCGTTCAACTAAAACTTCACTAGTCATTACAATGTCCTTCTTATTCAAAAATTTATGATCTTGCTTATTTTTACTCTGATAACGGTCCGTGACCGACTTAATAATATTGTTCAGTTCTCGATCCTTTAACGGATCTGCGAACACATATGTGTTTATAAATTTTGCCAGTTCTTCTGTAAATTCTTCAATGTTGATTTCTTCTTTTTCTCCATACATTTCTAATGCTGTAAGCAAATGAGTAAATAAAGCTGTATTACGCCCTTGGCCATCTTTTAATCCTTCTAGATGATCTTTTAAGCGTGATGGAAATAAATAGATTGGCAGTAAAGGAAGTGTATTTAAATCTTTAAAATAATGATCATTTTTCATGTTCCGCAGCTGTCCATTCTGTTTAATAATCCCTATCGATTTGTTTCCAGTTTTATAATCAACTGCGATTCCTGAAATCGTTAATTTATCGATCCAGTTTTTAATCAAGATACCTTTCGGTTTCTTGTAATAAAGATGACAACCACGGCTGCTTTCTACTCGCAAAGTCGGAAAAAGGCGAAAGAGTTTCTCAATCGCCTTATTCCGTCCATCGAAATCCACAACCACAACCGAGTTATTGAGGATCACTCCTGCGTCCTGGTAATGCTCGTGTGTGGTACTAAAAATATCGAATGAATGTTTTGGCACTTTTCCCTCAAGTTCGATGTATTTAATCACAACGTCTGTCACCTGCCTGTTAGTACATTAAAGAATTAACACTTTTCCTTTCACATCACCGATTACAATGCCTGTGACCTCAAAAGACTTCGTGGTGTGTACCATTTCTTTTCCGTTTTCGTTGATTTTATTAATTAACTCTAAAAGTAATTTTTGTGGTATTTCTGCTCTTGTAACACCTTCTGAAGTAAGAAGTGTTATACTATAGGTTTTCATTACATCACCCTCAATAATCCGATTCTTGACGTTCATGGTTGATTGCATTTTTTTGGAGATATGCCGCCTCGATCTGTTCCCATGTGAAGCCGAGCATTTCTCCTAAACCGATAAAACAAGCAAATAAATGTTCATACATTTCTATAGGTACTTCGCCAGTAACTCTTTTTTGGAAATGCATGTTATAGATTGTTCCGAAACATTCGATAAATTGATTAGTAGTAGTTGCTTCTTTAACTTTCCAAACGTCAATATCCGTAAAATTTAATCCCAACCCAATCGACAAGATGAAATGCAGACAATCGACGAATTCTTCAAGGAGTGGGTTTTTATCTTCTTGAAAACCTGTCCCTTCACAATACAGACACTCTTCAAATGGTTCGGTAGCTTGCTGATATTCATCTGTGTAAACAAAACCACCTTGTCCTTTACACGCATGACAAACAACTTTACTTTCTGTCCTAGGCTCTTGGTCCTTACTCCAAAACTTAAACCCACGCCATTCTTGACAAAGTTCCCCAAGCTCCACCTGCAATGCGAGAATTTTCTTTGACAGCCGATCTTCACCCTCTTGTCTAGGGTGTTGTTGTTCTATTCGCAAATCCAATTGTTTTTGCATTTCAAATAATTTTTGGATATTCATTCTAATCACCCTTTAAATTACTGTTTTCCATACTTTGAATTCGCAAATCCGGGTAATATGGTAATGTTTAACTCCATATAATTTCGCCAGTTTAGTTGTAGTAAAGAATTTAGGGTTAGTCTCTCTCCAATTACGTATGTTTCTAACGTCTTGATCCGTCAATTTAGCGAAACTATGTCTTTCTCCTTTTTGGTTACGCAAGCCGTTTTTATCTGCATGAATCATATTTTCCGATCTAGTTACCCACTCTAGATTTTCCGCTCGATTATCGTTTTTAATGCCGTTGATATGATTAACTTGTTCTTTGTTATGAGGATTTTCAACAAAGCATATTGCTACTAACCTATGGACTAAATATTTCTTTTGTCTACGCCCATCTCTCAGACCGACATATTCATATCCACTTTTCGTTAAGCGTTTTTTCATAACGACTGTCTGGTTAGTGTTTTTATACTTTAAAGAACGCACCCTACCTAAGTTGCTAACTTGATATTTACCATCAAACCCCGGAATGTCTTTCCATATCTCCTGTTGTTCATCCAGCTGGCGTTGCATTTCAAAGAGTTTTTGAAGATTCATCGTTTTTCCCCTTTCTCACATCAATCGTATTGATATGTTGTACAATCCTTTGATACGTTTTCGGTCCGATTCCTGGCACGTTCTTCAAAGATTCAATGTAGAAGGCAAGCACTTGTGCTGCCTTCTCTCTCGCTTCTTTTTCCACGGATCGTTTTCCGTCACGGAATCCTTCCCAATACCAGCGATTCATCACACCACCTTCTCAGCAACTTCATTCACTTTCCTGCGCCATTCGTTCAGTCCTTCTTGTCCGTGTCCTATCGTTGCGACACAAGTCGAACGAATTGGGCACCGCCCGCACTGTTTTTCGTAGTGCTGCTTGCACACCTCGATAGCTTTCGTGCTTAGCTTCATCGCTTTACCCTCTCCATCACTAGCACATGACGCAACGTGTAATAATCAAGGTTGTAGATTGATTGATTTTTATATTCTGTAATCCCCATATCTAAGAGCAGCCTGATGATGATTTGCTTTTTAAGTTCGTTGCTTAACTGAACCTTTTCGTAGAGGTTGCCCACTATTAAGCCCCCTTCCTAAAACAAGTTGCTTTGAACCAATTTAATGTAGTAATTGATATCGATGAGTTTTTTGTTCATTTTGCTTAACTCGTCATTCCAAACAAAGCTATGTTCGCTCGTATTCGGAACTTTGTAGTACTTATAATCACGAACTTTATACACGTTCCCGTAATTCAGCATGCTGGTCGCGAAGATCCGGTTCACTTTTTGTAGCTGCACCATTTTTCCATCTATCTCATGGGCCATCCCGTCAAACTTTCCTGCTTTGGCCACCAATTGAAATAAATCCAGCTGATTGTTTTTCCAAGCGTCAATGATCGTCTTTTGAACGGAAATACCGTACATATAAAAGTTGACAAGCGCTTTATCGATAATATGAAGGCTGTTTCGTTCCCAATCGCCACCCTGGTATTTGGCCATTCTTCCTTTAGCTTTGATGGTTCCATCGGCGTATTGTATGACGTAATTATTCACATCCCGTTGCGCAATCTTGTGAATATCATCAACATCGAGCGCCAACTGATAATGTTCACCAAACCGACGGATGACTTCTAAAATCATGTCTTTCATGCCATCTTCATAAGCGATAATGATTCCGTCCGTATTGGATCGAATCAGTTGCGCGAACGGTTCAAGAAGTAGCACCAAATGCGTTAAGATTAACTGCCCGTTCATGGTCACGTTGTTAAATTGCTTCGGATCGAATAAGTGGTTATACTCTGACTTCATCGCACCAAACGCACTGTTGAGCACGATTTTATAAATCTCGTGTTTCCGGTCCTGTTCTCGCTTAAGTGCCAAACGTTTTTCGTAGACATCCTTAAACAACTCGGGGCTTCCGGCATTCCGGCTAATAAATTGGTTATTAATCATCAGTGATGGAAAGTAAGATGAAACGTCAATTTGCAGCATGTTCCCTGTGTACCGATAATTTTCAATCGCTCCATGCAAGCCTCCAAAACCAAACGTGTGCTTAATTCCGGCAATCTCCATTTCTAGTTTTTCTTTCTCCAGCGCTTCGTGATCGGCTCCTTGTATGTAGCGTCGTTTGATGTTTTCGTAAAAAGCAACTACTTCGCGCGGCAGTTCGTCGAGTGTTAAACGGCGGTCAAACTCTAAATGCAATCGGTCATGGGGCAGTTTTTTTGGTTTGGCCCTCAAAACGGTGGTCGCCAGATTCGCTCTTGTTTTCTTGACAGCTGTGACTGGCAGTTTGAAAGCATCGACGATTTCAAATTTGCTCGTAAAGTAATCTTCACGCAGTTGAAATACTTTTTTCGTGGTTCGGACATCGTTTTCGCAATATTGAAAAACTTGATTAATTTCTTCGGCTGTTAACGGTCGATCAATATCAAAATCAATTGGTGTTTCATGAATATTTAAACCCATGTTTGCCTGTATTTCTTTGAGAGAAACACCATTAATTTCTTGCATGGCATCTAATGTGAGAAATTCCAGTGTCGCATGTACCTTCTCACCACGTATGATTTTTTGTGAGAGCTCGTATGGGTCTTTTCCAGTAAGCAATCCTGCTAAAACAATGTCATCATAGGAATAATTGTTGTAACCGACTAATATATTGTTAGTGGACAAGCATTTTTTAAGCTTGTCCACATCGTTGTGAATTTTAATGACTTGATCTTCCGTCATGAGGGCCACCATCCAATCATGACGGAACACTTCTATATCGTAGAAGACAAACATCTACATCACCATTAGAACGGTGTAGCTGGCGCTAATTTAAAGTTTTGGAATTCTTTCATTTCTCCGGTCTTTTTGTCTTTCCATCTACTAGTTTTCAATTCAAGTTCTACTTGAGTTCCTAATGCGGTTTGAAGTTTTTCAACAACGGCTGTTTCGATGTTGGCAATATCATCGACTGTCAATTCCACATTAAATACTTGAGCTGCATGTCCCCATAGTTTCTTTATGTTTTGTTCCATTTGTTTTTCAGTAAGCCAGTAATTGGCAAAGAACTTTCGATTTTCATATCCTTCATTGATAATCGTTAGAGTAAGAGAAAGCCATTCTGTTCCTGTTTTCTCACTTACTCGGAATTGCACATCTTCCAAGATGGCATCGTAAATGCCATCTGGAAGGTTATCGTATCCATTGTCATCAACATTAGTTTCATGAGGGTTGAATCCTTCGTTTAACATTTTTTGAGCTAGTTCTTTAAGATTCATGATTTCATTACCTCCGTATTAGTTTTTAGTGAGTTACAGCAGCAAAAGAAATTACTTCACCCTAGGCGGTCTAGGAGCCGCAGTTCTAGGCTTTGGCGGTTGTTTTACTTCTTGTGTTTCTTGTACTTCCTGGCCAGCTGTTTCAGCTTTCATAGCATGTTCTTCTGCTTTTTCTAATTCCTCAACAATCTTCTTAGCTTCTTCTTTACTGGTTTGTGTTGGTTTATCGAAAGCGCCTATTACAGAATCCAAAATTTCTAAGATTCTCTTATCCTCAATCCATTCACGTTGGTAAGCTTTTCTGCGATCAACCGCTCTACGAATATAGTTTTTTCCGATTTTTTGGCAGAGAATATTCATGTCGCAGTTACCATTAACTGTATTAAGATGTTTCACGCTCAATGATGGAACTGGTTTTTCAATTCCGTTTTCATTGATAGTTGAATAACGAGAAATGTAAATAACGTTCATCGGCAGCGCTTTGAGTTTGACTACCAATGCGGTAAAAATTGATTTGAAGATACCAAACCCTTTACCGTATGGAATATCACCGATATATTGCACATCATGTTCTTCGCATATGGCCTGTTCGATCAATGTGACCACATCATCAATGACATCAATAACAACTGTCTCAAATCCATGGCCGCCTTGTTCAAGTTCAATAATCAGTTGATTCAGCTGATCGATCACGCTGAACTTAATTTTTCCTGTTTTCGGATCCCGTTCATTTTTCAAATCAACTGATGGAGTTTCAATGGCATCTGCATTCCCATCCGTATTGAAAATCACCGGGTTTGGAAACTGGGAAGCTAGATACGACTTCCCGTGCATCGTTTGTCCCCAGATAAAGAAGTTACGCGGCGTATCAACAGTTTTCTTTGGTTCGTTTTTAGGTAATAAACCCATATTAGTTAGCCTCCCAAATTATTTAAAATATTTTTTAATGTATTTACCGATTTTCCAATTACATAAAGCAAATAATCTTTGCTGTCTTCAGCATCGCAATCTTCCAAATCATCGATAATGAGCTTTATGTCATGCTCAATATCATTGATGAGTGTTTCAGCATCTTCTAACGCTTCCTTGAGATTACGAGCCACCCTAATTGGCCTCCTTCAATTTAATCCGGACGCTGCCAGCTGTTTTGTTAATTTTCTTATATTGTTCCGCTAGGTCCGGATGATCTTTTTTAAATCGAGCACTGTCAAACGATTCACGTTGACCAGGAAGAATACGGGTAATAATAATTTTGTCTGTTTCCCATTTCTTGATGTCATATTCCTCCATGAGTTCATAAAGCTTGTTCTTCATGGTTTTATATTGCTCTTCTAACTTCTTGAAGTTCGCAAGCTGCAGTTCTAATTTTTCTACTTGTTGAGCAACCACTGTTAACTCGTTTTGACCAATGCCTATAAATTCTTGTTCGGTCATATCCGGCTTTTCTTTGAGATATTCGCAACGGATCCAGAATGTTTCGATGGCATTCAAGATTCGTTGCACATATTCATCATCCCGATGGACCACTTTAATTTGCAGGCGGTTCGCATCAAATTCAGCGTCGAAATTCTCTGGACGTTCGTAAAGAGCGAGCCACCCGTATTGAACATCAAATTGATACATGTACAGCTGCATTTGCGCTTCGTAAGATTTGATGTCCGGCGTTTTACCGTGCGTTTTGATTTCAAGAATCAATTGATTTTCTATGTCATACCCATCGGTGTTGGAACGAATTCCTCTTTCCGGATCGACTTTGGTTGCTGGAACAAAATTCGTTTCATTGATAGCATTGATATAGTCTCGAATTTGTGGCTCCAGCACATTTCCGTATACGGTATATTCGTTGCCTTTAAAATCTGATGGTTCAATCCCAGTTTTTTCTTTGGCTAACTGAAACTGTGTTTTGTATTTGCTAATCCCAAGAATCGCCGGGACATCGGAACCGCCAACTAGATATTGTCTACCTTCCGTTACATTGGCATCAGCTTTCGTGAACATCGTATTCAATCACTCCGTTCCATTGTTTTAGTTCTTCGAGAAATTCATCTATACGGTTTTTTGTGGACATTTCTCGTTTCAAACGTTGATGTTGTTCCCGTACGATATTTTCTACTGCTGTTTTGAAAGGCAGCGCATGCCGATTCAGATGAGTATTCGAATGTATCACTTTCCCGTTCAGGCTGATGGTTAATTCGAATTGATATGGGTAAGGAAATGTTGGATTCGACTTCAATTCAACATGATAGGAAACACCATCGATTTGAATGGTTTTATTGATTCTTGCCGTCATACTGTACCTCCCACATATTCCCTAAAGAGCTCTTCCGTAAAATCTTTCTTTTCAGCAAGAGCCTCATATACGGCTTCTTCAATACTTTTCTTGGTGATATATCGATAGACCGTAACCTTTTTGGTTTGACCATTTCTATAACACCGCCCCAATGCTTGGTCATAGTCCTGGTAGCTGTATGTCGGCGTATAGAAAATCACTACGTTTGCATACTGCAACTCAATTCCAGCTGCTCCCGCTTGGTATTGAACGAGAGTAACGGTGTTTTTTAGGTTTGGCCATTCTCCACGATTAGGAAGTTTATTGACCTTTCCGCTCACTTCATAGATGGTCTTTGATTTACTAAGTAACTTGATCAAATCGTTTTTCTCTTGTTGGTAATAGTAGAAGATGACAATATTTTCTTCTGTTCCCTCTGCCAACATTTCGGTATAAGACAACTTGTCCTTTTGGTTAGCGTAATATCGTAGTCCATGCTGCAGCTTCATGATGGTATCGTAAGCAATTTTTCCTTCTTTTGTTTCCAGTACCCGATCTTTTCTAACAATCTCGTATTCTTTTGATTTTTTGAAATACACATTTTCAAATACAAGAGGTGGTAAGTCTAAACATTCATCTTTTGATAGTTTTGTGGAAATGCTTTGGTATAATTGTTTTAAGTAGTCTTGCTCTTTCCAGCCACTTACAACCTTAACAGTTTTATTACCAAAGTATTTCGTTTCATATATTGCATGACGTTTCATAAATTGTGTTTTATTTTTATAGAAACCGAACATTAAAAAGTAATTAATTGCATCAACCCAACCGTTGCTTGAAGGTGTGGCCGAGAGCAAGACGAAATTTGTTGATATTTTTGCCAAAGAAAGTGCTGCTTTTCCTCTTTGACTTGTTGGGTTCTTAATGTAGTGGCATTCATCGAAAATCACAAAGTATCCCTTGTATAAATGCCAATCCTTCGCGATTTTTCCGTATGACAGTTCGTTGTATGTAATCTCAAGGTTGTAGTAGTCTGCCACACGTTGGATTTCCCTACTCCATCCACCCTCACGCAATTTTGCTGGAGGTTGAACGATCAACAATGGCTCGCCTTGATAGTATTTCAAATAGTGATGAATCGAGAGAATCGTCTTCCCTGTTCCTGTGTCTAATGCATATAACCAGTCAGGCTTACTTTTGTTCAAGGCGTCTTTTTGATAACTGTAAAGCATGCCGTAATTCCGTAATCTTTCGTTGTACATCTTCGACGCTGTAAGCGACAAACGCGCACCCCCCGTTTTTGTTAATTTCGTCAATATTTAGCTGTTGTAATGCTGATACTTTCCCGCCTGGGCGTTTGATTTCGATGCCGACAAATACTGAATCGATGCAAGCGATGATATCAGGAACACCTGCTTTTTGATACATCGAACCATGTACTTTCATGTACCAAACACCTAGTCGGTCTAAATACCGTTTAATTTGGTTTTCAATCGTCTTTTCTGTCATATCGCACTCCCGTGTGATAAAATAAGATTGTGTGTGATGTGAAGTGCTTTGCCGATCGGCGAAGCTTTTTTATTTTGCTACTAATTCTTTTGCATCAAATGCACGCATGACATATTCATAAATGTTTTCTGCTAACACGATATCGCCGTTGGGAAATTCCAAAATAACGTCATCTTCAAAAATTTCATCCCCTAGCGCGTCGATGCCCCAGTGTTTTATGTGCATTGTGTTCCTCCCTTCTTTAAACCCAATGTTTGTTAAGGTTTTTGTAGTAATCGTAAAGACCTTGTTTTTTAAGCTCCGATACTTTATTCATTATGATTTTTTGTGTTCTTCCTAAAGCTAAGGAAATAGATAAAGGACCGTCTATTTCGTAAAACTTGCAAAGATATTCAAGGTCTGATTCAGTAAATGGTTTCCCATGATTGTGATGAAATTCCGGATGGTACTTCATACGACCCCAACGGTCGTACTCAACTTGGATATCCTCTTTTCCCAAAATATTAGGCATATTTGTCCCTCCTTCCTCATAGATTGATAGTGTAGAAGATGTGCTAGTGCACATCGCTAAAGGCAAGAACGTTGATAGTCAGGTGGAGAAAACTAGCGCAACGCTCTCACCTTTAACGACAGGCACTAGACCTGCCGTTGTTGCCGGAGAGGAAATATGGTAGAATTGATTGTGGTATAATGTAGTATCTTTAAACGGCTAGTGTTGGCGCACTGGCCGTTTTTTCTTGTTGTCGCAACAGCTTGTACACTTCCTCTTTTGCTTTCAACTCAGTTGCCATAAGGAGAGTTGGATTCTCTCTCATTTCTTGACAAAGTCTACGAATCTCAGAAACTTTCATCAGACGGCTGGCAGTGAAACAGACAATCATTTGTAACTCCTCCTCACAATTAAAGCTAAATTGATTCCTTTCTTTTGCATTTCACTGACAAATTCCATTAACCGATCATGCTCTTCTTTCTTCCGTATCAGCTCGTCCAAGTCACGTTTGCAGCGTTTGAATTCATCTACCCAGCGTTCAGCTTCGTCCAAACGATTATTTATCCATTCAACCCTAGCTTTATCTAAGCAAGTGCAGCCAAATTCCCATATCTTTTCTGCTAACTTTTTATCTTGCTCAAGAACATTCATGACACAGCCACCTCCTTTTGCAACAGAAGACGGAACGTCTCTCTCCCCTTCGGTGTAATCAGTGTTTGAACGTCCGCTTTTCCGTTCCTTGTGAATTCCTTCAACTTGAACAAGTCTGGAACATACTGTGCATATGGCTTTAACTTCCCTTTTTGGTCCCTGTAAACAAATTTGTTATCGAGAAGCCAATTGATAAAAATCCGCTCTTTTACTTCTAATTCCTTCGCTGTATCACGGAAGCTTGTAAGTAAGTTCCGATCAACCAACGCATCGAAATAATCTGCTTTCGGCTTCATCGCTGCAATTTGTTCGTTTTGTCGGCGAACCGTCTCAAGAACACCGCGGAACATTATCTTTGTTTGATCGTCTGCGAATGGTAAGTAAGTTTGAATAAAAAGATCATCGTTGGATACATAACCGCCGGTTTTGCGAATTGTAGGTAACACTTCTACGGTTACCCAGCGTTTAAAACGTTTTGCCTTTTCTTTTATTTCCGGATTGTTACCTTGTTTAGCTGCACCAAAAATTAAGCTATAGAGTCCAGATTCATTTATGAATTTTTTGTTTTGTTTACCTCCGTTTGTAAGGACTACGTGGACCGCGGAGTCCTCTTCTTCTACGTGATTTTTAATTGCATCATGCGGTCTAGAAAATGATAATGCGGAAGCAGCTTCAGTTGCTCCAAACCACTCAACACCATCAACAATCATTACTGGTAGCTCACCGAAAATCTGATGGTTGAAAACCTGAATATTACTCATCGTTTCCCCTCTCTTTTTGTAGGATTTTCCTTCCCTCCTATCGAATGATGACAGGGGAAGGAGGTGAATTCCAATGAAACTAGACCAAGATTGCGTAAGAGATCTTTTACTCGAGCTAGAAAGCAAACTGTCGTTTAATCAGCCGATATTCATTGATGACTTCAAAGAACTAGAAACAGTTTCTAGCTATGGTTATGAAATTTCTGTCTACGCATTGCTGAAAATGATTGAAGCTAAATTTGTTAATGCTAACGTTACATACGCAGGAGACGAAATTTATCAGCTTGCTATTTCATCATTGACTTGGGATGGTCATCAATTTCTCGATACCATTAGAGACCATGAAGTTTGGAAAGAAACTAAAGCTGCAACCAAGAAATTATCTAGTGTTTCGCTTTCCATCATTGCTACATTAGCCACAGAATTTTTAAAGAAAAAGCTTGGATTATAGCTTGTTATACTCTATTAAAAAGTCATTAAACGCATCCAAAAACCTTGTGAACTTATTGGGAGAGTAGTCGTTACTAGCAAAAGTTAAGTGCAATGTAAGCCGACTCTCTCCACTTATCTCCATACTTTCAAAAGATGTTGGATTATCAATTTGATATCCTGCAATCATGACCATTGTTTTTGGGTGAGATTCACTTTTCGGAATATGATAGATACTCACGTTATTCACCTCCCACTTGTCCACTTTTTCGCCAAAAAGATCGACTCATCCGAGATTCAGAACTCGTACTTCGTATCTTCCCAACCGCACTCTTCGCACGCTGCTTTCCAAACGTAGCCTTTCCCTTCGACAACTTCTACCACTTCCCAACGTGCTTCCGCGCCGCAACGTGGGCATTCCATGTTCTTTCACCTCCCGCTTGTCCGCTTTTCTTCCAAAAGAAGCCCTAAAGGACATCTGGATCATATTCCCGATCAATTCGCTCATGAAGCTCTTTTTTGAAGCGTAAGAGCTCTGCGTGCATTTTGCGGTCGCGATTTTTTGTAACTTCAGCAACTTTACGTGTGTAAAATGCGATCGCTTCTGTCAATTTTTCAAAATCATACGCGCTAGGTATGTTTTTCATTTGTTCACCTCCTTCCCCTTTTCTCACCCTTGCTTCCAGTCCAGCATAAAGTGGCCAGCCGTCGCGAGACATGGTATTGCGCGCTTGGTCATATGTGATCGGGTGATATTTTCCGCCTGCAAACACTTCAACGACATATGTTTCATCTAGCACGATTTCGCCGTTTTCTGCCTCGAGTGCAACAGTATCGCCGTCAACGATGAGTGTTCCGAGTGTGTACCGATCAAGAAATGCCTCAATTTCACGCGTTGTGCGTTTGATATGATCGTTGAGCATTTTCGGTTACCTCCCTTCCACATAATTCTTTTCTTCCTGTTCACGGATCCACTGATCGAGCCTACTGCTGCTGAAAAAATACCGGGGGTTCTTGCTGCCGTCCGCACCGTGTACCCGATGTGGGATGCGTTTTTCTCGGCACAACCGTCGCAAGGTATATTCAGACATGTGCAGATACTCGCATGCTTCTGAAAATGTGAGTGTGCGATCGGGTGATAGATTCATCTCCGCTCGCAACTCTTGGAGCAGCTCAGTTTTGAGCTGTTCTTTCAGGTCAGCAATGATGGCAGCGAACGCTTTTTCAGGAGCCATGATTTATCCTCCTTATCAGCTGATCATGTATTTGTTATAGATTGTTTTACTAACAGACAGCTCAAGGCCGAACTTTTTCACCAAAGCCATCAGGTTTACTGTGTCTTCAAGTACTTGCTGCCGCTTAACAAGCATGTCTGGCGTCATGTCATTTTTCTTAATTATCTTCGGGTATCCATACATGGAGGACACAGCTTTGTTTGCGATTGTGTTTGCCTTGATGAAATCTACCTGAACCGGTTTCTCCAAAGATTCTTTGAGCTTGCGCATAGCTTCTTTTTGGTGCTCTTTGTCGAGCATGCGGAATATTTGGAAGCCTTCAAGGCCGGTAGACTGGCGGAGTTGTTTGATTACCTGTTTGACCCACTTTTTGAACGCCTTTGCTTCCTGACGCCGGCTGTTGAATATTGCTTCATAGATTCCTGTTTCAGAAATAACGATCATTTCTTGATTTCCTCCAGGGGTACGCACAATGTGCGTATCCTTTTCCTCATTATCCATAAGCCGTGTCATGTCAGAAGCCATTCGGTAACCCAAAGCACCAGCTACATCTTTAGCGACCGCCCACCAATCGCCCGGGTCCTTTTCTACAAACCGAATTTGGCGACTGTTCCAGATTTCGGTTTTTAAAGATGTCATGTCCGCACCTCCTTCCTGTTTTCACATTCAATCCCTACTTTAGGTTTCGAATTTGAAACTTGAGGATATAAAAAATACTCATCAGCACTTATATTATAGTGCTGGCAAATTAGCCTTATCTCAGATAAAGAAAAGTCCCCTCCTGTCCCGTTAATGTTCTGATTAAGCGCTGATTTTGACTTTCCGAGTAACTTCGCAACTTCGCTCTGACTGATATTATTTTCAACTAGAAATGCCTTAAATTTTGTGTAAGGTATGTGTCGACGTTTTACTTCCTTCATCCTGTCACCTCCTGCATAGTTTCATTTTCGAAACCTTTAATGAAAGTATATACATACAAAGTTTCAAAGTCAATAATTTTTTTCGCGAATTTCTAATAAAATGTTGCAAAAATGAAACTTTTATTGTAACATTCGTTTAGACATATCTAAACGGAAGGTGTACGAAACATGCAACCAGTAGGAAAAATAATTAAAGATTTAAGACTTAAAAGGGGTCTTTCTCAGGAAGAGCTAGCTGAAAAAATAAATGAAAAATTTGGTACAAGTCTTAATAAAGGTATGATATCAAAATGGGAAAATGGTTTAGGTGACCCTCGATTAGAAACAGTTCGTCATTTGGCACTATTTTTTAATGTTTCCCTTGATTATTTATTAGGACTAGATCAACCTCAGACCCTTGCTGCTCACCACGACGGTGATGAGGATTGGACCGAAGAAGAATTAGAGGAAATTGAACGCTTTAAAGAATTTATAAGGTCCAAAAGAAAACGCCAGGAGTGATGAACATATATGACGTACGAAAATTTGCTGCGGGAGGCAGAACAGCATGGTATAGACACTTACGAAAAGCCGATGATATCCAAAATTAAAGGTTTGTACAGCGACAAAGTCATCTGGATTAATAAACATATACCGACTCAAACCGAAAAAGCGTGTATTCTAGCTGAAGAGCTCGGCCACTATCACACATCTGCAGGAAATATATTAGATCAGACTAAGATCGAAAACCGTAAGCAAGAAAAACGAGCTCGCACTTGGGCATATGAACGTCTTGTTCCATTGCAAAAAATTGTACAAGCCCACAAAAGTGGAGTCCGTAACCGATATGAATTAGCTGAATATCTCGGAGTGACTGAAGATTTCCTAAATTTAGCGATTAAGCGTTATCAAGAGAAATACGGTTTATGCGTCTCTGTTGAGAGTTATACTGTGTGTTTTGAGCCATTGGGCGTACTTGAAATGTTTGAGTAAACTTTGCGCTTTCCAGCCACAAGGCTGTTCACATATATCTTTTAAACCGAACATACATTCTTATGAAAGGAGAAATGCTGTTGGCATGAAAGGAAGTATCGAAAAACGAGGAAAAAACAGTTGGCGGCTGCGAATCGATCTTGGATATCATCCTGACGGTCGGCGTAATCGACCATCAAAGACGGTCACAATTGAGGACAAAGCACTACTCAAAACAAAGAAAAAACTCCAAGACTATTTGGAAGATCAGCTGGCTATTTTTAAACAGGAGGTGTTGTCCGGCACCTACATCAAACCGGAAAAAACAACTTTCAAAGAATTTGTAGACAAGCATTGGCGGCCGAAATTCGCATCCGATCCGGACAACCTGGCCCCTTCCACACTCGTCGTGTATGACCAGCACCTTGCCACACACATTATACCGAGTTTCGGTCATATGCGATTAGACGACATACAGACCATGCACGTTGTTGATTTTCTAGCGTACCTGAAAACACCTGAGGCGAGGAAAGACGGAAAGCCAGGTACACTAGGAAATGGTACACAGCGAGACATTTTGAAAGTTTTGCGCAATGTTTTGAACATTGCGGTAGAGTGGAAATTCATTGCCCAGAATCCATGTGACGGAGTACGCTGGCCGAAGAAGCCGGAAACGAAGATCGAGGTGTACGATGAACCCGAAATCATGGAGATCATCGATGCGCTATACCAGCAACCTACCGTCTGGTGGCTCCTGATCTTGGGGACGTTTTTGGGCGGATTCCGACGCGGAGAGATTGTTGCGCTTGAGATCCAAGATTGCGACTTTGGGGACAACAGTATATTGATTGATGAAAACATCCCAATGAAAATTGATCGGGAATACCTCATCAAGGCTCCCAAAACCCGTTCATCCGTCCGAAAAGTCAAAATGCCTGCCTGGTATATGGAAGAATTGAAAGAGTACTCTACAAAAGAGTGGAAACGTCAACGCTGGGCAGCGGGGTCAAGGTGGAGAGCTCCTGAGAATCGTCAGTTTCTTTTCCATAAAGGCGATGGGCTGCCTTATCATCCTAATTACATCACACGTTGGTGGCGGGAGTTTTTGAAGAAAAACGGGTTTCGACATATTAAACTGCATGCCCTGCGCCATACCTCCGCTACTTTTTTGCTCGAGCAAGGTCTGACTGCGCGTGCAGTAGCAGAACGACTTGGGCATGCAAACGAAAAAACGCTCTTGTCCACATATAGTCATGTGACCAAGAGCATGGAAGAAAGGGCGGCAACCGAATTTGACCGATTCGCACGCCACCCAAAATCCAATATATAGAGTCCGTCCCCAATTCGTCCCCAACTTCGAAAAAGGGGCGGCAACTACCTTTTTAAACCCCTGATATATCAAGGTTTTCAGTAACATTATATCACAATGTTACTACTCCTCATA
>JAAROH010007770.1_pt1 | contig 35827 bp, 30 predicted proteins | sample 7248631 | NCBI WGS metagenome assembly JAAROH01 (sample SAMN09772309, study PRJNA484901) | compost metagenome | isolation source: Vermicomposting unit | place: India | reverse complement strand
ATGGCCCGTTGGTCAAGTGGTTAAGACACCGCCCTTTCACGGCGGTAACACGGGTTCGAATCCCGTACGGGTCACCATGGAGGATTAGCTCAGCTGGGAGAGCACTTGCCTTACAAGCAAGGGGTCGGCGGTTCGATCCCGTCAACCTCCATTATAATATTATGCCGGCCTAGCTCAATTGGTAGAGCAACTGACTTGTAATCAGTAGGTTGGGGGTTCAAGTCCTCTGGCCGGCACCATTCATTTATTATATGGAGGGGTAGCGAAGTGGCTAAACGCGGCGGACTGTAAATCCGCTCCCTCAGGGTTCGGCGGTTCGAATCCGTCCCCCTCCACCATAAAAACATATTGGGCTATAGCCAAGCGGTAAGGCAACGGACTTTGACTCCGTGATTCGTTGGTTCGAATCCAGCTAGCCCAGTCATTTTATTCAAAAGATAAAAAATTTATGATGTTAAAGGGAGTAAATTTGTTTTTATCTTAATTTAAAAAATTTGTGCGGAAGTAGTTTAGTGGTAGAACATCACCTTCCCAAGGTGAGGGTCGCGGGTTCGAGTCCCGTCTTCCGCTTACTAGCAATCACGCGGTTTTGGCGGTTTGCCAAGGCCGCGTTTTATTTTTCCTCGGTTTGATCGAAAATTCTGAAAATATTTTGAAACCGCTGCCGGTTTTTCCGTCCGAAAAAACCAGGGAAAATTCGACGGTAAAATTTGCGCCCAATATCCTTGCCGCAATGCAAAGAAAAATCTTTTGCCCCGTCAACACGACAAATTGGAACCAATCATCTGCGTCATATGCCCTTTGCGATGTGGATCTTCTGTGCGCTCCCTTTCTCAATTTTTATTGACCCAACCGGTACCGATTTTGGCCATGTTTTGGCCGGTTTTCCGGTCTATGGATTCAGGGTTTGGCATTTGCCGTAAAGAATTTCTCGCCTTTTTCGGGCTGGTTTTTGCGAAACAAGGGCCTTCTTTTTTATGCCGGTTTCGCTGCCGCGTGCCCCGGATTCCTCGATGCAACGGCAGGTTTAAGCACAAAAAGGCCGGGTAAAAACGATCGCGAAGCCAGCGGTTTTTTCTTGATGGATCGAGTTTTTTGTTCTACAATTTTTATTAGAAAATTCGAAATAAATATATCTTTTTTTGAAAGACAAAATCTTCGGTGGGTGATCCTGCTGTCCGGTTCCCATTTTTGAAAGGAGGGCGGGGATGGATGAAAATCAAAGGCTTCATCTGGAACATGATTTTGGGAGGATTTCTGGGATTCCTTTGGATCATTTTTAGCGAACGGGTTGTTGATATCGCCAATTCCTTCCAAAGCCCTTGGCTTCTTGGCGGATTGATCATCGTCATCGGAACGCTTTTGTTTGGGGAAGTTTACCAAAGAGCCGTCAATCATCAAGGATCCGGTCATCTTAGATTTAAACATTTGCCCGCGTCGCTTTCCTTTGGATTGGTCGTTGTCATCTATTTCCTGATTTCGCCGTGAAAAATGGAAAAGATCGATTCGAAACGGCCCCGATCATTTCCTCTTCCGATCCGGACAGGAATAACCGTTTGCGGATTTTCCGCATGGAATTTCCTCATGGCGGATCCTTTCCTCCCGTGGCATAAGCGATGAACTTTCATTCCGGAATGATGATGCCGATTCTTCTGCCGAATTGAAAAGTTCAAAAATGCGAAGGGGATTGTGATAAAAAATCTGTGTTGTTTGTGATGGCAGGCTTATGCATTTTCTTGCTGTCCGGGTGCGCAGGCCAACCCGGCCATGAGAATCGGTCCGGAAGCGCAACCGGTCCGTTCGGCAAGGATCCCGGTCCCGGAAGCGCAATTTCCCGGTCGCCTGCTTTTAATCATGAAGGATACATCTTGATCAACGAAGCATCGCGGGCGATATTAATTATCGATGAAAATTCGATCCAAAAGATATGAAATAACAGACTAGGGAAAATTTGATCTTTTTGAAAACCGATGATCCTTCGCTTTTGGATCCTATCAAATCGGGGCAGAGGGTCAGGGTCGGAATCTATCGGTTGCTGGAATCGGCACCGCCGCGAGGTTTCGTAAAATATATCGAACCGGTGTCGGAGCAGTGATTCAATTTTCCTCCTTTGATTTCCCCATCCTATCCGCGGATCACCCGCCTTCCTCGAAAATCCGCGCGAAAATCTCCGCATTGGCAGAAAAATCCCTCCCTATCCTTTTGGCCGCGAACGATGAAACCAATAGTGAAATAAATCTTTTTACCGCAATTTCTCCTCCTTCCCCCAATCCCCGGATTTTTCGGAAACATGCCCATTTCCGCATGCTTCCAAAATGATCGGACCGGTTCTTTTCCGAAGCCGGCTCTTATTTTGTCAAAAAATTGGTTTAAAAAACGTTGAACATTTTTCTGGAATCTGTTATATAATAAAATTAATAAAAATTATCTGTGATATTACAGTAGGTAAAAAGGAGGGGATTCCGTGGATTGCCCATTTTGCAACGGGAGCGGGGAAACCCCGTGCCTTTGCCGCGGAGGGAAATCCGATATGGGCGCCTGCGAGGATTGCAATGGCGACGGCTATATCGTTTGCCCGCGCTGCAACGGCACGGGACTTCTGGAGTAGGAACCGGAAAGGGGTTGTAAAAAACAATTTCGGGCAAAGGAGAGGTGGAATTTGGCACTGCAAAAAGAAAGGACGGAATTTGAACGGTCGGAAATCTTGACGGAGGAAGCCGAAGGCTTTCTGAAAAAGCTCCATCGGCAATTTGTGGGGCGCAGAAGGGAGATTTTAAAACAAAGGCAGGAACGGCAACGATTTTTTGACCGGGGCATGCTGCCCGATTTTCTTAAGGAAACGGAGGCGATCCGTTCCGGGGATTGGACGGTGGCTCCCGTTCCGGAGGATTTGCAGGACCGGCGGGTGGAAATCACCGGACCGGCTGGCGATACGAAAATGGTCATCAACGCCTTGAATTCCGGAGCGAAGGTGTATATGGCCGATTTTGAAGACGCCCTTTCCCCGACCTTCGAAAATGTGCTCCGGGGGCAAAAAAATTTAAGGGAAGCCGTGCGAGGGACGTTAACTTATACGGCGCCGGACGGGAAATTTTACAAATTGAATGCGAAGACCGCGACCTTGGTTGTCCGGCCCCGCGGCTGGCATCTCGTGGAAAAACATTTTCTTGTGGATCATGAGCCGATTTCCGCAAGCCTTTTTGATTTCGGCCTGTATTTTTTCCATAATGCGAAGGCGTTGATCGAAAAGGGATCCGGCCCGTATTTTTATTTGCCGAAGCTGGAGAGCCGGGAAGAGGCGAGACTGTGGAACGATGTGTTTCTTTTCGCCCAGGAGGAACTCGGCATCCCGAGGGGGACCGTTAAAGCGACGGTTTTAATCGAGACGATCACCGCCGCCTTCGAAGCGGATGAGATCCTGTATGAGCTCCGGGAGCATAGCGCCGGTTTGAACTGCGGCCGGTGGGATTACATTTTCAGCGCCATCAAAAAATTTCGCCGGCATGAGGATTTTCTCTTGCCCGACCGGGCGCAGGTGACGATGGAAGTCCCTTTTATGCGGGCCTACACCCTTTATGTGGTGAAGGTGTGCCATAAACGGAACGTCCATGCCATCGGGGGGATGGCCGCGCAGATTCCGGTCAAGGATGATCCGGAGGCGAATGAAAAGGCTTTCGCCAAGGTCAGGAAGGATAAGGAAAGGGAAGTCAAGGACGGTTTTGACGGCAGCTGGGTGGCCCACCCGGGATTGGTGCCGGCGGTCATGGAAGTATTCGACCGACATATGCCGGGTCCCAACCAGATCGGCCGAAAGCGGGACGATGTGACGGTCAAAGCGGAGGATCTGCTCCGGTGGCCGGACGGAAAAATTACCGAGGAAGGATTGCGGACCAACATCTCCGTCGCCCTGCAATATATCGAAGCCTGGCTCTCGGGAAGGGGCGCCGTTCCCTTGTTCCGGCTGATGGAGGACGCGGCGACGGCGGAGATATCGAGGGCCCAGGTTTGGCAATGGATCCGCCATCCGAAGGGGAAATTGGAAGACGGCAGAAAAATCACGTTGGCATTGGTCCGGCAATTCATCCGGGAGGAGCTGGAAAAGATCAGGAAAACCTTCGGAGAAGAGACATTCAAGCAAAAACGGTTCAAGGAAGCGGAGGAATTATTCGTCAAACTGATCGAAGAGGACGAATTCATCGAATTTTTAACGTTGCCCGGATACGATTATCTCGACTAGAAAGGAGCATGTTGCCATGAATCGTGCGGAACAAATTCAAAAATTGAAGGAAGAATGGGCTTCGCCGCGCTGGGAAGGGATCACCCGCCCCTACGGTCCGGAAGACGTGGTGAGACTTCGCGGCTCCGTCCTGATCGAGCACACCTTAGCTAAGCTTGGGGCGGAGAAATTTTGGAAAATGCTTCATGAAGAAGATTATGTCCCCGCCCTCGGGGCATTGACCGGCAATCAGGCCGTCCAGCAGGTGAAGGCCGGACTAAAGGCGATTTACGTCAGCGGCTGGCAAGTGGCCGCCGACGCGAACCTGGCCGGCCATATGTATCCGGACCAAAGTTTGTATCCGTCCAATTCCGTCCCGAATGTGGTGAAAAAAATCAACCGGGCGCTGCAGCGGGCGGATCAGATCGAGCGGCTCGAAGGAAGGGAGGACACCGACTGGTTCGTCCCGATCGTCGCCGACGCGGAAGCCGGGTTTGGCGGCGCGTTGAATGTGTTTGAACTTATGAAAGCCATGATCGAGGCGGGAGCGGCGGCCGTCCATTTTGAAGATCAGCTGTCGTCGGAGAAAAAAATGCGGCCATCTCGGCGGTAAGGTGTTGCTGCCGACGAAGCAGGCGGTGCGCCATTTGATTGCGGCGCGGCTTGCGGCGGACGTGCTGGGCGTGCCGACCGTGCTGATCGCCCGGACGGATGCCAACGCTGCCCGGCTGGTGACGAGCGACATCGACCCCTATGACCATCCTTTTTTGACCGGAAAACGTTCCGAAGAAGGGTTCTATTATGCAAGGGCGGGAATTGACCAGGCGATCGCCTGCGGTCTGGCCTACGCCCCTTATGCGGATGTGATCTGGTGCGAAACATCGGAACCGAATCTGGAAGAGGCGAAGAAATTTGCCGAGGCCATTCATGAAAAATTCCCGGGCAAACTGTTGGCCTACAATTGCTCGCCTTCGTTCAACTGGAAAAAGAAACTGGATGAAAGGACGATCCGAGACTTCCAAAAGGAATTGGGCAAGATGGGGTATAAATTCCAATTCGTGACCTTGGCGGGGTTCCATACGTTGAATCACAGCATGTTCGAATTGGCGCACGATTACCGCCAACGGGGCATGGCAGCCTATGCGGATTTTCAGGAAAGGGAATTCCTAAGCGAGGAAAAAGGCTACACGGCCACGAGGCATCAGCGGGAAGTTGGAACGGGATATTTCGATGAAGTGGCAACGGTTGTCTCCGGCGGAACCAGCTCAACCATCGCCCTGAGAGGTTCCACCGAAGAAGAGCAATTCGTCTGAAAACGAACGCCCAATTTCAGAATAATCGAAACCGCCTGTCGACGCAAGTCGGCAGGCACCTGCGAAAGGAAACAGGAACCGCCCGATTTTCCCTGCCGTCCCGTGCACGGCACGGGTCCTGCCGAACCGATTGTCAATACGACGGAACTTTTGGCCAGATTTTCGGAGCTTTATCGAAAGGAAGAAGGAAACGCCTCCTTTCTGGTCAATATTCAGGAAACCGATTTGGCGGGGCATGCCGAAAATGTCGATTGGTATTGCCGGTTGTTAAACGAAACGGATCAATGGCTGCAGGATTTTATTCCGCAAATGCGCGAAGAGGACATATTGATCATCATGGCCGATCACGGCAACGACCCGACGATCGGGCATTCGAACCATACGCGGGAGTATGTTCCCATTTTCATCGTCGGGAAAAAAGTGAAACCCGTCTATATCGGCATGCGGGAAACGATGGCTGACGTCGGCGCCACCTTATGCGATTTTTACGGGCTGCCGAAAACGAAGGAAGGGGAAAGCTTTTTGGATTTGATTCTCGACCGAAATTAAAAGAACTTTCCTGACCGGCTGAATGCCCCAAAGGAAAAAAGATGATTGCGAAAAAAGCGGCTCACCGGTTCGGATGGCGGGGCATGCCTTTGGCAACCGAACCGGTCTCTTGTTTAGGCTTGGCTGGGCGGATCCCTCCCGGCGGCAATATGGCCATGAAAGAGGCGGCAGGCCGGAACCGGAGATGGGTTTTCCGATGACCCGCATCAAAATTTTTCCGGATGGCCTTTAATAAAAAGAAATGAATGTCCGGCATCCTTTTTTGCATCGGAGGTCGAGGTTTCCTATCAAGGGTAGAATGTTCGACATTTTTGTACAACGTTCAATAAAAAATTCCGCTTGTCACATACTTGAGTAATACGTTCCACATTGGGTTTGGTTTCCCGGCGGATCGCCCAACATGTGTGTCGGATCGTTCCATTTCATAAAAAAGTCGTCCGACACCGCATCGGACGGTCCGTCATTATCAACAATCGGCCCATCATTTCGACCTTTCCGTTCATCACGGAAAAAATTTGACCGTTATCAAAGAAAAAATATCCATCATCCATGAAAAAACGTCCATCACAGCTGGAGAAATGTCCATCATTCGACATCCGCTGCGACCCGGCCGGCCCCGAACGAGAAAGCGGCGGCATCCTGCCGTTCCCGATTTGAACGTTTCCATCGACGAGCCCTTGAACGTGAAAACGGCGGCATCCTGCCGCCTTTTTGCATGCGGGGGCGCATAATTATTCGAAATTTTGTCAAATTGAAACAGCGCAAGCGAAGCGTTTACAATAGGCGTGGGAGGGAACAGCATGGAAAAGAAAATCGCCATCGTCGGGATGCCGATGAGTTACGGCCAGCCCCATTCCGGCGTCGCTCTCGGTCCGGATGCCGTCCGCCACGCCGGTTTGACGGAAAGATTGCGGCAGCTCGGCCTTGCCCCGGAGGACATGGGGAATATGGAAATCGGTACGGGGGAAAGAACCGTCGATCCGGAGACGGGAATGAAAAATCTGCATCAGGTGGCTGAAGCCTGTGAACAATTGGCCGCCCAGGTGGACCGCCTCTTCGGGCAAAATTTTTTCCCGCTCGTCCTTGGCGGCGACCACAGCATGGCCATCGGAACGATCGCAGGAGCGGCTAAGCATTTCCGGAATCCGGGCATCCTATGGATTGACGCCCACGGGGATTTGAATACCCCGGAGACTTCCCCTTCGGGAAATATTCACGGGATGCCTTTGGCCGCCAGTTTGGGGCTGGGGGCGGATCCGCTGATAAATCTGTACGGTTCCGCGCCGAAAATCCGCTTTGAAAACATCGTTTTAATCGGCATCCGGGACTTGGATGAGGGAGAAAAAAGGCTGATCCGGGAGAGAAAGATCAAAGCCTATACGATGCATGAGATTGACCGGGACGGAATGAAACGGGTGATGGAAGAGGCGATCGCCTACTTGCGGGAAAGGGCGGACGGGGTCCATTTATCCTTCGATCTCGATTCCTTGGATCCCAGTGAAGCCCCGGGGGTCGGAACGCCCGTGAAAGGCGGACTGACTTTTCGGGAAGCCCGTTTGGCGATGGAAATGCTGGGCGAATCCGGCTTGATCGCCTCCTGCGAATTCGTCGAAGTCAATCCCCTTTTGGACACGAAAAATCAAACGGCCGGCCGGGCGGTTGATTTGATCGCGGCCTTGTTCGAGCGTATGCGGTAAAAATCTAAACGGAACCCTGCGGCAAAATGCCGGGTCCGGTTTTCCAAATAGGGACCGGCTTTCTCCAAAAGGAACCTGCTTTCTGCGGAAGGCAGGTTCTTTTACGGTGTATATGCCCGCAAGAAAAAGCGGAAGACCGTTCCCCCGGCGCGCAATTGATGAGGAAACAGAGAATTTTCCGGCGGACCGCGCAAGAAATCGGGGGAATTTCCCCGCGGATCCGCGGCCGCAAAAAATCTTCGCCCGGAGAACTCAAACGGCAGAAAAACCCCCGGATCATCCGCCGCGGCCGGGCCGCCGCAGAAAAAACCGGCGGAATTTTCCCTGCGGATAAAAAAAGGAAAAAAGGTGGAATTTTTTTCTGGTAAAATGGAGTTACAGTCCTGCATCCTCCTTCGAAAAAAAGCCAGGAAACTGAAACTTTTTTCGGAGCCGGACGTATGGAAAGTCGACCGCGGGCGGAGGTATCATAATGGAGGAATTGGTCAAACGAAAAATTAAAGAGATACACAGGGGCAACAAAAACGCCTTCGGAGATATCGTAGAGTTCTACAAAGATAAAGTTTTCCAAATCTGTTTCCGGATGGTGGGCAACCGGTCGGAAGCGGAAGATATCGCCCAAGAAACCTTCATCCGTGCCTATATCAATATCGGCAATTACAATATGGACAAGAAATTTTCCACCTGGCTGTACCGGATCGCCACCAACCTTTGCATCGACCGGCTGCGCAAGAAAAAAGCGGATTATTCGCTGGATGCGGAAGTGACCGGCACCGAGGGTTTGACGATGTATTCCCAGATCCCGTCCGCCGATCCGCTGCCGGAAGACGCCGTCGCCTTTATGGAATTACAAGATTTTCTCCAAAGGGAACTGTTGGCCTTGCCGGAAAAATATCGGACAGCGATTATCTTAAAATACATGGAAGAATTGTCGTTAAATGAAATCAGCGAAATCCTCGATTTGCCGGTTGGAACGGTAAAGACCCATATCCACAGGGGAAGGGAAGCTTTAAGGAAAAGACTCCGCCATTTGTAAGGGGAGATGGATGAGATGAGACAATGCCCCGATTATCTTTATGAATACATGCAGGAATTTCTTGACGGGGACATCCCGGCCGAGCATGACCGGGTCTTGAAGGAACACTTGCGCACATGCAAAGATTGCCGGGATTATTTTTACGAATTGAAAAGGACGGAAATGTTCATCAAAAGCCTGGCCAACGTCCATGCGCCGGATGGCTTTACGGACGAGGTGTTAAACCGGCTGCCGAAAGCGGCGAAAAAAGCCCGGCTCAGGCATTGGTTCAGCCATCATCCATTTCTCACCGCCGCCGCCATCTTTTTGCTGTTGATGTCCGGCAGCACCTTCTCGGCGTGGACGGACAATCATGAGGATTTTTCCGTGACGAAACAGCCCGATTTGATCATAAAAAACGATACCGCCATCGTGCCGGAAGGAAAAACCATCAACGGGGACATCGTGGTGAGAAACGGAAGCATCCGGATTGAAGGAAAGGTGGATGGCGACGTAACGGTCATCAACGGCGAAAAATACATCGCCTCCGCAGGGGAAGTCACGGGGGATATTCAGGAAATCAACCAATTGTTTGAATGGATCTGGTTTGACATCAAGAACAAAGTGAGCCAATGGATAAAAATCTTCGATGGAAAGTCGGAAGAGGAAAAGGACTTCCAATGACGCTTTTCATTTTTTGTGACGCTTGGAGTAAAATAGAATTGTCCAAGCGTTCTTCTTTTTTCCAGCCCGAACGGCCTTATGAAAGCCTTGCTTTTATGATATAATGGAAACCAATATGATTGCTTCCTGCTATTATGGGAAGCAGTATGATTTCATCCTGCTATCATGAGAAACCGATATGATTTCTTCCTGCAATAGGCAGGAAGCCCGGCCTATCCATACGTATCGGCATACAGCGGTTATTGGAGGATCCACGATGTCTCTGTCAAATTTTTTTTCGCATTCCACCATCTTCGAATACATATCCAGCATCATTGATATATTGGTTGTCTGGTATTTTATATATAAAATTTTTATGGTCGTCCGCGGAACAAAGGCCGTCCAGCTGATCAACGGCATTTTTGTCATCCTCATTTTGAAGGGGGTCAGCGAATTTCTCGGTCTGCACACGCTGCTTTGGCTGATCGACCAGGTCATCGATTACGGATTGTTGGCGATCATCATCATTTTCCAGCCTGAACTGAGGCGGGCGCTGGAGCAGCTCGGGAGGGGGAAGATCTTCACCGGTGTGCGCCAAAAGGCGGAGGAACAACAGGAAAAAATGGTCGAGGCCATCGTCAAGGCCAGCGAATACATGGCGAAACGGCGGATCGGCGCCCTGATCTCCATCGAACAGGAAACCGGCCTGACCGATTATATTGAAACCGGGATCCCTTTAAACTCCCAAGTTTCATCGGAATTGCTGATCAATATCTTCATCCCGAACACGCCGCTGCATGACGGGGCGGTCATCATCAGCAACAACAAGATCGCCGCCGCGGCCTGTTATTTGCCGCTGTCGGAAAGCCCCTTTTTGTCGAAGGAGCTGGGGACAAGGCACCGGGCGGCCCTCGGCATCAGCGAAGTCACCGACAGCATCACCATCGTCGTCTCCGAGGAAACCGGAAAGATTTCCCTGGCGAAAAACGGCGAACTGCATCGGGATCTATCCTTGGACGCACTCCGTGAAATGTTGAGGAATAAACTGAATAAAGATGTGGAACCCCAAGCGACGCCAACTATTTGGAGCAAGTGGGTGAAGAAAAATGGATAAAATATTGGGAAGGCTGATGGAAAGCAAATGGTTCATCCGGATCTTCGCTTTGGTGATCGCAATCCTGCTCTATTTGTCCGTATCCGTGGATCAAAGGGGGTCCAATTACAGCGCCGGCAGCAACAATTTCTCGACGACGGTCGAGGATGTGCCGGTGGAGGCGTATTATGACCAAGATAATTTCGTCGTGACGGGCCTGCCGGAAACGGCGGACGTTCATCTGGAAGGGAATTCCAGCATTGTGCAAATTACGAAAAGTCTGCGGGATTTCACCGTCTATGTGGATTTGACCAACGCACCGATCGGCATTCAAAAAGCGGAACTGAAAGTGAAAAACATCTCGGATAAGTTAAAAGTGCGAATCGATCCCGCCGTGGTCACCGTCAATGTCCAGGAAAAGGTGACAAAAGAATTTTCCGTGGAACCGGAATTCAACAAAAATGCCCTGGAGGAAGGATATACGGCGGAAGAACCGCTGGTCGAACCGGGGAAAGTCAGCGTTACGGGCGGAAAGGACGTCATTGACCAAATCGCCTACGTCCGGGCGGTCGTCAATGCGGACGCTCCGGTGAACGAAACATTTACCCGGAAGGCGGACGTCCTGGTGCTGGACAAAAACATGAACAAACTGGACGTGATCGTGGAGCCGAACCAGGTTTCCGTCACCGTTCCCGTCGCCAGCCCCTCAAAGACCGTCCCGGTCGTCATCAAGCAGACCGGTTCGCCGAAAGAAGGAATTATGATTAAAAGCATCGAACCATCTATAAGGGAAGTCATCCTGTTCGGAAAGAAGAAGGTGTTGGATGAAACGCCAAGCATTGAAATCCCGATTGATGTGAGCAATATTGAACGGGATACCAAGATCAACATTCCCATCAAGCTGAGGGAGGGGATTACGGCGGCATCGCCGGAAACAATCACCGTCCATATATCCGTTGAAAAAGAGGAAACGAAGGAAATCTCCAATATACCGATCCGTTATAACGGGCTGGCAAAGGGTTACGGGCTGTCTTTCGTTCAGCCGGTCGGCGGGGAAACATCCCTCACGGTCAAGGGTCCCGCCCATGTTTTGAAAGATCTCCAGGCGGATGATTTTGAATTGTTCATCGATGTGAACGGTTTGACGGAAGGCAGGCATGAAGTCGACATCCAGGTGGAAGGGCCTGAGGATGTGAAATGGGAGCTCGTTTTGAAGACGGCCATCATCCAAATCGCGAAAACATGAGATGGAAGCGAAAACCGGATAAGCTTTTGAAGCATTTCAACAATGGCATGGAAAAGGAGAGAAACTGAATGGGTAAGTATTTTGGTACTGACGGAGTTCGCGGAGTCGCCAACAAAGATTTGACGCCGGAATTGGCATTTCGTTTGGGCCGGTTCGGAGGGTACGTCTTAACGAAAAACAAAAAAAGGCCGAAGGTTTTGATCGGCAGGGACACGAGAATTTCCGGGCTCATGCTGGAAGGGGCCCTCGTTTCCGGCCTGTTGTCCATCGGCGCGGAAGTGATGCGCCTGGGCGTAATCACCACTCCGGGGGTGGCCTATTTGACCAAAGCGCTGGGGGCGGAAGCGGGGATCATGATTTCCGCCTCCCACAATCCGGTGGAAGACAACGGCATCAAATTTTTCGGTCCGGACGGATTCAAGCTTTCCGACGAGCAGGAAAATGAAATCGAGGAGCTGCTCGAAAGAGGGGAAGACAATCTGCCCCGCCCGATCGGAAAAGACCTCGGACAAGTGATCGATTACTTCGAAGGCGGGCAAAAATATATCCAATACTTAAAACAGACGGTGGATGATGACTTCTCCGGCTTACATATCGCCTTGGATTGCGCAAACGGCGCGACCTATTCCTTGGCCAACTATTTGTTCGCCGATCTGGACGCGGATCTTTCCACGATGGCCGCATCCCCCGACGGCCTGAACATCAACGACGGGGTCGGTTCCACCCATCCGGAAGCGTTGGCGGAATTTGTCCTGGAAAAGGGAGCCGATTGCGGCCTCGCCTTCGACGGCGACGGCGACCGGGTGATCGCCGTCGATGAAAACGGGGAAATCGTGGACGGCGACCAAATCATGTATATTTGCGGCAAATATTTGAAGCAGCAAGGCCGGCTGAAAAACCATACGATCGTGTCCACGGTCATGAGCAACCTCGGATTTTATAAGGCGTTGGAACGGGAAGGGATCGTCAGTGTCCGCACGCCGGTCGGCGACCGGTACGTGGCCGAAGAGATGCGGAAGAACGGATACAATCTCGGGGGCGAACAATCCGGCCACATCATCTTCTTCGACTACAACACGACCGGCGACGGCATGCTGACCGGCCTGCAGCTGGTCAACATCATGAAACAGACGAAAAAGCCTTTGTCCGAATTGGCGAAGGAAGTGAAAAAATATCCGCAAAAACTGGTCAACGTAAAGGTCACGGATAAAAATAAGATCATGGAAAACGAACGGGTCAAACAAGTCATCCGGGAAGTGGAACAAGAGATGGGCACAGACGGCCGGGTATTGGTCCGGCCCTCCGGCACGGAACCCCTGATCCGGGTGATGGTCGAAGCCAGCACGAATGAAGCGTGCGAAAAATTTGTCAACCGCATCGTTCAAGTTGTCGAAGAAGAAGCGGGAGCAAACGAGTAAATGGGACGGGAAGCCGCCTGAAGGGCCCTCCGGGAAAGCAGGGCCTTTCAGGCCGTTTTTTTATATATCGGCATCCTTTTTCCGGTTTAAATATCGATGCGGGTCCGCAGGAAAATTTTCCTGCGGCGGCGGGGGCTGCGCCGGCCGAATCCTGCGGGGGTGAAGAGATGCCCTGCGGAAGAGAAGGGTTATATACGAGTTCATGTAGACGTGGGGTGCACTTTGCTTGACCGCGTTCAAAGCGATTCTCAGTTGTATACGAATTCATGTAGACGTGGGTGCGAGGTGACCCTGCGGAAGAGAAGCCCTGTGGGGCACGGACCGTACCGGCCGGTTTGGCGGGGTTGTCCTGCGATGACGGGGGCCGTGCGTCCTGCTCCTTGTTGGAATGAAGAAAATTTTTTTCGGTGATGGGTGTCGTTCCCGCCCCCTTCTGGAAGAAAGAGGATGTTTTGTGGCGATGGCCGCCCCGGTCCCCGTCCTTTTGGCCGTTTCGAAACCTCCCGGTTTTCCGCGCTTTCTTTCCGCTTTCGCTTTCGATTTTTTTTGCAGGACCGGCCGTTCCCCCTGACCCCTTTCCCGCAAAAGAATATACTAATTAAAAGCGGTTTTGCCCTTTTGCAACGGAATTTTGGGAGAAAAACAATCCGGCTCCAACGAAAAAAGGCGGGGATTTTATTGCCACGAATGTGAAAATTTTTGGAGAAAACAATCCGGCCCCAACTCCGCCGGGAAGGGGCGGCATCCGCGCCGGAAAAATGGGACGGAACCTACACAGGCATTTTGGAAAGCATGGACAGCGGCGAAAGGGGAAGGGAGCCCGTCGGCGAAATGGGCCGAAGCCAATTTCCCGATCATGGGGCGGACGCAAGGCCGGCTGCGGCCGTCATTCATCCGGAAAACCAGACTTTCCGGCCAATGCAGGAACCTCGCCACAGCCCCCCTTATCCGCAACAAAAGGCTGACGGCCGCGGATTGGGACGCCGCCCTATTGACGGGGGAAAAACAACTGTTATAAGATTAATTTGCTTTTATTTTTTTCCGGAAAGGAGGGCAGTTTTTCATTTTTTTCAAGCGCCAGAACTAGGCCCCGGGACGTGCGGGGGCTTAGTTGACGAGGTGGAGGTTTATCGAGGTGTTCGGCGGGTGCCTCCCGGCTGCGCGCACACGCAGTCGAAAGCCATCTTCTCCAAAACATTAAGGCGACTTAATGGACAAAGGAAGATGGAAGGTGTGCGAATGAAAACACCATACGGAGATAAGGGGGCAAGATTGCTCCCTTACCGGCTTCTTGTCCCCCTTATGACAAGGAGGAAAGAAGTATGTGCGGAATCGTCGGTTACATCGGAACGGATGATTCGAAAGAAATTTTGCTGAGAGGCTTGGAGAAGCTCGAATACCGGGGCTATGACTCGGCGGGGATCGCCCTGTTAAATAAAGATGGTGTTCACATTTTCAAAGAAAAGGGGCGGATTCAGGATCTGCGCCGGGTGGTCGACCCCGCCATCCAAGCCGGCGTCGGAATCGGGCATACCCGGTGGGCGACCCATGGAAAACCGAGCAAAACGAACGCCCATCCCCATCAAAGCGCCTCCGGGAGATTCGTCATCGTCCATAACGGGGTGATCGAAAACTACGAGCAGTTAAAGAACGAATATTTGGCGGATGTGCCGCTGAAAAGTGATACGGATACGGAAGTGGTCGTGCAGCTCGTCGAACGTTTCGCCAATGAAGGGCTTCCGGCATTTGACGCTTTCCGCCGGACGTTGAAGCTGTTGAAAGGTTCCTACGCCTTTGCCTTGCTGGATAAGGAAGACAAGGGGACCATTTACGTGGCCAAAAATAAAAGCCCGCTCCTTGTCGGACTGGGCGACGGCTTCAAGGTGGTCGCTTCGGACGCGATGGCCATGCTGCAGCTGACGAACCAATTTGTGGAGCTGATGGATCAAGAAACGGTCATCGTGCGGAAAGATCACATCGAAATTTACGCGTTGGACGGGACGAAAATCGGGCGGAAACCGTTTACGGCCCAGCTGGATGCCTCCGATATCGAAAAGGGGACGTATCCGCATTATATGTTAAAAGAAATTGAGGAACAGCCTTTGGTCATCCGCAAAATCATCCAAGCATACCGGAACGAACGGGGGGAACTGGCCGTCGATCCGGAAATCCAGCGGGCGCTCCATGAGGCGGACCGGATCTATATCATCGCCTGCGGCACGAGTTACCACGCCGGATTGGTCGGAAAGCACTATTTGGAAAAACTGGCGAAAATTCCGGCCGAAGTCCATCTGTCCAGCGAATTCGCTTATCAAATGCCGCTCATTTCAGAGAAACCCTTGTTCATCTTTATTTCCCAAAGCGGGGAAACCGCGGACAGCCGCGCCGTCCTGGTGAAAGTGAAAGAGCTCGGCTACCCGGCGCTGACGATCACCAACGTGCCCGGCTCCACCCTGTCCCGGGAAGCCGACTATACCCTGCTTTTGCATGCCGGACCGGAGATCGCCGTCGCTTCGACCAAGGCATATACCGCCCAGCTGGCCGTTCTTGCCGTGCTCGCTGAAGTGATCGCCAAAAGCCGTTCGCGGCAAAGCGGCGTGGATATGGCCCGGGAACTGGGCATCGTGGCCAACGCGATGGAAACGGTATGCGGGAACAAGGACGAATTTGAACAAATCGCCCGCGATTATTTGGATTCCGCCCAGAACGCCTTCTTCATCGGCCGCACCTTGGACTATGCCGTTTGCCTGGAAGGCGCGCTGAAGCTGAAAGAAATCTCTTATATTCACGCGGAAGGCTTTGCCGCCGGCGAACTGAAGCACGGCCCGATCGCTTTAATCGAGGACGGCACGCCGGTTTTCGCCCTGGCCACCCAGGCCAGCGTCAATTTGAACATCCGCGGCAATGTCAAAGAGGTCGTCGCCCGGGGCGCAAATCCGTGCATCATCTCCATGGACGGCCTGGCTCAAGACGGGGACCGGTTCGTCCTGCCCGAAGTCCATCCGTTACTGACACCTCTTATCTCTGTCATTCCTTTGCAATACATCGCCTACTACGCCGCCCTGCACCGCGGCTGCGACGTGGATAAACCGCGCAACCTGGCCAAATCGGTGACGGTGGAGTAGGGGGAGGAAAAAATTTACAATGTTGTAGAAAGCTAATAAATCCCGTCCCGGGAAAATAAAAACTGTCCGGGGACAATAAAAAATGTCCAAGAAGCCGAGCGTGGTAGAGGTTTTCCCTGATCCATGCTGGGCTTTTTCTTTTGTTGATAGCTATACAGGGGAGAGTGGGATAGGAAGGGAGCTGATATATCAAGCAGTTTCCCAATATACCCCCTCCTGCTATGATCTGATTAAGCTTCTCCTACGAATCACCCAAATGATTTCCCTGGACATTTCCCAACGTTCCGTTTTCGTGCTCCCTTTCAACTTTTTTCCTAATTTCTCCCAAAAACGACAGACACTTTTCATTTTCCTGGTATTTCGTTCCAACTAGTTCCTCAAATCCCGAAAACCCTTGTGCGGCAAGGGATTGGAGGCTTTGGTGGGGCTAAAGTGGAATGGACATGAATGATTTTCTCTTGACATAGTAGGGAAATTAAAATGGATTGCTCATGTTCGTTTGATTTTATTGCTTGGAGGGGGTAGTCGATAAGGGAGCATTTTAGATAAATGTTCATAATAAAGCATGGTTATAAAAATGTGATACAATGTCCTGTAAGGGAGAAGAAACAAATTACTGGTTCTAAACTGTCCAATAAATATGCGATGCAACTGATGCTTAGAAAATTAAGGGAGGATATAGCATGCCCAAACATCAGATTTATACAATGAGTGTTGCAAAAGTCTATCCCCATTATATTTCGAAAGCAGAGAAAAAAGGCCGTACAAAATCGGAAGTTGATGAAATCATCCGTTGGTTGACTGGGTACAGTCAGGAAGAGCTTGAATCACATCTGGAAAAACAGACAGACTTTGAGACCTTCTTTGCGGAAGCTCCCCGATTGAATCCTGCACGGACTTTGATCAAAGGCGTAGTTTGCGGCGTTCGAGTGGAAGATATCGAAGAACCGACAATGCGGGAAATTCGCTATTTGGATAAGCTGATTGATGAGTTAGCTAGGGGAAAAGCGATGGAGAAGATTTTGCGGAAATCATAAGGTGCCCTAAGATTTTATGAAATGATCAACACTGGAACGTGGATTTCATTTGTTTTTGCGAAGTGTAACGGTTCTCAGAGAGAAAATTTTGGCGATTTTCAAATCTACCCTTTCACAGTGCCAGCGATCAGGGAACTGGATTCTTGCATTTCGATAGTCCAGTTACTTTTTTTTGTTCGGGAAAATGGTTCGGGAAAGTCCACCTTACTTGAGGCGATCTTTTAATACGGCAGGCGGCGGGCGAAACAATGCACATGAGGTGGATGCATCCTATGCCGCATTGGGGGACTTCATCCGTCTGTCCTGGATGCCAAAAGTGACGCAAGGGTTTTTCTTAAGGGCGGAAAGTTTTTATCATTTTGCATCCCATCTTGACCAGTTAGCCAAGGAGGATCCTGTTGAATTATTTGCAATTGATCTGCTTGCTCCCGGGATTGCGGTTTTTGGACTTTTGTTTATTTACTTTTTTTCTGGCATGTTGATTGCAATGGACAGAAGCAGTTCGTTTGTGTTGCGCTTATTTACCTCTCCGCATACATCAAGTAATTTCATCTTTGGTTATACGCTTTCGCTTCTGTCTATGGCAATTCTGCAAATTGCCGTATGCTTTATTGTCGATTATTTTTTTGGGATTGACCGTCAGCTTAAATGTACTGCTTACGATTGTCGTGTTGATTCCCGGGGCAGTTTTGTTCATTGCGATTGGATTGCTTTGCAGCAGTTTGTTTAACGAAAAGCAAGGGGCGGTGTTTGCGGAAGCACTGCTGATAAACTTGACCGCATGGCTTTCCGACACTTGGTTTGACCTTGATTCGGTCGGCAGTGCATTCAAAGCAGTTGCGGATATGCTCCTTTTCCTTCACGCCGATAAGGCGGGACGAATTGCACTTTCTGATAATTATTCTTCTATTTTTCAGGATTTGTGGTGGGTGATCGGCTACACGGTTGTTATGATGGCGCTTGCCATTCTTATATTTACGGGGATGTTGAATAGCGACAATACTTTGAGCAAATATTTCATGAAATAAGAGGATTTTATTATTGAATGATGTTTTCACAGAACGATCTTTCGAAAACTCAGTCTAATCTGGTTTTGACTCGGGGTGGTAGCCGATTTCCGCCAGTCGTTCTTTGCGCGTATCCCGACCTGGCGCACAGCCAGGCGTACGAGAACCAGCCCGGCATCGCCGACGAGGAGCAGGCGGCTTCGTGGCGTCCGGTGGTCGAAGCGGTGCATCGCGCGGGCGGCCGGATCATCTGCCAGTTGATGCATGCCGGCGCGCTCGTGCAGTACAACCGGTTCGTCCGGGAGGCGATCGCGCCTTCGGCGGTGAAGCCGAAGGGCAGGCAGCTTGAGGAGCACGGCGGCAGCGGCGAGTTCGCCGTCCCCCGCGAAATGACGCGCGAAGAGATCGATGCCGTCATCAGCGGGTTCGCGGCGGCCGCGCGGAGAGCGAAGCAAGTCGGGTTCGACGGCGTCGAGGTGCATGCGGCGAACGGTTATCTGCTGGACCAGTTTCTGAGCGAAGGGATCAACTTGCGGACGGATGAATACGGCGGACCCGCCGCCAACCGCGTCCGCCTGACCGTGCAAGTGCTGGAAGCGATCCGGCATGCGGCGGACCGGACTTCGTCGTCGGCGTGCGCATTTCCCAGGGCAAGGTGAATGACTTCGACCACAAATGGCGGAACGGCCTCGAGGACGCCCGGATCATCTTCACCGCACTCGCCGCGGCGAAGGCCGACTATATCCATACCACCGAGTACAAGGCGTTCCGCCCGGCCATTGGAGAAGACGGGCCGACACTCGCCGCGCTGGCCAAGACCTATGGCGGCCTGCCCGTCATCGCCAACGACAAGCTGGGCGAACCCGAACGGGCGGAGCGCCTGCTGGCGGACGGCGATGCCGACCTCGCGGCGATCGGGACGAGCGCCCTCGTCAATCCGGATTGGCCGCGCAAGGTGAAAACGGGCCTTCCGCTCGCGCCGTTCGATCATGCCTTCCTGCACCCGATCGCCACGATCCGGGACGAGGAGTGCGCGCTCCGATAAAGAAGACGTCCCCCGGCCGCGCATTCGGCCGGGGGACGTTCTGTTAGGCCATATCCAGCTTCCCGCCGTGGTAGCAGTAATAATGAGCCGCGCGCAGTGCCGTCAGCTTCCCGAGCGATTGCTCCGCGCCGGACAGATCGAGACAGAACTGCGGATTGGCGATGGCGAGCCGTCCGTTCTCGTTCACCGCCGCATCGCCGGCAATCACGCTGTTCAATTCGGGAATATGCAGCGAGATATGTCCGGGCGTATGACCGGGCGTCGCGATGACGCGGCACCGTCCGTCGAACAGCTCGTCGCCGTCGCGCACCGTTTCGTCAACGGGCACATGCTTCAGGCTCTCCAGCTGCCGGATGAACCAGCGGCCGAACTCCTGCTGCTCCTCGGGCAGATGTTGCTGCATGTTCTCGGCCTGGATCAGCCGCTCCGACTTCCGCTCGCCGCTGATGGCCCCCGCTTCCCGCTCGCTGGCGATGATCCGGACCCCGGGGTATTTGGCTTTGAGGTCATGCAGTGCCCCGATGTGATCGATATCGTAATGCGTCATGATGATGTGGGTCAGATTCCGCGCGTCATAGCCGTGTCTTGCGATCTCCTGCTCGATGCGCGGCAGAAAGCCCGGATACCCGGCATCCACCAGCGCCAGCACATAATCCGCCGCGATCAGACTCGGATAGATAACATCGGTTTGACCGTTCAATTCGAACGGCAAGCTCAGTTCGATGATGTTCACAAGCCCACCTCTATTCCGGATGATTCCCCGAAGCCTCGCCGACCGTATAAGGGGTCGTGACATTGGCGTACGTCAAATGCATCGACATCCCCCATGCCGCGTGGTCCAGGATATGGCAGTGGTCCATCCAGATGCCCGGATTGTCGGCGCGGAACGCCACCTCATACGTTTCGCCCGGATCCACGAGCAGCGTGTCGAGCACGAGCGGACTGCCTTTGTACGGCGTGCCGTTCCGGCTCAGGACGACCATATGGTGGCCGTGCAGATGCATGGGGTGATCCGAGAACGTCCGGTTGACGATGCGCGTTTTGACCAGATCCCCTTCCTCGACCACGAACGTCGGCGTACGCGGGAACACTTCCCCGTTGATGGCCCAGAGCGTGTTCGAGTTTCCATTATAATGCCCAGGTAGATCTGGTCGAGCACCGTCAGAAACTCCCGGTCGAACGCGGCATTGCCGTCGATGGGCGCCGGGGCGTACGAGCCGTATGCCAGCGGGTCCAGGATCGGGCCTCCCGTCCGGATATCCGCCGCTTCTTGCCCGTCTTTGCTGAATATAATCGTGGTCTCGGGTTCCCGCCCGTCCAGCGTCAAGGCGACCGGATGGTCCGGCATCGTGAACGTCACGTCGTACCGCCCGCCGCCTCCGATCTTCAGCCGCATGCCGGTGACGGCTTCCGGTTCGTGGATGTCCCAGCCGTCGATCGCGGATACCCGGAAAGGCGTTCCGTGGAGCGAGAACAATTTCGTGTAGCTGGCGCTGTTGACGAGCCGGAGCCGCACTTCCGTGCCGGGCGGGATGATCCGCTGCCCGCCGGACGCCGGCCCGGGCAAATGCAGTACCGTCCGCGTCCCGTCCGGCGTCTCCCAGTCGTGGGAGAAAATCGTGACATCCGCCGTCCCGCCGCCCGCTTCGGCGCCGTCCTTCGGCAGTATGATGAAGGCGCCGAACAGCCCTTTCGCCACCTGGACCGAGGAAGCCTGATGGGAGTGGTACCAGTGGGTGCCCGTCTCGTTCACGACGAAGCGGTACGTATGGGATTCACCGGGCATGACGGCGTTCTGGGTGAGGCCCGCCACCCCGTCTTCGGCGTTCGGCACATCGACGCCGTGCCAGTGCACCGTGACGCCAAGCTCAATGTCCTTGTTGATGAGCTCCACTTCGACCAGATCGCCTTCGCGGACCACGAGCTGCGGGCCCGGCACCTGGCCGTTGAACGTCCACGCTTCGACCGTGTGTCCCGAGGCAAGCTCGATCATTTGCTTCTGCGCGACGAGCGTGAACCGCGCGTCAGGCTCGCCGGTCCGCGGACCGGTCAGATCGGTGACGCTGATCGCCGCGCTGCCGGCCGCGGACGCAACGGCATGGCGGGCATGATGATCATGATGCGCTGACGACACCGCTCCGGCAGGCACGGCACCTCCGCCATATTCGAACGTCTCGGGGTGGAGCATGGACATGGACGCGGGAAATTTGCTGCGCTCCATCGACCACAGGAACCATGCCATCAGCAGGACGACGGCCGACAGCGTGAACGCGGCGCTGCGGATCGCCATCGCCAGATAGCCGCGCCCCCGGGCCTCGATGGTCCGGACGCGCCGCCGATGGTACAGCTGCAAGAGCGCCGCGGTTCCGGCCAGCATGGCCAGGTACATCGTCGATTCCCGCAGATCCGGGACGGAGGGGATATCGAACCATACCAGGTACAGCACGAGCAGCGTGCCGGCTGCCATCGTGTGCACGGCTGCCGCAACGTTCGCCGCGGCCTCCGGTGTCATCGCCTTGTCCCCTCTCAGCGCGGGCAGCGCGCGTGCGGCGACGAGCAGCGCCGGCAGCGCGAGGAGCGGCAGCATGACGACGACGCGGTCCATGACGAATGCCCAACCCAGCGCAAAATAAACCGCCGCCGTGACGGCACCCCACAGGATCACCAGCAGGATGCCCGCCCATGAACCGATGTGCGCCGCCCGCCTCCAGAGCGGATGAGGGGATGGCCGGAACACCGCATATTTCAACCCGTTCGCCGCGATTCCGGCCATGACCCCGGCGATCGACAGTCCCATGAGCAGCAAAACTTCAAGCGCGGAAAAGGTTTCAAACACCGGACTGCCTCCTTAACGCCTCCTTCCGCCGCGCTTCACACCGGCACCTTGTCGTGCCAATCCACGCGGTAATCGTACAGCCAGGCGTTCGATTGACGGCTCGCCTGCTTCAGGAAGAACGGCAGCATCAGATCGCGGAAAAAGACCTGCACCGGATTCGTCGCATGTTTGCGCTGGCCGATGGTTCTCGAATATTTGACGACCTTCTCCACCCGTTCCCGGCGCAGCAGTTCGAACTGCCGGAACGCAGCCTCCGGGCTGCGGTTGTCCCGGATGCAGCGGGCAAGCACCAGCGCGTCCTCCAGCGCCAGCGATGCGCCCTGCCCCGCGTTGGGCGAGGTCGCGTGAATCGCGTCGCCGATGAGCACGACCGGTCCCTTGTACCAGGAGGGAACGGACATCAGGTCGTAGATCGGATAGACGCCGATCTCGCTCTTCGTCGCCCGGATGATGTCCGGAACGGGATGAATCTCGTTGCGGTACAGGTCGTCAAGCACCCGGCGCCACTCCGCCTGCGGGATGGACTGCAATTCCTTGCGCGACGGTCTGCCCGGATAGTCGAGATTGCCGAACCAGTAGATTTCACCATCCCGCTTGACCAGGTAGCCGAAGAACGCCTTCTTCCCGAACACCATGTGCTGGGCCGGCTCGTGCGGGATGTCGACGCCGCGCGCGAAGCCGCCGAAGCTGATCAGGCCCGTGTAATCCGGCTCCGGGGCGCCGGGCAGAATCAGCCTGCGCGTGCGCGAATGAATGCCATCGCAGCCGACGAGCAGATCGCCTTCCGCGGACGTCCCGTCGTCGAAGAGGGCGGTCACCCGGTCGCCCGCGATGTGCAGATTGGCCAGCCGCTTGCCGAATTCGATCGGGATGCCTTCCTGCTGCGCCGCTTCGCGCAGCACTTTGTGCAGGAAGCCCCGCTTGACCGTGAACCCTTGCGGCTCGCCGGACGGGTCCTCGATCTTGCCCAGCCACTTGCCGCTGCCGCTGTGGAAGTTCATGGCGCGCAATTCGATGCCTTCTTCGCGGATGCGGCCTTCCACGCCCAGCTCGCGCAGGATGCGCAGACCGTTGCGCGCCACGTTCAGGAACAGGCCGGTGTAATCGTCATGGCCCGGCTGCGCCTCGTAGATGTGCGGCTCGTACCCGGCCCGCTTCAGGAAGATGGCAACGGCCGGCCCGGCGATGCCGCAGCCGATGATGATCGCTTTCCTGTTTTCCATGGTCATGATCTCCTCCTTGAGAATGCAGTCAACCCGGCATTTATCTTAAAAATTAAGATATTACGCCGCAGGTTGCCGGATTTGCATCCGGTGAAGGTTTGCTATATCTTAATAATTAAGATATATAACTCCATTTTACGCACAACGAGCGAATTGTCAATACCGGCCAGAGCCCGGTCTTGAATCTGGACTTCGGTCGGGGTACCATTGCCATGATCGGAGGATGGATCGTCCATGAATCATCGCGAATTTGTTCCGCCGGAACTTTTCGAATCCCTGCTGGAAGCTTCCCGGCGGCTGTCGACCCAGACCGTCTTCTTCCACCAGGCGGCGGCCAAATATCTGGGCCTCAACATCACCGACCACAAATGCCTGGACATTGTGCTCGGCATGGGCCGGGCGACGGCCGGGCAGCTCGCCGAGCTCACGGGGCTGACGACCGGCGCCATCACCAGCGTGATCAACCGGCTGGAGAAAGCCGGCTTCGTCCGCCGGGCGAAGGACCCGAACGACCTGCGCATCGTCTACGTCGAGCCGATCCCGGAAAATCTCCATCCGCTCGCGGGCGTCTTCGGCCCCCTCGGCGAAGAGATGGCCGAGCTGTTCTCCCGTTACAGCACGGACGAGCTCCGGCTCATCCTCGATTACATCGAACGCTCCATTCAGGTGCTTGCCCGGCAGGCGGAGCGGTTGAAGAGGGATTAACTCCTTTCATTCGTCCGCATCTAAGGGAGTAAGGGCAACGAGTTGGGATAACTACGAAGATGTGGACACGCATTTGTTCAATTTGACCCGCTATGACACGAAACAATGGGAATCTGTCAAGCGGAGAATGATTCAACGCCTCCTTGAACAAAACCCGGCAATGAAGTTCAAAACCGTGGACCAGTGGATGAACATCTTGTCTTTGCAGACTGATCCGGAAGTCAATCCGGCCACCGGAAGTGCCGACGGTTCCTATGGGGGAGCGGTGTTCGCTGCCTATAACGAAGTCGGGAAATATTACAAGACCTTCACCCTGCTCGGCGATAAGGAAGACGGGGACATGAACCTGAACATCACCGAAGCCGAGAAGGACAGCAGCGGAAATTATCCGGTTGTGGCGGAAGTCAGCCGTTTGAAGCCGGGTGAACGGGATTACGCCGTGAATAAGGTTTACCGGAAGCTCGTCCCCGGCAAGAGTACCGGATCGTCTCTACGGTCAAAAACGAAAACAAGCTCACCTCGACCAAGTATAACCGACTTCCACGGATGTCGGCCCGTCCCTTGAATCATTCATGCGGACGGCATAGTTGTGACTCAAGAGCGAGGAAAACTTTTGTGAAAATAATTGACAACGGGCAATGCGTGTTATATATAATATTTAACAATATTATTTTTTACATCAAAAATTATATTTAACAAAAGGAGGTGTGACATGTTACTTGGTGAAATTGCGCGAATTAGAACGGGGTTGGTGCTTTCCAGAAAAAAAGCAGAAGTTGATTTGGAAGTCAAAGCGGAATACCCATTGATTTCACTTAAAAACATCCAAGAAGACGGAACGTTTACGGATGATCCCATTGAAATATTCAAAAGCAAAGAAGTCATCGACGATGAGTTTTTTACCCGTGAAGGAGATGTGCTCGTCCGTCTCAGTTACCCCAACACGGCAGTTTTTATTGGCAAAGAGCAAGAAGGGTTGTTGATTCCCTCTTATTTCGCCAATATTGAAATTCACGACGCATCGGTAATGCCGGGATATGTTGCGTGGTATCTGAACACCGAAAAAGTGAAGGCAGATTTGTTGAAATTTCAGACAGGAACCAATATCCCTAGTACCAACAAGAAGATTTTGGAGCAATTATCCATTCCCGAATTGGATCGGGATAAGCAAGAATTGATTACTCGGCTCCAGCAATTGTATCGTAAAGAGAAAAGCCTGTATCGAAGACTTATGCATGAAAAAGAGAAATTGTATAAGGCTGTGGCTTATTCGATTGTCGGCATGAAATAAAGGAGGAGAACGAGCATGGAAAAAACGACGCAAAGTTATATCAACCAGGTACTTTGGCAGGCATGCGACACGTTCAGGGGGAAAATTGATTCCAGCATTTACAAAGATTATGTGCTGGTCATGCTGTTCGTGAAATATCTGAGCGATACATACAAAGAAAGGCTTGAAGAGTATACCAAGCGGTATAACGGGAATCAGGAACGGATTAAGCGGGCCATGTCCAGGGAACGGTTTATCCTTGATGAGCAATCTACGTTCGATTACATATACAGCAAACGGAACGACCCCGAAATCGGCGTGATCATCAACAAAGCCTTGGAACATTTGGAAAATGAAAATACCGGGAAGTTGCGGGGCGTGTTCCGCAATATTGATTTCAACTCCGAAACGATCCTGGGTAAAACCAAAGAAAGAAACGCCATGCTGAAAACGCTTCTGGAGGATTTCGCCAAACTGGATTTGCGTCCCTCGGTGCTCGAGGATGAAGATATTATCGGGAACGCGTATCAGTATATGATCAATATGTTTGCCAGTGATGCCGGCAAAAAAGGCGGCGAGTTTTTCACACCGCCGGAAGTATCCGAACTGCTGGCGAGACTGGTGAAACCCCAAGAAAATGATCGGATTTATGACCCCACTTGCGGTTCGGGTTCCCTCCTGATTCGCGTAGTCAGACAGGTGCCGAGCCGAAAAGTGGCGGTATATGGGCAAGAACGGAACGGTCAAACCCATTCCCTGGCATTGATGAACATGTATTTGCACGGCATTGACGATGCAAAGATTGAATGGGGCGACACCCTGGCTAATCCGCTTCATTTGGAAGACGGCAAGCTGATGAAATTCCAGGTGATCGTTTCCAATCCGCCGTTTTCTTTAGACAAATGGGCGATGGGCTTTGCGGGAGAAGGGAATGGTGACAAGAAATTTAAAATGGAGGCCAGCCTGGATCCGTATCGGCGGTTTGAGTGGGGTGTGCCGCCTGCTTCCAAAGGGGATTACGCCTTCGTCTTGCATATCCTTCATTCGTTGGCGGAAAACGGCCGTGCGGCGGTCATCCTCCCTCACGGCGTATTGTTCAGAGGGGCGAGCGAGGCGAAAATTCGGGAAGAAATCATTAAACACAATTTGCTGGATGCCGTTATCGGATTGCCTGAAAACTTGTTCTTTGGAACAGGCATTCCCGCTTGCGTGATGGTCTTCAAAAAGAACCGAACGAGAAATGAAGTGCTCTTTATTGATGCATCCGGAGAAGGGAATTACGAGAAGGGGAAAAACCAAAACAAGCTCAGGGAGCAGGATATTCAGAAGATCGTTGAAACGTATGAGAAGTACGAAACCGTTGATAAGTATTCCTATGTCGCAACCATCGATGAGATCAAAGAGAACGACTACAACCTGAACATCCCGCGATATGTCGATACGTTTGAGGAAGAAGAACTGGTTGATATGGACGCGGTAAAGGAGAACATTGCTAATATTAAGCGGGAGCTTCAGGAAGTAGAGCGGCAGATGGAAAAATACTTGGAAGAGTTGGGATTGTAGGTGATTTGCATGCAATCAACGACTGCTGTTTTTTTGTGGAAAAAAGGGCGACTTAATGACATTGCAGAAATTACAATGGGGCAATCTCCTGATGGGAGTTCCTATAATTTCCATGGAGAAGGAATAGGTTTAATTAATGGACCGACCGAATTTACTAATAAATATCCTGTAGTTAGACAATGGACAACTAAACCCACAAAGTTATGTCGTCCAGGTGATATTTTACTTTGTGTTAGAGGTAGTTCAACGGGGAGAATGAACCTTTCTGATGCAGAATACTGTATTGGAAGAGGAGTGGCTTCTATATCAGCAAAAGAAGGAAAAGGTGTAACTGGATTTTTGTATTACCTATTGGATTATAAAATTAGCCAATTATTAAAGAAAACTGCTGGATCAACATTTCCTAATTTGAGTAGTGACGAAATAAGAAATATGGAAATAAGTATACCGAGTTTAGAAGAACAAAATAAAATCGCAGACATCCTTTCCACCTGGGACAAAGCCATCGAGCTGAAAGAGAAACTGATTGAGCAGAAAAAAGAGCAGAAAAAGGGCTTGATGCAGAGGTTATTGACGGGGAAGGTCAGGTTGCCAGGGTTTGATGGAAAGTGGATAAAACTAAAAATAAAAGATCTAATAAAAGAAGTTAATGATAGAACGACTCAAAATAATCAGTATGAAGTATTGTCAGTAACGAAAAATGGTATTGTTCCACAAAGAGAGCAATTCAATAAACAGATCGCGAGTGAAGATAATACGGGTTATAAAATTGTACGGAGAAACAATTTAGTATTCAGCACAATGAACCTTTGGATGGGGAGTTTAGATGTTCTGACTACACATGATGTTGGCATAGTATCGCCTGCGTATAAGGTTTTCGAATTTATAGAACAAAACATAAATCCATTATTCGGTAAATATTTTATGCTATCAGATTACATGATTCGTATTTATAAGATGAATTCTGAGCAAGGAGCAAGCATTGTTCGTAGAAATCTTGATATGGATGGTTTACTTAACACTATCGTAAGTGTCCCACCAGTAGAAGAGCAACGGGAAATATTCAAGGTATTACAGAGTGCAGATGACGAGTTAACACTTTTGTGTTCAGAACTGGAAGCCCTAAAACAACAGAAAAGAGGACTCATGCAACTCCTGCTCACAGGAAAAGTCAGAGTGAAGTGCTGATGCTTCACTCTGCACATAGGGAGGTGAAAATATGCCGAGATCCAAAGATTATGATGAACGGAATATCAGCCAACAGCCAGCCATTGAGGTGCTTAAGGCGTTAGGCTATCGCTACTTGACTCCTGAACAAGCGGAATCGATGCGGGGCAATCAATTTAACGTGATCTTGAAAGATGTGCTGGAGGAAAAGCTTCGGGAACTTAATTCTTATGAGTATAGAGGTACTACATATCGTTTCAGTGAGCGGAATATCCAACAGGCGATTCGGGATTTGGATGAGCCGCTGACGGACGGGTTGGTGAAAACCAACGAAAAAATTTACGAATCCTTGATGCTGGGGAGAAGCTATTCCGAGAACCTGTCGGATGGTTCGAAGAAATCCTTCACCATCCAGTACATAGACTGGGAAAACATTGGGAACAATGTCTTTCATGTTGTGGAGGAACTTGTCGTTGAACGTATGGACGGTCAAGGTACCGTCCGACCGGATATTGTGCTATACGTCAACGGCATTCCTTTTGCCGTGATTGAATGCAAAAAAGCCTCCATCTCGGCGGAGCAGGGCATTAGCCAGATGATCCGAAATCAGGGAAAGGACTACATCCCGCAGCTTTTCAAATTTGTCCAAATCGTGATGGCTACGAATAAGAATGAAACCCAATATGCGACATGCAATACACCCAAGAAGTTTTGGGCGGTATGGAAAGAAGAAGACGAAGATTGGCTGCAGGAACAATTAAGCAAGACGGTGCATCACCGTTTGCCGACGAATCAGGATAAGAATATCATTTCTCTGTTCCATCCCGAAAGGCTGCTGGAGCTCACCCGCTATTTCATATTGTTTGACAAAAACGAGAAAAAGATTGCCCGTTATCAGCAATATTTTGCTATTAAAGAAATCCTCAGAACCGTGGAACAGACGGATCCAAACGGCAACCGACAGGGCGGGGTCATTTGGCATACCCAAGGTTCGGGCAAATCGCTCACGATGGTGATGCTGTCGAAGTATCTCCTCTCGGAAATGCAGGAAATCAACCCGAAAGTCGTCGTTGTCACCGACAGGATCGAGCTGGACAAGCAAATCCACCGCACGTTTCATCATACCAGGCTTAAAGCAAGCCGGGCCACTTCGGGCAAACATTTGGTCGATTTGATCAACGACAACAGCGCGGATATTATCATGACGCTTGTCCATAAGTTCGATACGGCGGCGGCCAAGCAAAAACCGGTTCTCTCCAGAGATATCTTTATCCTTGTGGACGAATCCCATCGGACCCAGTACGGGGAACTGCACAACAAAATGAAACAGGTGTTCCCCAATGCTTGCTACCTTGGTTTTACGGGGACACCGCTGATGAAAAAAGAAAAAAATACGATGGCGAAATTCGGCAAACTGATCCATACGTATACGATTGCCGATGGCGTTCGGGATAAGGCGATCGTCCCGCTGTTGTACGAGGGGAGAATGGTCGAGCAAACGGTGAACCGCAAGGCGATCGACCATCGGTTGGAGATGATCACCCGCCACTTGAATGAAAAGCAAAAAGAAGAAGTGATGAGAAAGTGGAGCCGATTCGAAAGAATCGCCTCTTCCGACCAGCGGATTAAAATGATCGCCTTCGACATCAATGAGCATTTTCTGCGCAACTATAAAACGAAAGGGTCCCACTTCAAAGGCATGCTGGCGACGAACAGCAAAAAGGAGGCCATCCGCTATTTGGAGGCGTTCGAAGAACTGGGCGATTTGAACTGTGCGGTGGTGATTTCTCCACCGGACCAACGGGAAGGGCACCATGAAGTGGATGAGGAAACTGATGACAAGGTTCAGCGGTTTTGGAAGAAGATGATGGACAAATATGGAAACGAGGAAGCCTACGAAGAAGCGATTAAGGATGAATTTGTCAACGGAGACGAACTCGACCTCCTCATAGTTGTAGATAAATTGCTGACGGGGTTTGACGCGCCGGGAGCGGCGGTTTTGTATATCGATAAACCTTTGAAAGAGCATGCCCTCTTGCAGGCCATTGCCAGGGTGAATCGCCTGTATGAAGGCAAAGATTACGGTCTCATCATTGATTACCGAGGATTGCTCGACAAACTGGATGAAGCCATGGAGATGTATTCGGGTGCGGGGTTGGAAAATTTCGATCCGAAGGATTTAAAAGGTGCTCTTTATGATGTAATCAGTGTGATCGGCTCGCTAAGGCAGTATCATACGGAACTCGTGAACATTTTCATCCCTGTGAAAAACAAGAACGACATTGAAGAATATGAGGTTCTCCTGGAAAATGAGGAGCTCAGGGAGCATTTTTACAACGTGCTCAGCCAGTTTGGACGCCATCTAGGCATCGCCCTGGAGTCGGAAAATGTGTACAGGGCTTTAGGGACGGAGGAACTCAATCGATACAAGAAGGATTTGAAGTTTTATCAGGAACTCCGGAAGAGCGTCAAGCTAAGGTACAGTGATTCCATTGACCATAAAGAATATGAAGCCAAGATGCAGATGCTGATGGACAACTACATCTCTGCCGAGGAGGTCATTCGGATTACGAATCCCGTGGACATACTGGATGAGAAAGGATTTGAGGAAGAATTACAGCGCTTGCAGTCCCCACGGGCCAAAGCGGATGCGATCCGGACCCGATTGTCCAAACGGATTGAAACGGAGTGGGATGAAAACCCTGCTTATTACAAGAAGTTTTCGGAGCGAATCGAAGAGGCCATCAAGGAGTATAAGGATAAGCGGATCAGCGAGGCGGAATATCTGCAACGGATGAAGAAAATTTTGCGGGATTTCCGTTCAGGTTCTTCGGGAATAACCTATCCGGACAACATCCGAAAGAATCCCAATGCCCAGGCTTTTTATGGAGTAACCAATGAGATCGTCAGGGAAACGAATGAGGCATATGCCGTCAATGATGATACAGTCGGGGAGTTGGCCCTTAAGATCACGGAGATCATTGAAACGTACAGCAAAGTCGACTGGCACGACAATGTGGAAGTTCATAAACGTATCGCTCAGGAGTTGGATGATCTGCTCTATGATTACGCCAAGGAAAACGGATGGAATCTCAACTTTGATCAAATCGACAAGATCATCGAAAACGTTAAAACCATTGCCTTGAAACGATATTAATGGGTGTGATGAGATGGAATTTCATCAGGTCGAATACGGAGGAAAAACAATTTCGTTTCTATTGGAACGAAAAAACGTAAAAAATGTCAATCTTCACATCAAACCTGATATGACCGTCATGGTCTCGGCAAATGAGAAAGTACCGTTGGATTTTATTCTGGGCTTTGTGAAACAAAAAGCGGCGTGGATCCTTAAAAACATTCAGTTTTTTGAGGATGTCCAGCCGGTGGTTCAAAGCGAAAAGGAGTATGTGAGCGGCGAGTCGTTCAAGTATCTCGGGAAGCAGTACCGTTTGCGGGTCGAGGAGAGTGAAACGGAAGGGGTAAAGTATTATCGTGGCTTTATCTACCTGTATGTGAAGGACAAACAGGATCATAAACGAAAAGAGAAGCTTTTTGGGCAATGGCTGCGAAACAGGGCAGAAATCATTTTTAACGAATCCTTGGAAAAAATGTACCCCTTCATCCAAAAGTACAACGTCAACAAGCCAAAGCTGATGATTCGTAAGATGAAGTCAAGATGGGGATCCTGTTTAAGGGACTCCAATGCCATTCTGCTCAATTTCGAGCTGATCAAGGCACCGAAATACTGCATCGATTATGTGGTTTTACATGAGTTAATTCACTTTTTATATAAAAGCCACGATCAACAATTTTATAACTTTCTTACCGCGTTGATGCCCGATTGGAAAAAAAGGAAATCAATTTTGGATGAGGAAGTGGTTCGGGAATTGTAGGAGTAAAACTGTCCAGAGTATATATTAAGCCTTATTCAAAGTATTTGGGAAGAAACACAGTTGCAGCTTATGCATCAGTTTTTTGCGGATGCCTAGGAAAATGGTTTTTTCCCGCGTTAACGAGGCTCTCAAAAAGAAAAAACAAGACGAAGGCTGGAAAGTGGAACGGAACGATCAGCGGTCGATTCAATTCCTTTTTGACACGGTGACTTTTACCCGCACGTTGATGACCGATCCGAAAGGCAATGCCCATTATCCGCTGGATGAGTGGACGGCATCAAAAAATATGAGCGCAGATCCCCATTGGTGGATGTCAAGATCGCGGAATTGGCCAGTAGCCAGTAAACGCGGCTACCGGACCGCGGCGGATGTCCTGGCCGAGTGGACGGACGTGAAGATCAGCCATGGGGCCGTCCGGAATATCGTAAACAAAGTGGGCATGGCTCAAGCCCGGGAAGTCAAAGAACTGGAGGAATCCGCCGAACTCCCGCCAGGGAAGAAGGTGGACTACTTATTTGCCGAAGCGGATGGGGTTTATCTCCATGGCACGAAACGGAAGAAAGGCATGGAAGTCCGTTACGCCGTGATGTATGAAGGGTGGGAGGAGAACGGGAACCGGGTGGCTTTGAAAGAGCGGAAAGTGATCATGACTGCGAAATCCTCCGATGCATTCTGGACTGAGGTTCAGGCCATGGCCAGAAGCCACTATTCGTTGGAAAAGGCCCAGGTGGTCACCAATAGCGATGGCGGGGCGGGGTATACCGCGGAAAAGTTCCAGGAAGCCTTTTCCCAATCTGAAAAACTCGTGATCAATCAATTGGATGCGTATCATGTTTACCAAAATTTAAACCGGGTTTTCGGGCCCGGAAAAAGCAAGTAAAAAGAGCACGTCCTGCATGCGATCAAAGAGCGGGACCGGAAGGACTTCGAATGATGGATGGACACGTACGAAAGCGCGCTGGATGACCCGAAGAGCATAAAAAAGCGAAGGAATTCCGTCACTATATCCTTGGAAATTGGGACCGCATCGGGGATTGGCGGGACAGGGTGGAAAATGTTCTTGAAGGAGCCCGCGGCCTGGGGGCGATGGAGTCCAACTAGCGGCACATCACCTACCGGCTGAAAAAAATGGGGGATGCATTGGAGCCAGACGGGCGGCGAAGCGATGGTCAAAATCATCCAGGAGATCATGAATCAGACGCTGCGGAAGGCCTATTTGCAGGACAGACAACGAAGCGTCCGAAAACAACGGGAAGCCAGGAAGATCGTCAAGATGTCTGCCTTATTGCATCAAAAAAACCGGCCATCGGACGGGGTGCGGTACGTAGCCATAGTCGTATACACGTCCCATTCCAGCGCGGTAGGGCGATTGCGGAAGGTCATCAGTGATGGTCAATATTTCTGAAACAGGTGGAAAATGATTTACATAAATTGAAAAAAATCATGGATTGTGGTGTGCAAAATGAGGGTGCCTAATGACTGATCCAATAACCACCCCGAGAAAATCTTGAAACATACTATAAAGCTTCCTTGATTGCCAAGGGAAAAGAATGGGATATGATAAAAAATAAGTGGGAGATATTGAAAGAGTTCTCCCGTTTGAAAATGCAATAAATCCTCTGCCATATGATTGTAATAAAGTTTACATTATTACTATTTTGTTAACCTCTTCTGATGGTTTTTGTTCTCCCCAATAATCTTGGGCAAATTTTTTTAATGTTGGATCCTCTATATACGGCGAAATTTGGTAGAAATCTACATTGTTTACCCCTAATTTCTGTTGAATTTTATCTTTTAAAACTCCGATAACTGATTTCCCATAACGATATCGAATAGGATTTTGTTCATATTTTCTTTTACATTCAAGAAATATTTTACCGTTATTTGGTTTTTTACCTTCTTTTAAAATAGATTCCGTTCTTGAGTTAATAAACTTTTCGATAGATTTATCTTTAATTTCAGCAGTTGCTTCTTCGATAAGGGTTTGAATTTCTTCAAACGACAAAGCAGGATACAAATGATTAATATGCTTTGCACAGATAAAGTGTGACTCCGTATCCGTCCCCGCTGTAATAAAAACGGATATTCCCTTTTTTGTTAAACGTTCAGACAAATCAGATACCTCATCATCGGATAAATAATCTCTGTCTCTATGTAAAACTATATTCGTTGATGGAGCATGTTTTCGAATAAAGGCCGCAAGTGTTAATGCAGTATCAATCTTTGTACAACCATGGTAAGACCAAATTTCTACCTCATCCATTCTAAAACCCGACGATTTCAATAGAATTTCTAGTGGTTTTGTGTTTGTATCTTCAGTGAGTATAATTGCTTTTATGTTTCCCCTCTGTAACTTGTCTCCTCTGTCAAGTGCGCCAAGATCCAGCAAAACCTTTACTTCGTCATAACTATCTTCGTTTACTTTCATTCCATCTCTAATCCAGAAAAGTTTTGCTGTTGATGAGAGTTCATCTAATAAATGTCGTGAATGAGTTGAAAGAATAATTTGTAAATCTCTCTCAGTGGTTAATTGTGTTAAAATCTGAGCTAAAATTCGCTGATTATTTGGGTGAAGATGTGCATCTGGTTCATCTAAAATTAATACTTTAGGTCGATACACATTAATATACGAAAGTATTTGTATTGCCTGTAGAACACCAGTACCTGCAGCATCAATTGGGAGTTTCTGATTATTTAATACGATTGTTGCATTTATGTGTTCATCTCGATCTGGAACAAAGTCAACATCAATTTCTATCTCTGGGAATATATGGTTAAAATCATCTATAAATTGTTGCCATTTTTCAGTATCTTGCTTTAATAACCAAAGGACATTTCTAAATACATTATTTGCATCTCCTCTAGCTGCCGCTCTCTTTACTATACCTGACGATTTATATTCCTCAAAAGCGGGTATTCCTGCTAAACCGGGTACATAAATACTAAAGGGTTCCTCCATGTTTTGAAGTTTTTTCCCTAAATATTCGCCAATTAATTCTGTCAAAATATTCTTATTTCTCCCCTTCCTTACGATTACTTTTGTTGTATGTTCACTTCCTGATTCAAATGTTATAACTATTGCCTTACTTACATCCTCTTTCAAAGTACCTCCAGGAGCAAGAGCATATACGTCCCTAAGTGGTGAATATACCAATTGAGTACTTGATAAAGAGGTTGACAATCTATTATTTCTCCATTGAGTATTCCCAATTCCTGTTGTCTGTGCAACTGCAACTGCAAACTGTATCGCTTGAAGAATACTGCTCTTTCCCGCGTTATTTGCCCCTACTAATAGATTGATATTACTAAGCTCAAGTGTTAAGTCAATGATATTTTTAAAGCGTTCTATTCTTATTTTCGATATCATAAATCATTACCCCCATTATTGTAAAAATTCCATTTTTATCTTATATTAACATAAATTTCATTTAGTTGTTTAACTGTGGAAAATAATAGATTGAGTCAAGCGTATGTGGGCGTTTCTGCCTTGTTTTTTAAGACCGGGAGGTTGTCTCTTGTGACTTCTCCAACCTTGTGTTTTACCGGTTCGAGAAAATGTTTCGGCAGGTTCTTTTCTTCCTCGCTTTCTGTCCATCTTTCCACTTTTCCAAACAGCGTTTTTCATGCCAATTGATCCAAATAGGTCACCATTCCGGTGAACATGACGCTTGCCCCTTTTTCCACCCAGCTACGGCCATTTTTCAGCCTTTTGGCAAACACGCTCATCGTTCCTTCCGCGCTTCCCA
>JAAROH010007764.1_pt1 | contig 36822 bp, 32 predicted proteins | sample 7248631 | NCBI WGS metagenome assembly JAAROH01 (sample SAMN09772309, study PRJNA484901) | compost metagenome | isolation source: Vermicomposting unit | place: India | reverse complement strand
CACCCAAGATATGCGATTGTCAAGGAGCGTATCGGACTGGAAATTCGATAAAAAACTTTCTGAAACTTAGTATACGAGGAGGTAATAGGATGGATTTTTTTGAGATTTCATCGAAACACATTAAAACGCTTAATGAAGCGGAAAAAGAAATATACAATTTTATCGTTCACAATATGGAAGAAATAAAAAAAATGACGATCAGAGAATTGGCATCAAAAACCTTCACCTCACCTGCGACGATTATCCGATTTTTAAGAAAGATTGGATTTTCCGGGTACAGTGAGTTTATTTCCATTCTTAAATATACGGACAAAGACTTGCTGGAAATTTACAATCCATTTGTTATCACTCAGGAAAAGTACAGAATCGAGTATTTAAAAAATATTTACGAGTCTGTTCGTGTCCTTGATTGGGTGAAAGGAGACGAAATTGTCAAGCGATTAATAGAAAATCCCCGATTGATCGTAATGGCAAGGGGATTTAATAAAAGCGTAGGACATTATTTTGAGTATATTTTTTCCGGACTAGGATTTGAAGTCGTTTTTCCGGAAGATCATTATTACCGAAAAATGTTATTGAACAGAATCCGGGATGAAGACCTGGTTTTTATTTTTTCTTATAGCGGAGAAGATAAAGAATTAATAGAGAATATTGAACGGATAAAAGCAAAATCAAAAGCGACCATTATTTCAATTACTTCTGCCAATAATAACTCCGTACAAAACTTAAGCCATATCAATTTGTATGTTTTTGCTGATTACATTTTGTACAACGGTGTGGAATTCACTTCGCGGGTTTCGATGATTTGTATTATTGAATTGCTTGCGTACAGATATATTGAAACGAGTAAAAAGTTTGCTCCCAATGAAGAACGGAAATTTTAAAGATGGACGGTTCCAGTTTTAGGAGAAAGATGAACCCTTGGCTATCCCAATTTCGGGTTTCCGAGGGTTTATTTATGCCTTCTTAAGCCAGAAAATGATGGGAAACTGGGCTCTGAACCTTCTGCGTCAAAGAAGGAAGAAATAGGATCATTTCTTTCGCCAAACATCAAAGAATGCACCATGTATCCTTCGACTGCAAAAAATCCTCCCGAAAGTAAACCACATGCAAAAAACATTCCAAAAAAACGATAACAATATAAAAACGAAACATGTTTTGTAATTTAAAACATTTTTTAAATTGATTGATATGAAACAATAGATTGAAAATATATATTCATCTAATATAAGGAACAGTATAATCAAATTGAAAGCATTACCGCGGTAATGGAAGAGCTTTACTAGCAATAGTAAAGCTAAAGAATTTTTACGATCTTCGAAGTTTGACAACCAATTCAAGTTTCAACCAAATTTCCTTTTTACGAAGTTCATTCATTTGGTGTTACATGTGAAATAATTCACATAAATGGGGTGATGAAATGGAAAATAAAAAGGCGCTTCGACTCTTTGATTCTGTGCTTCTATCAGTAACCGTCATATTAGTGGCCGAATCCGTTGCACCAACGGCTGCCGTAGGTCCGTCCCAGTTCTTTTGGTGGACGCTCTTGCTTGTTGCTTTTTTCATACCCTACGGATTAATTTCTGCCGAACTCGGAACCACGTACAAAGAAGAGGGAGGAATATTCGACTGGGTAAAACGCGCATATGGGCCGAGAAATGGAGGGAGGGTCGCCTGGTATTATTGGGTAAATTATCCGCTTTGGATGGGTTCGTTAGCCGTGCTTTTTCCGATCATTATCACCCAAATATCCGGACATGAATTTGGAACGTTCAGTTCAATCTTGATTTCATTAGCTTTTATTTGGCTTGTCTGCTTAGTCAGTTGCTTCCCCATTTCCGAGAGCAAATGGATATTAAATTTGGCTGCGTTGTTCAAAGTATTTATCATGCTAAGCCTTGGTGTGCTGGGCATATACACTGCTTTGAAACACGGTGTTGCAAATACGTATACCGTTAAAACTATGCTGCCATCCTTCGATATCGTCAGTCTTTCATTCGTATCAGTGATTATCTTCAATTTTCTCGGATTCGAAGTTGTAACCGCCATGTCGGGCGAAATGAAAGATCCCCAAAGGGAAATCCCGAAAGCGCTTATTATAGGGGGGATCTTGATAGCTGTGTTTTATTTATTGGCAGCTTTTGGTGTCGGCGTTGCCATCCCATATGATGAACTCAGCACGGACAGCGGATTGTTGGACAGTTTGGCCATTTTGCTCGGTTCCAAAGGGAAATGGCTTGTTACCCTTGTTGGATTGTTGTTTTTGTTTACATTATTTGCAAACCTGATCTCTTGGGCATATGGCATAAATTATGTGGCTTTGTACGCAAGCCAAAATCATTGTCTTCCTAATGTTTTTAAATGGAAGAGCAAAAAAAATGACATGCCAGTAGGAAGTTCTATTCTAAACGGCATTTTCGCCTCAACTCTAGTCTTGATTGCTCCGGTTATGAACCATCTAGGCTTGGAAGATGTGTTCTGGAGTTTCTTCGGGTTAAATTTGGTGACTTTACTTTTGTCATACAGTTTCATGTTTCCTTCCTTCTTGAGACTTCGGAAGATTGATCCCGAAAGCGAACGTCCGTTTAAAGTGAAGGGAAATCGATGGTTGTTGTACTTCATAACATATGTACCTTTGGCACTGCTTATTGCATCCATTCTCTTCACAATCCTTCCGTTAAACCTGGACAGAGAAGAATTGCTTTTTAAACTTCCGTTGCTGACTGGGACAATTTTGGCAATCTTTATCGGCGAGTTCATTGTTGACCGGAGTTTAAAACAGGAAAAATGAACGGAAAGGAGAGACTTTGACGATGAGAACTTTAACAAGCACACCGAAAAAAGACGGATTTCGAATGCCCGGTGAATTTGAACCGCACGACGGATGTTGGATGATATGGCCGGAAAGACCGGACAACTGGAGAAACGGGGGAAAGCCAGCACAAAAGGTTTTTGTCGAAGTGGCAAAAGCCATCGCCGAATTTGAGCCGGTAACAATGGTTGTTAGCTATGGCCAATATCAGAATGCACGAACTATGCTCCCGGATTGCATTCGTGTGGTGGAAATGTCAAGCAACGACTCATGGATGCGAGATTGCGGTCCAACTTTTGTAGTCAATGATGAAACCGGTGAAGTCAGGGGTGTCGATTGGTCATTTAACGCTTGGGGCGGTCTTGTGGACGGGCTGTATTTTCCCTGGGACGCCGATGATCAAATCGCACAAAAAGTTTGCGAAATGGAAGGAATTGACCGCTACCGATTGGATAGTTTCGTCCTTGAGGGAGGGTCCATCCATGTTGACGGAGAAGGCACATTAATTACCACAGAGGAATGCCTGTTGAGTAAAGGACGCAATCCGCATTTGACAAAGGAAGAAATCGAAGGGATTTTGAAAGAATACCTGAACGTAGAAAAAATAATTTGGTTAAAACGGGGCATATATCTCGATGAAACGAACGGCCATGTCGACAATATATGCAATTTCGTCCGCCCTGGGGAAGTAGTTCTGGCCTGGACGGATGATAAAGATGATCCTCAATATGAAATATCCCAAGAATGCTATGAGATTTTAACCAATGAAACCGACGCAAAAGGCCGAAAATTTAAGGTCCATAAATTATATCTTCCGTCGCCGGTATTGATCACCAAAGAAGAAAGCGAAGGCGTCGATTCCATAAAGGGAACTCTTCCTCGGAAGGAAGGCGACCGATTGGCAGCTTCCTACGTTAACTATTACACTGCCAACGGCGGGGTGATCGTACCTCTTTTTGACGATGAAAATGACGAAAAGGCAATTAATTTGTTGAAAAAATTGTATCCTGATCGAAAAGTGGTCGGAATTTACGCGCGGGAAATTTTGCTCGGAGGCGGTAATATTCATTGCATAACACAACAGCAACCCGCGAGGAGAAAGGGGAAAAAGGGAACCGTTCCTGAGAAGCGGAAGCCGTCCCATGTCAAGCCCTGCTAATACAGAACGTATCGTTTTTGCGAATCACTTTTAATCTGGGAAAAAGGGGAGTCAACGATGAAAATAAAGGATTTTATCGATACCAACGATTTTACCAAAGCGCAATTGATGGATATTGTCAATTTGTCTTTAGCGTTGAAAAAATGCGTGAAGGCCGGTTATTACCCGCCTTTGTTAAAAAACAGAACATTGGGAATGATATTCGAACAAACATCGACAAGGACGAGGGTCTCCTTCGAAACTGCAATGGAACAACTCGGAGGGCACGCCCAATATCTGGCGCCGGGACAAATTCAGCTCGGCGTTCATGAAACCATAGAAGATACGGGAAAAGTTCTTTCTAGATTGGTCGATATTTTAATGGCGCGGGTGAATCGGCATAAAACCATAGTGGACTTGGCAAAAAATGCAACAATCCCGGTCATTAACGGAATGTCCGATTATAACCATCCAACTCAAGAAATGGGGGACATCATCACCATGATCGAACATCTCCCTCAGGGAAAGAAGCTGGAGGATTGTAAAGTGGTTTTTGTTGGGGATGTCACCCAGGTCTGTGCGTCCCTTGGATTTATTGCGACGAAAATGGGGATGAAGTTTGTCCACTTCGGTCCAAAGGGCCATCAATTAAAGGATCATCATAGAAAAATTTTGGAAGAAAATTGCAAGGTTTCTGGAGGGAGCTTTTTCATCACGGATGATCCTGATGAAGCGTTGGAAGGAGCGGATTTCGTCTATACTGACGTGTGGTACGGGTTGTATGATGCGGAATTGTCAAGGGAAGAACGGATGGCCATCTTTTTCCCCAAATATCAGGTAACGATGGATCTTATGAAAAAGGCAGGTCCGGGCGCGAAATTTATGCATTGTCTGCCTGCTACTCGGGGAGAAGAAGTAACGGATGAGGTGATCGATTCCGAGGTATCAATCGTATTCGATCAAGCGGAAAACCGGCTTACTGCGATGCGGGGAATTCTCGTCTATTTGCTTGGCATCGAAAAACAGGATCGGGAAAAAGTAAACATGGTAAAAGAAGAGCTGGATGAAGTTGTAAAAAAAATATTTTAATGTGATTCGGGAGATACGGTGGCCTCAATGAGGCCATTTCTTTTGTAGAAAGCGTTCGATCCTTTTTGCTTAGGTTCATTATTTACAAAAAAGGGAATCCAAACATCCCATTTAACATCAGATTCGCTATCTAAATTTATGAGAACAATGGACCTTAACAGAAACTTTCTCAGAAAAATCTCCTTTCTTTTCGCTCCCTTGTTCCCGCTCCTTTGCCGGAGGATGCCGGTTCTCCGCCGCCGGTTCATCAAAGCAAAGCCCGTCAGTTTCAGCCGCAGGGAACCGGAAAGGCCGCGCCGCCGCCGGATCGCTTAACCCCGAATCTTTCCCTTTGCATAAACCCGGCCTTCCGGTCAAACAATAGGGAGAGAGGGAATACTTTGTTTGGTCAGGGGGAAAATCTGTGCCGAAAAAAATCGCAAAAGGCTGGACGATTTTGGCGGTGGGTTCCGTCCCGACGATCCTCGTCTTGGGGAATTCCATGCTCATCCCCGTTTTGCCGCAAATGAAAGCGGAAACGGGTGTAACCTCATTTCAAACCAGTTTGGTCATCACGTTGTTTTCGGTGAGCGCCGCCCTATTCATCCCAATTTCGGGCTATTTGTCCGACCGGTTTACCCGGAAGGCGGTCATCGTTCCTTCCCTCATCGCCTATGGTTTGGGGGGGCTCCTTGCGGGTTTTGCGGCCGCATGGTTTTCCGCCCCTTACTTTTGGATCCTTGCCGGAAGGATCTTGCAAGGGATCGGCGCCGCGGGCACATCGCCGGTGGCCATGGCTTTGGCCGGGGATCTGTTCAAAGGCGGGGAACAAAGCAAGGTGCTCGGCCTGATGGAAGCGGCCAACGGCTTCGGAAAAGTGATCAGTCCGATCCTCGGCTCCCTGTTCGCCCTCTTCGTGTGGTATGCCTCCTTCTTCGCTTTCCCGATTTTTTGCCTCGTTTCCCTCCTTTTGTTTCTGGTTTTTGTCAAGGAGCGGAAAAGGGGCAAGAATGCGCCGTCCTTCGGCCGTTATGCCAAGGGACTGTTGTCTTCCTTCAAAACGGAAGGACGCTGGCTGTTTGCCGCTTTTTTGGCCGGTTCGGTCTGTTTGTTTACTTTGTTCGGCATCCTGTTTTACATATCCGAAGTATTGGAAAAGGATTATCAAATCGAGGGAATCCGAAAAGGACTGATCCTTGCTATCCCGCTATTGTTCATGACCTCCACGTCCTATATCACCGGAAGCAAAATCGGCAAAAAGCGGACGCGGATGAAGGCATCGATCGTCTTCGGCCTGTTCCTGATGGCCGCCTCTTTTACCGCATTAATATTCTTTCAGCGGTTGGTGCCCTTCTTTTCCGTGCTGGCCGTCTCCAGCATCGGGACCGGCCTTGTCCTTCCTTGCATTAACAGTTTAATTACCGGATCGGTTCCCTCCGCGAGAAGGGGGATCGTCACCGCCCTGTATGGTTCCGTGCGCTTTTTGGGCGTCGCCTTCGGCCCTCCGGTCTATTCCTCGTTAATGGAATGGTCGCGGTCCGGCATGTTTTTGGTGACCGGCGGCTTGTCCCTGTTTGCGGCGCTTCTTTCCCTCCTCTTGATACACGGAAAAAGGCGTGCCCGCTCCGGGCGGGAGAAGGCGACCCTCTTTGAGAAGTGGCAGCTGTCCTGATGAGGAATTCCGCCGATAATGTGAAATTGAAGAATAGCGAAAGGAGGCGATCCAAACTGGGCCTCTTTTTTTCTCCAGAAATGTTCACTTCTTCCTTCCACTTGCTTAACGTGGTAAACGCCCAGGACCAGGCAGTGGGACTGGTGGCGGCGTTGTTTGCGGAAAAGAAGGTTTATGTTTACGGAATACTGGAAAAGGAAGGGGTGGAGGAAGATTTTAAGGAGCTGGCGCTCCATTATATCAAAGGATTGGCGAAAACGGCCCCGGATGCGGAGGTCTATTCCTGCGTCTATTCCGGCTGCCGGAAAATCGATTTTCAAGACGAAGCGGAATGATCGCGCATGTCCGAAACCCGGCGGTTCCCCGGGTTTTTTCGCGAGGGCGTGTTCCTGCTGGCACCCTTCCCCGGACAAAAATCTCCTTTCCGGGCGCCGATTTCCCCTTGCGCATCCTTTGCCGCTGTATTACGTTAAAGCTGAAAGGAAAATCGGTTGGGGGGCCGGGAGATGATCAAATCCTTTGAATGGCTGAAAATGGATGACGGAACGGAAGTTTATCTGAGGAAATGGGAGACGGACGGGACGAAACCGGAGGCGGTTTTGCACATTGCCCACGGGATGGCCGAACACGGGGAAAGATATGAACAATTCGCCCGTTTTCTTGTCGCCAAAGGGATCGCTGTCTTCGCCAATGACCACCGGGGCCACGGAAAAACGGGGGAAAAGGCCGGTTTGATGGGTTTTTTCGCGGAAGAAAACGGCTTCGACCGCGTGGTGGCGGATCTGTACGCGGTCAACTGCAGGATCCGTTCCCTTTATCCGGGAGTTCCGGTGTTTTTGCTCGGACACAGCATGGGCTCCTTTTTGGCCTTGCGTTATTGCCAAATCAACGGAGAATCGATCCGGGGGCTCATCCTTTCGGGGACGGGGGGAAAGGGGGGACGGGCGGTGAAGCTGGGGAAAATGCTTGCCCGCCTGGAAATGCTGCGAAAAGGGAAAAGGGCACCGAGCCCTTTCCTGGCCGGTCTCGTTTTCGCGGGGTACAACCGGAAAATCCGGAATCCGAAGACGCTGTTCGACTGGCTTTCCCGGGACGAACAGACGGTCCGGGCATACATCGATGATCCCCTTTGCGGCTTTGTTTGCACCGCATCCTTTTACTATGACTTGTTTACCGGGCTGGAGCTCATCCGGGATCCCCGTCTCATCCGGCAAATCCCGAAAAAATTGCCGGTCTTTTTCTTCAGCGGTACGGAAGATCCGGTCGGCGGATACGCAAAGGAAGTCAAGAAAATGATCCGCAGCCTGAAGGAAAGCGGGATGGAAAACGTGGAATCCCGTTTTTTCCCGGGAGGACGGCATGAGATGCTCAACGAAATAAATCGGGATGAGGTGTTTGAGACCGTTTACGGATGGCTGGAAAGGCAATTGACCACGCCTGCGGGAAAGGAGAACCGTCCTTCTTAAATCAAAGAACAAACTGTTCGAATGAGTTTCCTGACTTGTGCTTTGCTGATCATTGTCCATCTTAAATCAAAGGACAAATCTTTTAAAGTGAGCCGGAAATGTGAATAATGCGCCTTGCCATCCATGATAAATTCCTGAACTGCTGATGGCTGCGTACATCTGCAGCCTCCTGGGTTATTAGCGGCATCCAAAGGTAGGCAATATTCCGCGGGATTGCCGAAGTTGAAAATAACAGACAGATTTGCCTGTTCCGCCGTTCCGTTAGCCCATGAGATCGTTCACGGTTTTGCTGGTGTCAGTTACAATATGAACGACACATACTGCGTTTCTTCGAAACGTCTTTTGTCATGCCGAGTTATTTCGGATATTGGGCGGAAAAATCCCCGAAGTCCAATTACCGCGGCCTTCCGGGCAGTTTTTAAAAGTTCCATAGCTTGAAAAAACGGTACAATCGTAAATAAGGCTAGCAAAAGAACCGCGATGCCGACGGAGACGGCCGCCGCGGAAGGAGTCCGCATTTTGCCCGCTGCGGCTTTTCTCGGTACAGCCTGCCCTCCTCATGTTTTGGCCGGACGCGGCAGGGAGATGGAGCGAAGAGGGAGCGTCGGAGCGGATTTGCGACGGTGTCTTCCGATGGACAGTGGACAATATTTACAACAACAACGGATCAGGGCAAAATTAAAAGGCATGAGCTCGGTGCAATATCGAGCTCATGCCCAACGGGTTGCCTGATGAAATAACTTGGTTTGACTTTTTGGGATCACTTCAAAACCGCCGAATGTCCCTCATTGCGCTCCCAGGCGCTTCACCGCGGCGCTGTATTGTTCATGGCGTTTTTCCCATTCGTCCATGGAAAATTCCGTGAAGCGCCCATCCAGCAACGCGGATAAACGGTCGAGGCAGATATGCCAGCCTGCCAAATCGACGGGGACATGATCCGTTAATACGCCGATGAACACTTTCAGCAAAAGCCGCGACCCATACTCCTGAGCGGATACTTCAAAACGGACCAGTTCCTTTCCCCACTCGAATTCCAGCACCGAATGCGGTTCATAATCGGTAATCCGCAAATCGAAGGATTCATCCGCTCCGTCCCTCATCGCGAATTTCATGTTTCCGCCTTTGCGCAAGTCCTCCGCTTGCAGGTTCGGCATCCATAGGGAAAGCTTGCCGTTTTCCGTCAATGCCGCCCATACTTCATCCGGCGGATGGTTGAAGGGACGTTCAAACTCGGCGACATAACCATGATAAACCTTTTCAATGACCGCCAGCATCTGCTAGCCCTCCATCCTCGGTTGCCTTGGAAAATTCAATTCCCAAGTTATCCCAAATTTAACTATTACCATGCCATAGAGGCATTCCGCAGCTCCATTTTCAATTCCCCCGTCTTCGGCAAGGGCATTGTATCGTTTTTTGATTTCATCCTCAGATTCCAGTTCCAAGGCGATGCAAACCCGGCTGCCTTCACGGACCGAGCCGGAAAAGACATCGGCGAAATAAAAAACGGTCCGTTCATGAATAGGAAGCTCGGCATGAAGGTATTTGCCTCCCTGTCCCCGGAATCCTTCCATTCCGTCGGCGGGCTGGACATTTTTGATTGTCCCGCCGAAAATCTTCGGTAAAATTCCACCGCTTCCCGGCAATTCGGGATATAAAGATGGGGGATCGCCCATTTCATTTTCGTTCCTCCGCTCAAGCAAGACGGATTTAAGAAGTCCGGAAAACTCCGGTCATGTCCGGTATTATATCGGAATCCGCCATCGATGACAAATATCCGCCTTCCGAAAAGACGGGGCGCCCCGGGATCGGGAAGGGAACGGCGGTGCCCGTCCGGCAGAAACCGACAGGATTCTTTCGGCGAAAATCCCGTCCGGCCTGATGACCGGCAGCGGGTCATTTTATTTATCCACGCGGACCGGCTGGGGAGATCGTCCGTCGCCCATCCTTTTCGCCGCCCGGTCCCTTCCGCGGATCAAAAAAAGAATCAGGGCGCAAGCGGCGGCGGTCATGCCGATGAAGCTCCAGAACAGGTCTTCCCATTGAACCGCCCGTTCATGCAGCAGGCGATAATAGGTATACAGGGAATAAGGCAAAACGAGGAAAAGGGAAGTCCATACGCCGGGCGCATACCCTTTGAAAAGGACCGACTGGCCGAAATGGGTAAATACATGGGAAAAAAAGATGGCCAGAAAAATCAAAAAGAAGCCGTACCATTGGAATAGGACGGCGATCAGCGCCGCGGCGGTAACCGCAAGGAAAATCCAAAACACGTCTTTGGCAAATTCCAACGTATTGATGTGGAAACTGCTCCAGAAAAACCGGTGGAGTTTTTTCGGCAGCAGGGCAAAAACCTTTTTCTTATTTTGCTTCGTCCATTTTTCTACGGTCAAGATCTCTTCGAAATCGTGTACCATAAAAACGACGGGAAACAACAATAAAACGGCAGGAAGTGGCAGTTTGTCGTTCAGCCATTCGAAAAACATCCGCTCCGCCCCCTATGATTCGTTCAAAATCCCGTGAAGGAAAATTTGCGCCGCCTGGGCTCCCAGTTCTTCCTTCGTCTTTTCCCCGTTCCACAAATAGCGGTCGATGAGTCTCTCCGTTACGGCGACGATGGCTTCTGATGCGATTTGCGGGTCGATTTCCTTCTTCACGATGCCTTTATTCTGGTTTTCTTTCATGTTGCCCGCGATTTGTGCGACGATTTTTTCCCGGATCCGGTCGCCGTGTTTGCCGTGATGCAGGGCGATCTTTGTCAGGCTCGGGTTTTTTCCTAAAAAGGAAAAGAGCTGTACGAATTGGTTCTTTACATATGGCTGCACACGGTCCGGATAAAAATCGCCCGCTTTTTTCCCGGCGTCGCCGAAATTGCCGAGCTGTTGCTCAAATTCGGAAAGCAGATGTTGTAAAATTTCTTCTTTGCTTGCAAAATAAAGATAGAAGGCCGCTTGGGTCAACCCGGCATGGGCGACGATCTCGCTCACTTTCGTGCTTTGAAATCCCTTTTCCGCGAAGAGTTTTTCCGCCGCTTTCAGCAATTTTTTCTTGCTTTCTTCTCCTTTCCCAGCCGCCATGGGAATCCCTCCTTTATATAACTAACTAATTAGTTAGTTATATTATATGCCTGTTGACCGGTCTTGTAAATCCGCCGGCAGAACATTTCTTTGCCGGCGGAGAAAGGCCCGGACGAATCGGCCCGGAGGTTTTGCCTCCCAAAATGGTTCAGCGGTCTGAGGAAATCCATCCGGGCAAGACGGCGGGCCGGGACATTTTCGGACGGTGGAAGGAAAAATCCATGGGGTTTTTTATACGGGAATCAATCGGCCAAAAAACAGCGGAGAAAAATGGGGAGGGGGCTTTCAAAAGGCGGGCCGGGAGGGAAGGGCATTTTCGCTTGAACGTTTGTTGCCATTTGAAGACCGGAGCCGTCCTGCCGGTGACGGCTGCTGCAACGTTTTTATCGGGGGGAAGCCATCGCCTTCACCGGCACCCCGGACGGGGGCGGGCCATCTTTGGCCCGGTTTATGCGACGGGGGTACCGTTCGGAACCCTTTCGTCGGGGTTCAGGAGGACCACGTCGCCTTCCTCCGGGATCCCTCCCAACACGAGGACTTCCGATTCAAAACCGGCGATCCTCCGGGGCGGGAAATTGACGACGGCGACGACCTGGCGCCCGACCAGCCGTTCCGGGGTGTACCTGCGGGTGATTTGCGCCGATGAACGTTTGATTCCGAGTTCGCCGAAATCAATTTCCATTTTGATGGCGGGTTTTCGCGCTTCCGGGAACGGTTCGGCCTTGATGACCGTTCCGATGCGGATGTCCAATTTTAAGAAATCATCAATCGTAGCCATTTGCGCACCTCCATCCGATTCGATTTTCCGTTTGGCTAGCTCCGCAGGAAACGAAGATCGCACCTCCCGGAACCGGTACGGGGATGCCGGTTGCGTTTCCGGCGGAATCATTGTCAATATTTTAACATATGGAACAAAGGGATTAAAACCTTCGCCGCATTTGATAAAATGATTTGTGGGGCGAAGGAAAAAATGGACGGTTCGATAGAAGAACAATAGGGGGATGCCATTTGCGGGCTATATCCACAGACGAATTGAAAAATTTTGAGATTTTTTCCTCACTCAGTCATGATGAATTAAAAAAGTTCCAACAACATATGTTCCGGCGCACGTACAAAAAGAACCAGCTGCTGTTTACGGAAGGGGATCCGCGGGAACGCATTTATTTTCTGCTCGACGGATATGTGAAGCTGGAAAGGACCAACAAGGAAGCGACGATGCTTTATTTGGACTATGTGAAACCCAACGACATGTTTCCATACGGCGGTCTGTTCCATGACGATTTTTATCATTATTCTTCCTTCGCTTTAACGGATATTGTCGTCTATTACATTCCCGTCAGGATCTTCGAAGAGGCCGTCAAAGCCCATAAAGAGCAATTATTATACGTCATCAAACGGCTGTCCAAGATATTGGAGCACCACGAAATCCGTCTGCAGACGATCACGACGAACAATGTGAAGGAACGGGTGGAACTGGCCGTCACTTATCTAATCAAGCATTACGGGTTCCGGGAAGGGAACCATGTGATCATCGACATCCCGATGACGCTGACGGAGATCGCCAAACTGTCCGGCGCTTCCCGGGAAACGGTTTCCCACGTTTTTAAGGATTTGAAAAACGACCAGCTTCTTTCCACCGAATTCAAGCATATCGTCGTCTACGACCCCGAGTACTTTTTACAAAAGTTGCAATGAATCTTATAATGTAAGGAAAAACCTTCTTTCATCAAAAATATCATTAGGAGGAAGCAACGATGTCCATCTTGCAGGAGATCGAACAAACGATCATCGGGGAACTGAAAAAGGCCGTAACGGCCTCGGGGCTGGCCGGCGAAGGGGAAATGCCGGAAATCATCCTCGAAAAGCCGAAGATCAAAGCCCATGGCGATTATGCGTCCAACATCGCGATGCAATTGGCGAAAATCGCTAAAAAACCGCCGCGGACCATCGCCGAAACGATCATTCCCCATATCGACAAAGCGAAGGCGAATATCCAAAAGATCGAAATCGCCGGCCCGGGGTTCATCAATCTTTTTCTCGATCCGAAAAGTTTTACCCGCTTGCCGGAAATCATTTTGAAAGCGGGCGACGCTTACGGCCGTTCCAATATCGGCAACGGGCACAAGATTCAAGTGGAGTTCGTTTCCGCCAACCCGACGGGGGATCTTCATTTGGGCCACGCCCGCGGCGCCGCTTACGGCGACGCCCTCTGCAACGTGCTTGAGGCGGCGGGCTACGACGTACAGCGGGAATATTACATAAACGATGCCGGCAACCAAATCCGCAACCTCGCCTTATCCGTCGAAGCCCGGTATATGCAGGCCCTCGGCAAGGAATGGGACATGCCGGAGGACGGCTATTACGGGAAAGACATCATTGAAATCGGGCAAAAAATCGCCGAAACGGACGGCGATAAATGGGTCGACAAACCGCGGGAAGAAAGGCTTGCTTACTTCCGGGAATTCGGCCTGAAATATGAGCTGGAAAAGATCCGGAAAGATTTGGAGGACTTCGGCGTCCGCTTTGACAACTGGTTTTCCGAAAGCTCCCTCTATGAAGACAACCGGATCGAAAAAGTATTGGACCTATTATGGGAGAAAAACATGTTATACAAAAAGGACGGGGCGACCTGGCTCCGTTCGACCGCCTTCGGCGACGACAAGGACCGGGTCGTGGTGAAATCGGACGGCACCTACACCTATTTTACCCCGGATATCGCCTACCATAAAAACAAGCTCGAACGGGGATTCCAAACCTTGATCAACATTTGGGGCGCCGACCACCACGGCTACATCCCGAGAATGAAGGCCGCCATCCAGGCTTTGGGCTATCCGGAAGACACCCTGGAAGTGTTGATCATCCAGATGGTCAGCCTGTATGAAGGCGGGGAAAAGGTGAAGATGAGCAAGAGGACCGGAAAGGCCCTCACCCTCCGCCAGCTGATGGAAGAAGTCGGCGTCGATGCGATGCGGTACTATTTCAACACCCGCTCCAGCGACTCCCATTTGGACTTTGATTTGGATTTGGCCCGTTCCCAATCCAATGAAAATCCGGTGTATTATGTCCAATACGCCCACGCGCGGATCAGTACCATGCTGAACCAGGCGAAGGAGCGGGGATTCGATTATGAAGGATTCGATCCTTCCCTTTTGACCCATGAAAAGGAAGTCGACCTTTTGAAGCAGTTAGGGGAGTTCCCCCAAGTCGTCGCGGAAGCGGCGGAAAAACGGATGCCCCATAAAGTCACCCAATATGTTCATGAGCTGGCTTCTTTGCTGCACAGCTACTACAACGCGGAAAAGGTGATCGATGAATCGGCTCCGGAATTGACGAAAGCGCGCCTCGCCCTCATGGCCGCGGTAAAAATCACGATCGCCAACGCCCTGCGGCTGATCGGGGTCAGCGCTCCGGAGAAAATGTGATCCGCCGGACGGTTTCGCTGTTTCGGACCGGGGCAGGGCAGCGCGCCGGAGAAATTGATCCCGCACTCGCGGAAAGGGGAGGGTCGAACCCAAACGCCCGCCCCGCACCGGAAAACAAATGAAACAGGATTTTTTTCTTCGTGGCACCATCGACAAAACCAGGCTTTGATTGGCCTGGTTTTTTTATTTGAACGCGTGATTTGATGTTCAAAAACCTGCAAAGAATTTGTGGAAATGCTCACACATATTTCGCAAAATTTGTGGCATCTTAGATGTAAGGGATTACAGCGGAAACAGTCCAAAATTTTATGATCACATTGTGAAATACTTCACTTAAATTCGTATCCGTTTTCTTTAGAATAAAAACGGAAAGAGAAAGAAAAATATGTAAAAAAGGAGGACAAGGCAATGAAACACCCGCTGCACGTCACCTCGGAAATCGGCGAGCTGCAAACGGTCTTGCTTCACCGGCCCGGCCACGAAGTGGAAAATCTGACGCCGGACTATCTGGGCAGACTCCTGTTCGACGACATTCCTTATTTGCCCATCATCCAAAAGGAACACGATTATTTTGCCCAAACGCTGAGAAACAGGGGTGTGGAAGTCCTTTATTTGACCACCCTTGTCACCGAGGCGCTCCATACGGAAGACATCCGGGAAAAATTTGTCGACGACATTTTGTCCGAATCCAAGGTCACCGGCGAAGGGGTGTACCGCAACCTCAAGGAATATTTGCTGTCCTTCCCGACCAAGGAAATGGTCGAAAAGATTATGGCCGGTGTCCGGAAATCGGAAATCCCGTCATCGAAGAAACAGCATCTGTATGAAATGCTGGAAGACCATTATCCCTTCTACCTCGATCCGATGCCGAACCTTTACTTTACGAGGGACCCGGCGGCGACGATCGGCAACGGCCTGACCATCAACCGGATGAGGGAAGAAGCGAGACGGCGGGAATCCCTGTTTATGACTTATGTCATCAAATACCATCCCCGCTTCGCCAACCACGACATCCCGATCTGGTTTAACCGGGATTATGAATTCCCGATGGAAGGCGGCGACGAATTGGTGCTGTCGAAGGACACGATTGCCATCGGAATCAGCGCCCGTACCGCCGCAAAGGCGATTGAACGGTTCGCCCTGAACCTTTTCAAACGCCAGCAAGAAATCAAACGGGTCGTTGCGGTGGAAATTCCGAAGAGCCGTGCATTCATGCATCTGGACACGGTGTTCACGATGGTGGACTACGACAAATTTACCATCCATCCCGCCATCCAAGGACCGGAAGGGAATATGAACATCTTCATCCTCGAAAAGGGCAAAGATGAAGAAACGTTGAAAATCACCCGCAAAACCAATCTTCTGGAAACGTTGAAGGAAGTTCTCGGCCTGAAGGAAATCGCCCTCATTCCCTGCGGCGGCGGCGACGACATCGCGGGCCCGAGGGAACAATGGAACGACGGTTCCAACACGTTGGCGATTGCCCCGGGCGTTGTCGTTACCTACGACCGCAACTACGTATCCAACCAGCTGTTAAGGGAAAACGGGGTTGAAGTCATCGAAGTCTTGAGCTCGGAACTGGCAAGAGGGCGCGGGGGTCCCCGCTGCATGAGCATGCCGCTCGTAAGAAAAGACATCTGAGAACAAACGCAAACAAGAAAAATGAAAAAGACATGGAGGTTCAGGTATGGAGACGGTATTGTCGGATCGCTTGCTTGGCAGAAGCTTTTTGACGCTGAAAGAATTTACGGAAGAGGAAATCCTTTATCTCATCGATTTGGCTGCGGAACTGAAGGAGAAAAAGAAGAAAGGCATACCGCACCGCTATTTGGAAGGCCAAAACATCGCCCTGCTCTTTGAAAAACCATCCACCAGAACCCGCTGTGCCTTCACCGTGGCCTGCGTCGATTTGGGCGCCCATCCCGAATACTTGGGCAAAAACGACATCCAATTCGGCAAAAAGGAATCCACGCGGGATACGGCGATCGTCCTCGGCCGGATGTTTGACGGCATCGAATTCCGCGGCTTCAAACATTCCACGGTGGAAGAATTGGCCAAATACGCCGGTGTTCCGGTATGGAACGGGTTAACCGACGAATTCCACCCGACCCAAGTGCTCGCCGACTTTTTGACGGTGAAAGAAAATATCGGCCACTTAAAAGGCGTAACCTTCGTATACGTCGGCGACGGCCGCAACAACATGGCCAACAGCCTGCTGATCGGCGGGGCGAAAGTGGGTATGGACATCCGGATCTGCTCGCCGAAGGAACTGTTCCCGAGTGAAGAGCTCGTCAACTATGCGAAGGAAGTGGCGAAAGAAAACAACGGCAAAGTGATGATCACCAGCGACGTTAATGAAGCCGTTTCCGGTGCGGATGTCATCTACACCGACGTTTGGATTTCCATGGGTGAAGAAGACAAGATCAAAGAACGGATCGATCTCCTGCTTCCGTACCAAGTCAACCGGGAAATGCTTGAAAAAACAGGAAACGAAAATGTCATGTTCCTCCATTGCCTCCCGAGCTTCCATGACCTGGAAACGGAAGTCGGCCGTCAGGTTTATGAAAAATTCGGCCTGAAAGAAATGGAAGTCACCGATGAAGTTTTCCAAAGCAAAAACTCCTACGTCTTTGACGAAGCGGAAAACCGCCTCCACACCATCAAGGCGGTAATGGCGGCAACCAACGCCCGGTTGGGTTAATAAACCTTGAGGGGGAGGGAAAACCCCCTCCCCTCCATTTGAAAGGAAAGGTGATTCAAATGGCTGAAAAGAAGCTGGGCCTCATCCCGCTGATCGCCCTTGTCATCGGATCCATGGTCGGCGGCGGGGCGTTTAACCTGGCGGGAGACATGGCGCTCGGGGCCAATGCGGGTGCGGTCATCATCGGTTGGGTAATTACCGGTATCGGGATCATTGCCTTGGCCTTCGTCTTTCAAAATTTGACAATGCGAAAGCCGGAATTGGACAGCGGCATCTACAGTTACGCGAAGGAAGGTTTCGGATCCTTCCTCGGGTTCAACAGCGCATGGGGCTATTGGCTGTCCGCCTGGCTCGGAAACGTCGCTTATGCCACCCTGGTCTTTTCCTCCATCGGCTATTTCCTGCCGGTCTTCGAAGGAGGCCAGAACGTCGCCTCCATCATCGGCGCATCGGTCGTTTTGTGGCTGGTCCATTTCCTCGTCCTGCGGGGCGTGCACTCGGCCGCCTTCATCAACACGGTTGCGACGATCGCAAAGATCGTCCCGATTTTCCTGTTCATCGTCTGTGCCATCTTTGCCTTCCATTGGGACACGTTTACCCATGACTTTTGGGGAAGCGAAGGATTTTCCTGGTCTTCTGTGGCCGAACAGGTAAAGAGCACCATGCTCGTCACCCTCTGGGTATTCATCGGCGTGGAAGGCGCCGTCGTCATGTCTGAACGGGCAAAAGACAAATCCGACGTCGGAAAAGCGACGGTCATCGGCTTAATCAGCGTCTTGATCATATATGTCCTCATCTCCCTTCTGTCGCTCGGCGTCTTGTCCCGGGAAGAACTGGCGGATTTGCCGAATCCCGCCATGGCCTACGTCCTGGAAAGCATCGTCGGGAAATGGGGAGCGGTCATCATCAACCTCGGCCTGATCATTTCCGTGTTCGGCGCCTGGTTGAGCTGGACCCTTTTCGCCGCGGAACTTCCCTATGTAACGGCGAAGGACAAAATCTTCCCGAAATGGCTGGCGAAAGAAAACGAAAATAAAGCGCCCGTCAATTCCCTTTGGCTGACGAACGGATTGGTCCAACTGTTCTTGATTACCCTGCTGTTTTCGGAAAAGGCCTATAACTTCATGTTCTCTTTGGCTTCGTCAGCGATCCTGATTCCGTATCTGCTGTCCGCTTTTTACCAAGTCAAATTGACCATCACGAAAGAAACTTACGACAAGAACGCCAACGGCTGGATGAAAGACGTGATTGTCGGCCTCGTCGCCAGCGTCTATGCGGTTTGGCTCGTCTATGCCGCAGGATTGGATTACCTCGTATTGACCATGCTGTTATACGCGCCGGGCATCATCTTGTACAAATGGACGAAAAAAGAAAACAAGGTCACCACGCCGGATACCGGGCTGGATAAAGGGCTGATGGTTCTCTTCGTCGTCCTGGCCGTATACGCCGTGTTCGGGCTGGCCACCGGCAGGATCACCATCTGACGTTTCAGGAATTACATCAGGCATGAAGCACCAGGTATGAAAGGAGAGCGCTTATGGAGAGAGAAAAAGTCGTTATCGCTTTAGGGGGAAATGCCATTCAGGCGGGGGACGGCACCGCGGAATCCCAGCAAAAAGCGATCGCCGAAACCGCCGTCCAGCTTGCGGAAATCATTAAACTCGGCTATCAAGTCGTCATCACCCACGGAAACGGGCCGCAAGTCGGGAACATTTTGCTCCAGCAAATCAAAGCGGATTCCAAACAAACGCCGGCCATGCCGCTCGATACTTGCGGCGCGATGAGCCAAGGGATGATCGGCTATTGGCTGGAAAAGGAAATGGGCGCCCGGCTGCGCGCGGAAGGGATCGACAAAGAAGTGGCGGCCATCGTCACCCGGGTGGAAGTGGACCCGAAGGATCCGGCCTTTGAAAATCCGACAAAGCCGATCGGCCCCTTTTATTCCGAAGAAGAGGCCAAAAAAATCATGGAAGAAACCGGTGCGGTATTCCGGGAAGATGCCGGAAGGGGATGGCGGAGGGTCGTTCCTTCACCGAAACCGGTCAAAATCATGGAATACAAAATCATCGAAACCTTGATTGAAAATGGGTATATCGTCATCGCGGCCGGCGGCGGCGGGGTTCCCGTCTACAGGGAAGAAGGGAAAATCGTCGGCGTGGAAGGCGTCATCGACAAGGATTTTGCCTCCCAAAAGCTGGCCGAACTGATCGATGCGGATATCCTGCTGATCTTGACGGAAGTGGAAACCGCGTATATCAACTTTAAAAAACCCGGTCAGGAAGCATTGCGGGAAATCACGGCGAAAAAAGCGAGAGAATATGTGGAACAAGGGCAATTCGCCCAAGGCAGCATGCTCCCGAAAGTGGAAGCGGCCATCGCTTTCGCCGAATCCAAACCGGGCAGAAAAGGCATCATCACTTCCCTTGACAAAGGCTTGGACGCCTTGCTTGGGAAAACCGGAACGGTCATCACCGCGGAATGAACTTGGAAAGGGTGTCCCGGAAGGAAGGCGGGACTCCCTTTTCCTTTTCCTGCGGAAAATGCCCATTCTCCCTGCTGTCGGGACGAAGGGATGCCTGTTTTATGAAGAAGATCGTTGCTTTTTTGGAACGATCAAACTTTTCCATACAATGAGCGCTTCCCGCTTTTTCTCGCAGAATGATCGTTTTTTGAACAAGAGGGATCCTTTTCCGGAAGAAGAGGCGGCCCGCTTTCTTTTTTCTTGCCAGGAAGTCCGGGTTCTCCTTCGGATGGGATTCCCTTCCTTTCCCTGGACCGGAGAAACGCTGATGCGCCTCGCCCCGCTGTCTTTTGACCAAACCGAATCACCAGAGGAGTCCGTATAGACGTTTATCGATCAAATTCGTATCGACGGGACAAGCCTCCGCTTCCCGCCCGTATTGCCATCCCCAGCTGTTGGCCCGGCAAGGGACTTTTTTCGGGCTGAAAGGCGGCGCGTCGTTCCGTCCGGATGCGCCCGGATGGGGTTCGGCGCTCCAGAGGATGGTCTGGTCGGTAACCTTTGGATTTTCCGCCGCCGCCCGGCAGAAGGCTTCGGAAAAACCGCCGGTAACCGGGTCGTGGTAGATGCCGGGTTTGTAACCGCTCGGATTAAAGGCATCGACGAAGCCGCTGATCCAGCCGGCGTCCACGGGAAAAAAACGCTCCACCTTGGCGAATAGCACTTTGCCGTCCGGGATTCCCAGGCGCCTGGCGTGAAAGATCATATTGGCGGCGGTTACCCTCCCGTTCCTGTACCCTTTGGCCTGGCGAAACTGATTGTAAATCGGCAAAATTCTCGTTCCGCTGTCGTGCAAAAGCGCGATTTCCTTTTCCGTGATTCCCTCCGACTGCCCGGGGACCGTCGTCAAATACCGGCCCCAAAATTCCGGTTTTCCGTAATTGTACAACACACAATCATATCTTTCCTTCGTTACCGAAAGGGCGGAATCCACACCCCAGACATACGGCATCGGTCATCCCTCCGCTTCTGTAAACGAATTTTCCATTCCCATCATATGTTCCGGTTAAAGATCAGCCACAAAATCTGCCCGTTCCGCGGCCGCGGATCCCGGCAGCCGGCACAAAAAGGAGGATTTCGTCCATGTTGAAAGGAAAAAACAAACGAAGTTTGCGAAAAAAATTGTATGTATCCTTTTTATTCATTTTGCTTGTCCCGGGCTTATGCATCTCCTTTTTTTCCTACCAGCAGGCGAAAAAGGGCATCGAATCAAAAATGCGGATGGCGGCGAAGGAAAACATTCAAATATTGGAATCCTATCTCGGCTCGTCCCTCGGTTCCAGGATAGAAGATGTCAACTATTATGCGGAGACGGTTTCCGCCGCCCGGCTGACGGAGGAAGGACAAGAGGACCTGTACCGCCGTTTTCGGGATTATTTGCAGCCGGATGATGAGGTTTTGGACCTCTATATCGGTACCGTTTCCGGAAAGATGATTTCATCGGATCCCGAGGCGGCCGATCCGGATTATGACCCGCGGGAGCGCCCTTGGTACAAAGAGGCCATGGCCGCCCGAGGGGAAATCGCCATCACGGCCCCTTATGTGGACAGTTTTACGGGGGACATGGTCGTTACCCTTTCCAAACGGCTCAAGGACGGTTCGGGGGTAATCGGCTTGGACCTGATCATCAATAAAATCCGGGATCTTGCCGGCCATGCCCAAATCGGCAAGGAAGGCTACGTCTTTTTGCTGGATGATCAAAGGAAGTTCATCACCCATCCGGATGAAAAGCCCGGTACGAAGGCGAAACAGAAATTTTTTGCCAAACTTTATGAGAAAAAGAGCGGGGAATTCGAATATGCCTTTCATGGCCAAAAATATATTACGGTATTCACAACCGACGCTTTGACCGGCTGGAAGATCGCCGGGACGATGAACGCTTCCGAAGTGGACAAGGAGGCGCAACCCATATGGAAATCGACGCTCGTGATCATCTTTTCCGCCCTTTTGATCGGCATAGCCGCCGTCATGCTGATCATCCGTTCCATCCTTCGACCGGTCCGGGCCTTGAAGGACGCGGCCGATCATATCCGGAAGGGGGAAATCGGCGGGGAAATCCCGGTGCAGACGAGGGATGAGATCGGCGAATTGGCCGATACGTTCAACCATATGAGCAGGAGCCTGAAAGCCGTCGCCCGGAAAAACCGGGACAGCGCGGAACAAATGGCCGCATCCGCAGAAGAGCTGACTGCGGCCATCGATCAAGCGACCCAGGCGGCCGACCAGGTGGCCAGAGCCGTCGAAGAAATCGCCTCGGGTGCGGAAAAACAGATGGAAGGGGTGCAGCAATCCATCAAATCGTTGGAAGAGGTCAACCGGGGAATGGAGGAAATTTCGGACCTGACCGCCGAGGTGGCCGGGATGACGAAAGAGGCAAATCAACTGGCGGAGGAAGGAAGAAATTTTGTTGAAGAGACGGCCGCCCAAATGAATTCGATCAAGCGTTCCGTCGCCCATTCGGACGAAGAAATCCGCCACTTGTACGAAAGGTCCAAGGAAATCGGCTTAATCTTGAACGTGATCGCCGACATTTCCGATCAAACGAATCTGCTTGCCTTGAACGCCGCCATCGAAGCGGCCAGGGCCGGCGAACAGGGGAAAGGGTTCGCCGTCGTCGCCGAGGAAGTCAAAAAGCTGGCGGAACAAACCCGGATGGCCTCCAAACAAATTGAAGATCTGATCCGGCAAACCCAGGAAAACGTCACAAACACCGTGACGGAAATGGAATCGGTAAGAAAAGAAGTGGATAAGGGGCTGGCCATCTCCCTGGAAACGAAGGAGAAATTTGTGATGATTTTATCCAAGATGGAGTCGATCTCCCCCCAATCGGAAAGAATCTCGGGAATCATTCAGCAATTGACGGCGGAAATCCAGGAGGTTTTATCCGCCACGTCGAAACTTTCAGGCATCGCCGAAGAAAACGCGGCAACGAGCCAGGAAGTGGCCGCATCCGCCCAGGAACAAATGGCATCCATGGAAGAGATCAAGGGGTTGTCGAAGAACCTGGCGCAGACGGCGGAAGAATTGCAATCGGCGGTGCAGTCGTTCAAAATATGATTCTTGTAAAAATGGAAAAGGACAGAGACGGAGGCAAACCGGACCCCGTTTCCCGTTTGCTTCCGCACGTTGCAGGCTGCCCTGGGCTTCCGGGCAGCTTTTTTTATGGAATTTTTTGCATTGCCCCGTTGCCATCCCCGCTTGGTAAGCCCGGGATGGTTTGCCGCTGGCGTTTTCCTTGGTTGCAGCGGCGAAACGGGGCAAAGGCAGCGGCAAGGCCAAGACGTATTTTCTCGCCGAAGCGGGTTTCGCCGGCAGGCATCAGATACCGGTTCAACAAACGCCCGCCATTTTCCTTTCATCAGCCGTGAACCGGGGCGACGTACACAAAAACCCGCTCGGAAAGGAGAATCCGATTTTTTTCGCCAAAATGATTCATTTCCTCCATATGGCGGAAAAACAATGCATCCAAATGAAAACGCTTATAAACTATGATGGAGTTGGGAAGGTCGTACCGGTTTTAGCATTGCTCAAAAGGAGGAATCGCAGAAGTGAAAAGAATTTTATTGGCCTGTTCATCGGGGATGTCCACCAGTCTGCTCGTTTCAAAGATGAGGGAGGTGGCGGAACAAAAGGGCATCGAGGCAGAGATTTGGGCAGTGGGAAATGAAAAGGCGGAAAAGGAAATGGAAAAGGCGGACGTCCTGCTGATCGGCCCGCAAATGAGATTTTTAAAGAAAAAATTGGAGAAGAAGGCCGAGGAAATCGGGATTAAGTTGGATGTCATCGACCCCGTGGCCTACGGCCGGATGGACGGCGAAAAAGTTTTTCATCAAGCGTTGGAATTAATAAACAAATGAAAGCAGGTGAGAAAATCGATGAACAAAGTGATGGAGTTTTTGGAAAGATGGTTGCTGCCCGTGGCGGAAAAATTAAATAATAACCGGTATTTAACCGCCCTTCGCGACGGTTTCATGGTCGCGCTGCCCGTCATCATTTTCGGTTCCATTTTTGTCGTCATTGCCAACTTTCCTTTTCTTGACCGCCTTATGGGCGAGGAAGCGTACGCGGCCTATCAGAACGCCTTGGGGCCCGCGTCTGCAGCGACTTTAAGCTTGATGGGACTTTTCGTGATCGTCGGGATCGGGTATAAATTGACCGAACATTACGGCGGCCAGGCGATCTACGGCGGGGTTGTGGCGATCGCTTCCTTTCTGATCCTCACGCCGCAGACGGTGGAAAAGGTGACCGGTGCGATCCCGACATCCAGTTTGGGCGCGCAAGGGCTGTTTTTGGGGATTTTTACCGCCATTATTTCCGCGGAACTTTACCGCTTTTTCGTCAACAAAAATTGGGTCATCAAAATGCCCGCGGGTGTTCCCGAAGCCGTGTCGAGATCTTTCAGTTCCCTGATCCCCATCGGCTTGACTTTGACCGTCTTTCTGCTGGTGCGGATATTATTCAGCTACACGCCCTATGAAACCGTTCAAAACTTCATTTATACGGTCATTCAACAGCCGCTTACGAAACTGGGAAGCGGTCTCGGCGCGACCATCGTCGCGGTCATCCTCATTCAAATCTTCTGGTTTTTCGGCCTGCACGGTCAAATCATCGTCAACACCGTGTTTGACCCGATCTGGTACGCATTAAATGACGAAAATTTTCAAGCCTTTCAGGCCGGACGGGAGCTTCCCAATGTCATCACGAAACAATTCATCGACACTTTCCTGGTCGGAATGGGCGGCTCGGGAATGACTTTGGCGGTTGTCATCCTCATTTTCCTCATCGGCCGGAGCAGGCAGGTCAAAGAGCTTGGCAAGTTGGGCGGACCGCCCGGCATATTCAACGTCAACGAACCGATTACTTTCGGGCTGCCGATCATTTTAAACCCCTTGGCCCTGATCCCTTGGATCTTGGCACCCGTGGTGGTAACGGTGATTACGTATTTTGCCATGGCGAGCGGCCTGGTGCCGAAACCGGCCGGCATCATCGTCCCGTGGACAACGCCGATCGGAATCAGCGGTTTTTTGGCGACCGGCAACGCCTGGCAAGGTGCGGTTTTGCAAATCTTCAATCTTTTGGTTGTGATGGCGATTTGGTGGCCCTTCTTAAAAATCATTGATAAAAGCTATTATGAAAAGGAAAATAAGCCGTCGGAGTAAAGGGATGAAAAATATGGCCCCACCCTTGCCGAATCATGGGGCCACTATCTTTTCTAATCATACATAACGAACTTCAGGAGTGATTGAACATTGGACGAATTGACAGAAATTGCCTTTCAAATCATCTTGCATGCAGGAAATGGCCGGTCTTCTGCCATGGAAGCCATCCAGGAAGCAAAGGAAGGAAATTTTGAAAAAGCAGATGATTTAATGAAGGAAGCCGGTGAGGAATTGGCAATCGCCCACGGCTACCACAGCCGGCTTTTGCAAAAAGAGGCGAGCGGAAAAAGCGCCCCCGTCAATGTCATCCTGATCCATGCCCAAGACCATTTGATGACGGCGATCACCGTCAAGGATTTGGCCTTGGAATTCGTCGAACTTTATAAAAATAAATAAGGGAGGAGGAAAAACATGGATATTCGTTATCGTTTCCCTGCCGGTTTCTGGTGGGGGTCGGCAACTTCGGCCACCCAAATCGAAGGAGCGGCAAGGGAAGGCGGAAAAGGGAAAAACATTTGGGATTATTGGTATGAAATCGAGCCGAATCGTTTTTTTGACAATGTGGGTCCGGAGACTGCCTCCGATTTTTACCATCTGTATAAAGAAGACATCCGGCTGATGAAGGAAATTGGGCATAATTCCTTCCGTTTTTCCATTTCCTGGTCGAGGCTCGTTCCCGGCGGCAGGGGAAAGGTAAATCCGGAAGCGGTGAATTTTTACAACCATGTGATTAACGAACTGCTGAAAAACGGCATCGAACCTTTCGTTACCCTATACCATTTCGACATGCCTTTGGAATTGCAGGAAGAAGGCGGCTGGGAAAGCCGGGAAGTGGTGGAAGCTTATAAAAACTATGCGGCCCAGTGCTTCCGTTTGTTCGGCGACCGGGTAAAAATGTGGTTTACCTTCAATGAACCGATCGTTCCGGTTGAGGGAGGATATTTGTACGACTTTCATTATCCGAACGTCGTTGATTTCCGGCGGGCGGCCCAGGTAGCCTTTCATACCATGCTCGCCCATGCGAAGGCCGTCGAGGCGTTCCGTGAAGCCGGGATACGGGGAGGAAAGATCGGCATCATCCTGAATTTAACGCCCTCCTATCCGAGGAGCCGTCATCCGGCAGACATGAAGGCCGCCCGCATCGCCGATTTGTTTTTCAACCGGAGCTTTCTGGATCCGGCGGTTTTGGGGGAATATCCGGAAGAACTCGTCCGGCTGTTGCAAGAGTACGGGCAATTGCCGGCATTCCGTAAGGAAGATTTGGAATGGATCAAAAATTATAAAATCGACATCCTCGGCGTCAATTATTACCAGCCGAGGAGGGTGAAAGCGAAGGATCATTTGCCCAATCCCTACAGCCCCTTTATGCCGGAATGGTTTTTTGATTATTACGAAATGCCGGGAAGGAAAATGAACCCCTACCGCGGATGGGAGATCTACGAAAAGGGCATTTACGACATCATGGTCAATTTGAAGGAAAACTACGGAAACATCGAATGCTATGTTTCGGAAAACGGTATGGGCGTGCAGGATGAGGAACGTTTTATCCGGGACGGGATGATTCACGACGATTACCGGATCGAATTTATCAAAGGCCATTTGATTTGGCTCCATAAGGCGATCCGGGAAGGATGCAACGTCAAAGGCTACCATTTGTGGACATTCATGGACAATTGGTCGTGGACGAATGCTTACAAAAACCGCTACGGCCTTGTTTCCGTCGACCTCCGCACGAAAAAAAGGACACCGAAGAAAAGCGCCTGGTGGTTTAAGTCGCTGGCGGAAAACAACGGATTCTGAACACAAGCTTTCCTGCGGTTCTGGTCTTTATGATCAGAGCCTTTTTTCGAATGCTTTCCCTTTCGGATATAAGCGATTCCCTGCATTATTATGATCGATTTTTCCAAGCCGTTGCTGTGATTCGGCAAAAATTCATTTGGAGTGTCCGATCATGATCAACTCCCGTTTAAAAACGATATTGCGAGAATTGATGTCCGTTAAGACTCCTCTAACGGGGGCGTATCTGGCCAATTTAAACAAGGTTACTCCGCGAACGACCAGGGAAGATATAAAAATGCTGGATGATTTGCTCCGGATGCATGGTGCCCGCATTTCTTCCCTGATGGGCAGGGGATACCAGCTGGAGGTATTGGATGACCAAAAATTCCGAAGCTTTTTGCGCAATCTTTCCGCTGCGGAACAAGATTCGGCGCCCATGCCCCCGAAAACCCCCGAGGAAAGGATCAAATACATCATCCGACGTCTGCTGTTATGTGACGATTATTTAAAACTGGATGATTTGGCGGAAGAAATGTACATCAGCAAATCCACCATACAAAATGACTTTAGATCGGTAAAAAAAATATTAAATGACTACGGATTGAAGATTATCGCACGGCCGAACTACGGCCTGAAAGTTACGGGCAGCGAGCTGAAATTGCGTTTCTGTCTTGCGGAATATTTGTTTGATCGGGATGACCAAAAGGAGATGTTGCTTGAACCGCCCATTTCGTTTCTGCAGAAGAAAGAGCTGGATCTTATTTTTCATATCATCATGAAACAGCTGAAACAACACCATATCACCATGCCGGATATCGCGGTAAACAACTTAATGATCCATATGGCCATCACGATCAAGCGGATAAAAGACGGTTACAGCATTGAACTTTACCAGAAGGAAATTCAAGAGATCCGTAAACAAAAGGAATATCAAGTGGCCAAAGATATCGCCAAAGAAGTGGAGAAGGCCTTCGGGATTCAAATTCCGCCGGCGGAAGTCGCTTATATCACCATTCACCTGCTTGGAACGAAGATCATTTCCAGGGCCGGCGGGGAGGCGGAACAAATGATCGACGGCGAAATCCTCCGCATCGTAAAGGCAGCCCTCGCCAAAATTGACGAAGATCTAAAATTAAATATTGAAGGGGACAAGGAACTGATCCTCGGTCTTGCCCTGCATCTCAAGCCGGCCGTTAATCGTTACAAATTCGGCATGAATATCCGGAACCCTTTGCTGAATGACATCAAAAAGAACTATCCTTTGGCTTTTGAAGCGGCGATCATCGCCGGTTTGGTCATCGGGAAGGAGACCGGAACCGTGATCGATGAAAATGAGGCAGGATATATTGCCCTTCATATCGGTGCGGCGATTGAAAGGAAAAAGATGAAATCGCAGCCGAAACGTTGCCTCGTTGTTTGCGCTTCCGGCCACGGGACGGCAAAGTTGATCCAATATAAACTGAAATCCTATTTCGGAAACAATCTGGATGTGGCCGGAACAAGCGAATATTACAATCTGCAGCAAATGCCTTTGGATGATATCGATTTTATCATCAGTTCCGTTCCGATTCCCGACAGTTTCGGCATACCCGTTCTCGAAGTAAACGCCGTCCTGAATGAATCGGATTTAAAAAAGATTGAGCATTTTATTTTGAAGAACAGCCAATCGAGAAAAAACTATTTTCGGAAAGATCTCACGTTTTTGGGAAAACGTTTTCGGTCCAAAGAGGAAGTTTTGGAATTTTTGCACCGGACCCTGATGGAAAAAGGAATGGTGAAACAAAATTTTTTGGAATTCGTTTATGAAAGGGAGAAGGTGGCCCCCACCTCCTTCGGGAATTTGGTTGCCGTGCCTCATCCCATCACCCCGCAGAGCGAAGAAACATTTCTCGCCGTCTGCACCCTCGAAAAACCCGTCAATTGGAGCGAGAAACCCGTTCAGCTGGTCATCTTGTTCAGCGTCAAGAAAAACAGTGAAGAAGATTTGGAAGAAATGTATAATCTGCTTGTAAAAATCATTCACGATCCCTCCATTGTTCAGCGCCTCGTCCAGGCGGACAATTACGGAGAATTTATTGCCTGCATCGAAGAAATTTAACCAACTTTGTTTCCGTCTGGAGATCAAACGGGATCCTGATCTGGAATACGGACTTATCCATTTTTTGTTTCACGGGTGCGAAATGGCAACCCTCCGGTTGGAAAAGGTTGGTTTTTACGGGAAAGAGGTGCGGTTGCTTCGATGCGAAGTGTGCGGAAATGGGGACGAGGTTCTCCCTGCAGGTTCCGGTCGGAGGGTCTGATGGTCGAGAAACCGTCCCGGTTGAATTTGTCACCGAAACCGGCTCAATCTTTTTTCGCGCGTTCGGAAAAAATGCAAGCGTTTTAAGGGGATTGGGGAAGAAGGCAGTTGAGATCTTCGGAAGCTTGGACGGATCCGATGTGGTGGACGGGGACGGATGGGAGGATCCGGGATCCGGATGGACGGTCTGTGGGAATGGGGATGTACATCATCGATGGATTGTCCCTGTTGCCAAGTTCCGGATGCGCGGTCTGTGGGAATGGCCCGTTTCAGAGATGCTTCCCCCGGGCTTGGCAGCCGATGCGAAAGCACGGGAACATGCGATCGCATAAAAAATCACATGAAATACGGCCCGTTTTTTCCGTTGACATGATTGGCCGAATCCGAAATAATGGGAGATGGTTGCCTATATCATCCGGTGATGGAGTTCCGCCGTTAACCGCCTTGCAAAAGGCTGATGACTCCTGCTGAAAAATTTTTCGGCAGGGGTTTTTTTGTTTTTTCCGGAAAACGGCGGCTTCATGAAAGAAAATGCAGGGATGTTCGGGCAACCGCTTCAGTCACCGAAGAAAAACAAAAAGGGGGATATTCATGAAGAATGCGGCGCTATTGGCGGCGGGGGGATTTTTCGGCTCCGTTGCCCGGTTTGCCTTGGCGGAATGGATCCCGGCCCCGGAAGGCTTTCCCTTCGCCACCTTGCTCATCAACGGGCTGGGCTGCTTGTTTCTCGGCTGGTTTTACACCCGGGAAAACGCTAAGAAAAAGCCCAGGCCTGAACGGCTCCTTCTGATCGGCACCGGGTTTACCGGTTCCTTCACTACCTTTTCCACCTTTTCCCTGGAGACGGTGCAATTGTTTCAAAGCGGAGCCGTCTTTTTGGGTATTCTTTATCTCATAGGAAATTTGTCGGGGATTTGCATGGCCGCTTTGGGCGTAGGCTTGGCCTCGGCAAAAGGGAAGGAGGAGATCGGGGAATGATGGTTTTGGTCGGAATCGGGGGCTCCCTCGGGGCGATGGCAAGGTTTTGGCTCAGCGGCCTGCTGCCGTCCGGTGCCGGAAGCAACAGCCGTCTCTTTCCCGTGGGCACATGGGTTGTAAATCTCGGCGGTTCCTTTTTGTTGGGGTTCCTGGCAAAACTGTATACGGACAACCTCATCCCGGAATGGTTTTGGCATTTTGCCGGTGCCGGTTTTTGCGGCGCCTTTACCACCTTTTCCACCTTCGGCTACGAAACGATCAGCCTGTTGAAAGCAAAGCGGGTGAAAACCGCCGCCGTCTACGTGCTTTCTTCCCTGGCCGGGGGGATCGCCGCCGCATGGGCGGGCTTTCTGTGCCGGACGATATTTTAAACGGATAAAGCCCCGGGATGCCGCCCGGGGCTTTATCCGGATGAAGGCCACCTGAAGGCGTGGCCGAACCGCTTGGATGAAATGCTTGCGGCCGCGGGCGAACGGGCTGATGCAGCATGCGCGCGGAATAATGAAAATTCCGAAGATCGCGGGCAAACGAGCTGCTGAAACACGGCCACGGCAGGGCAAAAGCCGCTTGTGCCCTAATGAAGTTTTTTCTTCCCCCGAAAAAACAGACCTGAAGAAGCATGGCGCAAGCAGGCAGCGGTTTGCCTCAAGCGAATTTCGGACGGTGAAATCAGGCATAAAAAAGGGTCTGATCAGCTCCCGGCATCATCCATTGTTTTCCGCAACTGTTCCATTTCCCTTTGAATCCGTTTCAATTGCTTCATCCGCTCTTCCTCTTCTTCGGGATCCCCCGATTCTTGGGTGATCAGCTGCTCGTATTGGAGTTTCAGCCGTTCCCATTCATTCGCCAGGATTTGGGCGGAAGGGGAGAGGGACCGGCGGTTTTCCCATTCGGCGTACCCTCCGGAAAAAACGGCGGCCTTTCCGTTTTCGATATGCACCACCTTATTGCTCACCTTCCGCAGCAGATAAGGATCGTGGGCGACGAGGACGATGGAACCGGGAAATTGTTCGAGGGCTTCTTCCACCCTTTCCCTGGCCGGGATATCGAAATAATTGACCGGCTCATCCAAAACCAGCAGATTGGCGGAGGAAAAATACAATTTGACGAAGGCGACCCGGCACTTTTCCCCCATGCTCAAGTCCCGGATTTTTTTGTAGACGGTGTCCCTGCGGAACAGAAAGCAGGCCAAAATGGTGCGGGCTTCCGCCGATTTCATCTCCGGCAGCGACAAAATCTCATCCAAAATGGTCCGATCCGGATGCAAATTTTCCAGTTCTTGAAAGAATTGGCCGATTTTCAACTGGGGACTTCTCGTCACCGTACCGGAACCGGGCGCCAATTCCCCCGTCAGCAATTTTAACAGGGTGGTTTTGCCGCTGCCGTTTTTGCCGACCACCGCGATCCGGTCACCCCGGGCGATGTGGAGATTCACCTTTTCCAACACGCGCCTTTTCCCGTAGGAAAAAGAAACGTCGTTCATTTGCAGCATCTGTTTTCCAGAGAAATCGGCGGCTTCCAGGCTTGCCGAAATCCGCTCGGGCTCTTCCGGTTTTTCGATTTTCCTCGCTTCCAGCCGTTCCAGCGCCCTTTCCTTCGCCTTGAATTTGGCCGCCTGTTTGGCCGCCTTTTTCTGGGCGTAAGGGTTCCCCACCCCCGCTTTGGCATTCGCCCGTTCGTACCAGGTTTTGTAACGGGCGATGGCCTCCGTCAGCTTTTTCCTTTCCTGTTCCTGCTTCTCGTACAGGTGTTGGAGGGACTTCATTTCCTGTTCCTTCTGCCTTTTGTAGGAAGAATAGCCGCCGGCGTATTTCTTCGTGCCGGCTTTCGTCAATTCGTAGGTGACGGTCGCCGTATGATCGATAAATTCCCGTTCGTGGGAAATGAACAAAACGCTCCCCGGGAAACGCGAAAGCCAATTTTCCAGCCAGCGGACGGTTTCCAGATCCAAGTGGTTCGTCGGTTCATCGAGAAGCAAAAGTTCCGGGGAATGCCGGACGGACTTTGCCAGCTTCAGCCGGGTTTTTTGCCCGCCGCTTAGGCTCCCGGCAGGTACGTCCCACAAATCTTCGGAAATCCCGAATCGCTTTAATAAATTTTCCATTTCCGCTTCCCATTCATAGCCGCCCGCATCCAAATAGCGCTGCAGCCGCCGGTTGTAGATTTCAACGGCGTTGGGGTCATTTCCCTTTGCGAGAAGTTCGGCGCAGCGGTCGAGCTCTTTTTTGAGCGGATCGTTGGGATGGCCTTCCATGACCCATTCTTTGGCGGTTAACGCAAGGTTTTCCGGCATGTCCTGGGGCATGATTCCGATTTTCGATTTTTCCACGCCGAAATAAATGTTTCCGGAATGAAAGGGCACCAACCCCAAAATTCCTTTCAAAAGCGTCGTTTTTCCGATGCCGTTTGCTCCGATCAGCGCCACCCGCTCGTTTTCTTTGATCTCCAGATCAACATTTTCAAACAGCCGGTTTCCGCCGATTTCCATCGCTGCCTTTTCCAGCTTTAAAAGAAACATGGGATCTTCCTCCGTTCCGCCGTACAACAAGAAGCGGGCAGGCAGGCGATCGGCGTCCGCCGCATCACCGAAAAAAAGACACAGGGCTTGCCTGTGTCTCCGCGGGTCAACCGGAAAATTCAATTGGCCGGGCGAGAGGAGCGCCAAAAAAAGACACAAGGATCCCGTTCTTTGCTGTACGGCAAGGTTGATTCGCTTAATTAAAAGCAGAAGCCGCAAAAAGAACGGGAATTTTCCATTGTGGAATTTGGATGCCTCCTTCGCAGTTTTCCATTTTCATTAATTTTGATTATAACAGGAATTCGGGAGGATGTCACGGGTTTCGCGGAATCTGGACATCCCGAGCCGGGAGGGAAAGGCGTTATTTTTCCACGACCGGAAGTCAAACTATACAATAATCGTTTTGGATCGGCGTTATGTTCCACGCCGTTCGGATACAACGCAAATTCCGGTCCTCCCGCATGTTCGTACTCCGATGAGGAAAGCCATTCGGAAAAAATCCGGTCCCACGCGTCGCGAACGGAATCCGGCATCGGCCCCCTCACCGGAAAAACGGCGTATCGGGAAGGGGGGAGGACCGTTTCTTCCCAACCGTTTGGTACGTTCGTCCCCTTTTTCTCAAAGCCGATAAAATAGGTGAACGATTCCTCTTCAGGGTCAAAATCCTCGCACATCCCGAACAATCCCATACCGCCGCGATCTTTTTCCGTCGCTTCGACGAATCCGTTCCGGCGGGATTCCTCCCGAAAGGCGGAGATGTCCCGGTGATTCTGTATATTTCCCGGCCGCATGCGGATCCCCTTTCCGATGATCCGGATTTCTCCAAGGTCCGCAAATTTGCATTCCATTTTTTCAACTCCCTAATTATTTTGTATGGTCATAGCCTTCGGAAACACGATTTTCCCAGCTTTCCCGCCGGCATCACCCGGAGCTCCGCCGCTTCCGGCACCGGGCCCTGTTATCGGGCCATTTATGGAAAAGGCCGTATCGGTTCTGAAAAATCAATCGGCAGGGAGGTGGGAACGATGCGGGAAGGAACCGGTTTCGATTCGGTCTCGGTTCTCTGTTCACGATTTTAAATCTTCTTTCATCCGAAAATTCCTCCGTGATTGTTCCATCAGGGATGCCGGCAGCCTCCGCCGGGAAGGATTTTCCCCGCCGCGCGGCGTATATGGTACATAACCGTGATTTTCCGGAGAGGAGGAGGGACGGATGAAAGCGGTCATTGCCGGCGGCACCGGATTGATCGGCCGGGAACTGACGAGGCTTTTGGAAGGGCGCGGCCATGAGATCATCATTTTGACAAGAGGGAATGGGGGAGCCGGCGGATCCGCAAAAGCGGTCAACTGGCTGCAGGACGGAGCCCGGCCCGAAAAGGAAATCGGGTACGCGGACGCCTTCATCAATCTGGCCGGCGCTTCCATCAATGCCGGCCGCTGGAACGCCAGACACCGGAAGGAGATCTACGAAAGCCGGATGCGCGCGACGGAAGAATTGCTCCGGATCATCGCGGCCCTTCCGCAAAAACCGAAAGTGCTGGTGAACGCCAGCGCCATCGGGATCTATCCCCCGTCCTTGGAGAAGACATACACGGAACAATCCGGGGATTTGCCGGCCGATTTTCTCGGCGAAACGGTCAAGGATTGGGAAAACAAAGCGGCGGAAGCGGAAACATACGGAGTGCGGACGGCCTTCATGCGGTTTGGGATCGTTCTGGCCAAAAAAGAAGGAGCGTTGCCGCTTATGGTTTTACCGTACAAATGGTATGCAGGGGGAACCATCGGATCGGGAAAACAATGGGTTTCCTGGGTTCACATATCAGACGCGGCCCGGGCCGTTCTTTTTGCCGTCGAAAACGAGGGGATCCGGGGCCCCGTCAACGTCACCGCGCCAAATCCGGTGACCATGAAGGAGTTCGGAAAAACGATCGGCGCCCTCCTGCACCGCCCCCATTGGCTCCATGTGCCTTCTTTCGCCTTAAAATGGGCCCTCGGGAAAAAGAGCTCCCTCGTCCTGGAAGGCCAGCGGGCCTATCCCGCCCGGCTGGAGGAAGCGGGCTTCGTCTTCCGCTTTCCCGACTTGAAATCCGCTTTGGAAGATTTGCTGAAAAAGGGCGGATGATCCTTTGCGGAAGAGGGATACCCTATTCTGAGGAGGGATTCCGATACCGAAACAAGGATTTTCCGTCCCCCGAAGGATACGAGACCGCGCAAGGACGGCCGGTTCTGCCGTCCGGATACCGGACGGTTTTCCCCGGGCGGACCGGGAACGGTCTCCGTGAGGCATGTTTGCGGTCAGGCGTTATGATACATTTTCATAAAAACGGGTATGTACATGAAAAAAGACAGGGAAAGAAAAATTCCGGTGATGATCATGAGCCCGCCCGCCAGCACGGGATCGATGCCGGGAAAGGCGACCAAAAAAAACATCGCCACGTAAAAGACGGCGGTGGACAGTTTTCCGAACCACATGGCGCCGTTTAATTTCTTCCCTCTTTTCAAGAGGATCAGGCTGTTGATCGCCATAAACAGTTCCTTCACCGCGAAAAGGATGAACAAAACCCACATGTATTTGTAGCGCAATAGCAGGCAGGCGGCGATCGCGGCCTGGGTCAGCTTGTCGGCGATCGGATCCAGGACCTTCCCCAGGTCGGTCGTTTGGTTAAAATTCCTGGCGATAAACCCGTCCAACAGGTCGGTCAAACCGGAGAGAACGACGATGATGGCGGCAAAATAATAATCCTCCGCCCGGTCCGCGGTGACGTATTCGTAAATGAAAAAGGGGATGAGGATGAGCCTCACGGTTGAAAGGAAATTGGGGACGGAAAACAGCTCTTTGGTGTTTGCGCGCACAAAAATTCCTCCTGTTTCTACATGACTCATATACCCATATTACTAATTTTATAGAAATCATGCAAAGTTTGCTAGTATTCACGCTTCTTTCCTGTTCCGTCCGATTCCTCCCCGGCGGGGGCGCCCGCACCGAAAAAGGGGAGATCCGGGCCGCGGACGAGAGGATTATTTTTGCGGGGCTCGTTGGGGGAAAACCCGTGGGTGCGGCGAAACGGGAACGGGCGGGGGGCCGCTTCATGGCGGGGCGGCAAAACAGGGATGGAAAGCCGGCCGCATTTTAAAATCGGACGAAAAAGGGGGATGGTATCCGTGAAGATCGCGCTCATCACCGGAACGAGCAGCGGCTTCGGCCTGCTTACGGCGCTCGAATTGGCGAAAAAGGGATACCGGGTCATCGCCACCATGCGGGATCCGGAAAAGCGGCATCGCCTGCTGGAATTGGCCGAGAAATCCGCGGCCGGCCGGATCGGGGTCTGGCGGATGGATGTGACAAAGGAAGAAGAAATCGACGGGGCCAGAAAAAAACTGGAAGATGCTTACGGGAAGCTGGACGTTTTGATCAATAACGCCGGCTATGCCACGGGGGGCTTTTTCTCCGAGATTGAAGTTTCCGAATGGGAGAAGCAGTTCCAGACCAACTTTTTCGGTCCGGTCCGGGTAACCAGGGCCTTTCTGCCGCTCATCCGGAAAAACGGGGGAGGAAAGATCATCAATATCTCAAGCGTCAGCGGCTTTTTCGGATTCCCCGGTCTGGGTCCCTATACGGCGTCGAAACATGCGCTGGAAGGCTTCAGCGAAAGCCTCCGGCTGGAGCTGGCGCCGGAAAACATCTGGGTATCCCTGGTTGAACCCGCCGCCTATGCCACGGACATTTGGGAGAAAGGGCTGAAAAATTTTTCCCCCGAAAACCGGCCGAAGTTCCAGCAAAGGCTGATCAAAATGGCGATGAAGGCGGGAAAAACCGGATCCGACCCGACGGAAGTCGCCCGGTTGATCGGAAAAATTTGCGATGAAGAAAAACCCGGTTTGCGCTATCCGGTGGGGAAGGGGGCGCGCTCCCTGTACCGGTGGAAAGCGCTGCTTCCCTGGCGGCTCGTGGAAAGGGCGGTCCTGAAAAAATTGGACGGTTAGGGTTTGCCGGCGGGGGAAGGGGAAAGCGGGATCTTTCGCCGGAATTCAGCGCGTCGTGAATTATGAAGCAAAAGTACAATAAACGAAGATAGGAGTTGGAGCCGTAAAACATCCCTGTTACTTCGTTCCAGCAGGTTGCATCCTGCAAAATCAGTCTCCAGTAGGTGAGTGATTAGGATCGCCTGGTTTCCGCTTTATAAGGCGGGTGGTATTTTCACCTTATTCATAAGTA
>JAAROH010007763.1_pt1 | contig 36947 bp, 35 predicted proteins | sample 7248631 | NCBI WGS metagenome assembly JAAROH01 (sample SAMN09772309, study PRJNA484901) | compost metagenome | isolation source: Vermicomposting unit | place: India | reverse complement strand
CGCCTCTCAAACATTCCCCCACTGCTCAAGAGAAACAACCGTTTTTCACCAGCCTCCTAGGCCGGTCACCAGAACAACAGCTTGAACCCAAACGCCAGCAGAATGCTGCCGCCCAGCGCCTCGCTGTATGCGCCAAGCCATTGCTGAACGCGGCGACCGACAATCAGGCCCATCCACGTCAATCCCATGCTAAACAAGCCGAACAGGAAAATTGTTGCCATCGTCCGCGCCCCGAAAATGCCGAGGCTCAACCCGACCGAAAAACTGTCCAAACTGACGGTAAAAGCAAAAAAAAGCAGCCCTGCCCCGCGCGGAAACAGCGGTGAGCCGCCCTCGTGCCGAAACGAGGTGACAATCATTTGTCCGCCGAGCCATAACAGCAGCGCGCCTCCCGTATACGTCGCGAAGCTTCCTAATTCGCGCGACAACAGGCGGCCGACGGCCATGCCGACAAGCGGCATGACAATGTGAAACAAACCGACCGTCAGGCCGATGTAAAAGATTTGCCGAAGCCGAAGACGCAGCATCCCCATCCCCAAGGCGACCGAAAATGCGTCCATTCCCAGTGCGAACGCCATCATCGACAGCGCCATCATTTCTCCGACTAGCGCGCCCATGTTTCTCCCCTCCCGGACTGGCCTTACTGCTAGCATATGCGCGCGCAGAACGGTTTAGACATTGGGCGGGAGCTAAAAGGGGCCTCACCAATGCCGGGAAGCTTTCAGGCGGACGTCATTCCGGTGCAGCAATCGCGCTAACGCCAAAAAACAAGGGCGCCTCACCAATGCGATGAAACCCCCACGACCGTTTTCCTATATAGCTCCTCCCACCAGCAGCCTGTTTCTCATTCCGACTGCGTTGCTGCCGGACGTCGTTGTCGCCGAAGCGGAACGCGAAACGGGAACCCCACGCCTCATGATTTAAAAAACCGTTTTAGTCGTTCGGGTTTTGCCTTGATCTCCTCAAAAGCCACGCCTCGCTCGTTCCCCCACAAACTCGGCTGGTTGGAGAGGCGGAGCGCCAAGACGAACCGGCTTCCGCTTCACTCCGGTTGCTCATGGATGACACCTCTGTTCAAACGGTCGATGTTCGCATGCACCCGTTGAACTTCACTCGTGTTGTTCATGGATGACACGTCCCCCGGCAGCTTTGCGCAACCGGTTCATCAAAGCGACACCGATTCCTTCTTCTGGAAACGCCTCGCTGTAAATCAGGTCTACATTCGCGTCATCAAACCGACGCAGCGCATCATATAATTGACGGGCGACCGTCTCAAGCGCCCGGCGCGTCCCGCACGAAATGACGATATCGGCCGCATACTGTCCGCGGTGTTCTTCGGTCGTCAACACCCCGACCGCTTTTCCTTCCGCCCGGCTTTCCTCAACGAGCTGCTGCAAAAACGCTGGCGAACCGGCAACGATCCAAAGCGGCGCTTTCGGTGCATAGTGCGTGTATTTCATCCCCGGCGCTTTCGGTGCCCCCGGTTCATGTTCTTGACCAGCCGCTTCAGCCACATGGCCGATCACCTTCATGAGCGCTTCTTTCGTCACTCCGCCGGGGCGCAAAATCGTCGGCACTGTCTGGCTACAGTCAAGCACCGTCGATTCGACGCCGATACCGGTAGGTCCGCCGTCCATCACCCCGGCAATGCGCCCGTTTAAATCGGCGAGCACATGGGCCGCCGTCGTCGGGCTCGGCCGGCCGGAACGGTTGGCGCTCGGAGCGGCGAGCGCCAACCCGCTTTCCTCGATCAAGGCGAGCGCCAACGGATGCGCGGGCATGCGCACCGCCACAGTCGGAAGCCCGGCAGTCACGCGCTCGGACACGGCTCCTTTCCGTTTCGGCAACACAAGCGTGAGCGGACCCGGCCAAAACCGCTCCATCAATGTCCTAGCCAGCGGCGGAATCGCCGCCACAACGGACTCCGCCTGCGCCATCGTCGCGACGTGAACAATGAGCGGATTGTCACTCGGCCGGCCTTTGGCGGCAAAAATTTTTTCCACCGCCTCCGTATTCGCTGCATCGGCCCCTAGTCCGTACACCGTTTCGGTCGGAAACGCGACAACCTCTCCTGCTCGCAGCCACTCGGCCGCTTCACGTATTTGTGGATAAGACCGTTGTTTATCAACAATATTATCCACAACCCAAACACGCGTTTTCAATCGTTTTCACCTTCTTCATCGCCGTCGTTCGCTTTGAAATCAAGCCGATTTTCGTTCCTTGCCAGATCCCCTTCCCGGCTTTTCTTAAAAGTTATACACAAAATGTGAATAAGTTTGCTGTTTTTGTGGATAACTATGTGGACAACTGCCGTCAGCGCGCCCACCCTAACGCCGGCTAGGGTGGAGCCCACGGCCGCCGCAACGTTTTTCAAACGCTCTTCCCCTCTTCGTTCGCCGGCCGTGATCGCTTTTACGGAACGAGGCGGTCGAACCATTCTTTGAAGAAAAATCTCACTTCGACCGGTTGCTCCGCCTCGGTTACAGCCAAGGAAGACTTTCGCTCCTCGCCATCATCGGTTTGAACGGAACCTGCGTCGCCGTTTAACCCGGCTTGACTCGCTCCCCCGGCCGCCTCCTTGGTTGAACTAACCGTTTCCCGTCCGCGCGGCTCCACCTTTTCTTCCCGAACCGTCTCATCCTCGCCGTTCGGCTGGCCTGGCCCGTGATTGGGCGTCTGGCTCGCCATCATCATAACGGCATCACCGTTGGAAAAATCAAGGAAGCAAAGCGGCGGAAACAGGACGCACCACCAGTTCGCCCCTTTTCCCTCCCCAAGGGTAATCAAGACCGCCTCGTACGTGCCGGCTGGGTATACGTAATCGCCATACACTTTCGTCGGAAAACGAACCGGCCGAAACTCCACTTTGTACAGCTGGTGGCTTCGCTCATCACGAAGGACGCGAGCGACGGTTTGTTCAATGTCCGGCAAATGGGAGCGAATGACGCGCTTCGCTTCGGCCAGCGATGTCAATTCAGCCACCCACCCGTTGATTTGCGCGTTGACCGCATCGCGCACTTTCCGTTTCAGCTCCTGGTCTTGCGCGGCATCGCTGTTCGCCAAAATGCGCAGGCGGATCGCGTCATTGGGAATGACGACCGCCGCGTTCGCCCCGGCGTTCGTCTGCTGGCCATACAGATGAACGAGCACACCTGTCGCTAATAGAATCATATATAAACATACGGCTATCGCATTTCCTTTTATCCGCATGATTGGCACCGTCCTTTCATCATTCATTGTGGACGGTGCCGCTTTGTTTTAAACCTATGAATCTAATTTTTTCTTGTCATATAAACCATTCGATCCTTGCCGTTCAAATCAAAGGCCACTTCGACCCGCGCCTCCGGAAACGCCGTCGCCAACAGGGCGGCCACCGCCTCCCCTTGCCCGGCGCCAATTTCAAAAGCCGCAAGCGCCGTTTCTTTCAACACCAATGGCAGCTCGCGGGCAAAGCGGCGGTAAAAATCTAAGCCGTCGCGGCCGCCGAAAAGGGCCGTGTGCGGTTCGTAGTCTCTCACCACCGGGGAAAGCATAGCGGCGTCCGTCTCGGCAATGTACGGCGGATTCGAAACGACCACATCGACGGTTCGCCCTTGTTCGATGAGCGGCTGCAACAAGTCGCCATGCAAAAACGAAACGTTCGCCCCGAGCCGCCGGGCATTTTCCCCGGCAATGGCGAGCGCCGCTTCGGAAATATCGGTGGCGGTCACCGACAACGCCTTGTTCTCGAGCGCCAACGTCACCGCGATCGCTCCGCTTCCGGTACCAACATCGACGACATCGATCCGCTCGCGGCCGGCAAATAGGCGCGCCACGCGCTCAAGGACGCCAAGCACCAACTCTTCCGTTTCCGGGCGCGGGATGAGCACATGGGGGTTCACAAGGAACGGCCGTCCGTAAAACCATTCGTGGCCGATCAAATATTGAACCGGTACATGGTCTACGGCATGGCGGCGCACATCGGCCGCGAACCGCTCGTACACCGCTTCCGCGACCGGCTCGCGCCAACGGGCGAACAGCCCGGCCCGATCGGTGCGCAAATGGTGGCACAATAGCCACTCCGCCGCCCGCTCCTCTTTTCCGTGGGCGCGCAAAAAAGAAGAAGCCCAAGCGAGGACTTCATGCACGTTACGACGCATCGTTCGCTTGCTCCAATTTTTTCGCCTGGTCATCCAAAATAAGAGCCTCAATGATTTCATCCAAATGCCCATCGAGCACTTGGTCGAGCTTTTGGATCGTCAGCCCGATGCGATGGTCGGTGACGCGGTTTTGCGGAAAGTTGTACGTGCGGATGCGCTCGGAACGGTCGCCGGTGCCGACCGCTTGCTTGCGCGTTTGGTCGTATTCAGCGCGCGCTTCCTGCTGGTATTTGTCATAAATGCGGGCGCGCAACACTTTCATCGCTTTTTCTTTGTTTTTGATTTGCGATTTTTCGTCTTGGCACGTGACGACAATGCCGGTCGGAATATGGGTGAGGCGCACGGCCGACATCGTCGTGTTGACGCTTTGCCCGCCGGGTCCGCTAGAGGCAAACGTGTCGACGCGAATGTCTTTTTCGTTGATTTCGACTTCGATGTCTTCCATTTCCGGCAGGCAGGCGACCGTCGCCGTTGACGTATGGATGCGCCCGCCTGATTCCGTTTCCGGGACGCGCTGGACACGATGGGCGCCGTTTTCAAACTTCAGCTTGGAATACGCCCCTTTGCCGTTGATCATAAAAATGATTTCTTTATAGCCGCCGAGGCCGGTCGGGCTCGCTTCGATCACTTCCGTCTTCCACCCTTGCGATTCGGCATAGCGCGTATACATCCGGTACAAGTCGCCGGCAAACAGCGCCGCCTCTTCGCCACCGGCGGCGGCGCGGATTTCCATGATGACGTTTTTCTCATCGTTCGGGTCTTTCGGCAAAAGCAGCACTTTCAGCTTGTCAACGAGCGCCTCTTCCCGTTCTTCGAGCTCGCTGATCTCCTCTTTCACCATCTCGCGCAGCTCGGGTTCCAGCTTTTCTTCGAGCATCGCTTTCGCTTCCAACAGCTGCTCGCGAACCGACTTGTATTCCCGGTATGTTTGCACCGTTTCCTCCAAATCGGCTTGTTCTTTCGAATAATCGCGCAACTTTTTCGGATCGTTGATGACGTCGGGGTCCATCAACAGCTCATTCAATTTTTCGTACCGTTGTTCGACAGCTTCCAACCGGTCAAACACATGATTCACCTCTGTTTTTGCACACAGTCTAATTTTAGATTATACCATGAAACGCGGCCAAACAAAAACCCCCGCCTTCGGCAAGCGGGAGCTGTCAGTTGACGCGGACGATGATTTCGTATGTTGGAATCGCTTTGGTCAACAGCTGGTCGATGCGGCGCGCTTCGTGCTGTCGCTCTTTAGCGGACAGCGTATCCGGCGCATCGACCGTTACATACAGATTGCTGCCATGAAACCAAATAGAATCGACGCGGTCGTCGGTATGACGTTCAATCAGTTGCACCGCCTTGCGCAGATCGGCGCGCTGGTTTTCGCTTCCTTCCGTTAGACTGATGAAATTCGGGTTTTGCCGCGTTTTCTCCGGGTCATCAAAACGGTTGTACAGGTCGCGATCCGCGTCGATGTTCGGCCGCTCCTCCGTCATGAGGCGCGCGCCGTTTTTGTCCTCGCTTTGCTGGCGATACGACGGATGATCCGGACGCAGCGAACAAGCGGAAAGAAGCAAAGCACATCCTAACAGCCCAATGCGTTTCATTGATTTCGCCTCCTTGCTGTTAGGATGTCCATGACCGACGGCAATATTTCTTCCATCATTCGCCCGCTTGTTCACCGGCCGACAGCCAAGGCGCGCCGGCCGCTCTTGCCGCGATCTGCGCCCGCTATGGCCCCGGCATGCGCCGGCTTGACAGCACCGCTTCGTTTCCCGTGAAAATGCCGAACTGACGCGGATTTTCATCCTCTGGTGGAGGGCAGATCACACTGCCCATGAAACTTTTCCACGAAAATGCTGAACTGAAGCCGATTTTCATCCCCGAGTAGAGGGCAGACCGCGCTGCCCATGAAACTTTTCCTTCTCACTCACCGGCATGCTCAGCCAAGGAGTGGGGGCGTTTGGGCGGTTTGCCCGGCACTTCATGGTGATGGCGGCAGCGCGGCTCATACGTTTCGCTCGCGCCGACAAGAATGACGGGATCATCATAAGAGGCCGGGACACCGTTAATCAACCGCTGCGTCCGGCTGGCCGGGGAGCCGCAGACGGTGCATACTGCCTGCAATTTCGTCACCGATTCCGCGATCGCCATCAGCGTCGGCACCGGCCCGAACGGCTCGCCGCGGAAATCTTGGTCGAGCCCAGCGGCGATGACGCGATACCCGCGGTCAGCGAGCGTTTGCACGACATCGATGATGTCATCGGAAAAAAATTGCACTTCGTCAATGGCAACCACATCGGTCGCGGCGGTAATGTAGCGGAACATTTCCTCCGGCGTCGCGACCGGAATGGCGATCACCGAATTGCCGTTGTGCGAAACGACCGCCTCATCGCTGTAACGGTTGTCCATCGTTGGCTTGAATACTTTCACTTCCTGCCTGGCGAACTGGGCGCGGCGAACGCGGCGAATCAATTCTTCCGACTTGCCGGAGAACATGCTGCCGCAAATGACTTCCAGCCAGCCGGACTGTGTCATCACATACATGGAGGCCTCTCCTTTCACACCACACTATCATCTAGACGGGCGCCAAAGCAAACGCGAGCAACAAGCGCCGGCATCCGTTCTCACGAAAAAGCAGGCAAGTGTCCGCTTGCCTGCTTTCGCTCGTCCTTGTTATTGAAGGCCGTATTTTTTATTGAATTTATCCACGCGGCCCGCGGCGGTGACGAATTTTTGTTTGCCCGTGAAGAACGGATGGCACTCCGAGCAAATCTCCACGCGCAGTTCGTCTTTGACCGAACCGCTTTCGAATTCGTTGCCGCATGCGCAGCGGACGATGACTTTTTTGTACGCTGGATGGATCCCTTGTTTCATCGTTTTCATCTCCTTCCGCCCTGGATCTCGTCGAAACAGAGTGATTCATTCGTAGGGCGCTTCCGCCTAGCCGGGGAAGCGCTGCGTTCAGAACGGCCGGAGCGCATCCATAGACGCCCGCGGCCGACAAAGACCGTTTTACGTACAACCTTGTGATGGCCCAGTCGAAACACACATAACAAGATTATAACAGCTTTTCTGAGGTTTTGCAACGGGCAAATCCCGACAAATACAGGAAACCCCGCTGAACCGCGGCGGCAACGGAGCGAGGCGAAACGCGCCGGCGCCAACCAAGAGCCAGACCTCGTCCTGACCGCGCCGCCCGCTTGTGTTGGGCCTCCTTAAATGCGGAGTGGACCTCCGTTTTTCCACTCTTGATCGAGCAAGGCGAAAAACTCTTCGTTGGACTTTGTGCGGCGCAGCTTGTTCAAAAACCGCTCAATAAAGTCCGGCGAATCAGCCATCGTTTTGCGGATCGCCCACAATTTGTCCAAATGCTCTTTCGGAATGAGCAGCTCCTCTTTGCGCGTTCCCGAGCGGCGAATGTCGATCGCCGGGAAAATGCGGCGCTCGGCGAGCGACCGATCGAGGTGCAGCTCCATGTTGCCGGTGCCTTTAAACTCTTCGTAAATGACATCGTCCATGCGCGATCCGGTGTCGATGAGAGCCGTTGCCAAAATCGTGAGGCTGCCGCCTTCCTCAATGTTGCGCGCCGCACCGAAAAACCGCTTCGGCCGGTGAAACGCCGCTGGATCAATCCCGCCCGACAGCGTGCGGCCGCTCGGCGGAATGACGAGGTTGTACGCCCGGGCGAGGCGCGTGATGCTGTCCATCAAAATCACGACGTCGCGCTTATGTTCGACTAGCCGCATCGCCCGCTCCAAAACGAGCTCCGCCACGCGGATATGGTTTTCCGGCACTTCGTCAAACGTCGAGCTGACCACTTCACCTTGCACCGACCGCTCAATGTCGGTCACCTCTTCCGGCCGTTCATCAATGAGGAGAACGATGAGTTCGACATCCGGATGATTGGTCGTGATGCTGTTGGCAATTTCCTTTAGCAGCATCGTTTTCCCAGCTTTGGGCGGCGCGACGATCAATCCGCGCTGGCCAAAACCGACCGGGGCGATCAAATCAATGATGCGGGTCGACAGCTTGTCCGGGGTCGTCTCCAATTTCATTTGCCGGTTTGGATATAACGGGGTCAGCGCCGGAAAGTGAACGCGTTCCTTGGCGATCTCTGGATCCTCGCCGTTGACCGCCTCGACGTGAAGCAAGCCGAAGTAGCGCTCATTTTCCTTTGGTGGTCGCACTTTTCCAGACACTTTATCCCCGTTGCGCAAATCAAAACGGCGAATCTGGGAAGCGGAAATGTAAATGTCTTCCGAGCTCGGGGAATAACCGACAGGCCGCAAAAAGCCAAACCCTTCGGACGGTATGATTTCGAGAACGCCTTCCATGAAAGAGAGGCCGTCTTGTTCGGCACGCGCTTTCAAAATGGCAAAAATAAGCTCTTTTTTCGTCAACTTGCTATAGTATGATATTTTGTACTGTTTGGCGAGCTCATACAGCTCTTTTAATTTCATGTTTTCTAAGGCCGCTAACGTTAGTTCCATCTCGACACCACGCTTTGCAAAGTTTCCTATTCTCCCATCGTGCGCATTCGGATATATCGATCATCAATTTCCACGGGCGAAGGGATCATTCGTTTCGAAGATAATGAAGGCTGAATAAAAGGAAAGTAGAATGGCAGAGCTTATTTTTGCACAGGCAACACGACTATTTTACCCCTTTTTCTCCCTTTTAATCAATCTTTTTTTGTTTTTTTCGGCGGGCGCGGCGCGAGGGGCCGGCGCCGCCGTCAAGCAGGGATGGAAGGCAGGTCACTTAATGACCAAATTCGGCTTTTTCTTCAAGCTATGCCGGCCTTCGATGAAGCGAACGGTGCCCGACTTGGCGCGCATGACGACCGAGTGGGTGAGGCCGTATGCTCCCTTCAGCTGCACGCCGCGCAGCAGTTCCCCGTCGGTGACACCGGTGGCGGCAAAAATCGCGTCGTCCCCTTTCACGAGGTCGTCCATGCGCAGCACTTTGTTGACGTCGATCCCCATTTGTTTGCACCGCTCAAGTTCGGCATCATTTTGCGGCAGCAGTTTCCCTTGCAGCTCGCCGCCAAGGCATTTCAGCGCGACGGCCGCAAGCACCCCTTCCGGCGCGCCGCCGGAGCCGAACAAAATATCGACGCCGGTATGGTCAAATGCCGTGTTGATGGCAGCAGCGACGTCACCGTCATTGATGAGCTTGATGCGGGCGCCGGCCTCGCGCAGCTCGTGGATGAGACGCTCGTGGCGCGGGCGATTGAGAACGACGGCAACGACGTCTTCAATGTCTTTATTTTTCGCTTTCGCTACCGCTTTTAAATTGTCAATGATCGGTGCTTCGATGTCGATCATCCCGACCGCTTCCGGGCCGACCGCGATTTTTTCCATGTACATGTCCGGGGCGTGAAGCAGATGACCATGATCAGCGACGGCGACGACCGCCAAGGCGTTCCATCCCCCTGAGGCGACGATGTTTGTCCCTTCCAATGGGTCAACCGCGACATCAACACGCGGACCGTAGCCGTTGCCAAGTTTTTCCCCGATGTACAACATCGGCGCCTCGTCCATTTCTCCTTCCCCGATGACGACCGTCCCTTTCATCGGCACGGTGTCAAATACGTCGCGCATGGCCGATGTCGCCGCCTCGTCGGCTTCATTTTTTTTCCCGCGCCCCATCCAGCGAGCGGCGGCCAGCGCCGCCGCCTCGGTGACGCGCACGAGTTCCATTGACAAGCTTCGCTCCATCGTTGTTCTCCCCTTCCCCTTTGCCCTTGGTGTTACGCGTTTTTCACTTGTTCCACTTCTTCATCGGTCATTTTTTCGCGCCAAATGACAGCGCCGATGTCAGACAGTTTTTCCACCAAGCCGCTGTAACCGCGGTCGATATGCTCAACGCCGGTGATTTCCGTCATCCCCTCCGCCATCATCCCGGCGATGACAAGCGCTGCCCCGGCGCGCAAATCGCTCGCTTTCACCTTTGCCCCTTGCAGCTTGACTGGGCCGGTGACAATGGCCGAGCGGCCTTCGACTTTGACGTTGGCGTTCATGCGCCGCAACTCGTCGATATGCTTGAAACGGGCGCTGTAAATCGTATCGGTGACGACGCTTGTCCCGTTCGCCTTTGTCAGCAATGCGGTAAACGGCTGCTGCAAATCGGTCGGAAACCCTGGATAGACGAGCGTCTTGACGTCAACCGCTTTCAAAACCTCGGTGCCGGCGACCAAAATCTGATCTTCGCCCGTCTCGACGCGCACGCCCATTTCGCGCAATTTCGCCGTCAGCGACTCAACGTGCTGGGGGATGACGTTATCAACGATGACCTCGCCGCCAGTGGCCGCAGCGGCAATCATATACGTTCCGGCTTCGATCCGATCCGGAATGATGGCGTGTCGGCAGCCCGATAATTTTTCGACGCCGTCAATGCGAATGACATCGGTGCCGGCTCCTTTGATTTTCGCGCCCATGTTCGACAGCAATGTCGCCACATCGATGATTTCCGGCTCTTTCGCCGCATTTTCAATGATCGTCCGCCCTTTGGCGCGCACCGCCGCCAGCATGATGTTGATCGTTGCCCCGACGCTGACGACGTCCAAAAAAATGCGGGCCCCGCGCAGCTCCTCGGCGCGCAAATAAATCGCGCCCTGCTCGTTCGTCACCGTGGCGCCGAGCGCCTCAAACCCTTTAATATGTTGATCGATCGGGCGCGGTCCAAGGTGGCAGCCGCCCGGCAAGCCGACAACCGCTTTTTTGAAGCGGCCGAGCATCGCTCCCATCAAATAGTACGAGGCGCGCAGTTTTTTTACTTTCCCGTTGGGGAGCGGCATGGACACCATATCCGTCGGGTCGATAACCGCCTCTTTGCCGTCAAATGAAAACGCCCCGCCGATTTCTTCGATTAAGCTTCCTAAAATGCGCACATCGGAAATATCCGGCAATCCCTCGATCGTCACCGGCGACTCGGCCAAAATCGCGGCCGGAATCAAGGCGACGGCGCTGTTTTTCGCGCCGCTCACTTTGATCGTCCCGCGCAGCCGCTCCCCGCCGATGATTTTGATTTTATCCATCGTCGTCTCCCTTCTTTGCACAGAAGTTGGCTTCCTTTGCAGGCCGAGAATGCAGCGCCGCGGGCCGAACGCCCAGCGCAAGACAAAAAAAGGCGGGCCCGCTTCACCGAGAAACCGAAGGGCTTTCCTGTTATTGTTTCCGATTCCAGTCGGCAAGAAACTTCTCGATCCCTTGATCGGTCAGCGGATGGTGGAACAGCTGCATCAGCACTTTGTACGGCACGGTGGCGATATGCGCTCCGCGCAGCGCGGCTTCTGTCACATGGTGCGGATGGCGAATCGAAGCGGCGATGATCTCCGTCTCAATGCCGTGAATGTTGAAAATGTCAGCGATGGTGGAAATGAGCTCCAAGCCGTTGTGGCCGATGTCGTCGAGGCGACCGAGAAACGGCGAGACGTAGGTGGCGCCAGCGCGCGCAGCCAGCAGCGCTTGGTTGGCGGTAAACACGAGCGTAACGTTCGTTTTGATGCCTTTTTCGCTGAATGTTTTCACCGCCTTTAGCCCTTCCGGCGTCATCGGCACTTTAATCGTGATGTTCGGGGCGATTTTGGCCAACTCCTCGCCCTCTTCGATCATGCCGCCCGCATCGGTCGAGATGACTTCGGCGCTGACCGAACCGGAAACGATCGATGTAATTTCGCGGAGCCGCTCGTGGAATGACACGTTTTCCTTCGCCACAAGGCTCGGATTGGTCGTCACCCCAGCCAAAATCCCAAGTTCATGAGCATGTTTAATTTCTTCCAAATTGGCCGTATCAATGAAAAATTTCATGGCGGACCCTCCTTCGTTCATGATGAGACGAAAACAAGCAGGCCAGTCCAAGCGGCGGGCGAACCCGCCGGTTGGACAAGGTTATTGCGCCGCTTTGCCAGACGAACCGAACTCGCGCATTTTGCCAATGACCGTCGCTTTGATGGCATCGCGACCCGGACCGATGATTTTGCGCGGGTCGTAAACGTTCGGGTCGCTAGCGAGCAGCTCGCGGACGACTTTCGTGAACGCCATTTGGTTTTCGGTATTGACGTTGATTTTCGATGTGCCAAGGGAAATGGCGCGCTGAATTTGTTCGGTCGGAATGCCGGTGCCGCCGTGGAGCACGAGCGGGACGCCGGTCAGGTCGCGGATTTGTTCCATTTCGGCAAATCCGAGCTTCGGTTCCCCTTTGTACGGGCCATGCACCGAGCCGAGAGCCGGAGCGAGACAGTCGATGCCCGTCCGTTTGACAAGCTCTTCACATTCTTTCGGGTCGGCGTAAATAATCCCTTCGCCGACGACATCATCTTCCTGCCCGCCGACGATGCCGAGCTCGGCTTCAACCGAAACGCCGCGCGCATGGGCATATTCGACGACTTGCGAGGTGATGCGGACGTTTTCCTCAAACGGATGATGAGAGGCGTCAATCATGACCGAGGTGAATCCAGCGTCGATGGCTGCTTTGCATTTTTCAAAACTCGAGCCATGGTCTAGGTGAATGGCGACCGGAACCGTGATGTTCATGTCTTCCATCAAGCCTTTCACCATGTTGACGACCGTTTTAAACCCGCTCATGTAGCGGGCCGCTCCTTCGGAAACGCCGAGAATGACCGGCGATTTTTCTTCTTCGGCCGCCGCTAGAATGGCTTGCGTCCATTCCAAGTTGTTAATGTTGAACTGGCCGACCGCGTATTTGCCGCGCAGCGCGTCGTTGAGCATCTCCTTCATTGATACTAACGGCATGGTTCTATCCTCCTTCGCTGATCATCGCCCTTGCCACCCAAGCGGAACGTGAACCGGCAGGCGCAAAGGGCATCTACGTTATAAGCATACCAACTTGCCGGCAAAACAGCAACATTTCCATTCGGAGCCCGGCAGCTGGCAGCCCGCGAAGCCTCTCTTTACAGCGCCAAGCATTTTTTGACCGCCGCGCGCAAATCATCGATGTCAAATGGCTTGGCAAAATGCATCAGCGCTCCGAGCTCTTTCGTTTCTTGAATCATATCAAGCTCACCATAGGCGGTCATGATGATCACTTTCATATCAGGGTCGATGTCTTTGAGCCGCTTTAAAATCTCAATGCCATCCATGCCGGGAATTTTCATGTCCAAAAGCACTAAATCGGGGCGGTGCTTGCGGGCGATTTCGAGCGCCTGCATGCCGTTGGCGGCCTGATAGGTCGCATATCCTTCCCGCTGAAACACTTCGTTTAACAAAATGCGGATGCCGTATTGGTCATCAACAATTAAGATTTTGCTTCCCACCGCTATGCACCTCTATTCTTTTGTTCTTTCTATTAATCTTTCGCATTTCCCGAACGTATTTCCTGCCTGCTTTTCTTGACATTTGCATGTTTTGTATAATAACGGCGAAAGGAGGCCGAACAATGAAAATTTTGACGACCCAAACGATCGGGCTGCTGCAAACAATCGCGGCTGACGAGGAACCGGCCATCGAAGACGGGGCGCGTCTGCTCGCCCAGGCCGCTATCGGCGATGGACGCATTTGGCTGTATGGCAGCGGTGAACTCGATGCGATCGCCGCCGCCGCGCTTCTTGGCCCTGATCCGTTGCCGAAAGCCAAACGGCTGGAACCGACGGCAACCAACGATTGGCGGGAAACGGATCGCGCGCTTCTCTTTGCTCGCTTTTCCAATGATTGTGAGGCCATTCGCCTCGTCGAACAGCTGCAGGCACACGGCGTCGATGCAGTGGCCGTTGCGGCGCTCGTCAAGGATGAACCCGGACTGGCCGATATAGCTACCGTCTTTATCGACAGCAAACTTTCCCGTCCGCTCGTGCCAACCGAAGACGGCCGCCGCATCGGCATGCCGACGATCATCACCGCTTCCTTCGTCTACTACGGGCTGCGCGTGTTGCTCGATGAAATTTTATCGGAATATGAATAACGCTCGCCATCCAAAATGTGCGCTCTCCTGTCGGCTGAAGGAAAAAGGAAGAGAAGCCGCACCTAAGTCAACGGGCATCGTGCTTAAAAAAGAAAGGGAGCTGAACCCAAAAAGCTGTTCGGTGGCTTTTTGGGACAGCTCCGTTTTCGTCATTGTTTCAGCGACGCTCTGACAAACTCGCGGAACAGCGGCTGCGGCCGCGTTGGGCGCGAGGTGAACTCCGGATGAAACTGCGCAGCGACGAACCAAGGATGGTCTTTCAGCTCGATCACCTCGACCAACCGACCGTCCGGGCTCGTGCCGGAGAAAACAAACCCGTGCTCTTCCATGATCGAACGGTATTGATTATTGAATTCATACCGATGGCGATGGCGCTCGTAAACGACCTTGTCGCCGTAAGCCGCATAAGCAAGCGTACCTTCCTGCAGCTTGCATGGATACAAGCCGAGCCGGAGCGTGCCGCCCATGTCCTCGACATCTTTTTGTTCCGGAAGCAAGTCGATGATCGGATGCGGCGTGTTGGTATCAAATTCGGAGGAATGAGCGCCGGAGAGGCCGACGACATTCCGGGCAAATTCGATCGACGCGAGCTGCATTCCTAAGCAAATGCCGAAAAACGGCACGCGCTGCTCGCGGGCGTAGCGAATCGCCTCAATTTTCCCTTCAACCCCGCGATCGCCAAACCCGCCCGGAACCAAAATGCCGTCCGCTTCTTTCAACAGATCGGCCACATTGTCCCGCGTCACATGCTCGGCATTGATCCACTGAATATCGATGTCGGTGTCAAACGCATACCCCGCATGACGGAGCGCCTCAACAACCGAAATATAGGCGTCCGGAAGCTCGACGTATTTGCCGACGAGAGCGATTTTCGTCGTTTTTGACAGGTTGCGCACTCTTTTAACGAGCGCTTTCCATTCGGTCATGTCCGCTTCGCGGCAGTTGAGGCGCAAATGTTCGCACACGATTTGGTCGAGCTTTTGCTCCTGCAACATGAGCGGCACGGCATACAGCGTGTCGGCGTCGCGCGCTTCAATGACCGCTTTTGGATCGATGTCGCAAAAGAGGGCGATTTTGTCTTTCATTTCTTGCGGCATCGGCATTTCCGTGCGCACGACGATGACGTTCGGCTGGATGCCGAGGCTGCGCAATTCTTTGACGCTATGCTGCGTCGGCTTCGTTTTCATTTCCCCAGCCGCCTTGATGTACGGCACGAGCGTGCAGTGGATGTACATGACGTTTTCGCGGCCGACGTCGCTTTTGATCTGGCGAATCGCCTCTAAAAACGGGAGCGATTCGATGTCGCCGACCGTGCCGCCGATTTCCGTAATGACGACATCCGCGTTCGTTTCTCGTCCGGCACGGAAAACGCGTTCTTTGATCTCGTTGGTAATGTGCGGAATGACTTGCACCGTGCCGCCTAGGTAGTCGCCGCGCCGCTCTTTGCGGATGACGGCGGAATAAATTTTCCCGGTCGTGACGTTGCTATATTTGTTCAAATTAATATCGATAAACCGTTCATAATGCCCTAAATCCAAGTCTGTCTCCGCACCGTCGTCGGTGACGAACACCTCACCGTGCTGGTACGGGCTCATCGTCCCTGGGTCGACGTTGATGTACGGGTCAAACTTTTGGATCGTCACGTTCAGGCCGCGGTTTTTCAACAGCCGCCCGAGCGATGCCGCCGTGATCCCTTTTCCGAGCGAAGAAACGACGCCGCCGGTCACAAAAATGTACTTCGTCATTTTGTCTTCCCCCTTGCCGAAATTACCATGACAGTTTCAGTGTTTGCGAAAGCTGCAAATAAAAAACGCTCCGCTTACATCCGTAAGGGAGCGATTCATCCGTGCGTTTTCAAGAGCCCAACACACATTGTACCGGCTTCGTCCGACAAAGTCAAGCGGTTATTCGTCTTCTTCTGTCTCTTCGAGATCGAGCTCTTCATCGAGCGGCTCATCGTCGAGCTCAAACTCTTCGTCGCCGAGAATGTCATCGTCAAACCCGACATCTTCATCAAGGTCAAACTCTTCATCCTCGAGCAGCTCATCCTCATCGAGCTCCAGCTCTTCGTCCTCGTATTCATCCAAATCGTCGTAATCGAGAACTTCTTCGTCAAGCAACCCATCGTAGTCATCGTATTCATCACCAAGCGCCTTTTTCTTCTTCTTCGGCTTGACGATCGTCACTGTCTCGTCTTCCGTCTGATCGAACGGATACCATGCGCGCAGTCCCCAAGCGTTCTCCCCGACGCAAATAAACCGTCCGTCGATATTTAAATCCGTATAATATTGGGCAAGCCGCTCCGCCATTTCTTCCTCTGACCGGCCGGCCAACGCCGCCACCTCGCGGACGAGCTGATCGAATGGCAGCGCCTCCCGCTTGTCAAGCAAAATGAGGTTCGCCAATTCGACGAACGACATTTCCTGCAATTCCTCTGGCGAGTATTGCTGCTGCAGGCTCAAATTCAGCACTCCCCTTCTATATAATAAAACCAATGAATGCAAGTGTGGAATACATACCATTCATTATAAACAAATTGTCGGGGTTTATGCCACCCATTTGTCGAAAAAAGCGAAAGAGGGCCACCGTGCGGCGAGGGCGGCCCTCCTTCCGACATATTCGTTGCGTGCGCGTCTGTTTGGTCACACCGCTTCGCTTTTTCCTTACGAATCTCATTCGTCTTGGCCCCATCCGCATTCTGCCCGTTTCGCTCCCGGCCGGTACGCCAACAGCTGCTGCCGATCGTTCTAAGACATAAAGTGCAACGGGTCGTGATCGAGGCCGCCCAACGAAAGCGGAACACGGTGAAACGTGCTGAAATTACATATTCCGTCGATATTGTCCGCCGACTTCGTACAAGGCGCGGGTGATTTGTCCAAGGCTGGCAACTTTCACCGTTTCCATCAATTCCTCGAAAATGTTGCCTCCGCTCACGGCCACTTGTTTTAAGCGCTCGAGCGCCGGGCCGGCTTTGTCTTTGTTCCGCTCTTGGAATTCGCGCAAGTTGCGGATTTGCGTCTCTTTTTCTTCATACGTCGCCCGGGCGAGCTGGATGTTGTTCAGCTCCTCTTCCGACGGCGGGTTCGGGTTCAAGAACGTGTTGACGCCGATGATCGGCAGTTCGCCGCTATGTTTCTTCGTTTCATAGTAAAGGGATTCGTCTTGGATTTTGCCGCGCTGATACTGCATTTCCATCGCTCCGAGCACGCCGCCGCGGTCGTTGAGCCGTTCAAACTCTTGCAACACCGCCTCTTCGACCAAGTCGGTGAGCTCCTCAATAATGAACGAGCCTTGCAGCGGGTTTTCGTTTTTCGCCAAGCCGAATTCTTTCGTGATAATGAGTTGGATCGCCATCGCCCGACGGACCGACTCTTCGGTCGGTGTGGTGATCGCTTCGTCATAGGCGTTCGTATGCAGTGAGTTGCAGTTGTCATAAATTGCCAACAGCGCCTGCAAAGTCGTGCGAATATCGTTGAAGTCAATCTCCTGCGCGTGCAGCGAACGGCCGGACGTTTGGATATGGTATTTCAATTTTTGGCTCCGTTCATTCGCCCCGTATTTGTCACGCATCACAACCGCCCAAATGCGGCGCGCCACGCGGCCGATGACCGAGTATTCCGGATCAAGGCCGTTGCTGAAGAAAAATGACAAGTTCGGCGCGAAATCGTCAATGTGCATGCCGCGGCTCAAGTAATACTCGACGTACGTAAAGCCGTTGGCAAGCGTAAACGCCAGCTGCGTGATCGGGTTCGCCCCTGCCTCGGCGATATGGTAGCCGGAAATCGACACCGAGTAATAGTTGCGGACGCGGTGCTGAATGAAATATTCTTGAATGTCGCCCATCATCTTCAAGGCAAAGTCGGTGGAAAAAATGCACGTGTTTTGCCCTTGGTCTTCCTTCAAAATATCGGCTTGCACCGTGCCGCGCACCGTTTGCAGCGTCCATTCCTTCACTTGTTCGTACTCCTGTGGCGTAAGCGGGCGGCCGAGCTCGGCTTCTTTTTTCTCGACTTGCTGGTCGATCGCCGTATTCATAAACATCGCCAGCAAAATCGGAGCCGGACCGTTGATCGTCATCGACACTGAGGTGAGCGGGTCGCACAAATCAAACCCTTTGTACAGCTTTTTCATATCATCAAGCGTACAGACGCTGACACCGCTTTCCCCCACTTTGCCGAAAATATCCGGCCGGTAGTCGGGGTCTTCGCCGTAGAGCGTCACCGAGTCAAACGCCGTGCTGAGCCGCTTCGCCTTGTCTTCTTTGCACAAGTAATGGAAACGGCGGTTCGTGCGCTCCGGCGTCCCTTCGCCGGCAAATTGCCGTTTCGGATCTTCGCCTTGGCGCTTGAACGGAAAAACGCCGGCCGTGTACGGAAACGAACCCGGGACGTTTTCTTTATACACCCAGCGCAAAATTTCCCCGTAGTCTTTAAATTTCGGCAAGACGACTTTCGGAATGTCTAAGCCGGACAACGTTTTCGTCGTCAGTTCGGTGACAATTTCTTTGTCGCGCACTTTCGTGACAAATTGTTTGGCCGCATATTTCGCTTTCGTTTCTTCCCACGTCGCCAAAATGCGCTTCGATTCCGGGGTCAACTTGGCCTCATAATCGGCTTTCAGCGCCTCGAGCGCGCGGATGACGTCTTCCGCTTCGCCCCGTTCTTTCGCCGCTTCGATGGCCCCTTCCACTTGGAACAGGCGTCTTGCCACTTCGACTTGCTGCTCGGCGCGACGGTGATACGAGCGGACCGTCTCCGCGATTTCACGCAAATAGTAGCGGCGTTCGTTCGGAATGATGACATTATGCTTTTCGACGTTGGCGACCGTTTTCATGCTGGTCTTCCAGTTCGTCTCTGTTTTCCGGTTGATCGTGTCAATGAGCGCGACAAAGAGCGTATTCGTACCCGGATCGTTAAACTGGCTGGCGATCGTGCCGTACACCGGCATTTCTGAAACATCGCGGTCAAACAGCTGATGGCTGCGCTGATATTGCTTTTGCACTTGCCGCTTTGCATCTTCCGACCCTTTGCGTTCAAATTTGTTAACGACGATCAAATCCGCATAATCGATCATGTCGATTTTCTCCAGCTGCGTCGGGGCGCCGAACTCGCTCGTCATGACGTACATCGACACGTCGCACACGTCGGTAATGGCGGCGTCGCCCTGGCCGATCCCGCTCGTTTCAATGATGACAAGATCAAATCCGGCCGCTTTGACGACGGAAATCGCATCGCGAATCGCCGGCGACAGCTCAGAACGAGACCGACGAGTAGCTAGGCTGCGCATATAAACGCGCGGCGAGTTGATCGCATTCATCCGGATGCGGTCGCCCAACAGCGCCCCGCCTGTTTTTTGCTTCGTCGGATCGACGGATAAGATCGCGATTTTGATAGCGGGAATTTCGTTTAAAAAGCGGCGGACGAGCTCATCGGTGAGCGAGCTTTTCCCCGCCCCGCCCGTGCCGGTGATACCGAGCACGGGGACGCGCTTTTCCATGGCTTTAACTTGCGCTAAGGCCGCTTCCGCCGCCGCAGCCGCTTCGCTGTGATCCGCCTCAGCGCGATATTCGCACAGCGTAATCAGCCGGGCGATCGCCTGCACATCGCCGGACGGGAGCCGCTCGACTTCATCAGTCAGCGCTGTCACGGTCGGAAAGTCGCATCCTTCCAGTATAAGGTTAACCATGCCTTGCAAACCGAGGTTCCTACCATCTTCCGGCGAAAAAATATGAGCAATCCCGTACTCATGCAATTCTTTGATTTCACGTGGAATGATGACGCCGCCTCCACCACCGTAAATGCGAATATGAGGGGCACCTTTTTCTTGAAGCAAATCATACATATACTTAAAAAATTCCATATGACCACCTTGGTATGAGGAAACGGCAATCCCTTGGACATCTTCCTGAATGGCTGCGTTAACAATTTCCTCGACGGAGCGATTGTGGCCTAAATGAATGACTTCAGCCCCGCTCGCCTGCAAAAGTCGACGCATAATATTGATGGTAGCATCATGACCGTCAAACAAACTTGATGCTGTCACCAAACGAACGGAATGTTTTAAACGATAAATGTGCGCCATCGTCTCTCCCCCTTTGTTATACCCGCTGTTTCTCCACAATCCCCTTCAGTAAAAACTCCGTCTGCCATTCAATATATTCATCGAGCGTATACATTTTTCGCAGCGCCCAGCGACGGAACGCCCACATTTGCCCAAGCACGATGATATTGTGGGCAAAAAGGCGAATCTCGCTCTCGGAAAGCGCCAACGCCCCGCTTTCCACACACGTGCGCAAAATCCGCTCGAAAATGGCCGTCATCTCCAACTCTTTATTAAGCACATACGGGAGCGACTCTTTGCTTAGCGCTTTCACTTCTTGATACATGACCAACACTTCATCGTCAAGCTCATCGACAACCCGAAAATAATGAGCGATGGCCCGCCGGAGCCCTTCAATCGTGCCATGATGGGCGCCGATATCTTGCTCCGTCCGCTCCCGCACCTCATCGTAAATGCGGTCGCACACCAAGTAGAGGACGTCTTCTTTTTTGCGGATGTACTCATAGAGCGTACCGATGCTGAACCCCGATGCCTTGGCAATCTCTCTCGTTGTCGTTTGGTGAAACCCTTTTTGTTTAATCAAGGAAATGGCGCCCTTGATCATTTCGTTGCGCCGCTTTTTGACAAGCTTTTCATCCTTGACCGATGCGATCACTTCCCGTTTTTTCATTCGCGACTCCTCTCCCCCCGTTCTTGTTGACGGCGGGGCGGCGCCCCGCCTAAAGTCGGCCGCTGCGCAGCGTTTAACCGCGCGTCAACATGCGCGAAATGACAAGGCGCTGGATTTCTTGCGTTCCTTCGTAAATTTGCGTAATTTTCGCGTCGCGCATAAACCGCTCAACCGGATAGTCTTTCGTATAGCCGTTGCCGCCGAAAATTTGTACTGCTTCGACCGTCACTTTCATCGCCGTGTCGCCGGCAAACAGTTTCGCCATCGCCGATGCTTTGCCGTACGGCAAACCGTTTGACTCGAGCCATGCCGCTTGGTATGTCAAAAGCCGCGCAGCTTCAATGGCGGTGGCCATGTCGGCGAGCTTAAAGGCGACGCCTTGCTGCTCGGCGATCGGCTTGCCGAATTGGACGCGCTGTTTCGCGTAGTCAATGGCGGCATCGAGCGCTCCTTGGGCGATGCCGACCGCTTGGGCAGCGATGCCGTTGCGGCCGCCGTCTAACGTCATCATCGCGATTTTAAACCCTTCCCCCTCTTGGCCAAGCAAGTTTTCTTTCGGGACGCGGCAGTCTTCAAAAATGAGTTCCGTCGTCGGCGATGAACGGATGCCGAGTTTCTTTTCTTTTTTGCCGATCGAAAAGCCCGGTGTCCCTTTTTCAACGATAAAAGCGCTGATCCCTTTATGCCGTTTTTCCGGATCGGTGACGGCAAAGACGACGTAAATTTCCGCCTCACCCCCGTTCGTGATCCACACTTTCGACCCGTTTAACACGTAATGGTCGCCGTCTTTGATGGCGCGCGTTTTCATCGAGGCGACATCCGACCCCGCCCCCGGCTCGGATAGTCCGTACGCCCCGAGCTTTTCTCCGGTCGCCAAAGCGCGCAAATACTTCTGCTTTTGTTCTTCATTGCCGAACTTGTAAATCGGCCAGCTGGCGAGCGAAATATGAGCGGAAAGCGTCACCCCGGTCGAGGCGCAGACGCGCGACAGCTCCTCAACGGCGATGACATAGGCCAAATAATCGCTGCCGATGCCGCCGTATTCTTCCGGCCACGGAATACCTGTTAAACCGAGTTCAGCCATTTTGTTGAAAATGCCGCGGTCAAACCGCTCCTCTTCGTCACGCTCAGCGGCGGTTGGCGCCACTTCGTTTTCGGCAAATTCGCGCACCATTTTTCGCAGCATTTCATGTTCTTCGCTCAATTGAAAGTTCATCGTTTCATTCCCCCGTTTCTGAATCTATGCCAAATCCTCGTCCCCCGGCGATCGTCATGGCTTGGTCAGGTGTTTGCTGATGACGATGCGCTGGATCTCGCTCGTTCCTTCGTAAATTTGCGTAATTTTCGCATCGCGGAACAGCCGCTCGACGGGATAGTCTTTCGTGTAGCCGTTGCCGCCGAAAATTTGCACCGCCTCGATGGCATTGTCCATCGCCGTTTGTGAAGCGAAAAGCTTCGCCATCGCCGCCTCTTTTCCGCACGGCAAGCCTTGGGCGCGCAGCCAAGCGGCACGGTAGACGAGCCATTTCGCCGCTTCCGCCGCCGTCGCCATGTCAGCGAGCTTGAAAGCGACCCCTTGCTGCTCGGCGATCGGTTTGCCGAATTGGATTCGTCCTTTTGCGTACTCCGCCGCATGTTCGACCGCGGCTTCCGCGATGCCGAGCGCTTGGGCGGCGATGCCGATCCGGCCGACATCAAGGTTGGCCATCGCGATTGTAAATCCTTCCCCTTCCTGACCGAGCAAGTTTTCCCGCCGGCACTTCAGCGTCTTCAAACGTGATGGTTACCGTCCGCGAGCCGTGCAGCCCCATTTTCTTTTCATCTTTGCCGATCGCCATCCCCGGCGTTCCTTTTTCAACGATAAACGCGGAAATGCCGCGGCTGCCGCTTTCCTCCGGACTCGTGCGGGCGAACACGATGTATGTGTCCGCCTCCCCCCCATTGGTGATAAATATTTTTGAACCGTTCAGGATATAATGATCGCCGCGGCGGACCGCTCTCGTTTTTAAGCTTTTCGCATCCGAGCCGGCGCTCGGTTCGGTGAGACAAAACGCCCCTAAATAGTCGCCGCGAGCCTGTTTCGTCACGTATTTTCGTTTCTGGTCTTCCGTGCCGAAATACAAAATCGGGTTTGTGCCGACTGACGTGTGCACCGATAAAATGACACCGACCGTCGGGCTCACTTTGGAAATTTCATGAATGGCGATGATGTACGAAATAAAATCCATGCCCGCGCCGCCATACTGCTCCGGGACAGTGATGCCCATCAGGCCGAGTTCGGCCATTTTCCTTAAAATCGGGCGCGGAAACTCCCCTTGCTCCATGCGCTCGACAAACGGGGCGATCTCCGCCGCGGCGAACTCGCGCACCATTTGCCGCATCATTTCTTGTTCTTCCGTCAACCGAAATTGCACGGAACATCCCCCTTTGTCATGTTGCTCGTCACCGTTGCCCCGAACTGCTTACTCGTACGTGTAAAATCCGCGGCCCGTTTTGCGGCCCAGCCAACCCGCCTTGACGTATTTGCGCAGCAGCGGGCACGGGCGGTACTTGTCATCGCCGAACCCTTCATGCAGCGTTTCCATAATGTATAAGCACGTATCCAATCCGATAAAATCAGCGAGCGTGAGCGGCCCCATCGGATGGTTCATGCCCAGTTTCATCACTTCGTCGATCGCCTCTTTGGTTGCCACCCCTTCGTACAAGGCGTAAATCGCTTCGTTGATCATCGGCATGAGGACGCGGTTGGAAATAAAGCCGGGGAAGTCGTTCACTTCGACCGGCACTTTGCCGAGCGTCCGGGTAACCGCTTCAATCGTCTCATACACGTCATCGGCCGTCGCTAAGCCGCGGATAATTTCGACGAGCTTCATCACCGGCACCGGGTTCATAAAGTGCATGCCGATCACTTTCTCCGGTCGCTTCGTCGCGGCGGCGATTTCCGTAATCGGCAGCGACGACGTGTTCGACGCCAAAATTGTCTCCGGGCGGGCGATTTCATCGAGTTCGGCAAACAGCTTCGTTTTCACGTCCATGTTTTCAACGACGGCTTCAAGGACGAGATCCGCCTTCTCAGCGTCATGCAGATCCGTCGAGCGGACAAGCCGCGAAAGCGCTGCGTCCTTGTCCTCGGCGGCCATTTTCCCTTTTTCCACTTGACGGGCAAGGAGTTTTTGAATATTGGCCGTTCCTTTATCCAATTGAGCGCTGCTAATATCATAGAGCAGCACCTCATAACCGGCGACGGCGCACACTTGGGCGATGCCCGAGCCCATCTGTCCGGCGCCGACGACCATGATCGTTTTGACGTCCATGTTCCTATCCCCCTGTCTATGTGTATTTCGTGAAAATGCCGAACTGACGCGAGACTTTCATCCTCGGGTGGAGGAGAAACCGTTGCCCATGGAACGTTTCCTTGAAAACCCCGTCACCAAGCAGTCATTTTCATCCCCGGGTGGAGGGAAGATGATGTGCTGTCCACGGAACGTTTCCGAAAAATGAACGTGCATACATCCGCCAGCCTTATACCTCAACCAAGATGGCATCTCCTTGGCCGCCGCCGCTGCAGATCGCCGCGATGCCGAGGCCGCCGCCGCGGCGTTTCAGCTCATGAATGAGCGTCAAAATGATGCGTGCACCGCTGGCGCCGATCGGATGACCAAGGGCAACCGCGCCGCCGTTGACGTTCACCTTTTCCGGATCAAGACCGGCGATTTGAATGGCCGCCAATGCGACAGCGGCAAACGCCTCGTTCACTTCAAACAAGGCGATGTCATCGACCGTTTTTCCTGTTTTGCGGAGCAGCTCGTTGATCACAAGCCCCGGCGTCTTCGGGAAATCTTTCGCTTCAACGGCGATGGCGGTGTGGGCGACGACCGTCGCCAGCGGCTCGAGCCCCTCGCGGGCGGCGCGCTCTTCGCTCATCAACACGAGCGCGGCGGCGCCGTCGTTGACGCCCGGGGCGTTGCCGGCGGTGATAGTTCCTTGTGGGTCAAACACCGGCGAAAGTTTTGCCAATGCTTCTAGCGATGTATCCTTGCGCGGCGCCTCGTCGCGTTCGACGACAAGCGGCTCCCCTTTGCGCTGCGGAATCGTCACCGGAACGATTTCTTCCCCAAGCCGACCGGCTTCGGTGGCAGCGATGGCGCGCCTATGGCTGCGGTACGCCCACTCGTCTTGCGCCTCTCTGGTAATGCCGAGCTCACGCGCCGTATTCCCGCCGTAAACGCCCATATGGACGCCGGTGAAGCTGCATGTGAGGCCATCATATACCATCAAATCTTTAACCGTGCTGTCGCCCATCCGCAGCCCCCAGCGCGCTTTCGGCAACACGTACGGCGCGTTGCTCATCGACTCCATCCCGCCGGCGACGATGACATCGGCATCGCCTAAGCGGATGAGCTGATCGGCAAGCGTGACGGCGCGCATGCCGGACGCGCACACTTTGTTCACCGTCTCGGTGCGCACATGCCACGGGATACCGGCATGGCGCATCGCTTGACGCGACGGGAGCTGGCCTTGCCCCCCTTGCAAGACCGTGCCTAAAATGACGTGATCCACTTGTTCCGCGCTCACGTTGGCGCGAGCCAGCGCTTCTTTCACAGCAATGCCGCCAAGCTCCGGGGCTGACAGCGCCTGAAGCGCGCCGCCCAACTTTCCAAACGGGGTGCGCACCCCGCTAACAATCACGGTTCTTCCCATCATTCCTCTCCCCCTTTGATCAAGTAAGAAAGCGATTACAAAAATGCAGACTGAACGCTCGCTCGATAGCGGCGCAAAAGAGAAGGTGCGTCACCGACACCTCCTCTTTCATTATACTTACTATTTTAAAAAATAGAAATTGTCTTGGCAACTATTTTTATGACGCGACTTCTTCTTTTTCCTCGCCGAACACCGATTTCGCCAACAGTTCAGCGACATCGTACGTAAAGACGCGGTCTTCGACTTCTTTCGCCTTCGTGCCGTCCGACAGCATCGTCAAGCAGTACGGACAGCCGGAGCTGATGACGGTCGGGTTGACAGCGAGCGCTTGCTCCGTGCGGGCGACGTTGATCCGGTTGCCGGTCGTCTCCTCCATCCACATGAGGCCGCCGCCGGCGCCGCAGCACATGCCGCGCTCGCGGTTGCGCTCCATCTCAACAAGCTCGACGCCCGGAATGGCGCGCAAAATTTTCCGCGGTGCGTCATAGACGTCATTGTAGCGCCCTAAGTAGCACGAGTCATGGAACGTAATGCGTTCATTCACCGGATATTTCGGCACAAGGCGGCCTTCTTCGATGAGCTTGGCGAGCAGTTCGGTATGGTGGTACACTTCCGCCTCAAGCCCGAAATCCGGATATTCGTTTTTGAACGTATTGTAGGCGTGCGGGTCGATCGTCACGATTTTCTTGACGCCCGCTTTTTCAAACTCGGCGATATTGTTGGTTGCCAGCTCTTGGAACAAAAATTCATTCCCTAACCGGCGCGGCGTATCGCCCGAGTTTTTCTCCTTGTTGCCTAAAATCGCAAACTTGACGCCCGCTTCGTTCAGCAGTTTGGCAAAAGCGAGGGCGATTTTTTGGCTCCGGCTGTCATACGACCCCATCGAGCCGACCCAGAACAAGTACTCGATTTCCTCTCCCGCTTTCGCCGCTTCTTTGACGGTCGGCGCATGCACATCATCGCGCAGCTCGCGCCAGTTTTCCCGCTCTTTTCGGTTCAAGCCCCACGGATTGCCTTGGCGCTCAATGTTCGTCATCGCCCGCTGCGCATCCGGATTCATCCGCCCTTCCGTCAAGACAAGGTAGCGGCGCAAATCGATGATTTTGTCGACGTGTTCGTTCATGACCGGGCATTGGTCTTCACAGTTGCGGCACGTCGTACAGGCCCAAATTTCTTCCTCGGTGATGACATCGCCGATCAAGCTCGGCATTTCGATCGTAGCGGCCTGCTCCGACGCAGCGGCGAACGCGAGCTGGTTGCCTCTTGTGTTTTTGAAAGCGAACGTCGGCACCCACGGCGCCCGCGACGTGACGACCGCTCCTTTTTCCGTCAAATGGTCGCGCAACTTCAAAATCAAATCCATCGGCGACAACATTTTCCCGGTGCCGGTCGCCGGACACATGCTCGTGCAGCGGCCGCACTCGACACAGGCGTACAAGTCGATCAACTGCTTTTGCGTAAAATCTTCAATTTTGCCGACGCCAAACGATTCCTGACTTTCGTCTTCAAAGTTGATCGGCGAAAGCTTCGGTCGCGTCAGCCGGCTGAAAAAGACGTTGATAGGCGCCGCGATCAAATGGGCGTGCTTTGATTGCGGGACGTACACGAGGAACGTCAGCAAAATCAACAAATGCACCCACCAAGCAACAAAAAACAGCACCGCGGCCCCCGTTTCGCCGACCCAGGAAAACGCACCGGCAATGAGCGAGGCAACCGGCTCGCTCCATGTCGCCTCTTCCCCGTGCCAAATCATGCTCATCCCGTTGCCGAACAAAACGGACAACATGAGTCCCCCGATAAAAAGAAGCACAAGTCCGGCTTTAAAATCGCGCTTTAAGCGGACGAGCTTTTCAATGTAGCGGCGGTAAAAGGCAGCGAGCACGGCGATTAAAATGAGCAACGTGACGATTTCTTGGAAAAACGTAAACCCCGGATACAGCGGCCCGAGCGGCAAATGCGCTCCGGGCGCGAGCCCTTTGATGATAAAATCGATCGCGCCAAACTGGACGAGAATAAAGCCGTAGAAAAAGACGACGTGAATGAGTCCGCTTTTCTTGTCCTTGAGCAGCTTTTTCTGACCGAACACGTTGATCCAAATGTTGCGCAGCCGCTCGTTCACCTTTTGGTCAAACTCGACTTTTTTGCCAAGCTGAATGTACATCGCCCGCGTTTTGACGACATAGGCGAACAAATAGATGGCGTAAGCGGTTACAAACAAAAACGCGAGCCAGTTCACCAACGACAAAGCGTTCATCTTTTCTCCCCTTCCCCCGCTTCCATTGTGTTTTCCATAACAAAGGAAATTTTCAGAATTTGCTTTACGTCTATTGTACATAATGAATGAGCATTCAGTCAATAGATTTTTTGCGTTTTTCAAAGCCGACTTCCCTCGATGAATAGCGGGCGGCGGGAGCCGAAGCCGCTTGGACGGGCGCTCGCGCCATTCCATCGTTCCCCTTTGCTATTTTGACGTTTTTCCGGGCACATTAATAAATACTGAAGGGCCACAGGAGGAGACATCATGGACGTCATTACCGTCATCGCTAGTTTCATCGTTATTTTATTCGCTCTCATCTACCTCGATGACAAGCTCGGACAACTCGTCTTTCGAAACAGGCGCAAAAACGTCGTCTATCCGCAGCGACGAAGCGATCTTTCGCTGTTTGTCAACGGAAACCATTTATTTTCCGATTATTTTGCCGAGCTGGGCCGCGCCCGCGACCATATTCACATCTTGTTTTACATCATCAAAAACGACGAAATGACCGCGCCGTTTTTCCAACTTTTGAAGAAAAAAGCGGCTGAAGGAGTGAAAGTGCGGGTGCTGGTCGACTGGGTCGGTGGCCTTGGGCTTCCAAGGGCGCTCGTTCGTTCGCTTGCCAAAAGCGGAGTGGAGTTTGCCTACGCGCGCCCGCCGTGCTTTCCGTTTCTCATTTATCGCCTCAACCGCCGCAACCACCGCAAAATCACTATCATCGACGGACGGGTCGGCTATATCGGCGGCTTTAACATCGGGCGCGAATATAGCGGGAAAGACGCCAACTTCGGCGAATGGCGGGACTATCACATCAAAATGAGCGGCGAAGGGGTTTGCGACTTGCAAAAGCAGTTTTTGCACGACTGGGAAGAAGCGACGGGCCGAACGGTCCCTGACAACAGCCGCTATTTCCCGGCACTTCCTGCCGGCGCCGTTCGCCACCAATTGATCGCCACCGATGGCTCGGCGCTCGAAGAACAATACATCGAGGCCATCCGCCGCGCCAAGAAGGAAATTATGATCGGCAGCCCGTACTTCATTCCAAGCCGGCCGCTGTTTCACGAGCTGATGAAGGCGCTCGAGCGCGGGGTGCGCGTCACCGTGCTCGTACCGCTGAAAGCCGATCATTTGTTTGTCAGGGAGGCCGCCTATCCGTACTTTGCCCGGCTGCTTGAGGCCGGTGCGCACGTCTACCGTTTTTACCAAGGATTTTACCACGCCAAAGCGCTTATCATTGACGATGAATGGTGCGACATCGGCACCGCCAATTTTGACCGCCGCAGCTTGTTTTTCAACAGCGAAATCAACTGCTACGTGTTTGATCGGGCGTTCACTCATCTCGTCAAACAGGCGTTCAAACGCGACTTGACGCGCTCCGAACCGCTGACGCTCGCCTTTTTGGAAAGGCGTTCGCTCCTTGACCGCGGCAAACAATCGATTTCCCAGCTGATCTCCGCTTGGCTGTAATCCACTCAAAACGAATGCGCCCCATCCGGCCCGGCGTATAACGCCGTTGATGTCACGCCGAACGGGGCGATGGTCCGGTTAGAATCGCCAAAATATCGCCAGCCATTGAAACAGCCGCATGCCGAGATACACCCCGACGATGCCGGCGATGCCGGCCAACGCTGGGGGAGCCGGAATCGGCAGACGGAACAGCGTAAACAAAAACCCGACCACCATGCCAGTGACAAGCGATAATACGATTTCTTTCATCGGTTGCATCCTCCGCTGTCATTTTTCCTTAGAATGCCCAAACGAAAGAGGGGGTAGTCGCTCCCCCTCGATGATTACATCTGCTCGGGCGCTGAAACGCCGATCAGCGTCAACGCGTTTTGCAGCGTGATTTGCACCGCCTTGACAAGCGCGAGGCGGGCTTTCGTTTTTTCGATATGATCTAGGTCAAGCACTTTCTCCGCATTGTAAAAGCTGTGAAGCGCCGATGCCAACTCAAACGCATAGGCGGTGACGCGGTGCGGCATCCGCTTGAGCGCCGCCTCGGCGACGACATCGGGGAAATCTCCGAGCACTTTGAGCAGCTCGACCTCTTTTTCCGTCCCAACAAGATGATGAAGAGCTACATCGCCATCGTAGGAAAGGTGTTGTTCCTCCGCTTGGCGAAGAATGCTGGAAACGCGGGCGTGCGCGTATTGGACGTAGTAAACCGGGTTTTCATTCGACTGCGACACGGCCAAATCCATGTCAAAATCCAAATGCGTATCGCCCGAGCGCATGGCAAAGAAATAGCGAACGGCATCGACACCGACCTCTTCCATCAGCTCGCGCATCGTCACCGCCTTGCCGGTGCGCTTGCTCATTTTGACGCGCTCGCCGTTTTGATATAGATTCACCATTTGAATGACTTCGACTTCGAGCGCCTCCGGGTCATAGCCGAGCGCGGCGATCGCCGCTTTCATGCGCGGAATGTAGCCGTGATGGTCCGCTCCCCAAATGTTGATGAGCTTTTGGAACCCGCGCCGCAGCTTGTCTTGATGGTAGGCGATGTCTGGGAGCAAGTACGTATACGTACCGTCCTGTTTAATCAACACGCGGTCTTTGTCGTCCCCAAACGCCGTCGAACGGAACCATGTCGCCCCGTCCTGTTCGTAAATGTAGCCGCGCTCACGCAGCGTGGCGAGCGCCTCGTCGATTTTGCCGCTTTCATAAAGCGATGTTTCCGAATACCAAACGTCAAACGGCACGCGGAAGTCGGCCAAGTCTTTCTTGATTTTCTCAAGCTCATAGCGGAGCCCGTAGTCGCGGAAAAAGGCAAGCCGCTCGTCTTCCCCCACTTCGACAAACCGGTCGCCGTATTCAGCCGCAAGCTGTTTGCCGATTTCGACGATATCGTCGCCGTAATAGCCGTCCTCCGGCAGCGGCATATCGACACCGAGCGCCTGAAAATAACGGGCTTCGACCGATTTCGCCAAGTTGTAAATTTGCTTGCCGCCGTCATTGATGTAATATTCGCGCGTCACATCGAACCCGGCTTTCGCTAAAATGTTACAAAGCGAATCACCGACCGCCGCGCCGCGGGCATGGCCTAAATGCAAATCGCCGGTCGGATTGGCGGAGACGAACTCGACTTGCACTTTTTCCCCGTTGCCGACGTTCGACTCCCCATACGCTTGCCCCGCCTGCAAAATCGCTGGCACGACCGCCGTCAAATAGCGGTTGTCCATATAAAAGTTGATAAATCCCGGCCCTGCTACCTCGATGCGCTCAACCGACACCCGCTCGCGGTCAAGCTGCCCGACGATGGCTTCGGCGATCGCCCGCGGCGGCTTTTTCGCGATGCGCGCAAGCTGCATGGCGATGTTCGTTGAGTAGTCGCCATGCGCCTTGTCGCGCGGCACCTCCAAGAGCACGTCCGGCAGCTCTTCGGCAGCTGCCAGACCGGCTTTGACCGCCGCCTTGCGAATTTCCTCTTTCAGCTTGTCTTTCATCTGTCCGACAATGTTCATCGGCCTATACCCCCTTAAATGTTAGCGTCAACGTATGGCGCCCGCTCCGCTCGTGCTCTAGCATCAGCTCATACGAGAGAAAGAGCTGCCCTTGTTTCCGTCTTTCGTCATATCGGAACTCGATCGCCTCCGTTTTTGTCGCCAGCCCCCACCGTCCAAACACCGTTTGGTAATGGCCCGGCATTTCCTGCTGGCAGCGGAACGTTTGCCGCATCTCAACCGCCCCAGAACGGAGAACGGTCACTTCGTCAGGCGCGATTTTCACAATGTTGTTCACCCGTCCGAGTTCGTTTTCCTCGACAAACTGCAAATACACGGTTGTCCCCTTTATGTAATACATGCCGTCCACTTCAAGCGCGATCGTCTCTTGGTGCGCACCGTCGCGGATGACGGCCACTTGACGAAGCCGCACCGGAATCCGGTTTGTTTCGTTCATATTTGCTGAACACACCTTTGCGAACCCAGTCATAACAATAAGTATAAAGAACTGTCCCGCCTGATTCAATATGGAACGCTCATATTCCAGCAACCTTTCTCCTGCACACAAAAAAAGCGCCCTCGCCCGCTGGCGATTTAGGCGCTTTTTTCTCTATTCACTTGGCCACCCAACCCAGCAGCATTTCCCGCACAAGCTTGCTCGCTGTATTGGCGGTTTGTTCCGAATGGTCGTAAATGGGTGCGACTTCCACCAAATCGGCGCCGACGACGCGGACGTCGGAGCGGGCGATCTCGTGGATGGCGGCTAATAGTTCTTTCGATGTAATCCCACCGGCATCGACCGTTCCCGTGCCTGGGGCATGAGCGGGATCAAGCACATCGATGTCGATCGTCACATACACCGGGCGGCCGGCGAGCTTCGGCAGCACGGAACGGAGCGGTTCAAGCACCTCAAACTTGGCGATGTACATGCCGTTTTCTTTCGCCCATTCAAACTCTTCTTTCATGCCGGAACGGATGCCGAACGAAAAGACATTCGTCGGGCCGATCAAGTCAGCGACCTTGCGGATCGGCGTCGCGTGCGACAGCGGCTCGCCTTCGTAATGTTCGCGCAGGTCGGTATGCGCGTCCATATGAATGACGGCGACATCCGGATAATAGTCGTACACCGCTTTGATCACCGGCCAAGAGACAAGGTGTTCACCGCCAAGGCCGAGCGGAAATTTTCCAGCATCGAGCACTCTTCTGACAAACTGTTCAATCAGCTCCAAACTGCGCGCCGCATTGCCAAACGGCAGCGGGATATCACCGGCGTCAAAGTAGCGAACGTCCTTGAGTTCACGGTCCAAATACGGGCTGTATTCCTCAAGCCCGATCGATACTTCGCGGATGCGAGCCGGGCCGAACCGCGAGCCGGGCCGGTAGCTGACCGTCCAGTCCATCGGCATCCCGTAAATGACGGCTTCGCTTTCTTCAAAATTCGGATGGCTGCCGATAAACACGTTGCCCGAATAGGCTTCATCAAATCGCATCGCCTGCGCCCCCTTACTTCGTTAAATCGGCGACAAATTTCGGCAAGACAAAACACGCTTTGTGCAGCTCTTTCGTGTAATAGTTCGTCTCAATGTCATGGAAACGGTCATCGCTCACCGCGAGCGGGTCGTATTTTTTCGAGCCGAGCGTAAACGTCCAGAGCCCGCTCGGATAGGTCGGAATGTTCGCCGTATATAGACGCGTAACCGGGAAAATCTCCTTTACATCACGGTAAACGGTGCGAATCAAATCCGCTTTAAACCACGGGTTGTCCGTTTGGGCAACGAAAATGCCGTCTTCTTTCAATGCCTTGGCAATGCCAGCGTAAAACCCTTTTGTGAACAAGTTGACCGCCGGACCGACCGGTTCTGTCGAGTCAACCATAATGACGTCATACTCATTTTCGCTTTTCGCGATATGCATAAACCCGTCATCGACTTTCACTTCGACGCGCGGATCGTCAAGTTGGCCAGCGATTTCCGGCAAATATTTTTTCGAGCATTCGATCACCTTGCCGTCGATTTCAACAAGCGTCGCCTTTTTGACGCTTGGATGCTTCAGCACTTCACGGATGACGCCGCCGTCGCCGCCGCCGACGACCAGCACGTTTTCCGGATGCGGGTGGGTAAACAGCGGCACATGGGCGACCATCTCATGGTAGACAAATTCATCTTTTTGCGTCGTCATGACCATGCCGTCTAGAATGAGCATGTTGCCAAACTCCGCCGTTTCGACCATATCGAGCTTTTGAAACGGCGTTTGCTCTGTATGTAAAGTGCGGATGATGCGTGCCGTGATGCCGAAATGTTCCGTCTGTTTTTCCGTAAACCATAGTTCCATTCGGTAACATCCTTTCTCCGAGCGTTTGCTTACTATCAAGTTTCCCTTGCCAACAAAAAACTAAACATGAAAAAGTATAGAGCAATCTAGCAAAAATGCAAGGGGAACGAGTTTAAAATAACAAAATTTTTTTCATACTAGTAAGAAAAGCGGAAAGCGCCTCCCTATCAAACAGGCGCCTGCGTCAAGCACCGCTGAAACCGTTGGGGGGATGGGCAATGGAACCGATCCCGAGCAGCCGTTTTCGCGGCACGTGGAAATATGTGCGCGCCGCCGTCTTTATCACCGTGTTCCTCGCCGTTTTTGCTTTCGCTGCTCTCGGGGGCTTTATTTTGTTTGCCAAAATGGCAGGAGCACCGCCGGTCGCTGTGCCGCAGACGACATTGTTTTATGCCGATGACGGCAGCAAAATCGGGGAAAGCGACCACGGGCAGAAGCGTTACTGGGTTCGTCTCAATGACATCTCGCCGCACGCCATTGAAGCAACGATCGCGGTGGAAGACCGAAAGTTTTACAGCCACCACGGCTTTGACTTTAAACGGATCGCCGCCGCTGTCATCGCCAACGTGCGGGCGATGGCGAAAGTCGAGGGCGCGAGCACGATCACACAGCAGTATGCGCGCAACTTGTTTTTGACGCATGAAAAAACGTGGTCGCGAAAAATCCAAGAGGCGCTTTATACGATCCGCCTTGAAACCAACTACAGCAAAGACAAAATCTTGGAAGGCTACTTAAATACGATTTATTACGGACACGGAGCTTACGGCATCGAAGCAGCAGCCCGCTACTATTTCGGCAAGCACGCGAGCGAGCTGACGCTCAGCGAAGCGGCCATGCTAGCCGGCATTCCGAAAGGGCCGTATTACTACTCCCCGTTCGTCAATGAACAGCGAGCGAAAGCGCGGCAAAAAATCGTCCTTCTCTCCATGGCGGAAGCCGGCTACATCAGCCGCCAAGAAGCGGAGCAGGCCTACCGCGACAAACTCGTCTACGTTCGGCATCATGAACGCGAGCAGCCGATCGCCCCGTATTTTCAAGATGTCGTCAAGCAGCAGCTGCGCACGAAGCTTGGCCTTGACGAGCGGACGATCGAGCTTGGGGGGCTGCGCGTCTATACGACGCTCGATCCGCGTCTGCAACGAATTGCCGAGGAGCAAATCGCGCGCATCATCAACCCAAACTCGGCCATTCAGGCGGCGCTGGTCGCCATGGATCCGCGAACCGGAGAAGTAAAAGCGCTCATCGGCGGGCGAAACTATCAAGAGAGCCCGTTCAACCGGGCGGTGCAGGCGGAACGCCAGCCGGGGTCGACGTTCAAACCATTTTTGTATTACGCGGCGATCGAGCAAGGATTTACGCCATCGACCCAGCTGCGCAGCGAACTGACGACGTTTACGTTTGATGACGGCCGGGCGAGGTACACGCCTCATAACTACAATGACTATTATGCGAACGGCCCAATTACCCTCGCCCAGGCGCTCGCTGTATCCGACAACGTCTTTGCGGTCAAGACGCTGCAATTTATCGGAGCCGACAAACTCGTTGACACAGCGAAGACGCTCGGCATCACGAGCAAGCTAAAAGCCGTGCCGTCATTGGCGCTCGGCACTTCGCCAGTGAAGGTGATCGACATGGTCGCCGCCTACAGCATCATCGCCAACTACGGCAAACGAAACGACCCGGTGTTCATTAAAAAAGTAGTCGACAGCGCCGGCAACGTGATCTACGAGCACCAGCCGGCAAGCCGGCAAGTGCTCGACCGCGACGCGGCGTTTGTGACGGCCCATTTAATGACCGGGATGTTCGATCCAAAGTTAAACGGCTACACCACCGTCACTGGACAGTCGATCGCCGATGACATTACACGACCCTACGCCGGCAAATCGGGAACGACAAAAACGGACAGTTGGATGATCGGGTTCGCCCCACAACTGGTCGCCGGCGTCTGGACCGGCTACGACCGCGGCGAGCCACTAGATCGCTTTGACGAAAAACAATACGCCAAACAAATCTGGGTTCACTTTATGGAAGAAGGGCTCGCCGATGAACCAAAACGGTCATTCAAACCTACGAAAGGAGTCATCGGCGTCGACATCGACCCGCAAAACGGCAAGCTGGCCACCGACGCTTGTCCGGTGAAGCGAAAAACGTACTATCTCATCGGCACCGAACCGACTGACTATTGCACCGACCATCTAGAAAAGAAAAAGAAGAAAAAAGAAGACGGGAAAAGCTGGTTTGAGAAATGGTTCCCGTGGTTTTAAATTCAGAAGAGGCTGTCCCCAAAAGGTGGTTAAACCGACCTTTGGGGGCAGTTTCATTTAAATGGGGCATAGACTTCCCTCATCTCGGATCTTAAAGACCATTCTCCGTTGCTGAACTTTTAAGACATGATGTGATACAATCATGATCGTGATGGATAAAACGAGGGAGAGGTGGGGGGAAATGGAATCGGATACAATTCAACGCGAGCGATTACGCTTAAAAAAAGTGGATAAAAAAGCAAAACTAGATGAATGGCATCCAAAGAAGATTGCTTTAGCAAACGAATGGATTGAGAATGAACAAACGCAAATGAAACGCCCGATCATACGAGGAGCCATTTTCATCTGCGAACTTGGGGAAAATATCGGTACAGAGCAAAACGGAGAACGACCAGTTCTTATCATTTCCAACGACAGAATTAATCGTACATCCGGCAGTGTTAAAGTGGCCCCTTTGACTACAAAATTAAAAACCAAAATCATTACGGATCGAAAAGGAAAAACAAAGATAGTGCCAAGGCTTGCGACGCATTATTTTCTCAAAAAAGAAGTCTATCCGTTTTTAGCGCAGACTTCAGCAGTAAAATTGGAAGAATTAACCACCGTCAACAAAGTGCGGTTAAAGCAACATATCGGCAATATAGATAACAACGACTTAAATAAGATTATGAACCGTGTAAAATGGGTATTTGACCTGTAACGTATTTACAATGTATTGACATTTACCTAAGTTTTTTCTATACTTAGAATACGAAATAAGTTGTCTGTCTCGTCACAGACCATTTCACACGTAAAAAACGTGGATTCGTTTGTTTTTGCAACAGAGAGGAACCTAAATGGTTCCTCTCTTTGCATATTATCAGTAAGATCATCATAAACCTAATGATAAGTTGCCTGCCGCGTCGCAGGCCATTTCACCCCGGCAACGGGGGATCCATGTGTTTTGGCCCCAGTACTTCGATGCTGGGGCTTTACTCACATTTCACACCCTTCCGGCAAAAATCGGGAGGATTTTTTGTGTCCATTGTCGAATGAATCGTTGACACCCAAGGAAAGCAAAGGAGTTTCTACATCACGAGCATTCAAATCCGTGCCATTTACCCGAGTTTGACAGTGACTAGGCAAACAAAATGCCTCTCATCCCTTGATACCAAAGGGACGAGA